>Ga0209057_1000669_pt1 | contig 29855 bp, 26 predicted proteins | sample GraSoiAngelo_146_FD_185903 | JGI IMG/M metagenome (GOLD analysis project Ga0209057, IMG submission 185903) | Grasslands soil microbial communities from the Angelo Coastal Reserve, California, USA - 14_1009_05_30cm (SPAdes) (version 2) | ecosystem: Environmental > Terrestrial > Soil > Grasslands ... | reverse complement strand
GACGGCCATCAGCGCCGCCTCATCGGCTCCATCTCGCGCCTGCACTGACATCCCGGATATAACGGTCGCGATGTATCGGGCCAGCGTGGCTGGAACGGCGTCTCGAGGAATCTCGCCCTTGGCCTTGCCGGCGGCGATCCTCTTCTCGAGCATGGTCTCCATCAACCCTCGGGTGGCCGCCACGACGTCGGCGACGGAGCGATTGTCCGGGGCGCAGGACAAGGTGCCGGAAGAGATCACACATCCCCCTGGCGTGGCGCCGGCCGGAAAGAGATGTGCCGCCGCACGGAGGAGGCGTTTGACCACGTCTCGCACCGTCTTCTCTTCCACCAGTGCTCGTTCGAGCGGGAGCCCATAGTCCCGCACATACAGGTCGAGAGCCTCACGGAAGAGTTCCTCCTTTGATCCGAACGCGGCATAAAGGCTCGGTGGGTTGATGCCTAGCGTGTCAGTGAGATCTGCGATCGAGGTTCCTTCGAATCCTCGAGTCCAGAACTGACGCAGGGCGGAATCAAGGGCTGCCTCTCGGTCAAAGGCTCGCGGCCGTCCTCGGGAGCGGGCGGGTGCACTGATAGGGCGTTTCACCTTGTCTCCATGTTGCATTGGAAGCCTCGTTTATGTAGTATACGCTATAGAATTCGGGAAGCCACACAGGAGGTCACATGCCGACCAACAACACAAGGGTTCAGGAGCAAGGGAGCACGAACGTCAAGGATCAAAGCTTCACCACCACCTTTTCGGTAGACAAGACTCCGAAACAGGTTTTCGACGCTATCAATAATGTCCGCGGATGGTGGGGAGGCCAATTCGAAGGGAGCGCTCACAAACTCGGTGACGAGTTCACGTACCGCTACGGGGACCTCCATTACAGCAAGCAAAGGATCACAGAACTAATTCCGGGCAAGAGAGTCGTTTGGCTTGTGACGGAAGCCAATCTCGACTTTGTTGAAGACAAGAGCGAGTGGAAGGGAACGAAGATCACTTTTGATATCGCTGACAAGGGCGACAAGACCGAGGTCCGGTTCACCCACGTGGGCCTGGTTCCTGACTATGAGTGCTACGGGGCTTGCTCGAGCGCATGGGGCTCTTACGTGAAAACTAGCTTGCGCAGCTTGATCACGACCGGGAAAGGACAGCCAGACATCAACGACTAGAGGCTGGATCCAGACGATCGATGGACTTCGTCGGCAGGGGGCGCCGCTCGTAAGGGCGGCGCCCGGTTGCCCCGATGCCGAATTAAGGCTCGGATCTATTACCTGCAGGCGCTACTCTGACGCAGTCTTGCGCTGGATCAGTGCCTTCACTTACGCTTCGGCCGTAGCGTTGCTTGCGGCCGTGGTGAGCGAGGTCCTGACGTGGACGACAGCCCGCTCGGCGTTTCTCCTTATCTGGGCGATTCTTCTTCTGTTCGTCGTCATCGGGCTGTTCATCCACCCCATGCGCTGGCCCGCCTGGGGACTATTCGTCGGCTTCTGGGGCGCCGTCGGAGCAGTCTGGCTGCTGTTGCTCCAGTTTCTCGCCATGGCTGACGTGCTTCGCCAGCCGGCATATGGAGATTGGGCAGCGTGGCCACTGGCACTTCTCGGGATCTGGAGCCTCGTCGCTTCGGGCCTCGGCTTCGGCAACCAGACATTCCCAAGGCTGGTTGACGGCTTGGGCATCTTGACCGGGATCGGCTTGCTGGCGCTCAGTGTCACCGTCTGGATCGGTCTCGACAACGGAACCAGGCCTGTAGCCGCGGCGGCCGCTATCGCCTACGTCCTATATGCCGTCGGCCTCGGCATGGTGTTCTGGACCTCAGCATCGAAGGGGGCCGAGGCGGGTCGAGCCCATTCCTTCTAATAGTGTGGGCGCGCGTCTCCAGCCGCCCAGACTTTGGCGAGATTACGCGCGCGCGACCTTATCCAGGTGGCCGGGCGGTGTTCAAATCGGGGGCTTCCGCTCGCCGCTGAGCGATTCGACCGTTGTTTGTGGCGCTCACAGGCACTACCCCGGAAACGCGGGTTCCATGGCCGGGCTCGGACTGTAGCCGAAGGGTCCCGCCGACGGCGCCCAGGCGATCACGCATGTTGGTCAGGCCGGCCCCTTCATCGCGGCGGCCGACTTCGAAGCCGACGCCATCATCGCTAACTTCGAACAGCAGGCCACCGGCGTCCTCCCAGATCCGCACGCGGGCAGAGGCCTGCTCGCCAGCGTATTTACCTGCATTTTGCAGCGCTTCCAGGCAGCAGAAATACACCGCCGCCTCGACTTCGGGCGCATACCTGCCGACACCGTCAGCATCGGCGCTCGCGGAAAGTGCAGCCCGACGGCATGCGGCCCTCAGAGCCACTCCGAGCCCGGCGCTCGAGAGCAGTGGCGGATAGATGCCGTGCGCCAGCGACCGCAGCTCCTCGATGGCCGACCTGACGTCATCCTGCAGCTGATTCGCCAGCGACCTGGCGCGTTCAGGGTCGCGCTCAGCGAACTGCTCGAGCAACCGCACCTTGACCGCAAGCGCGACGAGGTGCTGCTGCGCCCCGTCGTGCAGATTGCGTTCGATGCGTCTTCGCTCGGCGTCGGCGGCCGCGACCAGCCGCCCACGCGACGCTTGGAGCTCGGTCGCCTGCCGGCGCAGCTGCTCGAGAGAGTCCTTTAGCGACGAGTCCAGATGCGCTTTCTTCACCGCCACCCCCAATTCGCGCGCGACCTCTTCCAACGTGACGTCGATGTGGGCAGCGAGGTCCTTGCTCCTGGGCGCCCGTTCGGCCACGACCAGGCCGAAGAGTTGACCGCTGTTGCTGATGGGCGCCACTCGCAACGTCGCCTGCTCCCGTCCGTCAAGCAATGCTGGCAGCCAGACCCTGGCCCAGCTTGCGCTCGAGACGTGGGCGTTGGCGGCGATGGCCTCTTCGGCTGGCGTGATCGAGATGGGCTTTCTGTCCGCCCGCGGATCTGCCGCCGCAAGTCGGAGGCTTCCCCCCTCGCTGAGCCAGAGCTCAGCTGCGTCCAGTTTGAAGCCGTCCCGCAGCGCCTCCACCATCTGGAGCAGGAGCTCGTCCATGGGAACGCCGCGGGCGAGCTGGCTCGCAAAGGAACTGCGCACGAAGTCAATGGCCGACAGGCTCGCCGTCTCCCGGCGCTGCCGCGATTGGGCCGAGGCAGCAGACGCGATCAGGGTGACCGCAAGGATCGCGGCCACTAGCCCCGCCAGCATGAGGACCGGGCGGTCGAATTGGCTCAGTTCAGGCACGTCAGGCTAGGCTGCTGTTCAGTCCTCCACGCGCAGGGCCTCGACCGCGGGCAAGCGGGCGGCGCGCAATGCCGGCGGGATCGTGACCACCAGCACTGACAGGTAGATGAGGCCGACGGTGAGCGCGAGCGAAGAGATGTCAATCGCGAGGCGCGCTCCAGGCCGGAACACGTTCATGACTGTTGCAGCCATAAGCACACCGACCCCAATCCCGACCAGAGCACCGCACGTGGCCGTGAGCATCCCCTCCGAGACGATCCCGGCCAGCACCTGACCCGGCATGTAGCCGAGAGCCCGCAGCATGCCGATCGAGCGACGCCGTTCGATGACCGCCCTCAACGCGAGGATGCCCAGGCTGAGGACCCCGACCAGGAGTCCGATCCCCATCACGAGCCGCATGAAGTCGATGAATGCCTGCGTGCCGGCGGCCGCGGAATCGTAGATCTCGCTGACGGTTGTCGTGTCGGCCCCCTGGTTGAAGACTTCCCGCTCGATCTGGCGAGCGACTGACTTGGCGTCAGCGCCCTGCACTGTCTTGGCCAGGATGGTGGTGCCGGCCGGCAGCGTAGCGAAGGGCGCCATCGCGGCCTCGGAGCCTACCAGGCCCCAGAAACCCAGGTTGCTCGTGATGCCAACCACGCGAAAGTGCACCGGCCCGTCCGGCCCCAGCAGCGTCACGACCATGCCGAGAACCTGAAAGGTGGGTGTGACGACGAGGTGAGGGTCTTGTGCCAGGGCTTCCCAAACCTCCGCGTCACTCTTGAAGCGAGCTTCCCGACTCGTGAGCTCAAAGGGTCCGGTGGCCAGCTGGGCGCGGCTGAGCGCGTACAGCGGCAGGTATGAGTCTTGTTGCGTAGCGCCGGTGCTCAAGCTCACATCACCGCGGTAGGGTCGGGTCGGCATCGCGATCTGGCGCACGATCTGCGAACGCACTGATTCGGGAAGGGACAGCCCTTGCGTCGTAGGTGCGCTGACGCGGATGTCGTATTCATCCTGGCCCAGGGCGACCGCGCCCACGAATGACGGGATGAGCACAGCGGTGATGGTCATCAGGGCGAGAATGAGCCCGAACGCGCCGGTGCCCAGGCCCGCCCTGACTGGTCGGCGCGTGAGATAGGCGAGGGATGGCCTCACCGTCGCCCTGATCCCGCCCCGAAGCCAGCCCGCAGGGATCTCCAGCACGCGGAGGTTGGAAGCTACGATCAAGCTGAGCCCGAATACCGCAACAAGGGCGCCGAGGCCTAGCACCTGGAACTCTTTGGCCCCGAAAGTCGTGATGCTGGCTGCCACGGCCGCCGCCCACGCCGCCAGGGCAACTCCCGTGATGGTCGCCCGCAGCCGATCTGAGATCCGGCCGCCGACCAGCGCCGCCGCCACTAGCACCAGGCCGACTCCGCCGGCCAGCCGGACAGGCAGGTTGCCCGCGTTCAGAGCGGCGAGTGAGACCAAGCCGAGGCCGGCCAGGAGCGCGCTCCTCCACAGCGACCGCTTCCCGCGAGCGGCCGGCTCGGGCAGATTCTTGATCGCCAAGGAGATCTGCATCCGGGAGCTCCTCACAGACGTCGCGAAGAGGGTGGCGAGCACTATCAGGGCACCGATCGCGATGGAAAGCGCGACTGCACTGGGCGTGATCGGGGACAAAGTCGGCCCAGAGCGCCCCTCCACCGCATAGGAGTAGAGAACGCTGCCGCCCCGCAACCGCTGTGCGAGGCCGAGGCCGATAACGGCACCAGGCACTAGCGCCGCCGCCGCGGCAGCCAGGCTGTAAAGCCCACCCTCCAGGACCGACAGCGTGATCGTGCCGGCCCGACTTAGTCCCAGGGCTCGCAGTACGGCGTGTCGCGGGCGCCTCTCGTCGGACAGCGCGAACCCCAGGTTCACCACGAGGGCCGAGCCGGCCAAGGCGACGAACAGGCTTAGGCCGGTGAAGATGCTGCCATCCTGTTGGGCCCGTTTGACCAGGGCGTCGACGTCTTCGCGCTTCGCCTCCCGCACTTTCAGGCTCGGTCCGCCGGGCAGGGCCTGAAGCGCAGCCTGGACTCGTGGGGCGAGATCCTGCGCTCGGTCCAGTTCCACCCGGCCTTCGCCGGGAACCGCCACCCGGATGACGTTGACGCCTCGGTCTGCAGTCAGTGGCCGTAGGTTGGCCAGTGGAGAGAAAAGTGCCGGCCGGAGAGTGTAGGCGCCTGGTCCCTGCGCCTCGGCGATTCCGGCCACGCGAAACTCCACCGCCTGCAGGGGACCGACGGAGACACGGAGCCGGTCGCCAATCCGCGCGTCAAGGGCGGCGGCCAGCGAGGCCGAGATCAGGACGTGGTCCGGCGCCAGGTCCTGGCCGAGGGTGGTCTTGCCGTCCACAAGCCGGTAGGCGCCGAACGGGCCTTGAGTGGCCGGGTCGAAACCGACCAGCATGACGAGGCCCTTGGCATTGGCGCGATCGAGGTCGACCACCGAGCTGGGCAGCTCGACACCCGCCTGGACTCCGTGCAACGAAGATCGCAGGCCAGGATCGGCGGCCAGCCCCGAGGCCAGCGCGGGGTCGAAGAAACGGCCGCCATCAGCGGCGAGCAGGTCGACGTTGCCCCAGGCCAGGTACGCGCTCCGCGTCGACGATTCCAGGAACGAATCGCTCAGCACTTGAGTCGCGAAGATGGCTGTGGTTCCGATCATCAGGCCAAACACCACCACGGCGGACTGCCCAGGCCGCCGCACCGCCTCTCGCAGAGCGAGTCGGGCCAAGAGGGGCCTGCGCAAGGCGAGAACGAGCAACGCGATGTAGATCAGCAGGAACAGGCCGATCACGACCCACGACAGGTTCATCGAACTGCTTCCACGCGTTGGTCGTTGCTCGATTCGATGCGACCGTCGCGCATGTGAAATGTGCGCCGCGTGCGCTCTGCAACCTGCGGGTTGTGCGTGACCAGGACGACAGTCTGGCCATCCCTGTTCATCCGCACCAGCAGCTCGACGATGACCTGCGTGACCTCGGTGTCGAGGTTGCCGGTGGGCTCGTCGGCCCAGACCACGGCCGGTTTGTGGACCAGCGCCCTGGCCACGGCCACCCGTTGCTGCTCGCCGCCCGAAAGCTGGTCTGGCCGGTGTTTGGCGCGGTGAGCCAATCCCAATGTCTCGAGCATCTCCAGCGCGCGTCGGCGCGAGTCGCGCGAGTTGACGTTCTGCAGCAGGAGCGGAATCTCCACGTTCTCGACCGCCGAGAGCACGGGCAGCAAGTTGAAGGCCTGGAAGACAAAGCCCATGTGGTCGCGGCGGTAGGCGGTACGTGTGCGATCGGACATCGTGGAGAGGTCCTTGCCGTCGACCACGACCTGTCCGCCGTCGAACGCGTCCAGGCCGGAAAGGCAGTTGAGGAGGGTCGTCTTGCCCGAGCCGGAGGGACCGACGATGGCGACCATCTCGCCGCGCTCGACCTCGAGGTCGATGCCGCGCAGGGCCTCGACCTCGTTGGCGCCCCGATAGACCTTGCGCAGGCGCCTGGCCTGAACGATCGAGCCGTGTGCCGGTTGCTGCATCAACGGATTTCCTCCCGCCGGTGGCCGGCGGCTATCTCGACGAGTTCCTTCTCGTCCGCGTAGCGTCGCGGAACTGAGGCCACCCGGCAAGGGGTGAGCGCCCTCAGTGTGGCGGTTCGCGTTCCGCTTTCGAGGGTGGCGCGCTCGCCAACGATTGCGCCAGGGCCGACTTCAGCCACCTGCATGCCGTCGACCTCGACCGCAAAAGTGCCGTCGAGCACCAGGAACATCTCGTCGCCGGCTTCGCCCTGTTCGATGAGCGTCTTGCCCTTCGCCAGACTGCGGCCCTTCGATTTACCGCTCTTGATCACCATTTGGCCCAGCTCGCGCTCGAGCTCGCTCTCGACCTGCTTCACCAGTGCCGGCGAGTCATACGCACCCCATGGGGTTCGCTCGCCGAAGGCGTCGTTGATCCAGGTGGCGAAGTCGGTCAGGCCCGTTTCCTTGACCAGGTTGCCGCTGTGGTCATAGATCCAGTGCCGCGGAAACGCACTGGCGCCGGCCAATCCGTACTCTGTGCGGCCGTCGCTGTGGATGGTGAGGAAGAGCGTGGTCCACGCGACGGCTGAATCGATCTGGAGGAAGGGTTTGCGCGAAACGGGTCGGGGAGCCGGGACTCCGGTGCGACCACCACAAGTCTGCATGAACCGGACGTATGTCTCTGTGACCTCAGGCTGCGGACGGATGTCGGGCATCGCCTTCGCCTTCACGGTGACCGTCTTGGGCCCGAGCCTCAATCGGGTGGCACCGATCCGGCCCTTGCCGTGCTGGCCGTAGCCAGTGATCCTTCCATCCTCCACTTCGATCCAGCCGCGCAGCTCATTGGCCTCGCGGAAGAGGTCCTGACGATGCCAGGCGTCGATGTCGTCGAGCACGGACGGGAGCGGCTCGTCGTAGTGGGCCAGACCCATGTCGAAGGGCACGGCCAGGAATCCATTGACCGCCTCGTAGGGAATCCAGGAAATCGCGGTGACAGAGCTCTCGTATTTCATTCATCAACCTCCGCCCTGCAACTTAGGGCCAGGGCAGGCCGTGGTCGATGGTGAGGGCTGGCGTCTTTGAGTAGGGTCAGCCGCACGGCGGCGGTGACGCTGGCTCCCTTGTTCGAACTCGAGTCAGCGCGTCCACTTACGGTGTTGGCAAAGATCACCGTGCTAGTCGCCGACGACAGCGTGATCGTGCGCGAGGGATTGCGCGCGCTGCTGGAGACGACCGAGGATGTGGTCGTCGTCGGGTTGGCGTGCGACTACGACGAGGTGATCGCGCGCGCGGAGGCGCTCGAGCCGCAGGTGATCGTCACCGACATCCGCATGCCACCGACTTTCCAACGCGAGGGGATTGACGCCGCTCGGCTCGTGCGCAAGAGGCATCCCGGGACCGGGATCGTGATCCTGTCTCAATTCGACGACCCCGAGTACGCGGTCGCGCTGCTCAGCGAAGGCGCCTCGGGCTGCGCCTACCTGCTCAAGGATGGCTTGGCGGCCGGAGATCAGCTGGCGAGGGCGGTGCGCATCGTGACCACCGGCGGCTCCTTGCTCGATCCCAAAATTGTCGAGGCGCTGGTCCTACCGCTCGACGAGACGGACCTGACGCCCGTGGAAGAGGAACTGCTCGCGTGGGTGGCAGAGGGTAGGTCCATCAAAGCGATCGCGCTCAAGCGCTTGACCACGGGCGCTGAAGTGGCCGCGTCAGTCGCGCAGCTCTTCCTCAAGCTTGCAAAACAGGCGTCAGGCGGCGGAGAAGCGGGTCTTCGCAATCTGCGCCGGCTGCACCAGGCCATTGTCGATCGCGAGGAGCAGGGTGAGATGCTCAGCCGCCTGCTCCCAGGCGGCATCGCAAATCGACTGCGTCAGCGTGGTCATGGTCTCGGTGACGTCCAGCAGCTCGTGGTTACCGTCCTGATCTCGGATGTGCGCGGCTACTCGGCGATCGCCGAAGTCACCGACCCGTCGCGGCTGGCGATGCAGCTAAAGGAACATCGCATAGCGGCCAGCGAAGCCATCCTGGCCCAGCGCGGGACAGTCATGCAGTTCGTCGGCGATTCAGTGATGGCGGTGTTCGGCGCCCTCGAGCCACTCGCCGATCATGCCGATCGCGCGCTCATGGCAGCCGAGTCGATGCACAGAGCCCAGTTCGCGGTCAACCGGCGATGGAAGGGGGAGGGACTCCCCATTTTTGAGCTCGGAATCGGCCTGACGACAGGGGTAGTGGCCGCCGCGCTGATCGGGAGCGATGAGCGTGCCGAGTACTCGCTTGTGGGTGATGCCGTGAACCTCGCGCAACGCCTGCAGCAGCTGGCGTCGGGCGGTGAGACTGTGGTCAGCGATGCGACCTATGGGGCTTTGACCATCCCTCCCCGCGCTGAAAGGCTGGGTCCGACCTCGGTCAAAGGCCGCCACGAGCCGGTTACCGCCTTTCGGGTTCACGCGCCGCGGCCAGATAGATCAGCGTCGCCTTGACACGGCGGTGGACCTCAGGTTCCTCGCTCAGTCCAAGCTTCGAAAAGATCGAACTGATGTGTTTTTCGACGGCCCCCTCCGTCAGGTGGAACGCCTTAGCAATGGCGGCGTTGTTCTTGCCTTCCGCCACGGCACTGAGGATTTCTTCCTCGCGCGGAGTCAGGTCGACAAGTGCTGAGCGTTTGTTTCGAGAGCGGGCGGCGATGAGATTCTCGATCACCCTGGCGTCGATCACCGAACCACCACGCGCGACCTCGCGTATGGCGTTGACGAGCTGACCCAGGTCGGACACCCGCTCCTTCAGCAGGTAAGCGCGGCCAGAGGCGCCGTGGTCTAGGAGTGCAAGGGCGTACTCGGCGTCGGCGAACTGGCTGAGCACCACAACTCCGATCGGAGGCGTGCGCCCCCTCAACTCCTCTGCCACCCGGATGCCTTCATCGGTGTTGGTGGGCGGCATTCTGATGTCGGTGAGCACCACGTCGGGCCGTTCCCTGTCGACGGCCGCCCGCAGGGAATCCAGATCACTACACGTCGCGACGAGCTCGAGCTCATCCACCGATTGCAGAAGCTCTTTCATACCTTCGCGAATCAGGAAGCTGTCGTCCGCAAGCACAAGTCTTATCGGCATCGCGCAAAGGATAGGGCTGGCCCCACTGTCTTCATGGTGCAGGCTCCCTTGGCCGTACCCGGTTGCGCAATTAAGCTGCGGACGCAAGATGCCTGTGGAAGTCTTGATCTGCGACGACCAGGAGGCGTTTCGCAGCGCCGCGCGGGAAGTCGTGGCCGCCGTGAAAGGATTCGAGGTCGTCGGCCTGGTCGAAACCGGTGAGGAGTCGGTCGTGGCCGCCGGCCGACTACGCCCAGACCTGGTCTTGATGGATGTCAACCTGCCTGACATCGACGGACTGGAGGCGAGCCGGCGCATCACAGGCGCCGACCCCAAGGTAGTGGTTCTGCTCCTGTCGACCTACGACCTCGAGGAATTTTCGAGCCGGATCGCGGGGTCGGGAGCGATCGGATTCATCTCCAAAGCCGCTTTTGGCCCCGAAGTCCTCTGCGAAGTCTGGGCCCGCGCCGCAGCGACCGATTGATCCCGGCATCCACATGAAGGCCCTGATCGCAGGCGCGGGCATAGGCGGTCTTGCGACTGCGATCGCCTTACGGCAGGCAGGCCTGGTCGTCGAAGTTCTCGAGCGCTCGCAAGAGCTGCGAGAGTCGGGTGCTGGTTTGATGATCTGGCCTAACGGCACCCGCGCGCTGCAAGCCCTGGGCGTCGCAGTCAGACGATTGGTTGTGGAGCGCATCTCATTCCGAAGCTGGCGCGGCCATGAGCTCATGGAGATCCCGATGGACATCATCTCGGAGCGGTACGGCTCCGACGTTGCTTTTGTCTCGCGTGCCGACCTACAAGCAGCCCTCACGTCGACGCTCGGCGAAGATGCGCTGAGTCTTGGCGCCGACGTTCAGAGCTTCGAGGAGACCGAAGACCACGTTGAGGTCAGACTTCGGCACGATTCGGTGGCTGGCGACCTCCTCGTCGGTGCAGACGGCATTCGCTCGGTGGTGCGCCGCGAGCTGCTTCGCGATGGCGATCCGTTCTATCTGGGATCGACCATCTGGCGCGGAGTGGTGCACAGCCCAGGTATCCCGATCGATCGTGGGCAAGGCATCAACTGGGTCGGTCCTGGCTCCGAATTCCTCGCGTTCCATCTCCCCGATGATCGGATCTATTGGGCAGCTGTGACCAAAGAACCTCGCGGTGAGATGTCAGGGCCGGGAGGTCATAAGCAAGATCTGCTGGATAGATTTGGCCGTTGGCAGGATCCGGTCTCGGCTTTGATCGCCGCCAATGACCATGCAGCGATCCTTCGCAACGACATGTATGACCGGCCGCCCGTCAATCATTGGAGCCGCGGGCGAGTCACGCTGGTCGGAGATGCCGCGCATCCGATGACCCCAAATCAGGGCCAGGGCGCCTGCCAGGCATTGGAAGATGCAGTCGCCCTGGGGAGGGGCTTCGCACATGCAGCTAACGTCGCCGACGCCTTCAAGTTCTATGAGCGCCAGCGTCTGGGTCGCGCCAATCGAGTCGTCAAAGCATCGCGCCAAGCCACGCGCGGGGTTCAGATCGACGCCCCAATCCTGTGCGCGATTCGTGATACCGCCGCACGCATTCTGCCCCGAACTTTGATGCTGAGAATGCTGGACAAGGCATTGTCCGCGGTGCCGGCGGGCGACTTGGACTGACCTCCCGTTGTGCTATTAAGGACCGCGGTGAGTGGATCCAAACCGCCGATGGGTCCGCAAGGGCCATCAATCGACTGGTCTGAGCTGCGCCCGAGGCGCCCCGAGGACTTCGGTGCTCTTTATGCAGCACCTCCGCCCTGGGACATAGGTCGACCCCAACGTGCATTTGTCGAGCTGGCGAGGGCTGGGGAAGTAAAGGGACGCGTGCTGGACGTAGGTTGCGGCACAGGTGAACACGCCCTCATGGCCGCCGGACTCGGACTGGAAGCGGTCGGCATCGACGTGGTCCCCGCAGCGATCGCGATCGCCCAGCGCAAAGCGGCTGACCGTGGTCTATCGGCGCGCTTCTTAGTCGCGAACGCGCTTGAGCTGACGTCGCTGAACGAACGGTTCGACACGGTGCTTGACTGCGGGTTGTTTCATATCTTCAAAGACGACGACCGCCTGCGCTTTGTTGACAGCCTGAGAGCCGTCGTGCCAGCCGGTGGCCGCTACTACATGCTGTGCTTCAGCGACCTGCAACCAGGCGACTCGGGGCCGCGCCGGATCGCGAAAAGCGAGATCATCGCCAGCTTTGATAACGCCTGGCATATTGACGCCATCGACCCAGCCAAGATCGACATAACCACCAGCGCAGATGGTGTCCTCGCCTGGCGAGCGTCGATCACCCGAACCTGAGGCGTCTCGGGCTACCCGCAGCGTCCAGTCACGACTCTGGGCGTGACGTCGAGCGACGCGCTGCGGCCGCACCTAGACTCAAATGACCAGGAGGTTTGAAGATGGCTGTCGCTCTCAATTACCTGCTCGTCGATGACGCCGCTCCGGCCGCGGTGATCACCCTCAACCGCCCCGACCAGCTGAACGCCCTTTCGACTGGTCTCATGAGGGAGCTCACCGCCGAGCTCGAGCGTCAGGCTGCGCGGCCCGAAGTGCGGGCGATCGTGCTCAAGGGCGCCGGCCGTGGCTTCTCGGCGGGTCATGACCTCAAGGAGATGCAGGCCCGCTCGCTCGATGAAGAGCGCGAGATCTTCGCCGTCTGCAACCGCCTCATGGCGACCGTTCAGTCGGTGCCGGTACCGGTGATCGCGGCCCCGCACGGCGTGGCGACCGCAGCGGGTTGCCAGCTGGTCGCGACGTGCGACCTCGCAATCGCGAGCGACGATTGCCGTTTCGCCACGTCCGGGATCAAGTACGGGCTCTTCTGCTCCACACCCGGTGTCGCCGTCGCCCGCAACGTGAGCCGAAAGCACGCGCTGGAGATGCTGCTCACCGGGCGCTTCATCGACGCGGCGACCGCAGAGCGGTGGGGCCTGATCAACCGCGCGGTCCCTCGCGAGCGGCTGGACGAAGAGGTCATCGCGCTCGTACACGAGCTGGCGCAACTGAGCCGATACGCGCTCGAGCTCGGCAAGATTGGCTTCTACAGCCAGGTCGAGGCCCGGCAGGCCGAGGCGTACGACATGATGGCCGAGGCGATCTCGTGCAACGCGGTCGCACCCGACGGCCAGGAGGGAATCGCAGCCTTCGTCGAGAAGCGTAAGCCGGTCTGGAGCTGAGTGTGGCTCAGCGCGCGCTCGTGTAGGTTTCGCAAATCACGTCGTGCTCGGCTCTGGCGACGTCCGAAGGGGTCCGCAATGCCTACGTAGGCGTCCTTCGCGCGTCCCTATATATATGTGAGTGGTGGCGAAGCCCGCCGCTAACGGCTCAATTCTGAAGCTGCACAGATAAGCTGCAGCCGTGACCGTCGGGTCCTCCTGGTCAGCCGCACTTTCGAAGCGGCGCTTCCGCACCGTCCTCCTGATCTGGATCGGACTCCCGATCGTCTCCGTCTACCTCTGGGGCGCCGTGGTCCAGCCTGTCCTCTTTTCCGCCTACCAGGGTGACTTCCAAGAGAGCTACATGCGGGCCGCGAGCCGAATCGCCGCCGGCCAAGACCCCTACGACCTCTGCCGCACCTATGGCTGCTTTGAACCCACCGGGCCGCAGTACGTAATGCCCCCGCTCCTCGCATGGCTGCTCCAGCCGGCCATCCACGTTGACCAAAACATCGTCGCTGTCGGCGTGGTCGTCGCGCTCAATGTGGCCTTCGCCGTCTTTCTCGCAACCACGCTCCGCGCGCTGCGCGTCGCCGACTGGCAGCTCGCCGCCCTCCTGGTCCTGGTCGCCATGACCTTCGGCATGACCGGCAACATCGACGAGGGTCAGGTCAACCCGATCCTCCTCGGTCTCTCGGGCGTCTGGCTGCTCGCCTGGGTCGACGGACGCTGGTGGGGTGGGGTGGCGCTGGGAGCCGCGGTGGCGATCAAGGTCATCCAGGCCCCGACCGCCCTACTGGTCCTGATCGCCCGGCGCTGGTCGATGTTCATAACGGCGACCGCCACAGGTCTGGTCCTGTGGCTCGTCGCCACGCCGCAGTACCTTTTCGAATACCTCTTTCAGGTCGCGCCTCAGGTCAGCGGGGGTACCGGCCTGTACGAAAATCAGTCTCCGGGCGGCACCATCACCCGCTTGATCGAGCCGGCCACCTTTCTTGGCGCCGTCTACGGAAGCCCTCCGGTCGCGCGCGTCCTGACCCTGGTCGTCTCGATCGCAGTGCTGGCGTCGACGCTGTGGCTCCTACGTCGCGCGGCGCGCGACGCCACTGGCAGGGTGCTCGAAGGCGCGGCCATCGTCGCGGCCGGCCCGTTGATCGTGACCTACTCCTGGAGCACGCACCTCGTGCTGCTGCTGCTCCCCATCCTCGTTCTGCTCGCGTGGTCCATCCGGCGCCAGGACTGGAAGGTGCTGGGCCTGCTGGCGACCGGATACCTGCTGATCAACCCGGGACATCACTGGTTCCAGGCCCTACTGGTGTCGGGCTACCGCGACCTCGTCGTCTTGCGGCTGATGGCGGAGTTGGGTGTTATCGGTGTGTTCTTGATCTGGATCGCGGCCTTGATGGCGGTCAGGCGCGAGCGGTCAATGAGCCTCGGCCGCGCGGCGGAAAGGCGCCGCGAATTGAAAATTGCGCAGCAGCCATGGTTCGGCGCCGAGCAGCAAGATCCAGCCGGCCTCCCAAACTAGCATCGGCCTGAAGATCGCGATCGCGATCAGCTGTGCCGCCAGGACACCGAGCAGAAGCCACAGCCCCTGCGGCAGGCTCAACCGAGCTCGAAGAAGGATCCAGGCCGGGACCACGAAGACCGCGGGGTCGTACTCGTGAAGGTATGACGCCGACGCCGTGCTGCCCACGATCCCGAGCGCAAACACGATGTCCATGCGGTCGCGCCGGAACCAGGCCAACGCTAACGCAACGGCGCCAAGCGTCAGCTCGATGGTCGTCGCCACCGATCCGCGGCCAAACCACGCGTACGTCATGACGGAGTGAATCAGATTGGTGCTCGTGTAGGCCACGCTGCTCTGGTAGGACGCAATTCCATGTGCGCCCATCAGGGCCAGTGATGCGCCGCCCAACACCGCACTCGAGACCGCGAACGCAACTACCGGACGCCAGCGTCCGCTGACGAGCAGCGCGATCGGCAGCAGGAGAACCAGTTGCGGCTTTAAGAACACGGCGACAGACAGCGCCACTCCAGCGAGCGACCAGTGCTCCCGCTCGAGCAGCCACCACGTTAGCGCCAGTAGCGCGATGCTCAGAGCCGCTGTCTGGCCGAGCCAGAACGTGTAGTGCATCGGCCAGATCGCAAGCGCGATCAACAACAAGGTGATGCGAGCCAGGCCCTTGCCGGGGCAGACCAGGAGCCAGGCCCCGATGAGGAGCAAGAGGCTCAGGACGGTCCAGAGGAGGAACCCGACCGGCACTGACAGCGGCGTAAACGGAACCAGAAGCCAGGCCATCGGCTCAGGCGTGACGTAGTTGTGCATTGAATCGATGACATTTCCCGGCGCTGGAAATACAGATGAAAGGCGGCGTTCGAGGTCGAGGTCGTAGATGTGCGACCAGCCGTAGTTCAACCCGATCTTGGCCGCGACATAGTAGAGGCGGAAGTCTTCCTCATACGGGTCCGTGGCGAAGTGGTTGATCCATCGCGCCACGCCGAATGCGGCCGTTATGCCGGCCGTAAGGGCCGACACCGAAAGCCACAGCGGCGGCAGTTTCCGCCCCACGGCGGGCTACTCGCGCGCCGGCTTCACAGCCAGCGCCAGAATCGAGACACCGAAAGGCAATTCGACCCTGTTCAGGAGGAAGCGCTCCGCGCCGAACACAGCGGCCAAAGCGCTGTTTACCGGCTTGGGAGCCGCTGGCCGCAGCTCCGTTCGGCCGGACATAAGCCAGTCAGTATATGGGCGAACCACACGGTCGGCCCACGGTTAACTAGTCAAGGCTGGGAGAGGACGGGCAGCGTCAGCTGCGCCCTCGGCAAGTAGAGTCTGGTTCCTTAGGCCCGAGCTCCTGAGGATCGACCACCCTGCATCAACAGGGCGGGCCTCGGGCGCAGGAAGCATCCGTTGGGCGCGGCAGCCGTCAAGATGTCGGCTTTAGTGCGGCCGATGAAATCCGACAGTTCCGCTCGCCTGCCTCCGCTGTGGACGGCCGCTGCCGCAGTCGCAAGCGGGTGGGGTGCTGTGTTCTCGCTCAAGCGATGGGTCGAGCACTTCCTCACGGACACCGCCGCGGACGACTTCCGCGTCTACTACTACGTCGCGAGACTGGGCCTTCAGCAGGGTTGGAGTCACATCTATGACCAGGCGATCCTCAAGGCGGTCATGGCCGCGCACTTCACGGGCTCTCTGGCGGCCGTCGACGGTGGCCACACCTACCCCAACCTGCCGACCCTGGCGTGGATCATCGCGCCGCTTACTGTCTTGCCGTTCGGCGATGCCTACGCGGCATGGGCACTGCTCGGGCTTATCTGCGTGCTGATCGCCTGGTGGATTGTGAGTCCGTTTGAAGGCATTCGACGGGTCACCTTGCTGTTACTGGCGCTCGCGCTTTGGCCTGTCCACTACTCGCTGATCTTCGGTCAGTCGACCCCGGAGATCATCGCCCTCGTCGCGGCAGCATGGTGGTGTATCCGTCGGGACAGGGCGCTAGCGGCTGGATTGGCGCTTGCCCTTGCGGCGAGCCTCAAGCCGCAGGATGTCGTTCTGGTACCCGTCTGCTTGCTCATTGCGGGTCACGTCCGCGTATTCGCATGGTTCGCGGCCGCGTGTCTTGCCCTCGCGGCGATTTTTTATCTGTTCTTGGGTCCGCAAGGCATTGCGGACCTCTGGCAGACGAACCTGGAGGTTGATGCATACGCCGGACACAAGATCTTGACCATGGCCTCGCTCACCGGGCCTGGCCTGCCCGCGGCTTTCCTGGAGGCCGGGGCGGCTGGTGTGGCGATCTTCGGGGCATGGCGGCGCCGCGCCAGTCTTGAACTGGTGATCGCAATCGGCCTGGCGGGCACAGTCGTGTCGACCCTGCATGCGCACGAGTCAGACTTCACGATGCTCGTCCTCGCGGCCTGGCTTGTGATGCGTTCGCCAATCGGCGCCCTATCGCGATGGTGGTTACTGCCTGGCATTTTGGCGGTGCAAGCGATGGCTATCGGTCTGGCCCCACCTGTCCTGATATGGGAGCTGGTTTGGCTCGGTCTTCTGGTCGTCGACAGAACCGTTTCGCAGGTGCCGGCGCGCGATCAGAGGGTGGCCGCGCCGGCTGTTTAAGGCGTTCACGCGGGCGTGCCGTCACCCTCGGCGTCGCGGCGCGCTTGTTACATTCATCGCGCTTTCGGCGAGGGCTCGATGCCTCTGGACTTCGACGGGCTCCGACGCGCGATGTAGCATCGCTTCGCGACGTCGAGTTAGCGCCCATTCGGTGGGCCCACCCATTCCGTCCTCGGGCCTTCCGCACAGCACCAGAGGGAGGTAGCGCGATGGCCACAACGATCACCCCGATGCGACGGGCGAATCTGGTCGGACGAACCCGGACTGCCGTCACATGTTGCGACGTCGAGCTGACATATGCGCAGACCTGGGATCGGTGCCGTCGCCTGATCGGTGCACTTCGCGACTTAGGACTTGCGCCCGGAGACAGAGTGGCAGTGATCGCCGGAAACTGCCATCGCTATCTCGAGCTCTATCAAGCAGTGCCTGGCGCTGGCTTCAGCCTTGTTCCGCTCAACCCGCGTCACGCGATCGCCGAGCTGAGGTACGCGCTCGAGGACTCGGGCGCAAGGGTCCTGTTCACCGGGATCGGAGACCAGGGCCTGGGCGACATGATCGAGCACGTATTTGACATGGGCGACGGCTATGAGGCGCTGCTGGGTGGACCGGCCGCGGACTTTCCGGAGGACATTCCCGAGGACACGATCGCCGGGCTTTTTTACACCGGCGGCACCACGGGAGCGGCCAAAGGCGTGATGCTCACACACCGAAATCTCATAGCCAACGCCCAGCACTTCGGCATGTGTTGGCAATTCACCCCGGAAACACGCTGGCTGGTGATCGCCCCGCTCTTCCATGCGGCTGGATCCATTGCGGTGCTGTCGACGGTCTGGAACGCGGGCCAGCATGTGATCCTGCCTGCCTTCGACGCCGGACGTGCGCTCGACTTGATCGAGCGACACAGGATCACCTCCACCCTGGTCGTGCCGACAATGCTGGCCGCGATGAGTGAGGAGCAGCTTGCGCGGCCGCGCGACGTAACCTCGCTGCGATACCTGAGCCACGGAGGCGCCCCGGTCGCCACAGAGACGCTCCGCCGAGCCCACGCCGCCTTTCCGGCGGCCGAGTTGCTCCACATCTATGGCGCCACCGAGACGGCGCCGATCGCCACGCTGCTTCCACACGAGGAACGGATGCTCGACATGGCTCAGAGCCGATCCTGCGGGCGACCGGCGGTTGGAGTGGAAGTCGCCATCCGCGGCCTCGACGGAGCCTGGCAGCAACCGCAATCGATCGGGGAAGTGGTCGTCCGTGGCCCCAATGTCATGGCCGGCTACTGGAACAAGCCGGTCGAGACCGCGGCGGCACTTGCCGACGGGTGGTACCACACCGGGGACCTCGGCTATCAGGATGATGATGGGTTCGTTTATCTCGTCGACCGAGCCAAGGACATGATCGTGACCGGTGGGGAGAACGTGTACAGCACGGAGGTCGAAGAGGCCCTTTATCGCCATCCGGCTGTCCGCGAGGCGGCGGTCTTCGGTATCCCCGATGCCCGTTGGGGCGAGGCGGTTTACGCAGTCGTCGTGCCGCGATCGGCGGTCGATCCCGAGGAGCTGGTAGCACACTGCCGCTCTCTGATCGCGGGCTACAAGATTCCGAAGACGATCGAGCTGCGTGATGAGCCGCTGCCAAAATCGGGAGCCGGCAAGATCCTCAAGCGCGAGCTGCGGGAGCCGCACTGGCGAGGAGTCGAGGCAAGGGTGGCGGGCGCCTAGGAGTACCTGGTGGATCCACTCGCGGTCTTCGACGAGATCACAGATGGCGGTCGGCGCGAGCTGCGCTGCGCTGAGCTTGTCTACGAGGCGGCGGAGAGGTTTCCCGGCCTGGTGCCCAGCCGGCTCGAGGTCGAAGAAGAGCGAACCCACCCGCAGAAGGAGAAGCGGGGCCTGGAGATCGCGCAGGGCGAGTTCTTTGCGCAGGTTCTCGCCGATCCGGGACGTGGATTCCGGTTGATCCACGCGATGGGCCGTCCGCGCCGTGAGGCCGTGGCCCGTCTCGAGGAACTAAGAACGACGGGGCGAGTCGACCTCGGTACGGCAGCGCTCGAGCGGCGCGGGAACGTCGGCTGGATCACTCTCAAGAACTTCGAGTCGCTCAACGCGGAGGACGACGCATCAACAGCGGCACTGGAGACTGCGGTGGATCTGGTGCTGATCGACCCGAGTATCGAAGTCGGAGTGCTCCGGTCGGCTCCCATGACCCATCCAAAGCACGCCGGCCGGCGCATCTTCGGCTCCGGTATCAACCTGACGCATCTTTACCAGGGAAAGATTTCGCTGGTCGAGTTCATGCTCGAGCGTGAGCTTGGATGTGTGGGCAAGATGTTTCGCGGCCTGTCACCGGCGAGGCCGCGAGATGACGGGCTCGAGGAGGGCCGCATCGAGAAGCCTTTTCTCGCGGCCGTCGATGCCTGGGCCATCGGCGGCGCATGCCAGTGGCTCCTCGTCATGGACGGGGTCGTGGCCGAACGTGGTGCTTACTTCAGCCTGCCCGCGCGGAAGGAAGGCATCATCCCCGGTTGTGCCAACCTGCGTCTGCCCCGATTTGTTGGTGAGCGCCTCGCCCACCAGGCAATCTTCATGAACCTGGAGTTCCAGGCCGATTCGGCTTCGGGAAGGCTGCTGGCCGATCGCGTCGTGGAATCCGACCAGGTCGAGGCTGAGGTGTCCGATCTGGCGCGCGAGCTGACGGCCGCGGGCGCAACCAGCTTGGTGGCCAATCGGCGTGCGCTGCGCGCCGCACACGAGCCGCTTGACCTTTTTCGCCGCTATCTCGCCACGTACTCGATCGAGCAGGCCCGCTGCCTCTACAGTCCAGCATTGATCGACAACCTCGAGAGGAACTGGGCCTCGAGACAGCAAAGTCTGGCCTGAGCCCCGGGGTCGCTAAATGCACGACTCCTGCACGAGGCGTATCAGCAGTCGAACACCGACCAGCAGATGTCGTTTCGCAACCGCTGATCATCCAGGACCAGTTCGCGGATCGCGTCCGGGAGCTGTTCACGCTGCCATCGGCACTCGAGCCGCCCGGAGTTCTCACCCTCGCCGTCAGGAGCGGCCGCACGCGCCGCCTTGATCGCGTAAGCCGCCGCTCCGAGCTCGTGCGCAGCGACATGCGCCACCGCCGCGGCCTGGGCGGCCGCATAGGCGGCATGGCGGGCGGCGCCGCTTAACTCTCGAGCAGCCCCGTTCGCATGGCCTGCGGCCTCGCGCGCTTGCGACATGGTGATCTCACCACGCACCCAAGCCCGAGCCTGCGCGATCGCCTGGCGAGGCCGCAGGTCTGAAGGTCGTGCCGATTCGAAGAGGTGCAGGACGTGCTCCGCGCACGTTGCGGCCCACAGTGCGAGCAGCTGATGGTCGGAGTCTGTGAGCGTCCCTCCGCGGCGGATGGTGATGAAGCGAGGGTCGCGGACTTTCGGGAGGATCATGGCTGCAGCGCGGCCTAGAGGTGGTCCTGTGGCCTCTTCCAGCCCGAAGTGTCGATCTTCGCCGCGCTCGCCGCTTCCAGGACGCGCGGGGTTTCTTGCGCGAACCTCGGCAGCGCCTCGGCGGCCGCCCACTCCAGCATGTCGATCTGGTCGTCCCGCGGCTGGTCGAGTATGAACTGGTTCATCCCCGCCTCGACGTAGGGCTGGAGGACGCTGTAGAACGCGTCTTTGGACGCCCATGGATCGTCGTCCGCTTTAGGCACCCAGTAATACAGCGACCGATCGAGTGTCTCCGGGTCGCGGCCGATCTGCCGGCAGTAGTCGTCGAGCATCTGATTGCGCTCCGCCATCTCGGCCGGCGTCCCAAATGCGTTCCAGGTGTCGGCGAACTTGGCGACGATCTTCAGCATGCGTGGTCCGAAGGCACCCAGGACCAGCGGCGGTCTCGGCTTCTGCACGCTACCCGGTCGCGACCGCGCCTCCTTCAGGCGGTAGTAAGAACCATGGAACGAGCTGGTGTCTTCACGAGTCAGCAGATCGACGACCTGGACCGCCTCGTGGAAACGGCCGACGAGCTCTTTAGTCTCGGGAAAGTCGATCCCGAACATCGTGTGCTCGGGTTCATACCATCCAGCGCCCAACCCGATCTCGAGCCTTCCGTTTGAGATGTGGTCGACCGTGACCGCCATTTTGGCGAGCACCTGGGGATACCGGAACGTGTTGGAAGTGACGAGAACGCCGATGCGGATCCTGCTCGTAACTGCCGCCAGTCCTCCGAGCAACGTCCAGGCTTCCATGTACGGTCCCTGCGGCCGGCTCGGCTGCACGAGGTGGTCGCACAACCAGGCGCTTTCGTAACCGAGACGTTCGAAGAGCTGCCACCGCTCGACAGTCTTCTCCCAGGTCATGTTCTGATCAGTGCAGATCCCGAAGCGGAACCTCCGCATCGCTCGACCCTCCTGGCCACGTTGTCGAAAGCCTCGGAAGCGTAACCGCCTTTGAGGACTCTCAAAGCATCGTCGACCCGATGCGTGGGCTCAGCGGCGAATGGATGAGAGAGGAATTGATAGTCGCGACTAACCGCGGTTCCGGCGTGGGAGACGTCGTGATAGTCGCGACTATCAGGGCGGCAGCCACGAGGCTGCCGCCCTTTCGGTTACTGGGTGACTGTGAACTGGTAGCAGGCACTCTCCAGTGCCACAGCCGTGGTAGCCGCGTCGACGATGCGGAAGTGGATATCGAACTGCGTCCCAAGCGGGATGGCCGCCAGGTTGCGGAACAAGCTCGCACGGCCGGTTCCCGTTTCGTCTGTCGTGATCGCCTGGACAACCGACCCCTGGCCGAGCGTGAGCCAGTTCGTTCCGGTGCAGGCGTCGTTCACGGCCAAATCCGTCGCTCGCTGAAGGTAGTAGCTGTGGTTCGGGGCCAGGTCCCGCACCCACACATCCAGATAGACGATCTTGTCGGCGTCCTTTGGCTGACGAAACTTCACCAATCCGAAGCCACCGTCGGGTGTGCCTGCAACTGGTCGCAGGATGACTTCAAGGTTGGCGCCCGAGTCGGCCCGAGCGGCGACCGGAGCCGCGATGGCCACACTTGTCACCGCCGCCAGCACAGCGCAGACCTTGAGCAGACGCATGGTTCCGATCCTCATCGCGTGTAGACCTCCTGATCATCCGAGGCTGAAATTGGCGCCTCGCCGTTCGAGACTGCCGGCAGCGTCCGTCGTTCAGGCGGTCCCGCCTGTGATATCCGTCACAAACAGGCGGTGATATCTAGCACAGCGATCGCAACCGGGCCTCATCGAGGATCGTGATGTGACCTTGCTGGATCGACACCGCGCCCAGGGTGATCAGCCGGCTGAGGGCGCGGTTGACGTTCTCCCGGCTGGCGCCGACCATCGATGCCAGCTCGCCCTGGGGGACCCTGATACCGATCCGCCGGCCGTCGGCGACCGCGGTGCCGTGCCGGTCGGCGAGTTCCAGCAGCTTGCGGGCGGTCCGGCCCGGCACGTCAAGAAAGGCGACGTCGGCCAGCTCCTCGTCCTTCCGTCGACCACGGTGGCGAGCAGACGCAGGCCAAGCTCAGGGTTCGCTCGCAGGGCGGCCTGGAGGTCGTCCTTGCTCAGAACGACGCAGCTCGTGGATTCGACGGCGACGGCGTCCGCGGTGCGGACCCCAGCGGCGTCGAACACGCCAAGCTCGCCGAGGGTGTCTCCGGCTGATAGGAGCCGAAGCACAAGCTCCCGGCCGTGACGCGACGTGCGCGTAACACGGACAAGACCACGCTCGATGACCAGAAGGAAGTTCGCCGGTTCGCCCTCCCTGACCAGGTGGGCGCCGGCCGCGAACACTCGGCGGTGAACCCGGCGTCGCAGGGTGCCCGCCAGCTTGGGCGAGATCCCGGCGAACAGAGGCGTGCGAATGAGCACATCGATCGGTTCGACGCCACTGGAGACTGGGGTCTCCAGCTGGAGGCGATAGGTGTCTACCGGGGAGCTTGCACCCTTGAACGAGACGGTCTCGCCGATGTCGAAGGGAAACTCCGCGGCCCCGGCCCGGGTCGCAGCATCGACGAGCGCCTCCCCGGCAGCAGCGTGAGCGGTCAAGCCGGCAGCGCTGTTGGTCACGTCGCCGACCGCCGTGAAATCTTTGAATCCACCGCCTCCGACGTTTCCGCAGTACTCGACGCCGGAGGAGATGCCGATTCCAATCTCGATCCAGGGTCCGTCCGGCGTCCGATATCCCACGGCGTCGAGAAGGCCGGCGGCGGCGGCGACCGCTTTGCTCTGGTAGTCGCGGCCGCTCAGGCCGGGCACGAACAAGCCCATCACCTGGTCGCCTGCGATCTGACCCAGGACCCCTTCCTGCTTGAGGAGCACCCGCGACGCCACGTCGTAGAAGCGATTGAGAAGAGCGGGCACCTCATGTGGAGAAAGCAACCGTGTAAGGGTCGTGTAGTTCCGAACGTCAGCAAAGAGGACGCTGATCGGCACTATCGCGCCACCTTCTGGCGCCCACTCGAGGCACCGGGCGCAGACGTGAGGAGTCCTTTTGGAGGGGCGGTAACCCAGGGCACGGAATGGCCATGTGACCGGACCGCCATAGGGCGCATTACAAACCTTGCAGCGCGGCCGGCCAGGAAAGAGTGCAAATGCCCGGCGCCCCAGGCGTGGCCCGAGTGCGGCGAACCGGTCGCCGCGCAGGATGGCCGACCAGTGCTCATCCATTGGGACGTGGCTGCCATTCGGCTTTGACGCCGCCATCTGGGGCGCCTATCGTATCGCTGGCGATGCGGCGGGTCCTCGTGGGAGCGGCGGCAATCGTCACATCGCTCGGGTGGCTCCAGCTGGCGGCGGCCTTTGGCTTTCCGGTGACCGCGCCGGCGGCGATGCTCGACCGAATGCTCGGAGCCCAGCGTGAGGCCGGACCGGCAGGATGGGTCTTGCTGCTGCTCGGCGAGGCAGCGCTGGCAGCCGCATATTTCCTCGTCGTCGAGCCCAGGACTCGCGGAGTGGTCGCCCCTATCGCCTACGGACTGGGCGCCTGGCTGCTTTCGGGCGCTGTCCTCATGCCGATCGTTGGCTTGATTCAAGGCGCCCCGCCCGCCGGCGACGCTCCCAACGATCCCATGCGTGCGACCTTCTTCATGCTCAACCTGGGCCCTGGTGCCGCGGTCGAGTCTTTGGTGGCGTGGCTGCTGTTCGGCGCCGTGCTGGCCGCGGGGAGAACCCTCGACGTGCGGCCTCGCGTCTTCTATATGTCCGGCGGCGCCGTGGTACTGGCCGCCGCCGTGGCGTTCGCGATCCCGATCATCGGGACGCGGTCTGACGTGGACCGGGTCGTCGAAGGCAATCTGGCGGCCCTGCCGACCGGGCCTGTTTTCATCAGCGTGCTCGAGCTCCCTCAGCCCGCCGGGGCGGTGCTCGGTCCGCACACGCATATCGCGGGCTTTGTCCTGGACGTTTCCGGCACCGCCACGATGGCAATCGCGGGCAAGGGGACAGTCGACGTGGGCCCAGGCGATGCAGTCTTCACGGCGAACCTCCAGCGCCACGATCACGAGAACAGAGCGGCGGTGCCTGCTGCGATCGTCCTCGCCGGTCTGCTCATCATCCTGACGGTCGCTTTGGTGGCCGGAGCCTGGCGTCGTCGCGCCGCGGTAGTACTGGCTCCGCTGCTTGTCCTGGGAGTCATCGCGACGATCGATCCCTTGATGAATCACTGGTATTTCGTCGGGGTTCGCCCAGCCACTGCGCACGGAGCTGTGATGCCTGTACCCGCCGGTCACCGGACATACGAGTCCGACAACCTCACCGCTGTCGCGGCCGGACCCTATACCGAGCGTCTTACTTACCGCCGGCTTGCCTCGGGTGAATCGCTTCGCCTGAGCGGCCCAGCTGCAATCGTCGTGCTCGACGGCCAGGTTTCGGTCACCACGGGAGCAACGACGACAGGCTTACACGCTGAGTCGGGTGCAACCATCGCCGGTGGCGCAGAAGCCACCGTCCGGGCCGTTTCGGGAAGCGCACGGATCGTGGTCGTTCAACTGTTACCCCAGGTTTGAGGCTCTTCTCCCTCTCCCCCTGGGGGGAGAGGGTCGGGGTGAGGGGCGAGTCCTACCGAAAAAGCCCCTCTTCTCCCTCTCCCCCTGGGGGGAGAGGGTCGGGGTGAGGGGCGAGTCCTACCGAAAAAGCCCCTCTTCCCCCTCTCCCCCTGGGGGGAGAGGGTCGGGGTGAGGGGCGAGTCCTACCGAAAAGCCGACGGCGAGCCGGTGCTAATCGGTAGGAGCACAGGACCGCGTGTGGTGGTTGCTACCGTTTCGCCACAGAAGATGACGTTGAGAGGATGGCGACATACGGCGGGTGGCTCACAGGCGAATCGCGAAACGCAGCACCTTCGGCCAGCGGCGCAGAATCGGGGAGGCGCGGGTGCGACCCGCGACGGACAGAATTAACCAATGAGCACCCGGCGCACTCTTTCAGTGTTTCTCGTTGCCGGCGCGCTTGTGGTGGTCTGGTTTTCATTTGCCGTGATCAGGCCGCTGATACACAGCCAGACCGTGGGAAACCCCTACGCCGGCCCTAGAGAATTTTTGACGTTTCCTATGGACGTGCTGATCGTCGTGGGCGCACTGGTGGCTGGTGCTTGGCGACTCTGGCGTCGGTCATAACTGCCCGCAGCTGCTCCAGATCTTCGCGCGGGCCGGCCGGCCCCGGGATGCAATTCGACCAATGGGGATAACCCGAACGCCTATCAGTCCACGTAGCTGGATCTCTATCGTGGCCCGGAGGCGGTGCGGGCCACCTCGTCGAGAGAAGCCATCTCGACTATCTGGTTGCCCGCACCGAAGCGTCTGCGGTTACTCCTTGACCAGCCCGACGACATGCCCTTCCGGGTCGGCGAACAGCGCGAACCCCACTCCATCCGGGACCTGCTGCGGTGGCTGGATGGTCTTGCCACCCAGTCGATTGATCTGCTCGAGCGCCGCCTCCAGGTCGTCGACGCCGACGTAGAACGTCACGTGGCCGGGGCCTTGCGGCGCCTTGCCGATCCCGCCGTCGATGCCACCGCCGTCCTTGCCATGGACCATGGAGTACTGCAGCGGCGAATCATCGACCGGCCCAAGCGACCAGCCGAACGCCTCCGAATAGAACTTCCGAAGAGCGCCGGCGTCGCGCCCCAGGACCTCGAAATGGACGACCGGGTTCCGTGTTGCGTTTTTCATGAGTGCAGCTTGCGCCGCCATATGTGACATCCTCTGTCACCATCTAAGAATTATGCTGCCCAGATGCGAGCCGACCGTCTGCTCTCGATCCTCCTGCTGCTGCAAGCTCACGGGCGGCTGAGCACGACGGAGCTCGCGCAGAGGCTGGAGGTCTCGCGGCGCACGGTCTTTCGCGACCTCGACGCGCTGAGTGGGGCCGGCGTCCCGGTGGCAACCGAGCGAGGTCCGAACGGTGGCGCCTACCTGCTGAACGGATACCGAACCGACCTCACCGGTCTGACCGAGCCAGAGCTGGAAGCGCTGCTGGCTTTCGGCGGCCAGGGCCCGGCTGCGGATCTCGGCCTCGGTCGAGAGCTCGACCAGGCGTCTCGCAAGCTCGCAGCCGCGGCCAGACCGCGAAGCGCGGGCCGTCTCCAGGAGAGGGTCTTGATCGACGGCGGCACATGGTTTCGAGGCGCGCGGGTGCCGTCTCACCTCACCCGCGTCCAGGACGCGCTGTGGTCGAACCGCCGGCTTCGCCTTCGCTACCGGCGCGATGTCGATCGGGTCGTCGAGAGAATCGTCGAGCCTTATGGCCTCGTCTGTAAGGCAGGGACCTGGTACATGCTGGCCGGCGTCGGAGGAGAGACGCGGACCTACCGCATATCGCGTATCGAAGGCGCGGAGCTGACCGACGAGACGTTCGAGAGGCCGGCCCGATTCGACCTCCGCGAGATATGGGCGACGCAGGTGGGACGCTTCCGCAACACCGCGCCGCAACGTGTGGCGGTCAAGGTGCGGGTGGACCCAGAGGTTTCGGCGCAATTCAACCGGATCGTCGGCGACCAGATCATCGAGCGATCCGGCGATGGAGTGGCGGTCCTGGACTTTCCGGCATGCGATGCGGCGGTCAGCCCGCTCGCGGCCTTTGGGAGCAGGGTCGAGGTCCTCGAACCACAGGAGCTGCGGGACCGCCTCGCGCAGATCGGTTCACAGCTGTCAGGCCTGTACGGCGGCACATGAACGGCGCGCCGTAAGTGCCTTGGCAGCCAAGTCACATAACCCTGGCTGTCAATTCGCCACCAGTAGGCCTACGGCCGGCCACGTAGGCCTACCGACGGCGAATTCGAAGAGCCCAGCGGCCAGGCACGTGAAGCACGGGCCCGCGATAATGGCTGAAACCGACACAAGCGGGGGATTTGGTGGCTTGGCGAGGAGGTATGCATTGTGAAGATGCGCTTGCGAGCAGCCCTGGCCGTTGCTTCCCTGACCGTCCTGTCATGGCCGACTCCAGTTTCGGCGGCCGGCGGCTGGTTCTCGACCGTTTCGTTCACGAACCAGGTCGCGAGCTCACCGACGAGCGGCGGTGGCTATCCGGTTCCGGCCGGTTCCAGGGTCCCCGACGCAGGCACCTGCGGGCCAGGCCCGTTCAACGCCAACCACTCAGAGTCGTGGCTCGCGGTCAAGCCCGGCACCGAGAACCTGGTCGGCTCGTCGAAGTTCTTTTTCGACAAGTTCTCGACCTTCTATATGTTCTATCTCGGCGCGCACCAGATCGTGAATGGAACGCCGACCGGCAATAACCAGATCCAGGGCTACGACTGCCTGTCGACCGGGACCCAGGACATGCCGCCAAGCTGGACCGACACCACGGACCCCAACCTCGACTTCGACACCAAGGGCCGCGTCTACCAGACGATGCTGCCGTTCAACGCCTTCTGGGACGCGTCGAGGCTGCACCCGGACGGCGAGATCGACGTGTCCTTCAGCGACGACCTGGGCAAGACCTGGGTCAAGGGCAACGGCGGCCAGCCGCTGGAGCCGCCGAACAGCGCCTCGGCCCGGCAGGCCGGCCACGTCGAGGACAAGCAGTGGATCGCGGTCAACCACATCGTGGGCAACGCCAACCAGGACCACGTCTACGCGGCGTGGGCGGTCTTCAACGGCTCCTCGAACGGCGCTGGGACCAAGGTGCGGCTTGCGGTCTCCCGCGACCGCGGCCTTACCTTCGGGAAGGCGGTGACGATCAGTCCGCCGTCGCAGGTCAGTGCCGCGGCGACGTTCGTCTATCCCGAGATCGACGCGGTCGGTGACCTATACATCGCGCTGGTCTCCTTTCCGCCCAACGGAGGCCCCTCGACCATCTTCGTGGCGCGCTCCAGCGACGACGCCCAGACCTTCACGCCCTTCGTCGCCGTCGCCACCCTCAGCACAATCCCGACTGCCGGCCTCCCCAACACCAGGTTCCGTGACGGGATCGCCGAGAGCTTCGCGGTCAGCCCGACCTGGCCCGGCCACCTTTACCTCACCTATGAGGATTGGGACACGACGCTGGGGCAGATGGACGTCAAGTTCACGCAGTCGACCGACGCCGGCCTCACATGGTCGACGCCAACCAAGGTGAACGACAACGTCGACACGCCAGGCGTCCCCACCGATCAGTTCCAGCCCACCGTGGCCAGCGGTCCCGGCGGGGCGGTCGCGGTCGCGTTCTACGACCGCCGGCAGGCCTGCCCGAACGACCCCAGCGTTCTCGCGGCGGACGTGGGAAAGACGAACTTCTGCATCGACGTGTCGCTGCAGGCTTACAAGGACAGCGGCGGTGGGGCGGTCGCCGTCCCGTCCAACCGGCGAATCACGCAGTTCACGTGGGATCCGGAGCAGCCGGGGCAGCACCTCGGCGGGCTCTCGCAGTACCCGTGCGCCGGGGCCAGGGATCCGTGCCCGAGCGGGCGTGGCTTCATCGGCGACTACTTCGGCCTCGCCGTTTCGGCCACGAACATCTACGGCCTGTTCGTCTCGACGCACTACCCGTCCGGCGTGACCGCCGACGAGGGTGGCCCCATCTACTACCAGCAGCAAGTGCTGGCCACAGTGCCACGCTCCGCGCTCGGGCTTTGACGAAATGCACACCTAGACGAGGGCTTCTCGAATAAGCCACGGAGGATCGGGCCGCCTCTCAACAGGCGGCCCGATTCATTGACGGACCAGAATGGGGAGGGGGTAAAGCAATGCGCATCGACAACTTCTCGTTCGGCCGCATCGAGGTTGACGGCGAGCGCTACGAGCGCGACGTGGTCATCGACCGTGGCAGGTTGAAGATGCGGAAGAAGAAACCGTCTAAAGCCTTCCGCGCCGAATTCGATCACACTCCGCTTTCGGTCGAGGAGAAGATCCCGTGGAAGTGCAGACGCCTGGTCATCGGCACGGGGAAACTGGGCTCGCTGCCGGTGATGCCGGCCGTCTACGAGGAGGCGAAACGCCGCGGCGTCGAGGTCGTCGCGGTGCCGACCGCGGAAGCGATCCGGCTCCTCGCCCGGTCGGATCCGAGCACCAACGCGGTGCTGCACATCACCTGCTGAGGCACTCCCCGAGGTCAAGACTTCCGGCCTTTCAGGCTCCCTCTCCCCCTTGGGGGAGAGGGCCTTTCAGACTCCCTCTCCCCCCTTGGGGGAGAGGGCTGGGGTGAGGGGCTCCCGGTCCGGCCGAATTTCAGGTACCGCGCGCATCGCCTTTCAGGTACTTCCCGCCTTTTTGAACCCGAGCCGGCTGCCTACCCTGGACTCATTCGCTTCCTGCCGAATCGCCGGTTCCGT
>Ga0209057_1000667_pt1 | contig 29937 bp, 32 predicted proteins | sample GraSoiAngelo_146_FD_185903 | JGI IMG/M metagenome (GOLD analysis project Ga0209057, IMG submission 185903) | Grasslands soil microbial communities from the Angelo Coastal Reserve, California, USA - 14_1009_05_30cm (SPAdes) (version 2) | ecosystem: Environmental > Terrestrial > Soil > Grasslands ... | reverse complement strand
GGGCAGGACAGCGTGCGGTTCTATACCCGGCATAAGGTGATCACGACCCGGTGGCTTTAGAAACGAGCGCTCGGCCACGTGTGCTGAGCGGCGAGGAGATCGTCGCCCTCTGCCGCCAGTACACGCTGTACGACTGGATGGCGCAGTCGGCCGCCGATCCAATCCCGGTTGATACCGCCAAGGGCGTCTACTTCTACACCCCGGACGGCAAGCGCTATATCGACTTCAACAGCCAGCTGATGAGCGTCAATGCCGGGCACGGCGACCGGCGCATCATCGAGGCCATCAAGCGCCAGGCCGACAAGCTGGCGTTCGCAAATCCCTTCATGGCGCACGAGCCGCGGGCGCTGTTGGGGAAGAAGCTCGCCGAGTTGCTCCCCGGGGACATCGACAAGGTCTTCTTCACCCTTGGCGGCGCGGAGGCGAACGAGAACGCCGTCAAGCTGGCCCGGGCGGTCACCGGCCGCTATAAGATCGTCTCCCGCTACCGCTCCTACCATGGCGCGACCGGGGCCGCGATGGCGATGACCGGCGACCCGCGTCGGTGGCCCAACGATCTGGGAACGTCCGGCGTGGTCCACGTGCTGGACCCTTACCACGGGCCGCAGCGCGAGGTCGACTCGGCCGAGGAATCGTTGCGCTACCTCGAGGAGACGATCCAGCTCGAGGGACCGAACACCATTGCCGCGTTCTTCCTGGAGACCGTGACCGGAACCAACGGCGTGCTGATCCCGCCGGACGGCTACCTCCAGGGGGTCCGCGACCTCTGTGACCGCTACGGCATCCTGATGGTCTGCGACGAGATCATGTCGGGCTTCGGCCGGACCGGGGCCTGGTTCGCCGTCAACCACTGGAACGTGGTCCCCGACATCATCACGATGGCCAAAGGGCTCACCAGCAGCTACGTCCCGCTGGGCGCGGTTGGCATGCGCCCGAGGGTCGCCCAGCACTTCGAGAGGAACGTCTTCTTCGGCGGCCTGACTTACAACAGTCACCCGCTGGCATGTGCCGCCGCGCTGGGCGCCATTCAGGCCTACGAGGAAGACGACATGATCGGCAATGCAAAGCGAATGGGCGAGCTGATGAAGCGCCATCACGAAACCCTGCGGGTAAAACACCCGTGTATCGGGCTGACGCGGTCGATCGGCCTCTTTGGAATCCTGGAGCTGGTCCGCGATCGCAAGACGATGGAACCGCTGGCGCCGTTCAACGGGACTTCAGATGAGATGAAGGCGGTCGGCACGTACTTCCGCGAGCACGGCCTGTACACTTTCGTGCGCTGGCACACCATCATGACGAACCCGCCGCTTTGCATCAACGAGGACGAGCTGGCGGAAGGCTTCGCCATCATCGACAGGGCGCTTGACATCGCCGATCAGGCCATCGCGTAGCGTCGTACGGGATGACCCGTTACAGCCTGATCCGGGGTTTGCCGAACTGTACGCGAGCCTGCCCGACGCCACGGATCTCTGGCCATGGAAGGACCTCGCGCTTGCGGCAACCCCACCCGTCCTCTATCTGGGCATCGGGACCGGCCGGCTCGCCGTGCCGCTGCACGAGGCCGGCGTCACGCTGGTCGGGGTCGATAGCCACCCCGGGATGCTCGAGGCACTGCGACGACGTCTTCCAGACACCGAACTGATTCGATCTCGGATCGAAGACCTCAACCTGGGCCGGCAGTTCGATCTCATCATCGTCCCATCGAACATCCTCTGTCTCGTGGAGCGGCTGCGCGCCGCGGCGAACCACCTATCCGTCGGCGGCACGCTCGCCTTCGAGTTGACCAATCCCTACTGGCTACAAGCCGGCGCGAGCCACGGGGTGCGGGTCCAGTCGTTTGATGGCAATGGGGCGCGGTTCAAGATCGACTACGCGCTGGCCGATGGGCGCGTCGTTACACAGCAAGCCGAGATTCCGCTTGTGTGGCCCGACGAGGTCGAAAACTGGCTTGCCACCGGCGCGGGGTTGAGGTTGCGCCGGATGTTCGGACGCGAGGATGCGGAGCTCGCCGCGAGTCCCAGTTTCTACGTCGTGGCTGCCCGCGGTTAGAGTTAGCGAGGCCATGGGGGAGGAATCCAGCGAGCGGCGCACCGGAGGGATCGTCCGCCGTGGCGTGGAGCGGCAGATCGAGGACCGCAAGCTGCTGGAGCGGCCGCAGCTCCCGCCAGAGTTTCTCGAGAGCGACCCCTGGCGAGTGCTGCGGATCCAGGCAGAGTTCGTGGCGGGCTTCGATGCGCTCGCCACGCTAGGTCCGGCCGTAACCTTCTTCGGCTCGGCGCGCGTTCGTCCACCCGACCCGATGTATGATGCCGCGCGCGCCCTGTCGGCGGAGCTCGCCCGCCGGGGCTTTGCCGTCATCACCGGAGGCGGGCCGGGCACGATGGAAGCGGCCAATAGGGGCGCGCGTGAGGGTCGCGGGCTCTCAGTCGGCTTGAACATCGAGCTGCCCTTCGAGCAAGGCCTCAACGAATACGTCAACCTGGGCATCGAGTTCCACTACTTCTTCGTCCGCAAGACGATGTTCGTCAAGTACGCCGAGGCCTTCGTCATCTTCCCGGGCGGCTTCGGCACCATGGACGAGCTGTTCGAGGCACTGACGCTGATTCAAACGGGGAAGATCGTGCACTTCCCGGTGATCATGTTCGGTTCCGACTACTGGGCCGGGTTGCACCAGTGGATCCGCGACCGGGTGCTGGCTGAGGGCAAGATCTCGCCGGAGGACCTGGACCTCATGGTCGTCACCGACGACATCCAGCACGCCGCCGACATCGTGCAGCAGTACTACCAACGGAAGGTGCTGGAGAGCAAGCCGAAAGAGCGGGCGGAGCCCAAGAAGAGCGACGCCCAGTGACGTCGTCCCTGGAGCTGTTATTCCTCCAGGATGGGGCGCAGCCGGCCGAGCGGGTGGCGGGCGAACTAGCTGCCTTCATCACCGGCGCCCAGCGCAGCCTCGATATCGCCATCTATGACCTGAATCTGACCGGCGCCCCCGCAGAGAAGCTGCGCGCGGCGGTCCAGGCGACCGCCGGACGCGGGGTCGCGATCCGGCTCCTCTACAACGTCGACTTTCCCAACCCGATCCCGGTGCCGCCGCCCTCGCAGGCCGACACCGCCTTCATCGCCAGTCTTGGTGTGCCGACTAAACCCGTGTCAGGCGTTCCTGACCTAATGCATCACAAATACATCGTGCGCGACGGCGCGACCGATGCGGCGACGGTCTGGACCGGCTCCATGAACTGGACGAACGATTCGTGGACGCGAGAGGAGAACGTCATCGTCAAGATCCCGTCCCCAGCATTGGCAGCGGAGTACGCGAAGAACTTCGGGGAACTGTGGGAAACCGCCCGGGTCGAAGGCAGCGGGAAGTACGATCTCGCCGGCGTCCCCATTGCTTACGAGGACAGTTTCGTAAAGGCGCACGTCTTCTTCGCGCCGGGGCGCGGGCGCCAGATGGCGCATGTGATCGCTGACCGGATTGCGCATGCAAAGCACCGCATCCGGGTGTGCTCGCCGGTGATCACCGCCGGAGTGATCCTGGGGACGCTGGGCGACCTGGTGCACAGAACGCATCCAGATTTCAAGGGTGTCTATGACCGCACGCAGATGGCCGAGGTGCTCGGCCAGTGGCGCGTCGACCCCCACGCGACCTGGAAGGGACCGGCCTTCCAGGCGGTGAGCGCCGCTCTGCCGTTCGCCTCGAAGGTGACGACACCCTACTCGCCGACCAGCGTCCACGACTACATGCACGCCAAGATCACGGTGGTCGACAACACGGTATTCACCGGTAGCTACAACCTGTCGCATGCTGGTGAGGACAACGCGGAGAACCTGCTCGAGCTCGACAGCGCGCCTCTGGCCGACCGATTCGTCGAATTCATCGACGCCCTATTTGCCCGCTACGCGGCAACCCCTGCGGCTGCGCGACAATAGAGCTCATGGCGCGGCGTCATCGCGCAGCCCTGGCCGCCGGGTCGCTCTTGTCCGTCGCGGCCCTGCTTCCGCCGGCGATCGGATTCGCCGACCGGCGGCTCAGCCTCCACATGCTGCTGCAGATGCTGCTGTTGGCGCTCGTCATCCCCCTGCTGGCCTACGGCGCGCAGCCGTTGATCGGCGGCAGCCTGGCGCGGCTGCATCCAATCGCCGGCATCCTGGCGCTCAACGTGGTGCTGTTCGGCTCGCAGCTTCCGGCCGTCCTCGACCTCACGGCCAAACACTTGGTGCTGGGCGAGGCGGCGCAGGCCGCGTTCATGACCGGCGCCTTTCTCTTCTGGTCGCCGATCGTCCGCCCCGGAGGTCTGACGCCGATCGCCAAGATCGGCTACCTGATGGTGGCCGGCGTGCCGCCAACCATCCCGGGGATCACCCTGGCGCTCTCGCACCATCTCTTCTATCAGGCGTATCGCTCGATCGAGGACCAGCAGATCGCCGGTCTGCTGCTCTTCGGGACGGCGAAGTTCGCGCTGGTCGCCGGAACGTTCGTCATCCTCTGGCGGATGCTGGCTCCGCAGCCGGAACCGCCGGATTGGGAGGATCGGGAGCTGGAGCTCCCGGACCTTCCGCCCAGCGCACCGGCCTGGTTGCGCCGGCTCGACGACGAGCTGCCGGCGGAAGCCGGCCGCCCCCGGACACCGGTTCCGGCCGGCCGCTAGCCACGATCGTCTAGACCAGCGGCCAGGGGTAGGCCCAGCGCGAGGTCGGCTCAGGGTATCGCCCCACCTCGGCCAGGCGGCGAGCCCGCTGAGTGAGCGCCCTGAGTTCGGCGGCCGAGATCAACGCGCGAAGCTCATTGACCCAGCCTTTGCCTAAAGCAAGCTCGCCGGCCACGCGGCGGGCGTCCTCGCGCAGGTTCGCCGCCACGTCTTCGCCGGCGAACTCCCAGATCACGGTTCGAAGCTTGGGCAAGGTATGAAACGTCAGGCCGTTGTCGACGCCCCAGATGCGATCCTGGCGATCAACCAGGCAGTGGCCGCTCTTCCGGTCCGCGTTGTTCACGATGACGTCGAAGGCCGCCATGGTGCGAAAGGCCGCGGCGCGAGCCGGCATCAACGAAAAATAATGCTCGCGGAGGTCGGCGACGATGAACTGCTGTAGCGATCCCGGTCCAAGTGGTCCATTGGCCCGATAGACGGTGAAGGGCACGACCTGCCAGCGGAGCGCGTCGCTGACCAGGTAGGCGGCAACCTCGCGCTTGCCCAGGGTGCCGTCGGGGAAGTCATCGAGCGGCGTTTCGCCAGGGCCGGGTTTGTAGACGGCAAGGGTCTCCGCGCCGTCGGGGCCGCGGACCTGCGCCAGGTAGGTGTAGTTGGAGCAATCCGGCATCAGCCCGCGCGGCTTGATCCGCCCCTCCCGCAGGAGTTGGTGCTGCGCCTCGCCGTCCACGAATGGGGCCGACTGTGCCATCGACCTCAATGATGCCCGTTCAGCCGCGGACAGACGCCGCCATCATGGTCGACGGGTCCGCCGCACATCGGGCAGGGTGGTCGGCCGGCGCTGATGATCCCCGCCGCATGGCTGGCAAGCGCCTGCATCTGGGCGAGGCTCGCCTGAAAGTGTCCGGTAGCCGGCTCAGCACCCTCTTCGACCAGCTCGACCAACGAGACTTCGAAGGTCTTTTCGTCCTGGCTGTAGGTCAGGGTGATGAATCCAACTCGCCAGAGTGGAGCGATCGGTTCTTCGAGGGCCATGTTCGGCACGGCCCCAGCGGGCGGGACGGCGACCCGCGAAAAGACCTCCTGCAACCGCTCGGTCATCGCCCGCAGCTGGTCCTTTTCCATCGCCAGGCTGACCAGCTCGCCGGCGGCCCGCAGCTGGAGGTAAAAGGCCCGCTTTCCGGGTTCACCGATCGCGCCGGCCGTGACCCGGGTCACCTGCTCGAAGTCGAAGCTGGGCGAGGCCATCCTGTTATTCTCCCGCACCGTTTCCGCCCGACGAAAAGAAGAAGCGGGCCGTTGGGGAAACGGCCCGCAAAAGGAGGGGGAGGGTGGGTCGACCCAGTCGTATCTGTACCCAGTTTGCGGGGCGTTGACCAGCGTCCGGCATCCGGCGCGCACCTGATTGCGCTTCGGCCTGAACTGATTCGGCGGGCCGAGTTCGAGTCGCCCTCCAAATCCGTGCCTAGAATGAATCGTGAGGACCTCGTTGGACCCTCGGTGGTGGCACCGCAACCTCACCACGTTCCAGAAGGTGGTGGTAGCGAACAGCGCCATCATCGCCGCGGGCGCCGTCAGCGGACCGCTGATCACGCTGAATTTCTCCGGTCGCACCCGATTGCCGTTCTTGCTGGGCCTACTCGCCATCGGGCTGGTCGCCATCCTGGTCGCCAACTTCCTGATCCTGCGGCTGGCTTTCAAACCGATGCGCGAACTGGAGTCGACGATGAGCGCGGTGCAGCCCGGGCTCGAGGAACCCCGCGTCCATACGAACTTCTCGGACCCGGACCTGCGGCGAATTGCGACCGTCTTCAACACCATGCTCGACCGGCTGGAGCACGAACGTCACGTGAGCGCGCAGCGTGTCCTGCAGGCACAGGAGCGGGAGCGACAGCGGGTGGCGCGGGAGCTACACGATCAGACCGGCCAGGCGCTGACCCACGAGATCATCAGCCTGGATCTATTGCTGGAGCGGACCGGCGATGCCAAGGCGCGCCAGCAGCTGGAGGCGGTGAAGCGAACGCTGGAGGAAACGCTCGAGGAGGTGCACCGCATGTCCCAGGACCTGCGACCCTCGGTGCTCGACGATCTCGGCCTGGTTCCGGCGCTGCGTACGCTGGCCAAGCAGCCCTCCGGAGCCCAGGTCGCGCTCCAGGTCGATGGGCTGCGCGACCGCCTGCCGGCGCCGATCGAGACGGCTCTCTACCGGATCGCACAGGAAGCGCTGACCAACGCGAATAAATACGCGAAGGCCTCCCGCGTCAACATCGACCTGCGCTGCCTCGATGGCCACGTCCGGCTCCGGGTTCGCGACGACGGCGTCGGATTCGATCCAGGAAGCATCCCCGAGCGGGAGGAGCCGGGACGTGCCGGCCTGGGCATCTTTGGGATGCGCGAGCGCGCCACGCTGCTCCGCGGAACGCTCGAAATCCGTTCGGCGCCGCTCAAAGGGACCGAGGTCGTCGCCCAACTGCCGCTGGAGGACAACCATGTCGGCGGTTGAGCGCCGGTCGATCAAAGTGATGCTGGTCGAGGACCACAACCTGGTGCGCGCCGGGATCCGCGCCGTGATCGACGGACAGAGTGACATCCAGGTGATCGCGGAAGCCACGGAGGGCCGCCAGGCCATCCGGCTGGCACGCGCCAACTGTCCTGACGTCGCGGTCGTCGACGTGGCCATGCCCAACATGTCGGGCATCGAGGTGACGCGCGAGATTCGCCGCCTCTGTCCGCAGACGCAGGTATTGATCCTCACCGCCCATGACAACGAGGAGTATTTCTTTCAGACCCTCAAAGCCGGCGCGGTCGGCTATGTCCTCAAGAAAGCCGCGGCTTCGGACCTGATCGCCGCGATCGAGGCCGCCAGCAAGGGCGAACCATATCTGTATCCGTCGGTGGCGCGGCTCCTGGTCTCGGACTACCTCCAGCGGGCGCCCGAGCGTGAGACCTTCGAGCCGCTCAGCGATCGGGAGCGCGAGGTGCTGCGGCTGGTGGCGGAAGGCAAGACGAACCGGCAGATTGCCGACACCCTATTCCTGAGTATCAAGACGGTGCAGACCCACCGCGACCACATCATGAAGAAGCTGCGGATGCACGATCGCACCGAGCTGGTGAAGTACGCGATTCGCAAGGGGTTGATCGAAGCCGACAGTTAGATCACGCCGGCTCTGCGATTTTGGTCTCAAGGGGAAAGTCCAGGAAGCGGCTGATGTCCCGTGCCTCGGCCTCGATGCCGGCCTGGACTGCCCTGCTCAGCTTCTCGAATGGCTCGATACGGAGCTCTTGCCGCGGACCGGCACCCGCCAGGCGCCAGGCTCCGACCGCGCGGCCGTTGACGATGACCGCCGGGTGCAGCCAGCCGCCGCCGCGCTGCAGTCGACGCCGCAGTGGCGGTCGTGGAATCGTCAGCTCGCGGTTGCGATAGCCAAGGAGGTAGGTGTCAAAGGCGGGCAGCAATCGAACGGCGGGGTTCGCAGGCGCCGGCGGGCGTGATCGCGGTAGCCGCCCTTTCAAAAGAAAGCCTGATTGTCCGCGAATCGTGAGCTCGGCGAGCGCCGGCATCGCCAGCGCCACCGCCGATCGTGCCTGCGACAGGGGCAGGCCCGACCAGCTTGCGAGATCCTCAGCAGTGGCGGGGCCGTAGGCGGCGAAGTAGCGCCGAGCCAGTTCGCCAAGACTGGGCTCTCCTGATGGTGAGGAGGGCTGACCAATCCAATCGTCGATCAGCACGTAGGTCGGCTCCCGGTTCTCCCGATCGGGCCCGAGACAAAGGACGCCTTGAAGCGCGGCGAACCGGATCAGGTGAATCGGCGCCTGGGATTTTGGGTCGAGCCTGATTCCTCGGCGTTGCAGCTCATCGACCAACTCGTAACGCGTGAGCGGTCCGGTGTCCTTGAGAGTCCGGCGGATGGTGTCGACGCCTCGGAGCTTCAAGTCGCGATCGAGACCCAGTTGCGCATGACGTGCCTCGCTTCCCGATGCAAAGATGGGACCGAGCAGGCTGAGCAACCAGCCGAGGTCATCGGCGGCAACCAGGTGCAAGGTGCCGCGCATCAGCCACGTCCGGACGATCGAGCGGTCCTGGTTGAGGGCATGCCTGACGGTGCCGGCATTCAGGCCCGCACTCCGGACCCGCAGTCCAAGACCAGCTGCGCTCATCAGCTGGGCCTGCAGACCACAGATCTCGCGCAGTACCACGGGCGGAGTCGCGCTGCGCCCGGTAGCCGCGCTCAGTCGCTGCGCCTGGACGCGAAGTCGCAGAACGAGCTCATCGGAAGGCGGCAGGTTAGCCGCCGGCGGGGCCCGCCTCCACACCCGGCTCGGTCATCCGCGCGGGATCCAGCAAACGGTCGAGCTCCTGGGGCGAGAGCCTGGTGCGCTCTCGGGCCACCTCGCGAATCGTCTTGCCGGTGGCCAGCGCCTCCTTGGCGATGGCTGCCGCGGCGTCGTACCCGACCGTCGGAGCCAGGGCCGTGGCGAGCATCAGTCCCTGCTCGACCATCTGGGGCCCGTGCTCGGTGGCCTTGATCCCCGCGATGCATCGCTGGGCTAGGTTCTGGGCGGAGGCGGAGAGCAGCGCGATGGTTTCGAGCAGGCAGTAGGCCGCCACTGGCATCATCAGGTTGAGCTCGAAGATGCTTCCCGACTGCGCCGCGACCGTGATCGTCTGGTCATTGCCCATCACCTTCGCGACCACCATGGTCATCGACTCGATGATCACGGGATTGACCTTCCCCGGCATGATCGAGCTTCCCGGCTGAACCTCGGGAAGCGTGATCTCGCCCAGGCCGGCCCGCGGCCCGGAGGCGAACCAGCGAAGATCGTTTCCAATCTTCCAGAGGCTGACCGCGACCGTGCGCAAAGCGCCGGCGGTCGACAGGATGGCATCGAGGGCGGCCTGGGCCTGGAAATGGTTGTCCGTCTCGCGCACCATCACCCCGGCCCGGCGGCTCAGGTGCGCGCAGACCCGCTGGGCGAATTCCGGGTGCGCATTGACGCCGGTCCCCACGGCCGTGCCGCCCAGGGGCAGCTCGGCCAGTTCCTCGGCCGCCCGCAGGATGCGGTCGATTGACCGTTGCGCCTGGCCTGCGTAACCGAGAAACTCCTGGCCGAGGCGGATCGGCGTCGCATCTTGAAGGTGGGTCCGTCCGGTCTTGACCACGGGCATGAATTCGTTCGACTTGCGCTCGAGTGTTTCCTGGAGGAAGCCGAGCGCCGGCACCAGCTCCTCGTGGATGGCGACCAGGGCCGACAGCTGCATCGCTGACGGAATCACGTCGTTACTCGACTGACAGCGATTGACGTGGTCGTTCGGATGCACCGGTTGCCTCGAGCCGAGGGGCTGGCCAAGGATCTCGTTGGCGCGGTTGGCGATGACCTCATTCGCGTTGGTATTCGTCGAGGTTCCCGAGCCGGTCTGGAAAACATCGACCACGAAATCCTTGTCGAATTTTCCTTCCTCGACTTCCTCGGCGGCCTGCTGGATGGCGCTGGCCAGGCGTGCCTCCAGTAATCCGAGCTCCGTGTTGACCAGGGCGGCCGCCCCCTTGATTTGGGCCAGGGCGCGGATAAATCGACGAGGCATTCGCAAATTGCTGATGGGGAAGTTCTGCCGGGCGCGCTCGGTGCTGGCGCCGTAAAAGGCGGTCTGTGGGACCCGCACCTCTCCCATGGAGTCTCGCTCCACTCGCGCGCCGTCCTCCGTCATGCGCGGTCATCGTAGCAAGGCCCGGCGCGGGGCTGGCACGCTCGCCGCTCATCCCGTAATCTTTAGCGGTGCCGGCCCGCATCGTCTCCATCCAGCTCTGTCCGGGCCACCGGCAACCGATGCAGCTGGTTCCGACCGCGACTCTGATCACCGGGGTCGGGATCGAGGGTGACAAGCATGCCGTGGCGACCTCAGACCGGCAGGTGCTGCTGGCCGACCAGGAAGCGCTCGACGAGGTTTGCGTCGAACCCGGCACCATCAAGGAGAACCTCACTGTTGAAGGCCTGCACGTGATGGGCCTTCCGGCCGGCACCCGGGTACGGCTGGGTAACAGCGCGGTGCTGGAAATCACGAAGGTCTGCGAACCGTGCTTTCGCATGGATGAGATCCGTATGGGGCTTAAAGGCGAACTCGTAGGCCGGCGCGGTATGGTCGCTCGCGTCGTAAACGGCGGGTCGATCGCTGTGGGCGATCGCATCACGCTCGAAGAAGCAGAGCCACTGGCCTCGTAGACTTGATCCGCGCGGTCGACCTTCATGTCCATCTGCCCCTGAAGGAGTGGCTCGATGGCAGCATGGGTCCGTACCGCGAGGGGGCAGCCCGCTATTTTCGCAGTGACGTGCACGAGCGCACGGTCGACGAGTTCGCCGTCGAGTTCGCCCAGGAACAGGTCTTCGGCATCCTGCTCGCCTGGGATGCCGAGACGGCGACCCACCGGCCGCCGGTGTCCAATGACTTCGTTGCCGCCATCGTCAAACGCCACCCGAAGCGTTTCGCCTTCTTCGCCTCGGTCGATCCGTGGAAGCCGGATGCGGTCAAGGAGCTGGAGCGCGCTGTCAAAGAGCTGGGCGCAAAAGGCGCCAAGTTCCATCCCTCAATGCAGGATTTCTACCCGAGCGATGAACGACACTTCAAACTCTGGGAGAAGGCCTCGGAACTCAAGCTTCCCTGCCTCTTCCACACGGGAACCAGCGGCATCGGTGCCGGCCAGCCGGGCGGTCAGGGCATCAAGCTCGACCCAGCCCGGCCCATCCATCTCGACATCGTGGCGGCCCGCTTCCCGGAGCTTCCCATCATCGCCGCACATTTTGGCTGGCCCTGGCACCTCGAGCTGATCGCGATGGCCCTGCACAAGACCAACATCTTCATCGAGCTCTCTGGCTGGTCGCCACGCTACTACCCGGACGAGCTGGTGCGCGAGATTGGCGGCCGGCTTCAGGACCGGACGCTCTTTGGCAGCGACTATCCGTTCATCAAGCCGGCCCGCGTGCTCGAAGAGATCGACGCGCTGTCGCTAAAGCCGGAGGCCAAGGCGAAAATTCTCCGCGAGAACGCGGCGCGCTTGCTCAAGCTCGAGCTGGCCTGACTCTCGCTTGACCTTCCCAACAAACCACACCATCTGGCCCGACGACGGCACCGTGAGACGTTCCGGCCGGCACAGTTACGCGGTGACTTGATCGCGCCGCATAATGCACGCGATGCCACGCGGCTATCCCCGCTATGTCCTCGCCGTCATGGTCGGCATCAACTTCCTCAATTACCTGGACCGCTACATCCTGCCGGCGGTGGCCACCAAAATCCAGGGGGAGTTTCACCTCACCGATGACCAGGTCGGTTTGCTGCAGAGCGCCTTCCTCCTCGTCTATGCCGTGGCGACCATCCCGTTTGGCATCTGGGCCGATCGGGGCGTGCGTAAGACCGTAATCGGAATCGGCGTCACCATCTGGAGCCTGGCCACGATCTTTACGGGCCTGGCCCGCAGTTACGCGCAACTCTTCGCGGCGCGGGCCGTGATGGGAATCGGCGAGGCGAGCTATTACCCTGCCGGCACCGCCCTGCTTGGCGATTACTTCAAGAAGGAACGGCGTGGGCGCGCCATGTCGATCTGGGCCGCCGGTACCGCGGTCGGCATCGCCGCCGGCTTCGCTGGGGGCGGGATCGTCGCCGGCACACTCGGCTGGCGAGCCGCCTTCTATATGACCGCCGTCCCGGGACTGGTCCTCGCGGTCCTGGCGTTCATGCTGCGCGAGCCGCTGCGCGGGGCGGCAGAGGCGCGAGGTCCCCAGGTCAGTAAGGCCGCGTCGATCACCTGGCGGACGTTCCTGGAGCTACTCCGGATTCCGACGATGCGGGCCACCATCGCGGCGGAAACCGCGCTCTTCTTCGTGCTCGGGGGCGCTGCCTTCTGGCTGCCGACCTACCTGCAACGGCGGTTCGCATTGGAAATCGGACCCGCCGGAACGCTGGCCGGCGGCGTCCTCGTCGTCGGACTGCTGGCGGGCTCGCTCCTCGGAGGGACGATTGCCGACCGGCTCGCGATCCGTCGGCGCATGGCGAGTAACCTGCCGGTGGGGATTGCCGGCTTCATCCTGGGCGCCGTTTTCGTCGCCCTGGCCCTGGTGATGCCCAGCCTGGTGCTCTTCGTGCCCGTGTTCTTGTTGGGAGCCGCCAGCCTCTACCTCTACAACGGCCCCTACACGGCGGTGAAGCAGAACGTCGTCCTGCCGACCGTTCGCGCAACGGCCGTCACCGTCGCGCTCCTGATCGAGCATCTCCTGGGCGACTCCTACGCTCCCTGGGCGATCGGCAGGGTCTCGGAGGCGCTGCACAGCCTCCAACTCGCGCTGCTGATCCTGTTGCCTCCGCTGCTGGTGCTGGCGGCCCTGTTTGCTACCCTCGGGCTCAGGCACGAGGACCGCGACGGGAGGGCGATGGAGGCGCGCTGGGCCAGCGCCGCACCGATCCCCTAGAGGTCGACGCCGACAAACAGATCATCCTCCGTTAGACCGGGCGCCGCGCCGACGAGAGAGAAGACTTCGACATCGGCCTGCGCCTCCACAAATTTGCGGAGCGGCTCCCACTCCTGGGTCTGCGTCCGGTGATGGCTGAAGGCGCGCAACTTGGCTTGCTGAAATCCGCCGACCGAGATCCGGGTCGTGATCGGCGGTTGCGTCGGAAGCTTTAACGATTCGACGGTCGTGACCGTGGCCGTCTGGAAATACAACTTACTCGGTGACCAGGGGAGGAGCCCGAGAGCCAGCCCCTCGAGCTCGAACGCCGCCGGATCCCCGCTCAGGGTGCAGGCCTGGACCGTCAGGCGGCTGACGACCTTGTGATCAGGATGTCCGTAGGCTCCTTCCGGCCCAAAGCACACGACCACCTGCGGACGATGAAGGCGAAGGCAGCGCACGATGTCACCAATGCAACGCTCTCGAACCGCGTCGACCTCCTCGACCTTCTCCAGCCCGCCGTCCGGGTAATCGAGCACTTCCAAGAAGCGGACGCCGAGGTCGGCGGCGGCGTCGCGAAGCTCCAGCTCCCGAACATCACTCAGCCGGCGAAGGTCGCCGGCGCCGCGCCCATTCCACAGCCCGGCGCCGCCTCGGGTCATGGTGACCAGCGAGACACTGGCGCCTTCGGCGGCATACCGGGCGATAGTGGAGGCGCAGCCGAAGCATTCGTCGTCGGGATGAGGCATCACCACCATCAGGCGCTGGCCGTCGCGCGTCATCGCGAGCAAGTCTAGGTGGCCGGACGATAATGAGCATCCTGAGCGCGCTTCTGTTCTTTCACGCCGGCCTGTTTCGCGCGGGACTCTTTATCACAGTAATCATCGCCATCTGGGGTCTCGTCATCTATATCCGGAAGTTGCCGCCGAGCGGCGGATTCCGGTCGACGCTGGTGCTCACCGAGGGTCTCTTTATTGTCCAGGGCCTGGTCGGGATCGCCATGTTCCTCGGCGGACGCCGCCCGCACGATGGTCTTCACTGGCTCTACGGGATTTTGCTGGTGATCGTGCTGCCTATCGCCGCCACCTACACCTCGGGACGGGATCCGCGTCGCGAGCCGCTCGTCTACGGCATCGCCGGCCTGTTCATGGCGGGGCTGACGATCCGCGCCTTTACCACGGGCGCGTGAAAAAAGAAAAGGGGCCCTTTCGGGCCCCTTTCGTTACCGCTCTTTAGCGGCTCTTCCGAGTCGACTTCTTGGCCTTCTTCGTGGCCTTCTTCCTGGTCGCCATGCGTCACCTCCTTATCGCGTGAGCGGCGAACCGCGGCGCACGAATCGTATGCGCCTATCCGAGATAACGCTCAGTCCAAAACGAACTTGCAGAATTGCGAGGCCGGGCGTATCAAAACAGTCGCAACTGGTCCACGTCAGTCAGCGCTTTCGCCCGAAGACCCCGTCGTCGCAAGTGCATCGCCAGCTCTTCATCGAAGCCGAGCACCGTATAGGTCATGGCGGCGTCGACCTGCTCCGCGTAACAACAGAGCTCTTCGAAATCGGCATGGTCGGACAGCGGGAAGACAGCATCGACCTCCAGTCGATCCTTGAGGCTGCGGTCCATGGCCCAGCCGGTGAGGGCGGCGGTTTTGAATTCGCCTACCAGCGCTTTCAGCCCGTTTCGGCGAGCCGAAGGCGGGGTGATGACGACGGTTGGCTTCCCGTCGGGCTGGGCGAGCGATTGGTAGGCGGGGAATTCGCAGCCAAGCTCTCGATACACTTCCGTCACGCCGAATAACGATGGGTGAAGCGCGATGCTCAGGCCTTCGGCGGCGAGGGCAGAGAGAATCTCCTGACCCTTGCCGAGGGAGTAGCCGAGCAGTACCGGGGTGGCGCGGCAGTCCAGCACACTCCGGCACCAGGAAACCATGTCCGCGATCACCTCGGCGGCGTCGGGAAAGCGGTAGTGCGGCTTGCCAAAGGTGCTCTCCAGCACCAGGACGTCGGCGGGAACCGGCGTCGCCGGCGCACTGGTGAATCCGGTGCGGGTCTTGAGATCGCCCGTGTATAGGACGCGACCGAATTCGGTCTCTACGAGCGTTTGCGCCGAGCCGAGCACGTGCCCGGCCGGAAAGAATGTCAGGCGGCATCGCTCTAGCGCGATCGGCTCACCATATGGAACGCCCCTCACGGAGCCCAGGGATGGCCGCCGATGAGAAACCAATCGCTGGGTGGCGGGCGTGGCGTACGCGAGTGGATGCGCGGCAACATGGTCGCTGTGGGCGTGGCTGATGACCGCGCGTGGCCGCGGTTGGCGAGGATCGAGCCAGAGTCCTTGGTCCGGCAGGTAGACGCCGCTATCCCAGAGAATGGGGTAGACGGTCACGGGGACGGCTTACTCGGTGGCAGCCGCGTTCCGCTCGAACAGCTCGTCGCGTAGCGCGCAATAGGTGCAAAACCGTTGCGCCGGTGGCCCGGCGAAGACGCTGGTGCGGCCACAGGTTGGGCAGGTCTCCTTCGCCTCGGCCTCAGCCGTCGCCGTCGGCAACTCCACCACGGCCAGCGCCTGAACCGGTTCCACCGTGGGTGCCGCGTCGCTTACAGTCGGCTCGACCACGGCAGGCGGTGGTGTCGCTAGTGGTGGTGCTGCTGCGGGGGCAATCTCAGCCTCATCGCGCTGCCGGAACAGCCGGCTCAGCCAGCGGAGCACTCGCGGCTACGGTAGAACACTGGGGCGGCGAAGTCAAATGAACACAATTAGCGATCTGGGGGTGCGAACTCGGCCGGGGCAAGCTAGACGGCCAAATCGAGCTGCACGGGCTCTGGCGGCGGCTCCGCCCGCCATCCCCGCCGGTCACCCACGCCATAGCGCCGCTTGAGCTCGCCCACCGCCTCCACGACCGGCGTTTTCACGGCGGCAGGGGCGTAGGCTCCCGGAAACAGGCCGCGGTATTTCGGGAGCAGTTGGGGGTACTCGCGGCTGAGGAATTCCATGAAGTGCTCTTTGGTGCCGGGCTTCAGGTACACAATGTTGGCCCAGAGGAAGCAGGCGCCGGCCTCCGCGGCGGCCGCCACCGTGGCCTCCAGCTGGCCCGGCGAGTCCGACAGCCCCGGCAGGACGGGCGCCATGCCAACACCCGCCTCAATGCCGGCGTCGACCAGTGCCTTGAGCACCCGCAGCCGCTTTCGGGGCGGCGGCGTCCCGGGCTCGGTGCGAGCCCAGACTTCCTCGTCGATGGTCGGAATGCTGAAGGAGACGGTGGTCTTGGCTCGGCGAGACAGCTCGACGAGAACATCGACGTCGCGGATCACCATCGTCCCTTTGGTGATCAATCCGATCGGTGTCCGATAATCTCGGAACGCCATCAGGCAGCGACGGGTGAGTTTGTAGCTGCCCTCGATCGGCTGGTAGGGGTCGGTCGCCGTTCCGAAGGCGACCATCTCGCGCTTCCAGCCTGGTCGGGAAAGCTCCAGCCGGAGCAGCTCGGGCACGTTGACCTTGACGCCGACCCGTGACGAGAAGCCCGCACCCGGATCGCGGTCGGCCAGCTTTGCGTGGGCGCGGGCAAAGCAATAGACACAGCTGTGAAAGCAACCCTGGTACGGGTTGAGCGACCAGTTGAATCCCATGTGCTGGACGCGGTTCAGCGCGGACTTCGCCTCGATCTCGACGTACTCGGTGCGCGGCATGGATTTTCCATGATAGAACATCCGTTCGATCAGAGCCGATTTCCGCATAATGGGGAGAGCCAGCCATGAATGTGCTCGTCTGCGTCAAGCAGATCCCCGATCCCAATGCACCGGGCAAGCTCGATCCGCAGACGAAGCGGCTTGTTCGGGAAGGGGTGGACCTCGTGCTGGACCCTGGTGACGAACATGGGGTCGAGGCCGGCTTGCAACTGGTCGAGAAGGATGGCGGAGAGGTCACCATCATCTCGATGGGGCCTCCCAAGGCCCTCGAGGCGATCCGTCGGGCTCTCGCCATGGGCGCCCACCGGGGCATCTTGATCACGGATCCGGCACTTCAGAACTCGGATGCGATCAGCACCGCCCGCGCCATCGCGGCTGCGATCAAGGGTCAAAACTACGAGCTCATCATCTGCGGCACGGAGAGCACGGATGGCTCGTCAGGCGCGGTCCCGGCTCAGCTGGCCGAATTGCTCGGACTGCCGCTCCTCAGCTTCGCGAAAAAGCTGGAGGTCGGCGACGGGAAAGCCGTGATCGACCGGCAGACCGATGATGGCTACGACGTCGTGGAGGCCCCGCTGCCCGCCCTTGTCACGGTGACGGGGGGCATCAATGAGGCCCGCTATCCCGCCCTCCGCGGCATCATGCAAGCCAAGAACAAAGAAGTCAGGCAGGTCGGCTTGAAAGACATCGGACTGGAGGGGCAGGCGGGCATGGCGGCCCTAACCCAGGAGGTGATTGAGGCCACGCCGGCGGAGCCGCGCAAGGCGGGTGAGGTGATCGATGACAAGGGCGAAGGCGCGAAGCGTGTGGCGGATTTCCTCAAAGCGCTGAAGGTCATCTGATGCCGGGGGTCTTCGTCTTCGCGGAAACCACCGATGGGACGCCCACGCCGGTGGCTCTGGAGCTGCTGACGAAAGCGCGCTCCCTGGGTCCAACCACGGCGATCGCTCTCGGCCCGGGCGCCGCCAAAGCGGCCGACGCACTCGCCAGGCACGGTGCCAGGAAGGTGTACGTCCACGAGGATGCGGCCTTTCGCGACATCCTCGCGTCGCCCGCTGTGGACCTGCTCGCAAAACAGGTCGGCAAGGATCAGCCGGATCTCATCATCTTCGGCATGACGTATGACGGTCGCGACGTCGCGGCCCGCCTCAGTGCTCGTCTCGGAACGGCCCTGATTGCCAATGCCACCGACATCGTCAAGCGGGACGGCGGCTGGGCGGTGACCAGCCCGATGTTCGGCGGCAGCCTGCTGGTCACCACGGTGCCGAAGGCAAAAGCCCCGACACTGGTGCTCCTGCGACCGAAAGCGGTTGCGGCCGAACCCGCGGAGGACGCCTCCGCCCCACAGGTGGAGACGCTTTCCGACCCGGTGGATTCCAGTAAGCCGGTTGCCAGGGTGCTCCGGCGCGAAAAGGAAAAGGCGAGCGGGCCGAAGCTCGAAGAGGCCGCAGTGATCGTCAGCGGCGGTCGCGGCCTTGGCGCTCCCGAGAATTTCAAGATGCTCGACGAGTTGGCAGCGGAGCTGGGCGCCGCCGTGGGCGCCAGCCGGGCCGTCGTCGACGCCGGCTGGAAGCCGTACGCGTTCCAGATCGGCCAGACTGGGAAGACCGTGAAGCCAACCGTCTACATCGCGCTGGGAATCTCGGGCGCGATGCAGCATACGGTCGGGATGAAGGGGGCCAAAACGATCATCGCCATCAACAAGGACCCCGAGGCGCCCATCTTCAAGCTCGCCGACCTGGGTGTGGTCGGGGACGTCCACAAGATCGTGCCGCAGCTGATCCAGGAAGTCCGCTCGCGCAAGGGCAAATGAGCGGGGAACCCCTCAGTCTGCTGGCGGTCGAGCCGCACCCTGACGACGAGTCGATCGGCATGGGCGGCACGCTGGCCCGCTACAGCGCGGAAGGCGTGCGGACGACGCTGGTGACCGCGACCAGAGGGGAGGTCGGTGAGATCCTCGACAAGGACCTGGATCCCAAGGAAGCCGCACCCAGGCTGGCAACCATCCGTGAGGGGGAGCTTCGCAACGCGCTGAAGATCCTGGGCGTCAATGAGCTGGTCTTCCTCGGCTACGAGGATTCAGGCATGGCGGGGCTGCCGCGAAACCGGGAACCGCAAACCTTCTGGAGAGCCGACGAAGAAGAAGCCATCGGACGGTTGGTCCAGGTGGTGAGGCGGGTCCGGCCGCAGGTAATGGTCACCCAGAACGAGTTCGGCGGCTACGCCCACCCCGACCACATCCAGACGCACCGGGTGGCGATCGGCGCCTTTTACTACGCCGGCGACGTGAAGCGATTTCCAGGCGGTGAGGCCTTCCGGCCGAGCAAGCTCTACTATTCCGCCTTTCCGAAATCGCTGATGCGACAGATGGCGGAGGCGATGCAGCGAGCGGGTGTCGAGAACCGGTTCTCGACCGACGGCGAGCCTCCGCCCTTTGCGGTGTCCGACGACCGGGTCACCACCTGGCTGGACGTCAGCCCGTTCATCGATAAGAAGCTCGGTGCGATGCGTGCGCATCGAACGCAGATTCCGGAGGACAGCTGGTTCCTCAAGCTGAGCGAGGTGCTCGGGCCGAAGGCGTGGTCGCTGGAGACCTTCGAGCGGGTGCGCAGCTCAGTCGACGCGCCGGTCCCGGAGGACGACCTCTTCGCCGGCCTTCGGTGACGTCAGCCACCGGCGCTGCAATCGCCGATGCCGCCGCGCTCTTGCGGGGGGCGCGCACCGGCATCGCCTTCACCGGCGCGGGCGTCTCGGTGGAAAGCGGCATCCCGCACTTTCGCGGCGAAGGCGGACTCTGGACCAGGTTCGATCCGTACAAGGTGGCCCACATCGACACCTTCCGAAAGGATCCGGCCCAGTACTGGACGTACAGCCTCAACCACCGCCGCAGCGATGCCGAGCCCAATCCGGCACACCGCGCGCTGGTCGAGCTGGAGCAACTCGGCCACCTGCGGGCGGTGGTCACCCAGAACACCGATGGCCTGCATCAACAGGCGGGAAGCGGCCGGGTGGTCGAGCTGCATGGCTCGTCGCGCGAGGTCGTCTGCCTGGAGTGTGAGGCCCGCTTGCCTCGCGACCAGGCGGATCGGATGAACCGCGAGCACTGTCCGCCGAGCTGCCCGGCCTGCGGTGGGCGTTTCCTCAAACCGACCGTCGTCCTTTTCGGGGAGGCGCTGCCGATGCCGGCGCTGCGCGATGCCCAGGCGATGGCGATGGCCGCCGATGTCGTCCTGATCGTGGGTAGCTCGCTGCAGGTCTATCCCGCTGCAGGGATTCCACGAATGGCCCTCGAGCACGGCGCCGATCTCTGCATCGTCAACGCGGAGCCCACCCCGTTCGACGACCTCGCCGCTGTGGTTCTCCACGGCAAGGCCGGCGAGATCCTGCCGCAGGTCGTTCGCCACGTCGCCGCGAGCTAGGGGGCGTCGGTCACAGGGAAGGTCTGCCCACAACTCGGACAGACCACCAGCGTCTGGTCCTTTGGTGCGCTGAATAGCTCTTCGCAGCTCGGGCAGGCGTACTCGCGAACGGGATTTTTCTGCTCTTCCCGGTCAGTCGCCATGGCCCCCGCGACTTCGCCCAGGTCGACTGCCGGGCTGCCGCATTCGGTACAGCGGTAGAGCGGGGCATCGACCGCCTTGTAATCGAGGAAGCGGCCGAGACTGTCGACAAAGACAGACGCGTTCCAGAGCTCGAATCGGTTCGTGCTGCAGCGGTTCGGACAGGCAAGAAACATCAGGCAACGCGCTGGAGCCGCTTGAGCCGATCGGCGGCCCTTCGCAGGGTCTCCATCTTTTTGGGGAAGGAGAACCGGATCTGCCGCCGGCCGCGTTCGGGTTCCAGGTAAAAGCTGCTCCCCGGAACAGTCGCCAGGCCGATCTCCCGAACCATCCGGTGGGCGAGACTGACATCGTCCTCGGCGAACCCCGAGATGTCGGTCATCACGTAGTAGGCGCCGTCGGGCGGGTATGCCTTGAAGCCGGCGCCGTCGAGGATCTCGAGCATGAAGTCGCGCCGTTCCTGGTACGCCGCCAGCAAGTCGACGTAATACTGGTCTGGAAAGCGCAGCGCCGTGGCGGCCGCGACCTGGAGTGGATGGGGAGCCCCCACGGTCACGAAGTCGTGGACCTTGCGGATCGCGTTGGTCATTTCGGGAGGGGCGATGGCGTACGCCAGCCGCCAACCGGTGACGCTGTACGTCTTCGAAAGCCCATTGATGGTCACCGTTCGATCGCGCATCCCGTCCAGCGTGGCGATGCTGATGTGCTCGCCCCGGTAGACGAGGTGTTCGTAGATCTCGTCCGTGATGGCGAGCGCGTCGAATTCCTGGCAAAGTCCGGCGATGAACGTCAGCTCCGCACGGCTGTAGACCTTGCCTGTCGGGTTGTGCGGCGTATTGATAATGATCGCCCGCGTCCGCGCATTGAAAGCCTTGCGCAGCTGGTCGCGGTCGAAGTGCCAGTCGGGAGCGATAAGTGGCACCACCACGGCCGTGGCCCCGGAAAGGATGCAATCGGGCCCGTAATTCTCGTAAAAGGGCTCGAAGATAATGACCTCGTCGCCCGGGTCGACCAGCGCCAGGATGGTCGAGAGCATCGCCTCGGTGACCCCGCAGCAGACCGTGATCTCCGCCTCGGGGTTCACGACCATCTGTCGGAAGTGCTGGGTTTTCGCCGCGATCGCGTCGCGCATCACCTTCGCTCCCCAGGTGGTGGCGTACTGGTTGAAGTCCTTGCGGATGGCGTCGACGGCCGCTTCCTTCAGCGCGGTGGGAGCGGCAAAGTCGGGAAAGCCCTGGGCCAGGTTGAGGCAGTCATCGCCGTGTTCGGCCAGGCAAAGCCGGGTCATCTCCCGAATGACCGACTCGGTGAACGACCGCGACTTCTGTGACGTCATGGCGCGCGACATCTGAATAGAATGCCAGAAGTTCGGCGTGACCGACCCGGTCCCGAGTGGCCCTGGGACGTCAGCTCGAGGTAGTCAGCTTTGCCTCCGGCGAGCCCGCCGGTGAAAAGGCGCCCAGCACCTTCATATCGTCAGCGCCAATGTTCTCCAGAGTGTGGCGCACGCCGACGGGAACGAAGACCACCGAGCCCCGCCGCAGCTGCCCGACCTGATCATCCTCGATCCAGAGTCGGCCGTGACCGGCCAGGATGTAGACGATCTCTTCATGCGGGTGAGCGTGCAGCGGCGCCCGACCGGTCGGGATGATGCCGGTGAACAGCGTCATCCGCAGACAGCCAACTTGCGGGCCGACCAGTACCCTGAAGCTGCGTTCGCCCATCAGTGTCGGTTTGATGAGACGCTCGTCGATCATGGTGGGCGTCATCACCCCGGCCTCCTCGAGGGCCGTCCGCCGGACGCCACGAAGGTCGAGGGGCGGCATCGCCGGATGAATATCGTTCACCTCGATGAGCGGTGCCATCGCTCCAACGACCACGAGGGGAGTTGCGCCGGTGTTGACATAGCTGTGCGTGTCGCTGTCCGGCACAAACACCGCCTGCCCCATGCCGACCGAGTGTGCGATGTGCTCGACACGCACTTCGCCGTCACCCTCGACAACATAGAGGGCTTCCTCCGCGCCGGCGTGGACGTGGCCGGTCGCCGAGTCCGGGTCGACGGCCAACCGGTAGGCCATCAGATGCTCCGCGCCGAGCTCGCGGTCGACCAGCCACTGGATGGTCCCCCCATCGATGGCACGGCGTTCGATGTCGCGCTCCTGACGCAGGCGCGCGCGATGCTGCTCCAGCATGACTTGCGGATGATAGCAACGACAAAACCTTTACCATCTCGGCGGAGGCAGAATGGATTACCGCGCGTTGGGGCGCACCGGGATGCGCGTCTCGGTGTTGGGACTCGGCTGCGGGGGATTCGGAGGGATTGGCTCTGCCCCGGAGCTTTTCGGGAAGGGAGAGGACAAGCAAACAGCCTTCGCCCTGATGAACCACGCCTGGGACGCGGGTATCAACTACTTTGACACCGCGGACAGCTACGGCGGTGGGGCGTCCGAGCGGATGATCGGTGCCTGGCTGAAGGAGCGCAACGTACGCGACCCCATCATCTCGACCAAGGTGTTCTATGCGCTCGCCGAGGGCCCTGTGGACCGGAGCCTTTCTCGGCGCCACATCATGGAGGCGGTGGATGGAAGCCTGCGTCGCCTCCAGAGGGACCATATCGATCTTTACGTGACCATGGAGCCTGACCCGGCGACACCCATCGAGGAGACGTTGCAGACCATGAATGATCTGATGCAGGCCGGAAAGGTTCGGCACATCGGCGCCAGCAACATCACGGCCTCGCAGCTGCGTGACTCGCTGGCGGCCAGCGACCGGCTGGGTGTCCACCGGTACCAGTCGGTCCAAAATGGCTACAGTCTGCTCGACCGCGCCATCGAGGCCGACGTGCTTCCCCTCGCGGCGAAGGAACGGATCGCCGTCACGCCGTTCAGTCCAGCCGCGGGTGGGCTGCTCACCGGGAAGTACCGCTATGCTGATCCGCCGCCGCCCGGGTCGCGCGTCGAGCTCCGTCCGCAGCCCTACCGGCACCTGATGATTCCAGCCACATTCCAGGCGATCGACGCGCTGCGGGCGACCGCCGCCGAGCGAGGCGTCGACATGAGCGCGCTGGCCCTGGCCTGGGTCATCAGTCACCCGGCGGTGACCTCCGCCCTGATCGGGCCACGGACCGTCGAGCAGTTCCGACCCTGGCTCGAGGCGGTCGAGATTCACTTGACAACGGATGAACGCGAGGCGGTGGCATCGAGGATGGAGGCCGCGGTGGCCTGATGGAAGTCCTCGTGCTCAATGGTGAGGAGGTGACGCGCCTGCTGCCGATGTCCGAGTGCATCCAGGTGATGCGCGACGCGCTAACGGCGCTCGCGCGGGGGGAGGCCCTGGTCCCCCTGCGGATGATCATGCGGGTTCCGGGCGCGAGTGGCTTCGTCGGAGTGATGCCCGGCTACATCGCGCCTGGCGAGCGCCGGGACGGCGCCCTCGGCCTGAAAGCCGTTCTCGTCTTTCCCGCCAACGTCAAACGTGGAATCGACACCCACCAGGGCGCCGTCCTTCTTTTCGAAGCCGATACCGGCCGGCTGTCGGCGCTGCTGGACGGAGGCGCGATTACAGCCATCCGGACGGCGGCCGTGTCGGGGGTGGCCACCGACCTGCTCGCCCGTCCGGATTCGGTCGAGCTCGCCATCCTCGGCGCCGGCGTTCAAGCGCGCACCCACGTCGAGGCGATCGCCGCCGTCCGGCCGCTGCGCCGGGTGCGGATCTGGAGCCGCAACCCGGAGCGGGCCGCCGCCCTCGCCCTAGAGCAAACATCGCGCTTCAATTTCCCGGTCGAGGCTGAGGCCAGTGCCGAGGCCGCCGTTCGAGGCGCCGACATCGTGGCCACCGTGACGGCGAGCGCGGAACCGATCCTGCAGCGTGGTTGGCTTAAGGAGGGCGTGCACATCAACGCGGTTGGATCGTCGATCCCCACCTCTCGTGAGATCGACACGTCCACCATGGCGGCGGCCCGCCTGTTCGTTGATCGGCGGGAGTCGGCGCTCGCGGAAGCGGGCGACCTGCTGATCCCGATGCTGGAGGGGGCGGTCAAGAATGACCACGTGCAGGCCGAGCTGGGGGAGGTCCTCACCGGGAAGAACCCGGGCCGCCGATCGCCCCGCGAGCTGACGCTATTCAAATCGTTGGGGCTCGCGGTCGAGGACGTCGCATCCGCCGCGTATGTGGTTCGCCGCGCGAGAGAAACGCACACCGGCCAGACGGTGAAGATGTGAAGACGATGCCGCTGACGCTCGAAGATGTTCGCCGAGCCCGCGAGCTGATCGCCGGCGCCGCCATCCGAACGCCATTGGTCCGCCTGAACGTGTGGGATGCGCCCGCCGAGATCTTCCTGAAGCTCGAAAACCTGCAGCCCATCGGGTCCTTCAAGATCCGGGGCGCCGCCACAGCCATGAACCTGATGTCCAGAGCTGAGCTGGCCAAGGGCGTCCTCACCGCCAGCGCCGGAAACATGGCACAGGGGGTTGCCTGGAACGCCCGCCGGCTGGGCATTCGATGCACGGTGATCGCTCCAGATACCGCGCCCCAGACAAAGGTGCGGGCCGTCGAGCGGCTTGGAGGGCGCGTGATCACGGTTCCCTTCGATCGCTGGTGGCAGACGTTCTCCGACCGGAGCTTTCCGGAGATCGACGGGACGTTCGTCCATCCGTTCGACGATGAGCGGGTCATGGCCGGCAACGGCACGATCGGGCTCGAGCTGCTCGAGGATTTGCCCAAGCTTGACAGCGTGCTCATCCCTTGGGGTGGCGGTGGCCTCGCGATAGGGATCGCGACCGCGCTCCGCGCCCTCAAGCCATCGGTGCGGATCTACGCCGGTGAAGCCGAGACCGGCGCGCCCTTCACCGCATCGTGGCAAGCCGGGTCCCCGCAGGTGGTCGATTACCGGCCCTCGTTCGTCGACGGCATCGGCAGCAAGACGGTTTTCGCCAATATGCTTGCGATGGCCAAGGACCTGCTCGACGGATCTTTCACAGCCGGTCTCGATCAGATCAGCGCGGCCGTCAAGCTCATCGCCGAACGAAATCGGGTGATCGCGGAAGGCGCCGGCGCCGTCGCCCTGGCGGTGGCGCTGACGGGAAAGGCGGGCACGGGACAGGTGGCCTGCATCGTGTCCGGCGGGAACATCGATGCCGCAAAGCTGGCAACCATCCTGAGCCAACCCTGACATGGCGGAACTCGCCGGCCGGATCGCGCTTGTTACGGGCGGCGGTCGGGGGATCGGTCGCGCGGTGGCGCTGGCCCTGGCCGGGCAGGGAGCGGACGTCGCGGTCGCGGCCCGCTCGGCTGACGAGCTGGAGGAAACCGTTTCGGCCATCCGCGCTGCGGGCCGGCGCGGCGAGGCGATCCTGTGCGATGTCACCCAGCGGCCGAACGTCGATGCGATGATCGCCCGGGTCCGGTCCGGATTGGGCGACCCGCTGATCCTGGTGAACAACGCCGGCGTCGCGGCCAGCGCCAAGCTCACCGACACGACTGACGAGATGTGGGACCAAATGCTGCGGGTCAATGCCACTGGCGCGTTCTACTGCACCCGTGCCGTCCTGCCCGCGATGCTCCAGGCGAAATGGGGCCGGGTCATCAACGTTGCCTCGATCGCGGCGAAGGTGGGGGCTCCCTACATCGCGGCCTACGTCGCCTCCAAGCACGCCTTGCTCGGCCTGACCCGGGCGGTGGCGGCGGAGGTCGCCGCGCGCGGCATCACCGTCAACGCCGTTTGCCCCGGCTACGTCGACACAGAGATGACCGATGCATCCACCGCGAACATCGCCTCGAGGACGGGACGCTCTGAACAGGACGCCCGCAAGATCCTGGAAGGCTTCAGCCCGCAGGGCCGGTTGATGACCGCAGGCGAGGTGGCGGCCCTGACCGCCTTTCTCTGTTCAGAGGCGGCGAGAGGCGTCAACGGCCAGGGCCTCGTGGTCGACGGGGGCGCAGTCCAGTCGTGATGGATCGAGACTCGCTGGCCGCGGAAGCCACCGCCGTCGCCCGGAAGGTCGCGCCGGTTGCGGCTTCCGGCGAGGAGGGGCGGGTAAATCGTCGACTCATTCGAGCGATTGCGGACGAAGGGCTGCTGCCGCGGTTGTTTCCCCGTCGCGCGGGCGGGAGCCGGGATGGGGAGGTCTCGGCCGTCGACCTCTGCGTCGTGCGCGAGGCCCTGGCCCGAGAATCGACGCTGGCCGAGAACGCGGTAGCGATTCAAACTTTGGGCGCTTACCCGATCGTGCTTGCCGGCTCGGATGAGATGACGAGGCGGTTTGCCGGGCCGGTCGCGCGTGGTGAGGCGGTCGCAGCCTTTGCCCTGACCGAGCCGTCCGCCGGAACCGACGCCGGGGCACTCGCCTTGCGCGCCGAGCCGGACGGAAAGGGATACCGGCTGTCAGGCACGAAAGTCTTCATCTCGAACGCCCCGGATGCGGACACGTACACCCTTTTTGCCAGAACGACGGAGGGCGTCGGGACGAAGGGCATCACTGCATTCGTCGTGAACGGCGATGCGAAAGGACTGCACGGAACCCCGCTTCAGCTCCTTTCGTCACATCCCATTGGCCGGCTGGAGCTGGATGGGGTCTTCGCCTCAGCGGACCAAGTGCTAGGCGAGGTCGATCAAGGATTTCGCCTGGCAATGCGGACCCTTGATCTCTTCCGCCCCAGCGTCGGCGCCTCGGTGATCGGAATGGCGCAGGCCGCGCTCGACGCGGCCATCACGCACGCGTCCAGCCGCCAGGCTTTCGGCCGTCCGATCAAGGAATTCCAGGCAGTCTCCCATCAAGTGGCGGAGATGGCCACCCGGCTCGAGGCCGCCAGGGCGCTCGTCTACTCAGCCGCTGAAGCCTACGACCGGCGTGACCCGGCGATCGCCCGGCGCTCGGCGATGGCGAAACTCTTCGCCACCGAGACGGCGCAACAGGTGATCGACGCCGCGATCCAGGTTCATGGCGCGGTCGCGCTCGAGCGGGGCCATCTGCTCGAGCACCTATACCGCGAGGTCCGCGCCCCCCGGATCTACGAGGGCACTTCGGAGATCCAGCGCGAGATCATCGCCCGAGATCTGTTTCGCCATTAAAGGCAGCGTGTGAGAGTCGCGATTACGGGAGGCACCGGATTCGTCGGTGGCCATCTCGCAGTGGCGCTGGCGAAGGAAGGCCACCAGGTTGTCGCCATTGCGCGGGGAATGGACCAGCGCCCCTGGTCTTCGCAGGTCCTGGGCACAGCCGGGGTGACCGATGTCCAGGCGAGCCTCACCGATCTAAACGCCCTACGCCAGGCGTTTGCCGGCTGCGACGCGGTGGCACACTGCGCCGGGATCAATCGCGAACTGGGCAGCCAGACGTATGGTGCGGTCCACGTAGGCGGGACGAGGAATGTCGTTGATGCCGCGCAGCAAGCCGGGGTCCAGCGCATCGTGCTCTTGAGCTTTCTCCGTGCCCGACCCGATTGCGGCTCCGCGTACCACGAGACAAAATGGGCTGCCGAAGAAATTGTCCGCGCCACGCGGCTTGAGTGGACCGTATTGAAACCAGGCATCATCTTCGGCCGAGGCGACCACATGCTCGACCATCTGGTGCGAGCGCTATGCACCTTTCCGGTATTTATCAGCATGGGACGGCGTCTCGTTCGCCCCGTCGCTATTGGGGACGTTGTCCGAATCCTCACGGCGGCATTGATCCGCGGCCGGCTTGCAAAGAAGACCAGCCCGGTGACCGGGCCGACAGAATTGCTCTTCGATGATGCTGTCCGGCTCATTGGCCGGGTCATTGGCAAGCAACCGGTGCTCGTACGCCTCCCCTTCGCCGCCACATATACGGTGGCCTGGTCCGCCGAGCGGCTGATGACGGTTCCGCTCATATCGCAGTCGCAGGTTCGCATCCTCGAGGAAGAGGTCGTCGATCCGGTTCTCGCACCCGATCTATTGCCGACCGATTTGGTCCCGCGGACGGCCTTCGACAGGCTGAGCGTCGAAGCCGGACTGCCCGAGCGGACGGGGTTCCGGCTGGGTGATCTTCGCTTATTCGCGAAACGGGTCAGGGCGGGATCGGCGCGGACATAGCCGATGGCGGAACCGTTCGTGGTGTGCGGCGAAGGGAGAGCCATCATCCGGCGATTGCCGAAGGACATCCTCGAGTTCGTCCTGGACGTGGACCGTTACCGTCAGGCGGATCTCAAGATTGGCCGCGTCCACTACGTCAAACGCGAGGGCAACGTTGGTGAGGTCCGCCATGACGGGCGGCTTCTTGGGATCAAAGCGCCAGCCGCGGTCCTCGCCTTCACGCTGACGCCCTATTCCCGACTGCAGTTCCATGGAATCAAGGTGCCATGGCCGCTGCGCGGCTTCGACGGATTCTTCACGTGCGAGGAAACGCCGGAGGGAACGGTCGTCGTGCACCGGGAATGCTTCATCTTCGGCCAGATTAGCGGTCACCTTTTCCAAATGGGACTCGGTTGGTGGCTCAGGCGAGATACTCCCGCCGAAGTCCTCCGCATGAAGGGCTTGTTAGAGGCCGAGGCGCCAAAGTGACCATCGCCCGCGATCTGTTTCGCTAAGGGCCGGCCGGACACGGGCACGGCCAGGTGACCAGAGCATCACGGACGATCGTCGTGGCCGTTCCGGCACCGTTAACCACGACGAGCTCGGGCGCGCGGCCATCCGCTCTGTTGATCCCAATCAGGACGTCGGCTGAATCAGGCCGCGCCAGCATCGATTGTGCTAACGCGGAGCGGTGCCAGATCAGCTTCTGGTCGGCCCACCGGACCAATTCTGCTTCGTAGTCTGTGCCGCCGTTCCAACGGCTGACGACCACGCGTGACCCATCCCACGAGAAGCCGCGGACGCTGCCGTGGAGACTTCCCACAATTTTTCCGGATGGCAGTTCGCGGATCGCGGTCGTGCCATTGAATACGCCGCTCTCCGCCACATAGTGTCCATCAGGCGACGCGCTAACCAGCACCCAATCGGGAGCGACTCCGGGGATCCCCTGTCCGGCAAGGTAACCAAGTGGGTACTGGTGCTGATACTCGACCGCCCCCGTGGCCAGGTTCATGACCTCAATTCCGGTACTGATCAGGTACCGAGTCGTTTCCGGTGGCCAATGTGGAAAGAGCCCACCGGCCACTATCGCCCGGTTGTTCTTGATGGAGCACGCTGCAACGGCGACATTCGACCCGGATTTGCCCACCGGTCCCACGATCCGGCTTTTTTCCCCGGGCGCGGCAATCCACAACGAACCAGCACCCGAATCCGGGCCTGTCCCTGCAGGGAGAGCAATGCCGCATATGTGTCGATCATCGTCGGCCCAGACCGAAAGACCGTATTCGGTTAGACCCGCGTCGAGGGTCCCAAGCGGCCGCCCACGAGAATCTTCCACGGTGGCTTGGTCCGTAGCTCGAATGAACCGGGACCCATCGGGTGAAGGAGACGTGAGGCCCTGTGCGGGTACCGTGCCGGGAGCTCTGCCTGACCAGTCCAACTCGAGCATCCGCGGACCGTTTGGATCCTGTACGTAAATGAGATCGGAGGGCTCGTTCAGGATCGACGGCGACGGTGGCATGTGTTGAAGCAGCTGGCTGGCAGGCGGCCAGGATTAGCGCGATCAGGACCAGTTGC
>Ga0209057_1000665_pt1 | contig 30016 bp, 30 predicted proteins | sample GraSoiAngelo_146_FD_185903 | JGI IMG/M metagenome (GOLD analysis project Ga0209057, IMG submission 185903) | Grasslands soil microbial communities from the Angelo Coastal Reserve, California, USA - 14_1009_05_30cm (SPAdes) (version 2) | ecosystem: Environmental > Terrestrial > Soil > Grasslands ... | reverse complement strand
GCGGGCAGCCCGGCGAATCCACGCGCGTCGAGATCCACGCCGTGACGGCGCCCCCACCAGCTGCGTGCGGCGGCGAGCGCGGTGAAGTTCGCCATCGTCGCGCCGGTCGTGAGCACGCCGCCCCAGGATGCCGGCAATCCGAAGAGCTCCTTGAGCCAGGCGATCGCGAGCTCCTCGGTGACGGTCCCGATCGGTGTGGAGTCGTACGCGGCGGCGTTCTGATCCCATACGGAGGTGAGCCAGTCCGCTGCGAGCGCGGCCGGCGTGTCGCCGCCGATCACCCAGTGGAAGAAGCGTGGCCCCGACGCGCGGAGTGCACCGTCGGAGGCGCGGACGAGCTCCTCGATCGCCGCGAGCGCGCCGTCTCCGTGCTCAGGAAACGCTCGGTTCAGCGCGGCGGCGGCGGCATCGGCGCCGGGCCGACGCACGCGATCGGCGTCAATGTCAGCCAGATAACGTTGCGCGGCCTCGGCCGCCCGATCGAGAGTCTCTCTGACGAGCTGACGCTCGCGGAGGGGGTCGCTCACGCGGGAATGCTAGCCCGGGTAACGTGGGCGGATGTCGAAAAACGCCCTGACCGATCGTCGTCCCAGGGTGCGGATGCTGCTGCACGGCGCCTACCGCGGTTTCGCCGGCGGCGCGCGTGACGTGACCCTCGACGCGGCGACGATCGGGGAGGCGCTCGAGGGCCTGGTACGCGCGCACCCCTCGCTCGCCGAGCGGCTCCGCGACGAACACGGCAAACTTCGTCCACACCTCGCGTTGTTCATTAATCAGGACGACGCGCGCCTGCTGGGGTGGGAAGATGCCCCGCTCCACGACGGCGACATCGTCCACGTGATTCCAGCGGTATCGGGCGGCTAAGACAGAGGGAGGACTCGGGTGGCAAAGAAAGTCACGCTTCTCGTCGGAACAAAAAAGGGTCTCTACATCCTGCGCGGCGATGCGGGGCGAGGCTCGTGGGCATGCGAGGGCCCCGAGTTCGCGCCGGCCGAGATTCACCACGCTGCGTACGACCCGCGCGACGGATCGATGTTCGCGGCCGTGAACCAGACGTGGGGCGGATCGCGCATCGAAGTGAGCCGCGACATGGGCAAGACGTGGAAGACGACGAAGAACCCCGCCTTCCCAGAAGGAGGAGATCGGACCTTCTCCAAGACGTGGCACATCGAGCCGGGGCACTCCAAGACGCCGAACGTGGTCTGGGCGGGCACCGAGCCGGCCGCGCTCTTCAAGAGCGAGGACCGCGGCGAGACGTGGTCCATCGTGAAGAGCCTCGACGATCAACCGTCCCGCGCGAAGTGGGTGCCGGGCTTCGGGGGTATGGGCCTCCACTCGATCGCGATCGACGCGACCGATCCGAAGAAGATGCAGGTCGGCATCAGCGTCGGCGGCGTGTACCGCACCGAGGACGGTGGGGTGACCTGGGTGCAGGACAACAAGGTGAACGGCGCCCCCAGCGAGCGGCCAGACGTCTTTTACTGCATCCACAAGCTGCTCGCGCATCCCGAGGAGAGCGGCCTTCGCTTCATGCGCGTGCACGAAGAGGTCTATTGGCGCGACCCGGGCGAGACCACATGGCAGTTCAGCACGAAGGGCCTGCCGACAAACTTCGGGTTCGCCGCGGCGATGCACCCTCGCGACCGGTCGACCGCCTACGTGATCCCGCTCGATGGGATGAAGCGCACGGCCTCGCCGTTCGGCATCGGCGTGTACCGCACGACCGACAAAGGCAAGACCTGGGATCGCCTCGACAAGGGACTGCCGGAGGGTGCGCCGATGGAGTCGGTGCGCGAGGGGATGCACAACGATCGTCTCGACCCGATGGGCCTCTACTTCGGCACGGCGAACGGCGACGTGTGGGCCAGCAAGAACGAAGGTGAGAGCTGGAGCCGCGTCGCGCAGTACCTGCCGTACGTCACATCGGTGCACGCCGCCACGATCGAGTAGCCAGTAGACCGCTGGCCGCCCTCTTCGCGTTCGGAGACTCGGTCTTCGATTGCGGGCAGTACAACGAGCACGGCGTAACGCCGCAGGCCCTCCTTGCCCGCAACGACGACCGGCTCTTTCCCGAGTTTCGCGGTCGCGACCTCTGGACCTTTCGGGGGAACAAGGAAGTCACGGTCGTCCAATCAGCTGTCGACGGCGCGACGTCGGCCGATCTTGAACGGCAGATTTCCATCAGATCGGTTCCACGATGGGCCATCGTGATGGTCAGCATCGGAGGAAATGACCTGATACAGGCGCTACCCGGCCTTAGCGACGCCGAGCTCGAGGCATTTCCGCGCCTGGTCCGCGGGGCGCTCGAGCGGCTCGCTCATGCAAAGCTGTTTGTAGCGAACGTGTACGACCCGAGCTTTGGGGACGACTTCAACAACTTCCTCGACGTCGATCCGGCGACGGCCCGCCGCGCTCATCGTCGAGTAAATCAGATCCTGGCCCTCGAGACCAAGCGGGTCGGAGCCTGCCTCGTCGATCTTCACGCGCACTTCCTGTCGGGTGAGCCGTCGTGGTTCACGCGACAGATCGAGCCGAGCCTTACCGGCGCCTCCGAAGTCCGCCGCGTGTTCCTCGACGCGATCTTGCGGACGAACGCGGCCGCCGATCTGTAGGGGCCCTCGTGCCGGCATCGTGCGTCTTTTGCCAGATCGCTAACGGCGAGCTCTCTGCGCAAATCGTCCATCGCGATGACGACGTGATCGCGTTCCTCGACCGAGCACCCCTGGTGCTCGGTCATGTGCTTGTGATGCCCACGGCGCACGTCGAGACCCTCGATGACCTCCCCGATGCGCTGCTCGTGCCCGTCTTCGGCGCGGTCCGCCGGACTTCGATCGCTGTGCAGAAGGCCCTCGGTGCCGCGGGATCGTTCGTCGCGACGAACACCCGGATCAGCCAGAGCGTTCCGCACCTTCACATCCACGTCGTGCCACGGAACAAGGGCGACGGGCTCTTCTCGACGAGGCTCATCTGGCAGCGGAGGAAATACGAGACGGATTCCGACATGGCAGAGACCGCGTCGAAGATCCGCGCCGCCTACGAGGCGACGCGATAAGGCCCCGGCCGAAGCCGGGGCCTCTCGCGTCGCGGGGGGCGTGGACCCATCAGCACTTCCCGTGCATCTGAATGTTGCCGCCGGCGAGCAGACCTTTGGTCACCGCGCCGGGCGGCGCGATGATCTGGAAGTAGTCGTCGCGGCCAGGCTCGCCCTCGTCGACAAGGAGCACTTTGCCGGCGTCCCAGCTCAGGATGGCGCCGCCCTGGAACTTCATGGCGTCGAGGCGACTCGTGTCGAAGCCCTGTGCATCGGCGTTCATCTTGAGATCGTCGAAGGAGCTGTAGACGACTCCGTACGGGTCCTTCACGTGGATCGTGTAGCCGGTCGCGGTGTCACGGTAGATAACGTGACCCCAGTTCGTCAGATTCCGGCCCGCGGCCGCGAAGTGCTGCTTGTTGGACCCGGTCGGGTCGACAAAGCCGCCGCTCGTCACGAAGGCGTGCGGTCCGGGGCACTGGGCGAGCGCCGCGCATGTGATGTCGGCGTGCACGTCGGCGATAAAGAGCTCGACGACCGTGGGCACATTGATGTAGAGCGCGGTGACGTCGATCTGCCGACCGCCACTGCCATTATCCCCGGAGGCCTGCTTGTTGATGATGATCTGTGTCCCAGGCGGCAGCAGCGCCCTGACGGCAGGCGGCGCATACGCGAGGACGTCGTAGTTAGGCGTTTCGGCCACGACGATCGTGTATGGGCCGATGGTGAGCACCGGCTGCGAGTTGACACGGGCGACCTCCGCGCTCCCGCTCACTGAGGCCGTGCCGTTCGTGCACTTCGCGCTCGCATTGGCGGTGAGGAAGTCGGCGCTGACGCCGACACCGCCGATGTTCAGCGCAAGGTCCGCGACCGAAGCCTCGGCTCGGCTCTTGTTGCCGGCCGCGACCACCTCCGCGTGGAGCACGCGAGCCGCGACCGCCCCGTTCGTCGGGTCACCGAGTGGAGATTGGATGAAGCAGTTGGTCCCGCTCGGATAGCACACCAGCGATGCCTCGTTGGCGCCGCCCTGAACCGCCTGGGTCGCGGTCAGCGGACCGGTGTCGACGATGCAGAAGTCCTTGGGGCTCTGCGGGGTGCACGGGAGCAGCGTGTTCAGCAGCGGCACCGCGGCGATGCTTCCTCTCACTGCCGTCGCTTGCCCGCTGAAGGTCGTCGTGCTCGCCGCGGCCGCGTGGCCTCCGCTCGAGCCAGCGATGAGAGCGACGAGGAACAGAAGAGCGATTCCGCTCGTGATCGGGCGATGGGTCTTCATGAGTCCTCCCTTGGCTTCACCGAGTACGTTTTTCTGCCGGAGGTCAGCGCAATGGATGCCCGAAACAGGCATCCACGGCCCGGAACCGGCAGAACCCCAAGCCGTTAGTCCTTCCGGTGTCGGCACAGGAGAAGACCGTGAGTCCGTCGCTCTCTCGGCGAGAAATCGAGGTCCTGACACACGTCGCGCTCGGGCAGACCTCGAAGGAGATCGCTGGTGCTCTCGGTATCGGCGAGCGGACGGTGAACTGGCATCTCGAGCGCGTTTTCGTGAAGCTCGGCGCGGGAAGCCGTGCGGAGGCGGTGGCCCTCGCTTTCGAGCTTGGGATCGTGCGCAGGCCGCATGACTCACAGACGAGCCCATGACCGCGAAGACGACAACACGCCCCCGATGACGTGCGCGGATGGCAGAGATCGCGACGAAGATCACGAGCGCGGACGAAATGCGACGCGAAGTACCAGGACTAATCGGCCGGGAGAGTTCCATTGCGCAAGCGCACAGCCTGGCGCTCAATCGTTAGCGGGTGGAGGGCCGAGGAGCCGGGGGCTAAAGAGAGGGGACGTGCCATGAGCGGCGGGAAGGCCTACCGACACGGCTACTACGCGACGCTTCCTCACACGAAGCCGCAGCAACCATCTGCGGGCATCGACTTCGACGGCGTCCTTGTCGTGATCATCGCGTCGCTGCTGATCGTCGTCGTCACCGCGATCGCGACGGACAGAACGCTCTTGACGCAGGTCGATCAGTCGTTCCGCGCGATGCTCACGGACCTGGGTCTGTTCTTCCGACGCTAGCTCGCGTACTTAGCTAGGCGCGGTCACCGCTTCGGCGGGGGCAAAGCGCCGGATCGCCTCGACGATCGCGATGTGCTCCTCATCGAGGACGCGAGCCGCCAGCGTCGCCGCATCGTCGCCCGGAAGGATGGGGACGCGGCGCTGGACCACGACCTCACCAAGATCGACCGTCTCGGGGTGCACTCGATGTACGGTGCAGCCCGACTCGGTCGCGCCCGACGCTAGGACGGCCGCGTGGACCTTGTCGCCATGCATCCCCCGGCCGCCGAAGAGGGGCAGGAGCGCCGGGTGCAGGTTGATCACCGGTACGCCGCGAAGGCGCACAAAAAAGATCGGAGCGAGGATGTGATCGAATCCGGCCAGGACGACGAGCTCCGCGCCGACACCGGCGATCGCCGCAGCCATCGCCTGATGCGCAGCCGCACGATCCGAATACGCCCGGACGGTGAATACCGCGCTCGGCACGCCGGCGAGCGCGGCCCGTTGCAAGGCGGGCACGCCCGCGTGGTTCGAGACGACGATCGCGACACGAGCATCGAGCGCGCCTGAGGCGCACGCGTCGAGGATCGCCTGCAGATTCGATCCGCGGCCCGATACGAGGACCGCGATTGGCAGCGTCATCCGAAGATCACCCTCCGACCAGACGAGTGTGGGACGACCTCTCCGAGCGCGACGGCCCCGCGGACGGCGCCGAGCGCCACACCGACCGCATCCGCGGGGATCGCGACGACAAGACCGATCCCCATGTTCCACGTGTCGAATTGCTCCATCTCTTCGAGGTCGCCCAACCGTGCGAGAAGCGAGAAGATGGCTGGCACCTCCCACGAGGCGCGATCGATCGAGGCCGCGGTCCCGTCGGGCAACGACCGCGGCAGGTTGCCCTCCCACCCGCCGCCGGTGAGATGGGCGATCGAGTGGATCGCCGCGACCTCGCGGAGGGCGCGGAACTCGGCGAGATACGAGCGATGCACGGCGAGTAGCGAGGCGCCGAGTGTCGCGCCGCCGAGCTCTTCCCGAGGTGCCAGCAGCACGTCGCGGAGCGACGCGCTCCGTTCATGCATGGCTCGACGGGCGCATATTTCGCGGGCCAGCGAGTAGCCGTTGGTGTGGAGACCGCTCGACGGGATCCCGACCAGCGCGTCACCTTCGCGGACGCGCTGCGGTCCGAGGATTTTCTCGCGGTCCACGACCCCGACGAGGAATCCGGCCAGGTCGTACGTCTCCGGGGCGTACATGCCGGGCATCTCGGCCGTTTCGCCGCCGAGGAGCGCCGTGCCCGACCGCGCGCAGGCATCGGCCATCGCGCCGACGACGCGCGAGAACACGTTTGGATCGATCTTCGAGGTCGCGAAGTAATCCAGGAAGAAGAGCGGCTCGGCGCCCATGGCGAGCGCGTCGTTCACGCAGTGATTGACCAGATCGGCGCCGACGACCTCGTGACGGTCGAGGAGTCGCGCGACCTCGAGCTTCGTGCCGACGCCGTCCGTCGTTGCGACAAGGACCTTGTCCGCGCCGGGCGCCGCGAAGAGCCCGCCGAACTGCCCTACCTCGCCGATCACCTCGGGCCGCCTCGTGCGCGCGATGCGGTCCTTGACCCTGGACAGCGCGTCCTCCGCGCGCGCGATGTTCACGCCGGCATCGCGGTACGTGATGCTCATGCCTTCACCGGCTCGGCCTCGAGCGAATCCTTCGCGAGCTCGAGTTGTACCGGCACGAGATAGTCGCCGGTGAAGCACGCCGTGCAGAGCTCGCCCTCGGTGCCTCCGGTCGCACGCACCATTCCTTGCAGGGAGAGGTAGCCGAGCGAATCCGCCCCGATGTGGTGGCGGATTGCCTCGACGTCTTTGTGCGACGCGATGAGGTCGTCCCGACGCGCCATGTCCACCCCGAAAAAGCATTGATGGCGGATCGGCGGTGAGCAGATGCGCATGTGCACCTCGGTCGCGCCGTGGGCGCGGAGAAGCTCGACGATCGGGCCGCTCGTCGACCCGCGCACGATCGAATCGTCTACGACGACCACGCGCTTGCCGTCGAGCACGTCCCGGAGCGCGTTGTACTTGAGCGCGACGCCCTGGCGGCGAAGCTCCGCCGACGGCTGGATGAAGGTACGCCCGATGTACCGGTTCTTGATGAGCCCTTCGCGGAACGGGATACCGCTCCGGCGGGCATAGCCGACGGCGGCGGGTATCGCGCTGTCCGGCACTGGAATCACCACGTCGGCCACGGCCGGGCACTCGCCGGCAAGGGTCTCGCCCATACGCTCGCGTGTCGCATAGACCGAGGTGCCTCCAAGATCGCTCGCGACCGACGCGAGGTAGACATGCTCGAAGACGCACAGACCACGGCGGTTCGCGGCGAAGTCGGCGATCGTCACCGGGCCGGCGTCGTCGATCCGCAGCACCTCTCCCGGCGCGACGTCGCGGATGAACCGCGCGCCGACCGTCTCGAGCGCGCAGGTCTCGCTCGCGACGAGCCAGGTGTCGCCCTTCCGACCGAGGCACAGCGGACGCACCCCGAGCGGATCGCGAACCGCGTACAGCGCGGAGGGCGTGAGGATCACGAGCGACCAGGCGCCCTGAAGCTTCGGTAGAGCGCGCGTCAGCCGCTCGTCCCACGTCGCGCCGTCCTCATGCGCGATGACCTGCGCGATCACTTCGGTGTCGCTCGACGTCGTGAATGGCACGCCGGTCTGCGAGAGGCCCTCGCGCAGGTCGCGCGCGTTGATGCAGTTTCCGTTGTGACTTATCGCGAGCTCGCCTAGCCCGTCGGTGCGCACGACCATGGGCTGGGCGTTTTGGATTCGCGAGCTGCCGGTCGTGGAGTACCGCGTGTGGCCGATCGCCGCGCGGCCTCCGAGCACCCCGAGATCCGGCTCGCTGAACACCTGGCCGACCAGGCCCATGCGCCGGACGATCCGCATGTCGCGGCCATCCGTCGCCGCGATGCCCGCCGATTCCTGACCGCGGTGCTGCAACGCGTACAGAGCGAAGAACGCAAGGCGCGCGGCCTCGGTCGGGTCGGCGCGCTCGGGATTCCAGACACCCACGATGCCGCACATCTATGCATCTCTCCCGAGTGCGCTGCCGAGACCTCGCGCGTGCGCCTCGGCGAGAGCGATCACGGGAGTGCCGAGGACCGGAGCCACCTCGAGAAGATCGCCGCCGACCGTGCCGAGCGTCCACAGCGGAACGTCATGCTCGCGCGCGAGCGCGCGCACCTCGTCCTCGCGCGCCGGCTCGATCACCAGAACAACACCCGAGGGCGCTTCTCCGAACAGCGCGACGCGCTTGTCGATCCCGCGGATCGCGGGGAGCGTCACCTTCATGCCGACTCGATCCCGAATGACGATCTCCGCGAGCGCGACGGCGAGGCCACCCGCGTCGCGATCGTGCGCCGCACGGACCGCGTCCTTCGCGTGCGCCGCGAGGAGGAAGCGCTGGAGGCGACCCTCGAGCGCGAGGTCGATGGTCACCGGCCCTTCGTGGATGCCGCGCGCCGCCCCGTAAGCCGACGCGCCGAGCGATACCTGAGCGCTTCCCGCGAGCAGTACAAGGTCGCCGGGTCTGCCGCTCGTCGGCGCGATGTGCTTGGTGACGTCGGCGAACCGGCCGACCGCGCCGATGACGGCAGCCGGCCAGATGTCCGTGCCGTGCATCGCGTTGTACAGCGAGACGTTGCCCGACACGACCGGAACGCCCAGCGCGTCGCACGCCGCCGCGATGCCCTCGACCGTCCGCGTGAGCTGCCACGCGCCTTTCGGGCGCTCCGGATTGCCGACATTGATGCAATCGGTGATCGCCAGCGGCGTCGCGCCCATGCACACGAGATTGCGTGTCGCCTCCGCGACCGCGGCCGCGGCCCCGACGAACGGATCTATCGCGGCGAGTCGGGGCTGCGCATCGATCGCGAGCGCGATGCCGTCAGAGCGGCCCTTGATGCGCATCACCGCCGCATCGGCACCCGGTCCGACGACCGTGTCCGTGCCGACCATCTGGTCGTACGTCCGATAGATCACACGCCGACTCGCGATCGCCGGCGACGCGAGCAGATCGAGAAGCTCGAGGCCGATCTTGGCGGTCATCGCTTGCGGTTCGGGCGAGGGGGCCGGCGCCCGCAGGGGGACCCGAGACCCTACGTGGTCGAGGGAGGGCCCCCCGAGGACGACGGACCCCTCGCCCGAAGCCGCGAACGCGTCAGCCAACGATGCGACGTCGTACTCAGGCGCATCGTCTGCTAGCGATCGCGGCGGGAGCGACGCAACGGGATTATCGCCGTCGTAGATCAGAAGGGTTGGCTCGGCGGTGACTTCGCCGATGCGGCTGCCATGCAATTCCCATTTCTTGAAGATCCGCTCGACATCGCGCTCGCGGCCGGGGCGCGCGATGACGAGCATTCGCTCCTGCGACTCACTGAGCATCACTTCGTATGGAGTCATGGCGCGCGCTCGGCGCGGCACGAGCGCGACGTCGATCCGCATGCCGACCCTGCTTTTTGCCGCGACTTCGCTGACGGCGCACGTCAGTCCGGCGGCGCCGAGGTCTTGCACCGCCTCGATCGCGTCGGCGTCGACCAATTCGAGCGTGGCCTCGAGCAGCAGCTTTTCAAGGAACGGATTACCCACCTGGACCGACGGACGCTTGGCATCCGACCCGGAGCCGAGCTCGAACGACGCGAGCAGCGACGCGCCAGCGATCCCGTCGCGGCCGGTGTCGCTACCGACCAGGTACACCGCGCTGCCCGGTCGCGCGCCGCTCGCCTTGCGGAGATCTTCGGAGCGTGCGAAACCGACACACATCGCGTTGACCAGCGGGTTATCGGCGTAGCACGGCTCGAACGAGATGTGCCCGGCGACGTCGGGGATGCCGACGCAGTTTCCGTAAAAGGAGATGCCGCCGGTCACGCCCGAGATCGTGCGGCGGACGGCGGGATCGGCCGGATCGCCGAAGAAGAGCGCGTTCAGCACCGCGGTCGGGCGCGCGCCCATCGCGAAGACGTCGCGCAGGATCCCGCCGACACCGGTGGCAGCTCCCTGGAACGGTTCGATGGCGGACGGATGGTTGTGGCTCTCGACTTTGAAGACACAGAGAAGACCGCCGCCGAGATCGACGGCACCGGCGTTCTCGCCGGGACCGACGGCAACTGACGCTCCACGTGAAGGCAGCGTGCGCAAGAGCTTCTTGGAGTGCTTGTATGCGCAGTGTTCGCTCCACATGGCCCCGAACATCGCCCACTCGAGCCCGTTCGGCTCGCGGCCGATCTGCTCGCGCACGAGGGCAGCCTCGTATTCGGTGAGGCCCGCTTCTTGTGGAATCTGGTTAGGCTGCGCCGTTTTCGTCGTCCCCAGGGCTGGGGACGCACTCACGACCGGGAAATCGCTCCGTGGGACGCCATCAGTTGAAAGAGTAGCGCCTCGCCGCCGCGGACGGGAGCCCTAAGCGGTCGTCACCGCGGGTGCGCCGGCGATCGAACGCGCGACGATCGCCGCGTCCTCGCCGATGCCCATGAAGATCGACGACTTCCGCTTGCGCAGAAAGTGAACCCCGCAAAAGTAGAGTCCTCGTACGACGGTGCTTTGCCCGTCCTGCGTGATCGGGAAACCAAGAGCGTCGAAGGCATCGTCGGCGTGGATCCAAGAGCGGTAATCCGGACGAAAACCAGACGTGAAGATGATCGCTCCAAATCCCGCCAGATCAACGCTCTCGGCTGCGGCCGCGGTGAACGCGCTCGGTGGCGGCAGATCCGGCGGCGCCACGCCGCGGCTCTCGCAGGTCCTCCGAATGAGCAGGCACAGATCGACATAGCGCGCGTCGCCGAACGCGACGGATTCCGCGAGATCGCCCGCGAACTGGAGCCGCGTCGAGTCGGCGCCGACGAAGTGCCCTACAAGGTTCACACCGAGCCGCTGCAGGGTGCGGTAGTGGAGGTCACGGCCGCCGCCGTGTCCGGTCGCCTGGGGGTTGGCGATGAGGCGCGCCTCCGGTGACGGGAGATCGCGAAGGGCGAAGTCGAAGAATGGCGTCTCGGACAGCCACGCCAGAAAGTCACGGCCACCGAGCCGACGGGTGATCCACGGGGCGCGCCCGCAGGCGAGGAACACGTCTCGTCCTGCCTCGTGGAGCTCATCGGCAATCTGGCACCCTGTCTGTCCGCTGCCGACGATCAGAATCTTTCCGGCCGGAAGTGCCTCAGCGTTGCGGTAGCGTTCGGCGTCGATCGCGTACAGGCCGCGCGGCAAGGACGCGGCGGCCGCAGGACGATGTGCCTTCTGGTACGCGCCAGTCGTGACGACGACCGTTTTTGGACGCAGCTCGCCTTCGGACGTGTTGACGACGAATCCGTCGGCGATCGGACGGAGCGCGGTCACGGCTACGCGCTCGCGGACAGGCGCCTTGAACGAGCGCGCGTATGACTCGAGGTGCGCGACGATCGCGTCGCGCGGCATGAATCCGTCCGGATCGTCGCCCGCATATGCGCCGCCCGGAAGTCGAACCGTCCAGTTCGGCGTGACGAGGCAGAAGGTGTCCCAGCGTCCACGCCAGGTCTCGCCGACGCGTCCGCGCTCCAGGACAACATGGTCCACGCCGGCGGCCGACAGCTCGTGGCTCACGGAGAGACCGGCCTGCCCGGCGCCGATCACGACGACATCTGGTTTGGTCACTGGCTGGACGCTATGGTCGGCTCGCCGGACGCGTCGCGCTAGGAGAGGTCTCCGGTACCCACGAATTTCTCGACCTGATCGGCGAATGCGACGAGGTCCGGAATCCGCGTCTGGATCTGGCCGTAGACGTCATCGATGTCGGTCTGCTCGCGGTCGTATGCGAGGAGGTTTCTCAGATTCGCGAGGTGCTCGAGCCGGTACGCGAGCGCTCGCTCAATCACGGCATGGCCCGCCAGCGCGTCAAGGATGTCGTGGTATGCCTCGGGCTTCGGCAGCGCCAGCGCCGTTACGAGGTAGGCGCCGGTGCCAAGGAGTAGCTCGACCGCCTGCTGAAGATGCCACTGCGCGAGGCCGTAGAGCTTCGGGTCCGCCTTGAACTTGGTGTGCTCGATCTGGCGAAGGTCCGCGAGAAGCGTCGTGTACTCGCGCAGGCGGGCGATGCGGGCGCGGACGTACGCGGAGTCGATGGCGAACCGCTCGCCACGCGTTCGCTCGGCGAGTGCCTTCGACTGCACGTCGTCGTACTTCTTGAACTCGAGGTACTCCATCACCGAGCGCGCCTCGAAGTGCACCCGCCGCTTCTGATCGCGCTGGTAGAGGAGGCTCCAGCTACGGATGATCTGAGCGCGCTGGAGCAACGAAGCCTGGTTGAGGATGACCACGTCGAGGCCTTCGATCTCGAGCGTCTTGGAGAGCTCGCTGACGAAATACACCTGGTAGTCGAAGAACTCGCTCGCGTTCACGCGCTGAAGCAACAGCAAGGCGACGTCGAGATCCTGGTACTTCCCCGCGATGCGCCTGCCGGTGCTGGTGCCCTGCGCGTAGGCCGCGTCGACCGGCGAGGTCTGGAAGAGACTCTGCAGCTGGGCCTGTTTTTCGAAGAGGTCCATAGCTATCTATATAGGGCAGGCGCCGTGCCGTGCCGTGCGCCGACCAGGTTTGCGAGCATCCGATACCCATCCGTACCCCCAAGGATGGCTTCCACGCACCGTTCGGGGTGCGGCATGAGCCCGACGACGTTGCCGGTTTCATTCGCTACCCCGGCGATGTTTGCGAGGGAGCCGTTCGGATTCGCGTCGGCCGTCACGACGCCGCGCTCGTCGACGTAGCGCACGACGACGCGGCCCGCGGCTTCGACGCGGGCGTGCGTCTCGGGGTCCGCGACCCAGCAGCCCTCGCCGTTGCCGATCGGCATGCGCAGCACCGCTCCGCGAAGTCCTCTCGTGAACGGGGTCTCTTCACTCTCCACGCGTATGCGGACCCAGTCGGAGCGATAGGCGAGATCGGAGTTGCGGATGAGGGCGCCGGGAAGAAGACCGGCCTCGCAGAGGATCTGAAATCCGTTGCAGCTCCCGAGAATCGCGCCACCCTCGGACGCGAAGCGACGAAGCTCTTTCGTAGCGGGCGAGAGCTTCGCGATCGCACCGGCCCGCAAGTAATCGCCGTAACTGAACCCTCCCGGAACGATTGCGGCGTCGAACCCGCGCAGATCGGCGTCCTCGTGCCACTGAATCTCTGCGTCGACGCCCGCGATGAGGGAGAGCGCGTGCGCGAAATCGCGCTCGCTCCAGGTCCCCGGATACCGAAGAATCGCGACTCTCGTCATCACCACCAGTTTGATGCATGCGCGCGAGAAGATGGGAAGTAATTTCGGGTGGTGAAGGCCGCAGCGCTCGCGTTCGCGCTCATCTTTACATCGTCATGCGGATTGATCGGCAGCTTGCGCCCCGCTCCCACGATCGCGCCACTCATTTCTGCGGCGTTCCTGAGCGTCCATCTCTTCGTCGGCGACCAGGGGGACGCGCAGGAGCGCTCGCGCCTACCTGACCTCCGCGACGCGCTAGCGGCCGCGCTGCCGAACGCCTGGGCGACGGCAACGGCCGGGCGTGGGCAGCTCTCGCTTCGCACCGACGGCGACATCGATGTGGAGCTCGACGGTACGAACGGCACCTCGGCGCTCACGCAGCACTCGAGCGGCGGCAAGGTGACCTCGCGGAAGATCGCCGTCCACACCGTCGATGGGAGTCGGCACCTCGCCGTGCCCGAGCTCATGGCGACCGTCCTCCACGAGCTGGGCCACATCTGGTGCTGCTTCGGACCGGGAACGAAGGACGGCCACTGGGCGGAGACGCCCACCGACTTCTCGAGCGTGGGCCTCATGTACTCGCCCATGAACTGCCGCGCCAGCAGAGGAAGCGACCCGATCTGTCCGAGCGTGTTCAGCGAGCGCGAGCTCGCCGAGATGCGACTCAACGGGCCTTAGCGGCCTCGCGAGCGACCTCCACGGCGTAGCTCTCGATCACCGGGTTCGCGAGCAGCTGATCCCCCATGCGCTCGGCGGCGGTGCGCGCGGACTCCTCGTCCGCTGCGTCGAAGGTGACGAGAATCTCTTTGCCGGTACGCACCTCGGAGACGTCATGGCCGAGCGAGCGGAGCGCCGCGAATACGGCCTCGCCCTGCGGGTCGCGGACCTCGGCCTTCGGCCGCACGAGGACGCGCGCGACGAATCTCACGACAGCGCCTTCCCGACGATGCGCTTGTACGCCTCGCGATACCGCTCGCTCGTGCCCTTCACCACGTCCGGGGGAAGCGCCGGCGCAGGCGGCTCCTTGTTCCAGCCGCTTTGCACGAGGAAGTCGCGCACGTATTGCTTGTCGAACGAGGCGGGCGAGGTTCCGGGCTTGTAGGACTCCGCGTCCCAGTAGCGGGACGAGTCCGGGGTCAGGATCTCGTCGATGAGCGTGATCCGGCCGTCGAACATTCCGAACTCGAACTTCGTGTCGGCGAGGATGAGACCCTTCGACGCGGCGTAGTCGTGGGCGAACCGGTAGAGCGCGAGCGTGAGGCGTTCGAGCTCCCGGGCGAGCTCGGTGCCGATCATGCCCGCGAGCTGTGAGCGGCTGATGTTCTGGTCGTGGCCCGACTCGGCCTTCGTGGCCGGCGTGAAGATCGGCTCGGCGAGCTGCTCCGACTCGATGAGCGCCTTCGGAAGCTCGTCGCCTGCGACCGTTCCGAGCGCCTTGTACTCCGTCCAGGCGGAGCCCGAGATGTAGCCGCGCGCGACGCACTCGATGTCGATCCGTTCGCAGTGCTGCACGAGCACCGCCCGCCCGGCGAGCGACTTCGCGTCTTTGAAGGCTCTGGGGAAACGGCGAAGGTCGGTGGAGACAAGGTGGTTGGGCACGATCTTCTCGGTCTTGCGGAACCAGAAGTTCGAGAGCTGGGTCAGGACGCGGCCCTTGTCGGGAATCGGCGTCGGCAGGACGGCATCGAATGCCGAGAGCCGATCGCTCGCGACGATGACCAGCTTGTCGCCGCCTGCCTCGTAGACATCGCGGACCTTGCCGCGGCGGAAGAGGGTGGCGCCGTCGACCCGCGATTCGAGGAGGACGCTCACTCGGGGAGGATGCCCTTGAGCCGCTCGCGCCAGGCCGACGCGATCTCGCGCGCGACCTCCGGTGCGAGACCGCGGTACTCGTCGGGACGCTCGAGGATGCGCCTTTCGTCGGGAGTGAACTTCACAAGATAGGGGCGAAGATCGCCATCGAGCGTCGCCACCTCGAGGAGCGAGCGCGAACCGCGCTCGGCCTCGAGGGTGAGCCGGCGCACCGCCTCGTGAGCGTCGGGATGACCGTATTTCGCGAGGAGGACGTAGAGCGGCTCGGCCGCGATCGCGCCGCGCGACATCGCGAGGTTCGCTTTCAGGCGCTCGCGGTCGACGCGCATGCCGTCGAGCGACGCCGCGAGGCGGCCCGCGGCGTACGTCGTGGCCGCGAGTATTTCCCCGAGGAAGCGCTGCGACGCCGAGTTCGTGAGATCGCGCTGGTGCTCGCTGATCTGGTCCATGTAGGTCGTGAGCATGCGCGGCGCGATCGCCTTCCAGATCGACTTCACGTTCTCGAAGGAGACCGGGTTGCGCTTGTGCGGCATGGTCGACGATCCCACCTGCTCCGCGGCGAACGACTCCGCCACCTCGCCGATCTCGCTCCGTTGCAGCTGCCGCATGTCGTCGGCGAGGTTGGCCATGACGCCGAGCGCGCTCACGCAGGCGTGCGCGAGGTCGGTCCAGCCCTCGGGCGGCACGATCTGGGTGGACACCGGAGCGGGATGCAGCTGCAGGCTCCCCAGGAACCTGCGCTCCAGCGCGCGCGGATCCGAGGCTAAGAGCGCGAGCGCGTTGTACGCGCCGACCGCACCGGACAGCTTGCCGGGAAGCCGCCTTGCGGAGAGCCGGAGCTGCTCGAGTCGATCGCCGAGGCGCGAGACGTACTCGGCCATCGCGAAGCCGAACGTCACGGGCTCGGCGTGGCGGCCGTGGGTGCGGCCGATCTGCGCGGTGTCGGCCTCCGCCTCGGCGATGGAGATGCACTTGGCGATGAGCACCGCGAGGGTGGGCACAACGACACGATCGATGCACTCCCGATAGCGGAGCGCGTTTGCCGTGTCGACGATGTCGTAACTCGTCGCGCCGAGATGGACGAAGCGCTTGGCCTCGTCGGGAACCTGCGCGCGGATGACGTTCACAAGTGCGCGCACGTCATGACGCGTCCGCGACTCCTCGTCCGCCACCTCCTGCGCGGTGATGCGGTCCGCTGCGCTGGCGATCGCGTTCGCGACGCTCTTGTCGGTAATGCCGACGTCCGCGAGTGCAAGCGCCAAAGCTCCTTCGACCCGCGCCATGTACTTGATAGCGGCCGCCGCCGAAAGATATGGATGGAGCGCCTTGTACAGAGCGGGATCGCCGCCATAAAAACGAGAGTCCAGCGGGGACACGGTGTCAAAGCGATTGGTGATCGTCATTGCATTTGCGCCGCGGGTGGCACGGGGGAGCGGGGTTGCCCGCGAGCGTCCATCCGGCGGCGTCGCGCGGATCGGTTGGTCTCGCGGATGAAGCCGACCGGTAGCGAGCGGGCAACCCCCGACCTAAGGGGCAGGGGCCCCTGACCGCGAAGCGGGACAGGACCCGCGGCACTATCCAACGCGACGATCATCCCGACACGATCTTCGCCGCGTTGCGCCTGCGCATCTCTTTGATGCGGCCGCCCAGCAGCTCGTCGCTGGTCGCGAGTATCTCAGCGGCGAGGATGCCCGCGTTCACCGCACCCGCGTCACCGACGGCGACGGTCGCGACCGGAATGCCTCGCGGCATCTGGACCGTCGAGAGGAGCGCGTCGAGCCCGCCGGCGATCGCGTTCGGCGCGACGAGTGGCACGCCGATCACCGGAAGCGTGGTGAGCGCCGCGACCGCACCGGCGAGGTGCGCCGCACCGCCGGCGCCACAGATCACGACGCGGACGCCACGTCCTTCGAGTCCGTCGACCCAGTCACGGAGCGCCTCGGGGGTGCGATGCGCCGAGAGTACCCGCGTCTCGCTGTCCACGCCGAGGCTCTCGAGAGTCTCGGAGGCAAAGCGCATCGTGGTCTGGTCGGACGTGGAGCCCATGACGATCGCGACCTTCGATGTCGTCAAGCGACCGCCACCTCCTGCTGCGCGATGTCCGAACGATAGAACTTGCCCTCGAAGCTCACGCGCTCCGCGCCGGCGTACGCCCGATCGCGCGCTTCCGCGATGCTGTCGCCGCTCGCAACGATATGCATGACGCGGCCGCCACCCACGACGACGTCCCCGGTCGCGTTCCGTTTGGTCGCGCCGTGAAATGCAAGCACGTTCTCGGGTAGACGATCGAGTCCCACGATGGGCATGCCGGTTTTCGGCGGCCCCGGATAGTTCTCGGCGCAGAGCACCACGTCGACGTAGTGGCGCTTGCTGAACCGGATCGGCTCCGCGGCGATGTACTCCGCGAGGCGGCCTTCGCCGAGAGCGAACAGGAGCTTCGCGAAGTCGCCTTCGATCCGCGGGAGCGTGACCTCGGCCTCGGGATCGCCGAAGCGAGCGTTGTACTCGAGCACCCTCCAGCCGGCCGCGGTCTTCATGAGCCCCGCGTAGAGGACACCGCGATAGGGCGTCCCGCGCTTTGCGAGCGCGGCCGCGATCGGCGCGATCAGCTCCTCGGCGACGGCCTGCGCCTGGTCGTCGGGCAAGACCACCGTCGGCGAGAACGCACCCATGCCACCGGTGTTCGGCCCGGTGTCCCCGTCGTGGGCGCGCTTGTGATCGCGCGCCGGCGGGAGCGCGACGACCACTTCGCCGTCGACGAGTGCCTGCAGCGACGCTTCTTCCCCCTCGAGCAGCTCTTCCAGAAGGACGCGGCCGCTATTCGCGGGCGGCGTCGCGAGGGCCTCTGCCGCCTCCTCGAGCGTCCGCGCGACGGTCACGCCCTTGCCGAGCGCGAGACCGTCGGCTTTCACCACGACCGGCGCTCGCCAGTGCGCGAGGGCCTCCTTTGCGGCGCCGGCGTCGGCGAACGACTCGGACCTCGAGGTGGGAATGCCGGCCTCCGCCATGAGCTCCTTGGCGAACGATTTGGACCACTCGACCTTCGATGCGTCTTTGGACGGTCCGACCACGGAGATGCCCGAGCGGCGCAGCGCGTCGCCGATCCCCGCGGCGACGAGCTCGTCGGTGCCGACGATCGCGAGGTCGATGAACGACGCGAGGACGTGCTCGTCGAGCCAGCTCACGTTGTCGGGGGACTGGTCGATCACGCGCGTGAAAAGCGACAGGCCGGCGTTCCCCGGGACGGCGTCGATGGTCGTCACGCTGTTGCAGTTCGCGAGGCGCCAGGCGATGGCGTACTCGCGCCCGCCCCCGCCGAGCACGAGACAGTTGAGACCGGGCGCGCCCGCCGATCGGCGCGGGCTGCGCTGCTTGCGCTGCTCCCAGATCTTCTTGTAGACGGCCTCGCCGCCAAACAGGCCCTTCACCCGGACATCTTCGTCGTGAAAGCGAACGTGAATTCAGCGCGCCGGACCACGACATCGCCGACGGGGGCGGGCAATCGCGTCGGCCTCGCGAGCACATGCAGATTTTCGAGTCTTGCCGTGCGGAGGCGCTCGATCGCGTCGAACAGTCGAGACTCGGCAGCTTCTGAACCAAACGAGACAACGAGGCTGAAAGGACCGGCGATCGAATCCCGCGACAGATCGACGAGAGCCAAGCTTCCGGCCGGATCGAGGATGCCGACCGTGAGCCCGAGCCGGCCTCTCTTGCTCACGCTGATGTTGGCCCCGAACAGCGCCAGTAAGGTCATGACCTCCCAACCGAGGGGCGGCGCGATCAGACGCCGTGGGGGTTCCCGCATCAGCGCGGCGATTTTCTCGTTCGCGACACCGACGAGCTCATCGCTGAGCTCGATATCGAACACGCCGACCGTGCGTATGCGGGGCGGCGCGCCGCCGTGGCCGCGCAGTCTCATAAACGCGCCGGGAGTTAGGCCGGTGCTCACAAGGTCGGTGCCTTGCTTCCGGAGTGCCATGACCGTCTGCATCCCGGCCGGCAGCACGAACGGAAACACAATTGTGCCGCCGTCGGCGAGCTGCGCGACCCAGGCCGGCGAGAGATCGGAGACGCCCGCAGTCACCTCGACTCGATCGAAGGAAATGCTGTCGGCGGTTCCCGCCCATCCGTCACCCGCAATGACTGCGACACGATGAAAGCTCGCGGCCGCGAGGTTCTGTCGTGCTTGTGCGGCGATCTCGGGATCGAGATCAACAGTCGTGACGGCGCCTCGGTCACCGGAAAGCTGCGAAAGAACGGCGGCGTTGTAGCCGGTTCCCGCGCCAATCTCCAAGATCCGGTGACCGGGCGCGACATTGAGCAGCTCGGCCATGTCGATCATGATTCCGACTTCGCTCGAAGAGCTAATGGGCCGGCCTTCGCCATCCTGCTTCGTGACGATGGCGTCGCCGCTATAGACGCGATCGAGGCCGACGCCGGGCAGGAACGCTTCGCGCGGGACGCTGCGAAATGCCTCTTCTATCCGCGGACGTAACCGAACGCCGCGCTTCTTCAGCGCGTCCACCATCGCCCCGCGAAGCTCACGCGCGTCCGCGGTCGCCACGGCGCTCATTCCCACTCGATCGTCGCTGGTGGCTTCGACGAGACGTCGTAGACGACACGATTCACGCCGGGCACCTCATTCACGATGCGCGCGGAGACGCGCTCGAGCAGGTCGTATGGAAGCCGCGCCCAGTCCGCCGTCATGAAGTCTTCGGTCGTCACCGCGCGAAGCGCGACAAGTGCCCCGTACGTCCGGTAGTCGCCCTGCACACCGACGCTGCGCACCGGGGTGAGGACCGCGAACGCCTGCGCGACGGTGCGGTACAGATCCGCGGCACGCAGCTCTTCGAGGAAGATCGCGTCCGCGCGCCGGAGCGTCTCGAGGCTTTCGCGATCGACGGATCCGATCACGCGCACCGCGAGACCAGGCCCGGGGAACGGATGTCGCCAGAGGATGTCCTCAGGGATACCGAGCTCGGCGCCGACGCGGCGGACCTCATCCTTGAAGAGGCGCCGGAGTGGCTCGACGACTTCGAGCGCCATGACCTCGGGAAGGCCCCCGACGTTGTGATGCGTCTTGATGCGAGCGCTCGTCTTCGAGTCCCGCGATCGCGATTCGATGACGTCCGGGTAGATCGTGCCCTGCACAAGTAGGTCCACGTGCCCCACCCGCTCGGCCTGCTCCTCGAAGCAGCGCACGAACTCTTCGCCAATAAGCGCCCGCTTCCGCTCCGGCTCCGCGACGTCCTTCAGCTTCTCGAGAAACCGATCGGCCGCGTCGAGATGGATGAGCCGCAGCCGCGGGCCGAACGCCGCGACGACCTCCTCCGCCTCATTTGCACGCAGCAGACCGGTGTCGACGAAGACGCAGGTGAGGCGATCGCCGATCGCGCGCGCGACGAGCGCAGCGGCCACGGCGGAGTCGACCCCGCCGGAAAGCGCGCAGATCGCGCGACGGTCGCCGATCCTGTCGCGGATCTCGGCGACGGCCTCCTCCACGAACGCCGCGGGGGTCCAATCGCCGGTCGCGCCGCAGACGCGGTAGAGGAAGTTGCGAAGGATCTCCGCGCCGTGCGGCGTGTGGGCGACCTCCGGATGGAACTGCACCGCATAGCGGGTCTTACCGTCGGTAATAGCGGCGATAGGCACGCTGGTCGTGCGCGCGACGACTGAAAATCCGTCCGGTGGTCGGCGGACGGTGTCGCCGTGGCTGACCCAGGCGCGCTCCTGCGCCGAGAGTCCCTCGAAGATGCCGGCGCGGTCTGCGATTTCGATTGTGGCGGGTCCGTACTCGCGTTTTCCCTCGGCGACCACGTCCCCGCCCAAGAGGTGCGCCATGAGCTGCATGCCGTAGCAGATGCCGAGCACCGGAAAGTCCCCGTTGATGACGCGCGGGTCGACGCTCGGCGCGCCCTCGTCGTAGACGCTGGCCGGACCGCCGGAAAGGATCACGCCGATGACGTTCTTCGCGCGAAGCTCGGCCGGCGTGATGTCGTGCGGGAAGATCTCGCAGTACACGCGTGATTCGCGCACGCGACGAGCGATGAGCTGCGTGTACTGAGATCCAAAGTCGAGGATCGCGATCGTTGCGCGTGCGGACGGACCGGTTTTCGCCCCGGCGTCGGGGCGGTCGATCTGTGAGCGGCTCACTGACTAGGCCCGGACCCGATAGTTCGGTGGCTCCGACATGATGCGGATGTCATGCGGGTGGGATTCGCGAAGGCCCGCACCGGATATGCGAACGAACCGCGCGCGGGCGCGAAGATCGTCGATCGTCGCCGCGCCGACGTAGCCCATGCCCGCGCGGAGTCCACCGACGAGCTGATGCACGACCGCCGCGAGCGGACCGAGCGCGCGAACACGACCCTCGACGCCCTCGGGGACGAGCTTGGAGAACTCGCCGACGTCGGCCTGTCCGTAGCGGTCGCGCGAACGCCGCGCCTCCATCGCGCCAAGCGAGCCCATCCCGCGATATGACTTGAACGCGCCGTCCTCGGTTTCCACGACATCGCCGGGCGATTCGTCCACGCCCGCGAAAAGTCCACCGAGCATCACGGTCCACGCACCGGCGCCGATCGCTTTCGCGATGTCGCCGGAATGCTGGATCCCACCGTCGGCGCACACGGGAATGCCGTGCCGGTCCGCCGCCTCCGCGCAGTCGAAGACCGCCGTGATCTGCGGCATTCCAGCTCCCGCGACGATCCGCGTGGTGCAGATCGCCCCCGGGCCCATACCTACCTTGACGCAGTCGGCGCCGGCCGCGATCAGCTCCTCGGTACCCTCGGCCGTGGCCACATTTCCAGCGATGACGTCGACACGATGCCGCGCCTTCACCTTTTCGACCATCCGCACGACGGCCGCGGAGTGGCCATGCGCGGTGTCGACCACGATCACGTCGACACCCGCCCCTACGAGCGCCGCCGCGCGCTCATCCGCGTCGCCGGAGACGCCGACCGCCGCGCCGACGATCACGTCCGCGTCCTTCGCCCGCCGCACCTCTCCGACCTGCTCCGCCACGGTCAGATTCCGATGGATGACACCGAGACCGCCGAGGCGACCAAGCGCGATGGCGAGCCGCGCGTCCGTGACCGTATCCATGGCGGCGGAGAGGATGGGAATGTCGAGGCGGATCTCGTTCGTGAGGCGCGTCTCGGTGGAGACCTGGGTCGGGAGGATGTCGCTACGGGCAGGGATCAGGAGGACGTCGTCGAAGGTCAGACCTTCCTTGGCGAACTTGTCCTCCCGGGTCAATCCGCCGCTCTCACTCGGGCAAGTGTATCGGTCAGAGCGAACTAGTCGCGCTTTTGCGCGAGCTGCTGTCCGAAGGTGGTGCCGCCACGAGCCCACGCCTCGAGCGTTTCGACGCGGTGCTTGCTCCACGAGCGCGCGCGCCACCAGAAGACGGCGGACGCAGCGAGGCTGATGAGGCAGGCGGTCGGGAACACGATCGGCTGCAGGTCCCACCAGAGCTGAAGCTGGCGTGCCGCGATCGCCACCCCGACGAACGCGAGAATCTCGACCTCCATGAACAGCACCAGAAAAGTAAACGCGAACGAGGCGGCGCCGTACGAGCGCCTTCGGCGGTATGGAAAGGCGATGTCGATGATGCTGCTCACGCCGCCCGGATGTTAGAGGAGGGTCGCCGCCCTCTCGGGTCCAACGCCGATCATTCCGACGGGGGCGCCGACCGTTACCGCGATCCGATCCAGGTACGCGACGGCCCTCGCCGGTAGCGCTCGACGCTCAGTCACTCCCGTGATATCAGTCGACCAGCCCTCGAGGGTCTCGTAGCACGGACGAGCTTTCTCGAGCACAAGGGTCGTCGGCATGTCCGTCGTGCGCTTCCCGTCGAGCTCGTAGCTCGCGCAAAACGGTATGCGGTCGTAGACGTCCAGGACGTCGAGCTTCGTCACGGCGAGCTCGGTGAAGGCGTTGAGCCGGTGCGCATGCCGCGCCGCGACGGCATCGAACCAGCCGACGCGCCGCGGACGCCCGGTGGTCGCGCCGTATTCATGGGCACGCTCGCGGAGCGCGGTGGCCTCGTCGCCACGGAGCTCGGTCGGAAAGGGACCCTCGCCCACGGCGGTCGAATACGCCTTCACGACCCCGATGACGCGCGTGATCTTGCGCGGCGGGATCCCGGCCCCGACGCTCGCGCCGCCGGCGAGCGGATTCGAGCTGGTCACGTACGGGTAGATGCCCCAATCGAGATCGCGCATCGCGCCAAGCTGCCCTTCCAGCAGGACGCGCGCGTCTTTGGCAAGCGCGGATTCGACGAGGGGAAGCGTGTCGACAATGCGGTCACCGAGCTTCGCCGCGGCGGCGAGAACACCGTCGGCCACCTCCGTCGCATCAAGAGGGGCGTCACCGAACCGCTCGAGTATCGCGTTCTTCGTCTCGAGCTCTCGCTTCACGCGCGCGCGGAAGCTCTTCACATCGCGCACTTCGTATGCCTGGATGCCGTGACGGCCGACTTTGTCCGAGTACGCGGGCCCCACGCCCATCCCGGTCGTGCCGAGCTTCCTCCGGCCGCGCTCGCGCTCATCCAGACGGTCGAGCGCGATGTGCCACGGCATGACGAGATGCGCGCGGTCGCTTACGCGCAGGTTCGCGGTGGAGATCCCGCTCTTCTCGAGCTCAGCGAGCTCGCGACAGAGGAACGCGAGATCGACGACGCACCCGGGACCGAGAACGCAAACCGCATCGGGATTGAATATTCCACTCGGCACGAGATGAAGCTTGAAGGTGCCGTGCTGGTTGACGACGGTGTGGCCGGCATTGTTTCCGCCCTGGAATCGGATGACCACATCCGCCTCCTGCGCCAGGAGGTCAGTGATCTTCCCTTTGCCCTCGTCGCCCCACTGAGCACCGACGATGGCCGTCACCGGCACGTATTCGAATGCTATCCCGGGTGCTGCCCCGCGACCAGGGCTCCGAGCTTCGCGAGCTCGACAAGGGTCAGGCTGCGCGATGGTTCGCTGGTCCACCAGAGGTTCGCATCCCAATCCGGATCGTCCGCGGGATGATTTCGAAACGACAACCCGGCGCGGTCGAACTCGCGCTCGAACAGGAGAGCGGCCCGGCGCTGGTGATAAGGACTGGTGACAAGGATCGCCGAACGGAGGCCGGCGGTCTTCATGAGCTCGGCGACCCGCTGAGCGTTCTCCTCGGTCGTCGCCGACGAGCCCTCAACGATGATCGCGTTCGCCGGCACCCCCGCCGCGACCGCCGCCCGTTTCATCAGCTCGGCGGACGCGACTGATTCGGGGTCGCTGGAGCCGCCGGAGAAGATGAGGACCGGCGCATATCCCTGCTTCCAGAGCGCGATCGCGCTCTCGGCCCGCGCACCGGTGTCGCCGGAAATGGCGACGATGGCGTCGGCGTGCCCGAGGGGATCGCTCAGGTCAAGCCAGTGCCCCACCCCGACGAGGAGGGCGACGATCGAGAACGCGCCGAAAAGGAAGCCAAGAAGAAAGCGCCTCACAGAGGATGTGGATGCAGAAAAGGGACCGGTCGGTCAGTTCGCGGAGATAGGAACGGTCGCCGTGCGGCGCGCCTCGAAGCACTCGGAGCAGTACACGGGACGGTCGCTGCGCGGCGCGAATGGGACCTGGCCCGTGCGACCGCAGTTCGAGCACACGATGTCGTGCATGCTCTGCGCTCTGCTTGCTGCCCGCTCCGCCTTTGCGCGGCGACGGCATTCGGGGCAACGTTGCGGCTCATGAAGCAAGCCCTTCTGGGCATAGAACTCCTGCTCGCCGGCGGTCCATACGAAAGGATTCCCGCACTCCCGGCAGGTTAGGTCTTTGTCGGTCAACGCCATTGCCATTCGCGCGCTCCCCCGGGCGAAATCCTATGCCGGGGAGTCAAGCGTCCTGTCGGCATTGTGTCGTGGTCGGCCCGGCGGGGGCCGGCGGCGCGGCGATTGCCGCGCCGCCGCCCGGCTCAGGGTGCGGTGATCGAGCCCAGCAGGCCGTCGGACTCGTCGTTCGGACCGGCTGTGAAGAACAGGGTGTTGGTCGGACCGTTGTTCGGAGATCCGTGGCCGAATTGCAGGGCCCAGAGGCCGTCGATCGAGAGCGGCTTCCCGCCCGCGTCTCGCAGCTCTCCACGGTGCTCGAATCTTCCGTTCGACATTTCCTCGTAGGCGTTGATCTTGCCGTCGCCGAAGTTACCGACGAGCAGATCGCCGCTGAATCGACCGAAGTTCGCGGGTGCGAGCGCGAGTCCCCACGGTGCGTTGAGCTGGCCGTGTTGCGCGACACGCGCGAGCAGCGTGCCCGAGGTGTCATAGGCGTCCACGAACCCTCGTCCCTGTCCGTGGACCTCGTCGGTGGCCTCGGCGTCCTGTTTCGCGTAAGTCACGAACACGCGCGAGCCAATCGTCTGCACCCCGAACGGCGCGTAGCCGGAGGGCAGATCCGAGTCGACGAAGGCGCCATTGATCGTCACGAGATTGAAGTTCGCATCGAAGACATCGACGCGGGCGTTGTGGAAGTCGGTCGCGTAAAACCGGTCGCCCGTCGCCGTCGTTGCGAGCGCGAGTCCCTTGTAGATCGCGCCGACCGCGGAACGGTCTGCGAGGACGATTGTCTGATTTCCTTGCGCCGGGAGCCAGCCGCGAATCTGACCGGCTTCTGTATCGAAGACGAACCTAGCTCGGATGCCGGTCCCCCAGAAGACCGCGCCGGTCGGGTGCACCGGGACTTGCACGACGAGCGGGACGATCGACCCATCGGCGCGATAGAGGGTCGAGAGGTCCGTGCCGTTGTCGGCGACCCACCATGGCGACGTCGCTGAAGCGGTAAGACCCCAGGCGTTCACGAGATTGGCGTCCGTCGTCGGCGCAGTGCCGGCGACGTTGGATACGAGTGGGTGGACGGTGTACGCGTTGTCGGCCGCCGCCAACGTCGGCGCGGCGGGGACTCCCATCAGCAGGACCATCGCGACGGGCAGCGAAAAGTGCCGCAGCCAAGCGAGCTTCATGAAAAGCCTCCATTTCTCCCTCTGTACTTCGGGCACAGGAGGAAATGGATCACGGCTTTACGCCAACAAGACTCCTTCAGCGGCCGCCGTGCGCCGGAGTCCTTCGGCCAGCGCGGTCGTTGGACGCCAGAGTCCCTCCCGCGCCGCTTTTGTCGGGTTCACACAGGCACGCAACACCTCGGCTGGACGCGCTGGCGCCTGGCGCACGCTGGGTGGGGGTCCGAGGATCATGCTGAACGCCGAGACGAGCTCATTCACGCTCGTCGCAATGCCGGTGCCGATGTTGAAGATGCCCGCGTGTGTCCCGGCAAGCGCCGCGAGTACGGCCTCGACGACGTCCGCGACATACACGAAGTCACGCTCGTAGCTGCCATCGCCGAACAGGGTGATCGGCTCGCCCCGTTTCCAGCAGCCGAGGAAGATGGCGATCACGCCGCCCTCGAGATCGGTGCGCTGGCGTGGACCGTAGATGTTCGCAAGCCGAAGGGTCACCGCCCGAAGGTCGGACAGTTCGACGAGCTTTTCCGCCGCAGCCTTGAATCTGCCGTAGTTCGATTGCGGATCGACCGGGACGTTCTCGTCGGCACAGATTGGCGTTTCGCCGTAGATCGCCCCACCGGTGGAGATATTCACGACGATCGACGCGCCGAGCCGTCGCGTGGTCTCGATCACGTTCCGCGTCCCGCCGACGATCACGCGCTCGTAGAGGTCCTTCTTCGTCATCGATTCGACGACCTTGGTCTTCGCAGCGCAATGCACGACCGCATCGATCCGTCGGCTGCCGAGCTCGCGCTGAAGCGCCGAGAGGTCGGCGATATCGGCGATGCGCAGTTCGGCGCGCGGATCGAGATTCGCGCGATCTCCCGTCGAGAGATCGTCCACCACCACGACGTCGTCGCCGGCCTTGAGGAGCGCATCGACCACATGGCTGCCGAGGAATCCCGCGCCGCCGGTCACAAGAACATGCAAGACAGTGCCGAGACTACGCAATGAAGATCCGCTTCGTTGTCCACGTTCGCGAAAACTGGTGGAGCAATCGTGGATGAGTTGGTGGAGAAGATGGTGGACGAATTGCTAGCCGTCATGCCCAATGTCAGCTAAAGAGGAATTGTCGGGCGAGCTTCCGCCGGGCAGCCAGTTCGGATGTGACTCATGCCGACAGAACAGCGTTCTAGTGGTCTACCGGCCTTTCACGGCCTGCGCGCGTACGCTCTTCGGCCATTAGAACGGATGTTCTAGACTTCCGGCATGACCGTCGAGACTCGCGCGCCCGACCGGCAGGTCCCGTTCGACGAGAGCGCGGAACAGCAGGTACTCGGAAGCCTCCTCATCGACCGTGATGCCATCTTCAAGGTCGCGGACCTGCTCCGCGTCGATGATTTTTACATCGCGCGGCACCAGCGGATCTACGACGCGGCCCAGGCCCTTCTCGAACGGCGTGAGCGGATCGATCCGCTCACCATCCAGATGGAGCTCTCCCGGCGCGAGGAGCTCGACCGAGCGGGCGGCCAGGCCTACCTCCGCGCACTCGCGGATGGCGTTCCGACAGCGGCCGAGATCGACCGCTACGGCCACATCGTCCGCGACCGGGCGATCTTGCGGCGCCTGCTCGGTGCGGCCACGTCGATCGCGGCGGATGCGTACGACGAACCGACCGACATCGCCCTCGCGCTCGACCGCGCCGAGCAGCGACTCTTCGCGCTTCGAGACGAGTCGGCAAATGCACAGCTCCGTCACATCACCGCCTCGCTGCAGTCCAACTACGAGCACCTCACCGACCGCATGGAGCGCCCGTTCGAGGTGAGCGGGATCCCGTCAGGGTTCCGCGAGGTCGACTACTACACCGAAGGGTTCACCGTCGGCGACCTCATCGTCCTCGCCGCCCGGCCGTCCGTCGGCAAGACGAGCCTCGCGCTCGGGATGAGCTTCAACGTCGCACGCCGCGGCCACCCGGTGTTGCTCTTCTCGCTGGAAATGGACGCGAAGCAGATCGTCTCGCGCTACCTCGCGCTGAACTCGCGCATGGACCTGCTCGCGCTCCGGACCGGGAACATCATCGACACGGATGCCGCCGCGGCCCTGCACGGCTTGCCCGTGTTCATCGACGACACGCCGGGCATCTCGATCATGGAGCTGCGAACGAAGGCCCGCCGCGCGAGCACGCACGAGAAGATCGAAGTCATCATCGTCGACTACCTGCAACTCGTTCGAGGCGGCGGCGACGAGGAGAACCGCGTTCAAGAGATCGCGACGATCACGAGGAATCTGAAGTCATTGGCCCGCGAGCTCGGAGTGGTCATCATTGGTCTCTCGCAACTATCACGCGCCGCCGGAGACTCGGGCGGGGAGCCCAAGCTCTCCACCCTTCGCGAATGCGTGACCGGAGACACCATCGTTTGTCTCGCGGATGGACGCCGCGTGCCCATCTCCGAACTCGTCGGTACCTGCCCAGAGGTTCTCTCGGTCGAAAACGACCGCATCGTGACCGCGCGAACCGAGAAGATTTGGGCAGTCGGTCGACGGCCAGTTTTCAGAGTGCGTCTCACGAGCGGCCGATCCATCCGCGCTACAGCCGACCATCGGCTTCGGGCGTTCGCAGGATGGCGTCACGTTCGCGATCTGACGACCGGCGACCGACTTGCCATCGCGCGGCGACTCCCCGAACCCAAATCGATCACCGAGTGGCCAAGCGAAAGAGTCGGCCTTCTTGGCCAGATGATCGGAGACGGAAGCTACATCAAAGGCGCGCCGATGCGGTATACGACAAGTTCGGAGGAGAACAGCCGCTTCGTCGCCGCGGCTGCGATCAACGAGTTCGGCGCCAAAGTGACTCGCTATTTGGAGGTCGGCAATTGGCACCAACTACTCATTAGCGGAAATGGGAATCGCTGGCATCCCGCCGGCGTGAATGCATGGCTTCGCGATCTCGGCATTTTCGGCCAACGCTCATATCAGAAGCGTGTGCCATGCGATGCGTTCCGTCTGGCAAACAAGCAACTCGCAATCCTGCTGCGACACCTCTGGGCGACAGACGGATCGATTAGCGTCCACAAAGGTGGCGGGGGTCACAGCGTGTATTACGCGACGAACAGCATCGGACTCGCCGGCGACGTCGCAGCGCTGCTCCTGCGGTTCGACATTGCCACGAGAACGGTGCGGGTCGAAGAGGCGGGATATCTTCCCGGCTACCAAGTCCACGTTTCTGGGACCGAAGCTCAGAGACGATTCATCGAGCTCATCGGCACCTTCGGGCCTCGGGTGGAGCCCGCGGCCGCGGTGATGGCCGCGACAGCGGGCATTGTCCCGAACACGAATGTCGACACCATTCCGCGCGAGGTATTTGCTCTTGTTCGCGGACGGATGCGTGACCGAGAGATCACAACTCGCGAAATGGCGCGCCTCCGCGGAACCTCACACAGCGGGAACGGGCACTTCACGTTCTCACCTTCGCGGCCGCATCTGGCGACGTACGCGGTGCTCCTCGAAGATTCCGCGCTGATGGGCCTTGCCACAAACGATCTCTTCTGGGACGAGGTGATCGACGTTGTAGCTGATGGCGAGCAACTCGTGTACGACCTTACCGTCCCCGACACCTCGTGCTGGCTGGCGGACGGAATCGTGAGCCACAACTCGGGCGCGCTTGAGCAGGATGCCGACATCGTGATCATGCTGTGGCGCGATCGCGAGGAGACGCCGGCGGGCGCGCCGCGGCTCATCAACGGTTCCGTCGCGAAGAACCGCAATGGCCCGACCGGCGGATTCCAGCTCCTCTTCGAGAGCGAGCAGGCGAAGTTCTTCTCCAAAGCCTCCGACGAGGGCGGCCCGCCGGCATGACGGTGCAGACCGACCGCGGCGTCAAGCCGCCGCCAGAGAA
>Ga0209057_1000657_pt1 | contig 30158 bp, 23 predicted proteins | sample GraSoiAngelo_146_FD_185903 | JGI IMG/M metagenome (GOLD analysis project Ga0209057, IMG submission 185903) | Grasslands soil microbial communities from the Angelo Coastal Reserve, California, USA - 14_1009_05_30cm (SPAdes) (version 2) | ecosystem: Environmental > Terrestrial > Soil > Grasslands ... | reverse complement strand
CGACGCGATTCGCTTCTTTCTGCCGACCACGGCGAGCGTCAGCGGCCGCGACAACAACGCCATCATTTTCAGCGCCCTGGGGAACACCGGTCTCAAGCCCGAGCGGGCGCGTGAGTACGAGTTCGGGGGCGACGCGACCCTGTTTCGCCAGCGCGTCAACCTCGAGCTGACGTACTACGACAAACGAACCAAGAACGCGCTGATCGCGCGAACGCTTCCGCCGGGTGGAGGTGGGCCGATCACGCGCTTCGAGAACATCGGCGCGGTCGTGAACCGCGGTTTCGAGGGTCTGGGCGAGGTCCAGGTGCTCGACAAGCCGGGCTTCGGGTGGGACCTGAGCGTCAACGCCGCGTACAATACGAACTTCATCGCGGACATGGGTGGCGTGCCCCCCATCATCGGAACGACCACGCGACAACAGGTCGGCTACCCGATCAATAGCTGGTGGCAGCGGCCCTACACGTTCAAGGACCTGGACGGCAACGGCATCATCACCGCCAACGAGATCACCGTGGCCGACAGCGCCGTGTTCGTGGGATACGCGAATCCGCGCTGGGAAATCACCTATACCACCGGATTCGACCTCCTCCATAAGCGCCTGCGGATCGTCGGGTTGTTCGACCACAAGAGCGGCTACTACCAGCTGAACGGTACGGACCGTATCCGCTGCCAGTCGAGAAACAACTGCCGGGGCCTGGTCGATCCCACCGCGCCGCTGTGGGATCAGGCGCGCGTGGTCGCGTTGCGCGAAACACCGTCGGGCACTCAGTACGGCTTCATCGAGAAGGCGACCTACATCCGGCTGCGGGAGGCGTCCGCGACGTACGAGTTTCCGGCGGAGTGGGCGCGGGCGTTCCGGGCGGACCGGCTCAGCTTCACGGTCGCCGGCCGGAACCTCTGGAAGGCGACCGGCTTCAGCGGCATCGATCCCGAGGCGAACTATTTCGAAGGTGCCACCGGCGTGGTCAGCAACTTCCAGACCGCACCGCCGCCGACCTATTGGACGTTCCGACTCAACGTCGGGTTCTGAAGCGGCCACCGACAACGCCTCGAGCGAGGGACTCTGGCACCATGACTCGATACTCCGTTCACCCCGTGCGGTGCGTGCTGGGTCTTCTCGGCCTCGCCGTCACCGCGCCGCTGTTCGGGTGCAAGGATTTCCTGAGCGTCACTGATCCGGACATCATCGTGCATGCGAACTCGGCCGCCAGCGCCGTATCCCTGCATAACGGCGCTGTGCTCCGGCTGGCGCAGGCCGTCTCCGGCACGCAGGGGCCCGACGCGCTGTTCATGTTCGGCGGGTTGCTGGCGGATGAATGGCGCTCTGGTGATACGTTCGTCCAGCGCAACAACCAGGACCAGCGGATCTGGGATCCGACCAATACGTTCAACGCCGGGCCGTTTCGCAATCTGAACAGGGTGCGAACCCAGGCTCGCGCCGCGATCGACGGGCTGCGGCAGTACTCGCCCACGCCCCTGACGAACATCGGCCGCATGTTCGCGGTCACCGCGTACGTGGAGGTGCTGCTGGGCGAGCACTACTGCAATGGGATTCCGCTCGACAGCGTCGCCGGCACGTCAATCGCCTACGGCAATCCGCTGTCCGACGATTCCGTGCTTGCGTTGGCCATCGCGATCGCCGACTCGGCGCTCACGAACCTGGGAGGGGCCGACAGCGCCAGCGTGGCGAACTTCGCCAAGGTGATCAAGGGACGCGCGCTGGTGGACCGGGCGGATTTCGTGGGCGCGAGTGCCGCGGTGGCCACGGTGCCGACCGCGTTCCACTACGACGTCACGCACTCGGTCAACGCCAACGTCAACCAGATCAACGCCCTGAACAACGGTGCCAAGCGCTACACCGTGGCGGACACCGAAGGTGTGAACGGGCTCCCCTTCGTGAGCGCCCGCGATCCGCGAGTACCCACCCAGTTGGGGAAGTCGAGCGACCTAATTTTCGATAGTCAGTACGGCTTCAGGGTCCTGCGCCAGGGGATCTGGGGACAGACGGGCTCCGTCAAGATCGCAACCGGGATCGAGGCCCGCCTCATCGAGGCCGAGGCCGCGCTGCGGGCCCATGATACGACGACGTGGTTGAGCAAGCTCAACATCCCACGGGCCGATGCCACGCTCCTGCCCGTGCCCCTCGATACGACCTACCTCCCGGTGACCGGCACTACGCTCGCTCCGCTCACCGACCCGGGCACCGACGCCGCGCGGGCCAAGCTGATGTTCTCGGAACGTGCCTTCTGGATGTTCAGCACCGGCCACCGTCTGGGCGACATGCGCCGCGAGGTTCGCCAGTATAGCACGGTCTTCTCAGTGAATACCGTCTACCCGGTGGGCCCGTGGTTCAAGGGAGGGACATACGGTGACGCGATCCAGATGGCGATCCCAGTGGAAGAGCTGAACAATCCGAATTTCCACGGGTGCGCCGATCGCAAGCCGTGAGCGGCTTCACGGTCGACCACTCGTCGTCGTGATGACGATGACCCCGGACGTGGAGCTCGCGCCGTAATACGTGGTTGCCTCGAGTCCGGTCAGGACCTCGATCGTGTAGATGTCGGCGGCCGCCACTTGCTGCAGCACCTGCAAGTCGTAGATGCGGGCATTGTCGAGAATCACGCGCACTTGGTCGTCCAGATAGATACTTGCCTGGCCGCGCCGCTGGATGCCGGCGGCGCGGCCGCGGCGTTCCCGGAGTTGCACGTTCTTCACGGTCAACCGAACGGCATCCCACGCCGTCTTGGCGCCGGAGGCGGCGATCGCGTCGGCGGTGATCACGGTTCCCGGACGCTGCGGCCCCGGGTGCTCGATTCCGGGATGTCCGCCGCTGCACCCCGCGGCAGCCGCCAAGCCGAGCGATGCGACGCAGCTGCGCCGCAAGCGAGCGAGCCTGTGTGCGGTCATGTGAGCCTGTTTCATCGTGGTACTGCTGCCGAGGGGTGTCAAGGGTGCGCAAAAACGGCGCGGGGGACCCGGCCGGTCGCCGCGCCCCCCGCGCTGATTGGTCATGCTCGTCCCGTTCTCAGTCCACGATCGCATCCGGCATGACGTACTTCAGCGGGTCCACCGCCTTGTGGTTCACCCACACCTCGTAGTGCAGGTGCGGCCCGGTCGAGAGCCCCGTCGAGCCCACATAGGCGATCTTCTGCCCCCGCTTCACGCGCTGGCCGCGTACGGCGATGATCTTCGAGCAGTGCGCGAACCGCGTCACCAGCCCAAAGCCGTGGTCCAGCGTGATCATGTTGCCGTAGCCCTCTTCCCACTTGACGTCCGTCACGATGCCGGCGGCCGGTGCCTCGATCTCCGCCCCCATCGGCGCCGACACGTCGATTCCCTCGTGCGGCCGCGCCAGATGCAGGATCGGGTGCACCCGCTCCGCCATGAACGCGCTCGTGAGCCATCCCCTCGTGGGCATGATCGACGGCGTCGCGGCCAGACGCTCGCGCTGCCGCGACAGGGTGTCGTACGCCTGGTTCAGCGACCGCACCAGGATGTTGGCGCGTCGCGCCAGGGCGTCCACGTCGAGCCGCGCGGCCAGGGCTTCCTGGCCATCCCGGCCCAGCGCCTTGAGGCTGTCCCGCTCCAACCACGCGCCGGCCGGCCCGCCGATCCCCGCCTGCTGGACGCTCGTGTCGGTGGGCGTGAGTCCCGCGAGCAGCCGCATCTCCTGCTCGCGCTCGCTGAAGCGGTGCAGCGTGTCGCGCAGCCCCGCCATCCGCTCGCGCATCTGCTGGATCTCGTTCGCCAGGACGCGGTTTTCGTTTTCGAGCGCGCGGCTGCGGGTGATGTTCACGCCACGCGAGATCGCGGCGACGCCCAGCACCAGGAACGTCAGCGCCACCACACTGCCGATGCCGAGCAGCGTTTTCAGGAACGTTTGGGACACCTCCACGGCGCGGGACAAGCCCGAGCCGTGAGGCACCACCATGACGGTCCAGCGTCGCTCCGCCTTCTTCCGCATCAGCCTTTCGGACCTCACATCGACACGTATGGCCGGCGCGCACGCGCCGGTCCTACTGCTACCGACCGAAGGGAGAATCCGGACAGGGCGTGGGCCCGGTCGCCCGTGGGAGTCCTAACCTACGCCTCGCCGTCCGAGTCGTCAACCTGGCCCGGACGTGAGCTATATCACACTTCCCCAGGACCTTACGCCTGAGCCGCGCGGGGCTTGGGGAACAGGATGGGCGGTTTCAAGATGCGCTTCCCAGCCAGGTCCAGCGTGGCCAGATCCCCTAGCCGCAGGCTCGTGAGGGGCTGTGACGCGGCAGGGCCGAGGGTGCCCCAGATCGTCTCGGCCGTGGTGGGGAGAAACGGCTGCGTCAGTACCGCGAGCCGGCCGACCGTGCGCGCCAGGTTGGCGAGCACGGAGTCGAGCTCCGCGGCCCGCTGGGGCTCTTTGGCGAGCTTGTACGGCGCCGTCTCTTCCACGTAGCGGTTGGCCGCGCTCGCGAGCGCGACGAGCTGCGCGGCGCCTTCCTGCACGCGGTGCGCGTCCATGGCGCTCGCGTACGCCGCGAGCGCGCTGCGCGCCGCGGTCTCGAGCGCCGTGTCGTAGTTGCAGGGATCGCGCGGCACCACGCCCCCGCGGTAGCTCAGGATCATCGTGAGCGAGCGCGACACGAGGTTGCCGAGCGTGTCGGCGAGCTCGGAGGTGTAGCGCGCGTCGAACCGCTCCCAGGTGAAGTCGCCGTCGTTCTCGAAGCCGACCTCGCGCAGCAGGAAGTAGCGCAGCGCGTCGGCCCCGTGATAGTCGATCGCCTCGCTCAGATTGACCGTCGCGCCGGCCGTCTTGCTCATCTTGGCGCCCGACCACTGCACGTACCCGTGCGCCCACACGGCACGTGGCGGAGGCAGCTCGGCCGCCAGCAGCATGGCGGGCCAGATCACGCAGTGGAAGCGCGTGATGCCCTTCCCGATCACGTGGAGATCGGCGGGCCACAGGCGCTCGAAGCCCGCGTCGGGGAATCCCGTGGCCGAGAGGTAGTTGATCAGGGCGTCGAACCACACGTACACGGTCTGCTGCGGATCGCCGGGGAAGGGGATACCCCAGGGCTGGCGCTGTCGCGAGATCGAGATGTCCTGCAGCCCAGCCTCGAGCAGTCGCACTACTTCGTTGCGGCGGATCTCGGGCTCGACCGAGAGCGCGCCGGAGCGGATGCGCTCGAGCACCGCATCGCGGTACGCGCTCAACCGAAAGAAGTGATTACGCTCGCGCGTCGGGATCAGCTCGAGCGTGGGATGCTCCACGCAGTGTCCGTCCACGATCTGCGCCCCGGTCTTGAATTCCTCGCATCCGGTGCAGTACAGCCCCTCGTACTCGGCTTCGAACAGGTCCTGGGGACGGCGCTGCCGGATGCGCTCGAGCAGCGCGGTGACCGAGCGGGCATGCCGGGGCTCTGTGGTCCGAATCCAGTCGTCATAGCTGCAGCCGAGGCGGCGCCAGTACCCGGCGAACGTGTCGGCCATGCGATCGACCCACGCCTGCGGCGTGACGCCCGAGCGGGCGGCGGCCTGGATAACGGACTGGCTGTGCTCGTCCATTCCCATCAGGAAGTGGACGTCGTCGCCGCGCAACCGGTGGTAGCGGGCGATGCAGTCCGCGCCGACCTTCTCGAGGGCGTGCCCCAGGTGCGGCTCGCCGTTCGAGTAGTCGATGGCGGTCGTGAGGTAGAACTTAGGCAACGGGCGGCTCCACCCGCGCCATTTCCGCGGTGAGCTTCTCGAGCGTCACCACGCGCGTGTCGCCTCCCCCTTCCAGGCGAACCGTCACGGTCTCGCGGAAGATGTCCACGGCGAGCACGCGCTCGGCCCCCGCGGCGGTGCGCAGGATCCTGCCCTCCTTGGGGAAGCGCTTGCGCGTCTGCACGTAGAAGTCGTGCTCGTAGCGCAGGCAGCAGAGCAGGCGCCCGCAGCCGCCCGAGATCTGCGACGGGTTGAGCGACAGGTGCTGATCCTTGGCGAGCGACAGGCTCACGGGCCGGAGCTCCGGCAGCCAGCTCGAGCAGCAGTACTGGCGGCCGCACCGGCCTACGCCGTCGAGCCGTTTGGCTTCGTCGCGCGCCCCGATCTGGCGCAGCTCGATGCGCGTGTGGAACAGGCTCGCCAGGTCCCGCACCAGCGCGCGGAAGTCCACGCGCTGCTCGGCCGTGAAGTAGACCGTGAGCTTCTTCTTGTCCCATTGCCACTCGGCATCGGAGACCTTCATCGGGAGGGTGTGCTGGCGCACGCGATCCATCACCTTGCGGCGCACCTGCTCCTCATCGAGGTGCAAGCGCTCGGCCAGCGAGGTGTCGTCCGGTGTAGCCCGGCGCAGGATGCGGCGCACGACCCCCGCGACCGCATCTCCGTGGACCCCGGGCTCGCGCCCGGGGTCAGTCTCACCCCCAGGGTTAGTTGCTGACCCCGGACGCAAGTCCGGGGTGCGAGGAGGGCCGGGGGCGGCGGCGAGGCTGCAGCCGCTGCACCCGGTGCCGCACTTCTTGGCCGCCACGGGTCCGAGCGCGGACACCCGGCCGAAATCCTCGCCCCGCTCTACCTCCACGATGACGGGCTCGTGCAAGGCGAGCGGCTCGGGTGACGGCCAGGTGAAGTATTCTTTACGGTTCCCTTTGAACCGGACTTCGACGACTTCGGTCAACGGATCAACTCACTTCTCAGTCAGCGCACCCATCGAAAGGTACTTCTCTTCGCGCCGTTTGAGGAGCTTGTCGATCTTGATCTTGCGCAGCTGGCGCACGTGGCGTTGCAGCGTCTCGCCCAGCGCCTCCGCCGCCGCTTCGGGATCGGCGTGGGCCCCGCCCGGAGGCTCGGGGATGATCTCGTCGATCACGCCGAGCTCCTGCAGATCCTCGGCGGTGATCTTGAGCGCCTCGGCGGCGCGCTCGCGCTGGCTGGCATCCTTCCACAGGATGGCGGCGCAGCCCTCGGGGGAGATGACGGAGTACACCGAGTTCTCGAGCATCACGACACGGTCCGCCAGGCCGACGGCGAGGGCCCCACCGGATCCCCCTTCGCCGATCACCGCGGTGAGGATGGGCGTACGCAGCGTGGCCATCTCGACCAGGTTGCGCGCGATCGCCTCGGCCTGGCCGCGCTCCTCGGCGCCGAGCCCGGGGTAGGCGCCCGGCGTGTCCACCAGCGTGATCACGGGGGCGCGGAACTGCTCGGCGAGGTGCATGAGACGCAGCGCCTTGCGGTAGCCCTCGGGATGGGCCATCCCGAAATTGCGCCGCAGGTTCTCCTTTGTGTCACGACCCTTCTGGTGCCCGATGACCATGACGCTCGTGCCGTCGAGCCGCGCCCACCCCGCGACCATCGCCGGGTCGTCGCGGAACAGCCGGTCGCCGTGCAGCTCCACGAAGTCGGTGAACACGGTGCTCAGGTAGTCGAGCGTGTAGGGCCGCTTCGGATGGCGCGCCACCTGGACGCGCTGCATGGGCGTCAGGTTCTTGTAGATCTCGGTCCGGAGCTCGGCGAGTTTTTTCTCGAGCGGGGCGAGCTCCTTCGAGACATCCACGGCCGTCTCGCCGGCGACGCGCTTCATCTCCTCGATCTGGCGCTCCAGCTCGAGCAGCGGACGCTCGAAGTCCAGCGTGTGGGTCGCCATCACGTCGTCCGCACGAGGTGCACGCGGTCGGGGCCGAGCAGGTCGCGCAGCGCCCCGAGCAGCTCGTCGTCCACGGCGACTCGCAGTGAGCGACTGCGCAGTCGGGCGGCACTGACCCCGGACGCAAGCCCGGGGTGCCCGTTGTTCTCCTCCCATTCGACGAGCACCGGCGCCGGCCCGGGATGCGCCGCGCACAGCGCCGCCACGGCCCGACCCGTCTCCGGAGGCGGGGGCGCCAGCGGGGACCAGCGCAGCGCCACGGCGATCGCGCCCGCCGTCTTCAGCTCGTCGAGCGGCTGCGCCGCCTCCACGATGAACGGCGCCTGCTCTTCGTCACGGTCGCGCCCGCTGTAGCCGCCCGACAAGAGCAGCACCCCGTCGGGGCGGATCACCTCGTTGAGCTTGGCCCACGCCTCGGGAAACACCAGCGCCTCCGCCGTGCCATGGAAGTCCTCGAGCGTGAGTCGCGCGTACTCGGCGCCCGACTTCTTGGAGATTTGTCGTTTCACCACCGTCACCACCGCCGCGATCCGCGCCTTCTGCTCGCTCCACTGGCCCAGCGTGGCGGTGGTGCGCGTACCGAAAAGCTCCACCTCGGCGCGGTAGCGGTCCAGTGGATGCCCGGAAATGAAGAACCCGAGCACGGCCTTCTCGCGGGCGAGCCGTTCGTGCTCGGTCCAGGGAGGGACATCGGGGTTCGGGGCTCGGGGCTCGGGGCTCGGCGTTTCTTCGCCGAAGAGAGCGTGTTGGCCGGACTCCCGTTCTGCCTGGCGCGCCTGTGCCTCCGCAAACGTCGCGTCCAACGCGGCCACCAGCTGGGCACGATGCCCGCCGAGCGAGTCGCATGCGCCCGCGTCGACCAGCGCTTCGATCACGCGCTTGTTGCACAGCCGCAGGTCGATGCGCTCGCACAGCTCCACGAGCGAGCGGTAGGGTCCCCCCGCGTGCCGGCCCGCGAGGATGGACTCGATCGCGCCCGCGCCCACGTTCTTGATCGCGCCCAGACCGAAGCGGATGCGCCGGTCGCCCACGACCGTGAACTTGAAGCCCGACTCGTTCACGTCGGGGGGGAGGACGTCGAGACCCAGCTCGCGTGCCTCGTTGATGTAGCGCACCACGTTGTCGGTGTCGCCGATCTCCGAGGAGAGCAGGGCGGCCATGAACTCCGCGGGGTAGTGCGCCTTGAGCCACGCCGTCTGGTAGGAGAGCACCGAGTACGCGACGGCGTGCGACTTGTTGAACCCGTAGCGGCCGAACGTCTCGATCTGCGCTGCGATGTCCTCGATCGTGCGCCGATCGTGCCCCAGCGCCAGCGCACGCTTCACGAAGCGGCCGAGCTCGTGCTGGATCAGCTCCTTGTCCTTCTTGCCCACCGCCTTGCGCAGCACGTCGGCTTCGGCCAGCGAGAAGCCGGCGAGCACGTTCGCGATGCGCATCACCTGCTCCTGATAGGTGATGACGCCGTAGGTCGGCTTGAGGATCTCCTCGAGGGCGGGATGGGGGTAGCGGACCGGCTCGCGGCCCAGCTTGCGGTTGATGAAGACGAGGTGCATCCCCGTGTCGAGCGGTCCCGGCCGAAGCAGCGCGTTGGTGGCCACCAGGTCGTCGAACCGGTCGCATTTCATGTTGCGGAGACAGTCGGTGGCGAGCGGCGACTCGAACTGGAAAACGCCGGCCGTCCGCCCCGATCCCAGCAGCCGGTAGACCTCGGGATCTGCCAGGTCCAGCCCGACGATGTCGAGGGTGATCCCGTGCCGCGCCTGCACCATTCCCACCGCGTCGTGGATCACGGTCAGCGTGCGGAGACCGAGCACGTCGATCTTGAGCATCCCTACCTGCTCGAGCGCCACCATGTCGTATTGCGTGATAATGGCGTCCGGCTCCTGGGGGGCGAGGCAGACCGGCACGTAGTCGGTGAGCGGGCCGGGCGCGATCACCACGCCCGCCGCGTGCACCGACGCGTGGCGCGCCAGTCCCTCGATGCGCGACCCCAGCTCGAGGATCTTGCGCACCCGCTCGTCCTGGCGGACGAGCTGCTTCAGCTCCGGAGAGCGCTCGGGCGCGTCCGCCAGGGTGGTGCTCACGCCCGGGCCAGCGGGAATGAGCTTGGTGAAGCGATCGACCTCGCCCGGCTCGACGCGCAGCGTGCGCGCCACGTCGCGGAAGGCCGCGCGCGCTTTGAGCGTCCCGAACGTGATGATCTGCCCGACCGAATCCCGCCCGTAGCGCTCGCGCACGTACTGAATCACCTCGCCGCGCCGCTCGAAGCAGAAGTCGAGGTCGATGTCCGGCATCGAGACGCGCTCGGGGTTCAGGAACCGCTCGAACAGCAGGTCGAACTTGAGGGGATCGATGTCGGTGATTCCCAGCGCGTACGCCACGAGCGAGCCCGCCGCCGAACCCCGCCCCGGCCCCACGGGGATGGCGCGGTCCTTCGCGGCCTTGACGATGTCGTAGACGATCAGGAAGTAGCCCGCGTACCCCGTGTGCGAGATGACGCCCAGCTCGTAGTCGAGCCGCTCGGCGACGGCAGCAGGGAGGGGATCGCCGTAGCGGGCCAGGGCGCCCGCGCGCGCCAGGTGGACCAGCAGGTCGTTGTCGGAGGCGAATGCCGCCGGGCGCGGGTACTGCGGCAGGAAATACCGCTTCTCGAAATCGAACTCGCACAGCTCGGCGACGCGCGCGGTCTCGGCCAGCACCTCGGGATGGTCCGGGAACAGGACGCCCATCTCGGGCTCCGACTTGACATAGCTCTCCTGGCCGACGAAGCGAAACCGGTTGGGATCGTCCAGGTCCTTTCCCGTGCCGATCGCGAGCAGCACGTCGTGCGCCTCGGCGTCTTCCTTCTTGAGGTAATGCGCGTCGTTGGTGGCGACGACCGGGAGACCCAGCTCGGCGGCGAGTTGGAACATGCCCGCCGCCACGGTCCGCTCTTCGGCGAGCCCGTGGTTCTGCACCTCCAACCAGAAACCGTCGGGTCCGAACAGGCGCGCGAAGTACTGAGCGCTCGCCTTGGCCGCCGCGTGGTTCCCCTGCCGCAGGTACAGGGCGATCTCGCCCGAGAGACACGCGGCGAGGCCGATCAGGCCCTCGTGATACTGCTCGAGCAGCTCGCGATCGATGCGGGGCCGGCGGTAATAGCCCTCGAGGAAGCCGAGGGACGAGAGCTTGACGAGATGCCGATAGCCGGTGCGGTTCTTCGCGAGCAGCACCAGATGCGAGTAAGCCGCAGGGGCCTCGGGCGCCCGCTCGCGCATGTGCCGGCTCCCGAACGCGAGGTAGGCCTCGAAGCCGAGAATCGGGCGCAGCTTGCGCGCCCGGGCCTCGGCGTGGAACTGCCATGCCCCGTGCAGGTTGCCGTGATCGGTGATGGCGAGCGAGTCCATGCCCAGCGCCTGGATCCGGTCGAGCAGCTCCGGAATCCGGTTGGCGCCGTCGAGGAGGGAGTACTCGCTGTGCGTGTGGAGGTGGACGAACGCCATACGGCTAGGGGAAGATATCGGCGCCCGCGTGCATTGTCAAAACCGCGCCGCGCCTGAATATTTTGCGCCCGATGCGCCCTATGCGAGCGATCGCGAGCTTGTTTGCCCTGGGCCTGATGATGGCCCTTTTTCATCGGGTGACCGCGGGTGCCGCGCTCGAGGCGCGCGCCACGCTCGCGCTCGGTTTCTTGCTGCTCGCCGCGTTCGTGGGCGGCGACCTGGCCCGTCGCGCCCGGCTGCCGCGTATCACCGCTTACGTGCTCGTCGGGTTCGCCGCGGGCCCGTGGCTCGGCCTGGTGCGACGCGACGAAGTGGACGCGTTGCGCTTCCTCGGCGACGTGGCGCTCGGTGTGATCGCCCTCGCCGCCGGCTCAGAGCTCGCCCTGTCGTCGTTGCGCGGCCAGCTCCTCGCGTTGGGACGCCTCGTGGCGGGTGCGATCGTGTTTCCGCTCCTCGTCGTTGCAGCCGTGCTCCTGTCGGTGAGTCCGTGGTTCCCGCTCACGCTGCACCAGTCCGCCGGCGACGCGGTGACGGTCGCGCTCGCGCTCGGCGGGCTGGCGGCCGTCTCGTCCCCGGCCGTGGCGATGGGTATGCTCAGCGAGCTCGGAGCGGGCGGCCCGTTCGGGCGCACGCTGCTGGCCGTCACGGTGTTCAAGGACGTGGCCGCGGCGATCCTGTTCACCCTGCTGCTCGCCGCCGGCAAGGCGTTCGCGAGCGCGGGTGCGCTGAACGCGTCGGTGGCCGGCCGCGCGCTGCTCGGGCTCGCGGCCTCCCTCGCCGTCGGCGCGCTGCTCGGCTACGGTGTGAGTCGCTACCTCCGCATGCTGCACCGCCACACGGCGTTGTTCCTCGTGGCCGTCGCCCTGGTCGCTGCCGAGGTCGCGCGCGTCGCGCAGCTCGAGACCGTCCTCGTCGCGCTCGCCGCGGGGCTCTATCTCGCGAGCTGCTCCCCGGTCGAGGGCGAGCGGGTGCGTCACGAGCTGAAACGGGGGTGGCCGCCCCTCTACATCTTATTGTTTGTCCTGGCGGGTGCCGGGCTGCGCCTGGGCGCTTTGGCCGAGCTGTGGCCGTGGGTGCTGCTGCTGGTGGGGTTGCGGGCCACGGGCCTGCGATACGGTCTGCGCTGGGCGGGACGTCATCCGAGCGTGAGTCCCGTCCTCGCCCGCGAGGGCTGGCTCGGCCTGGTGCCGCAGGCGGGGAGCGCGCTCGGGCTGGTTCAGGTGGCCCGGCGCGCCTTTCCCGAGTGGGGGGTCTCGCTCGAGACCCTCGCGGTAGCGATGATTGGGGTGCACGAGGTGGTCGGGCCGATCTGCTTCCGCCGGGCGCTCAAGCGCGCCGGGGAAATCACGGAGGACAGCGCTGATGCGGAAGGGTCTTCTGGTGGGGCTGTCGACATTCTGGGCCGTCGCCTGTAGCTCGAGCACGCAGCCCAAGCTCGCACCGTGCACGGCTGCGAGCGCGGGGCAGCTCAGTCTCGCGGTCGCAGGATATACGGCGATCGATCCCACACAGACGGCAGGGTGCGCGGTGTTCGGCACCAACCCGTCCGCGGCGGCGCTTCAGTATCTCCTGGTGCCGCAGGCGGTCAGTGGCGTACCGGACGACGCGTCGGGGTTCCTGTTGCTGGGTGCCACCGTGCCGGCGGCCGCCGCGCGATTCGCCCCCGCGCGCTCGGGCACGGCGCCAGTGCTCTCCCCTCAACACCAGTTCGACCTGACGCTGCGGCGGGCAGAGCGCGAGCTGTCGAGCCGCGTGGGCCAGCCGAGCCGGCCCCAGGCGGTGGCCCCGCTCGCACGCCTGCCGCCCATGCTGGGCGACAGGCGCGTGTTCAAGGTATGCGGCAATTCCGACTGCACGACGCATCCCGCCGTCGTCGCCTTTGCCCGCAATGTGGGAACGCATATCGCCGTGTTCCAGGACAGCGTGGACGAGGCAAACGGGCGTGCGCTCTCGACCGCCAATCTCGATACGCTGCGCCTGCTGTTCGACACGCTGCTGTACGCGGCCGACACATCCGCGTTCGGGCGGGAATCGGACATCGACAATAACGGCGTCGTGATCGTCCTCATGACCGGCAAGGTGAACTCCCTCGTCCCGAGTCCCTGTACGGGAGGCTACATCGGGGGGTACTTCTACGGCGGCGACCTGCTACCCCCATCCCAGTTCAATCCGGCCCCAAACTTGTCGGAGATCTTCTACTCCATCGTTCCCGACCCGTTGGGGACGCTGAGCTGCGTCCACTCGGCCGCCGGGGTGAAGAACAGCGTGCCCGGCACGTTCATTCACGAGTTTCAGCACATGATCAGCTTCAATCAGCACGTGCTGCTGCGCCGCAGCCGCACCGGTGAGGACCTCTGGTTGAATGAGGGACTGTCGCACTACGCCGAGGAGATGGGTGCCCGCTTATTCCTCCCCGGCGACAGCACGCCATTCTGCTATTTCATCGCCGGCGACCTGTACAATTCGGCTCAGTACCTCGCGGCTCCCGAGAGCCGCGTCCTGGTGGACACGTCCGGGATCGGAGGACTCGAGAACCGGGGCGCCTACTGGCTATTCGTGCGCTTCCTGGTGGACCAGTTCTCGAGCGACACGACGAGGCTCGCGAATAACGTGGTGACACGCGCGCTCGACCGCACGACGTTCACCGGGGCGGCGAACGTGACCAACGCGACGGGGACGCCGTTCGCGACGGTCGTCCAACGGTGGGCGCTCGCCAACTATGTGTCGGATCTGCTCGGATTCGCGGCGCCTCCCGAGCTGCAGTACAAGCGTTGGCGATTCCGGACGGATTACCGGACGATCCACGACGCCTGCATCCCGCGGACACAGCCCAATCCGCCTCCCTATCCAAGCGCGTACTCCCTCTTCCCCGCCTCGGGCGACGGCAGCGCGATCAACCTCGCCGGCACGCTGCACAGCGGATCGGGCAGCTATTACCTGGCCCAGCAGGCGGCCGGCGCCGTTGGCTTCACACTGCTGTTCTCGAATAGTACGGGATATGCGCTGCGGGCATCTCTGGCTCCCCGCTTGAACGTTCTGCGTTTGCAATAATGGAAAGACGTCACGCAGAGACGTCACGCGGCAACGTCACGCGACGGCGTCGAGCATGACCGTACCCAACGGTTTTTCGCGACGCCTTTCCGTGACGGTTTTCTGCAACGTCTTCGTAGTACCGCTGTTATCGGGCCAGACCGGCGCGCTCGCCGCGGTCCCCGGCTCCGCCCGGTTGGCCGGCATGGGCGGGGCGGGGGCGGCGATCGTAGGCGATGCGGGCGTCATCTTCACGAACCCGGCCGGACTCGCGACGGTGCACCGCCTGGCGGTGGAGGGGTCGTACGAGGCCTATCCATCGGGCTCGACGCTCTCCACCGGAGCGATGGCGCTGCGCGCGGGGCGGTTCACGTGGGGCGCCGGCGCCGCGGCACTGGGGCAGACTTACACGTCGGCGGATCTCCTGGGCGTATCGTCGCTCGTGTTCCGCAGCGGACTCGCGGCGATCGGCACCTCGGTCAAGTACGCGCGCGAGACGGTGGCAGGCGCCCGCGTAGACGCCTGGGCGGGCGACGTCGGGATCGCGATCGCGGTATTCGACATCATGGCGCTGGGCGCGAGCGTCCAGAACATCGGCGGCGACCTGGGGGGCGGCTTGCACCTGCCGCGCCGCACGCGGGCCGGGTTCACGATGAACTACTTCGATCCGCAGGGGAGCTACCGCTTGCTCACGACGGTCGAAGGTCAGTGGCCGTCGCGGGGAACTGGCGGAGGAAGTCCGTTTCTCGTGCTCGGCGTCGAAGGCGGCGTGGTGAAGCCCGGCCTCGGGCTCCTGGCGCGGGTGGGGTATGTGGGGCATTCGGTCGCCACGGCGGCCGCGCCGTTTACGTGGGGAGGGAGTCTCGAGCTCGGGCGCCTTCACCTCGACTACGCCTATCGGGCGGACGACACGCTCGGCGCGCGCCAGCGGATGGGGCTGCGATGGACGCCATGAGCGGCCAGATCGGCCCGACCGGGCCGGTCGAGCGCCGGCCGCCCAACTGGGGCCGCGTGGCGCGGCGCCTGTTGGCGTGGGTGGGAATCGGGGTTCCCACCGTGCTGGTGCTCGCGTTCGCGACCAGCGCCGATGCGCGCTACCTCGCGCGGGCCGGCGTAGAGGAGGCGCGCATCCTGCTGAAGCGCCACTCGATCGCGAAGCTGGTCGCGGATGCGCGCACGGCCCCGGCGCTGCGCCAGCGGCTGGCGCTCGTGCTCGCGGCCCGTGCCTTTGCCGGCGATTCGCTCGGGTTGCTGGTGGGGGAGACCTTCACGACCTACGTGGACGTGGGCCGGGATACCCTGCTGCTGGTGCTCTCGGCCGCGCACCGCGACCGGTTGCGCGTGTACACGTGGCAATACCCCATCGTGGGCACGGTGCCGTACAAGGGGTTCTTCGACTTCGCGCAGGCGCGCGCGGCCGCGGCCGAGCTGGAGCGGGAGGGATACGACACCTACCTCCGCACGGCCGGGGCGTTCTCGACGCTCGGGTACTTCGCGGACCCGCTGCTCTCCACCGTGATCGAGCGCGACACGATGGAGTTGGTCGCCACCGTCATCCACGAGCTGGCCCACAACACGCTCTACCTGAAGAGCCAGACGCCCTTCAACGAGAGCTTCGCGAGCTTCGTGGGGTACCGCGGCGCGGAGGCGTTCTTCCGTTCGCGTCACGACTCGACCGATGCCAGGCGCGCCGTGGCGCGTTGGCGCGACGAGCGCACGCTCGACGTGCTGTACGCCGAGCTCGCCCGGCGCCTCGACTCCGCCTACGCGGCGGGCCCGGTGGGCGCGGCGCTCGAGCGTACGCGCGCGACGGTGTTCGGCTGGGCGCGGGCCCAGCTCACGGGGCCGGTGGGGCAGTCGCTCGAAACGTACGACTGGCGCTGGTTCGCCCGGGCCCCCTTGAACAACGCGATCGTGATCGCGCAGCGCCTGTACCGGATGAACCTGAACCTGTTCGAAGACATCTACATCCACGCGAACGCCAACCTGCGGGAGACGGTCCGAGCGATTCAGGTGCGCGTGTTCACGCAGCCGGGGCAGGATCCGTATCAGGCGCTGTATTCGCGGGCGGGGCTGCCGGGGGACTGACGCAATTGCGGATTGCGGAATGGCAATGTGGGGTCGAGCGCTTGGGCAGGCGTTCGAGGCGCGCCCATCAAATCCGCAATCCGAAATCCGACATCCGCAATCGATATCAGTTTCCCCGCAGCCTCTCCGCCTCCGCGACTCTCTGTAGAGCGATTGCATACGCCGCCGTCCGGAACGTCACGCCCTTCTGCTTGGCCAGGTCGCGCACGCCCACGTAGGCCTTGGTGAGCGTCGCCTTGAGCTCGTCGTTCACCTGCTGGTGGGTCCAGCGGTACTGCTGCAGGTTCTGCGCCCACTCGTAATAGCTGACCGTGACGCCGCCGGCGTTGGCGAGGAAGTCGGGGATCACCGCGATGCCGCGCTGTTCGAGGATGCGGTCCGCGGTGGGTGTGGTGGGCTCGTTCGCACCCTCCACTACCACCTTGCAGTCGATCGTCTGCGCGTTCGCCTCCTTGGTGATCACGCCGCCCAGGGCCGCCGGGACGAGCCAATCGCAGGGGACCGTCCAGAGCTGCTGGTTGGTGACCGGCTGGCCGTGGGGCCACTCGGATACCCGTTTGCCGCCGGCGGTATGCGCGAGCAGCGCCGGAACGTCCAGTCCGTGCTCGTTCGCCACGCCGCCCGATACGTCCGAGACCGCGACCACCTTCGCGCCCGCCTCCGCGTGCAGCAGCCGTGCGAGGTTCCCGCCGACGTTGCCGAACCCCTGGATCACGACGCGGCCTCCCCGGAGGGGAATACCGAAGTCCCGCGCGTACTCGCCCATCACGTACATCACGCCCCGACCGGTGGCCTCCTCGCGGCCGAGCGAGCCACCCAGCGAAATGGGCTTGCCGGTCACGGCGGCGGGCGTGTACCCGTGGCGGCTCGAGTACTCGTCCAGAATCCAGGCCATCACCTGCGCGTTGGTGTTGACGTCGGGGGCGGGGATGTCGCGGTAGGGGCCGAGCACGATCGAGATGCGCTGCGTGAAGCGGCGCGTCAGGCGCTCCAGCTCGAGCTTGGACAGCTGCTTCGGGTCCACGGTGACGCCGCCCTTGGCGCCTCCGAAGGGGATGTCCATGAGAGCCGTCTTCCACGTCATGATGGCCGCGAGGCCGAGCACTTCGTCGTGGTCCGCATCCGGGTGGTAGCGGATCCCGCCCTTGCAGGGTCCGCGCGCGCCGTTGTGCTGGATGCGGTAGCCGGTGAACACCTCGATGCGGCCGTCGTCCATGCGCACCGGCACTTCCACCTGGACCTCGCGGAACGGATGCATCAGGACGTGCCGCATGTACTGCTCGAGGTTGATCAGGTTGGCGGCACGCTCGAACTGGCTCGCGACAATGGACTTCCCCGACATCGTACGCGACGATTGGCCGGTGGCGGTCACCGCACCTCCGCTCAAGTCAGGCGATTTTGAGACGGCGGCCCGCCAGCCGACCCGCCGGGTGGAGTGCTTCGGACAGGGCGTGCCCGGCGTTGACCTGGCGGGTGCGACGCCCGCCGGCGTCGGCAAGTACGCCGATCACGTCGGCGCCCGCGCCGGCCGGCTCGGGGGCCTGCTCGAGCACGAACACCAGGCCACTGGCGTGCTCCGCGACGGCGCTGGTGATGGTGCTCCACCCCGCGTCCGCTGGTTGCGGCCGCTGGGCCACGACGAGCGGGCAGGCGCCGGGGTCGAAGCCGGTGCGAGTGACGAGCGGAGCCCGCAGCGCGTCGGCCAGGGTGCGCCAGACGGGGAGGGCAGGCCCGAGTGCGACGATCTGGCCGAAGCGCCACCCCGAATCGCGCGCCAGGTCGAGGAACGCGGCCGCGAGCGTGGCGTCGTCCGGGGCGTCGCTCGCGTCGGCGGACGCGAGCACCACCGTACCGGTCTCGGCGAACCAGCGTTCCGCCGGGGTCAGCTCGTCCGGGCGGCGCGGCGCGTAAAACGCGTAGCGGCGGGTCGCGGCGATCTCCCGCTCGGCCGACGCGCGCTGCTCCCGATGCTCGGCCGCCTGCGCCGCCCCTTCGTACGCGACCTCGGCGGCCTGGTAGCGACCCGCGTCCCGCAGGATCCGGCCGCGCAGCCGCAGGGTCTCCGTATGGGGCTCGAGCCCGAAGGCGCGATCGAGCGCCAGCAGCGCGCGGTTGCCATCGCCCAGCCGGAAGGCAGCGTACCCCAGCTCGTGCCAGACGAGCGCCAGGTCCGGGTCCGCCTCCACCGCCTGCTCGAGCGTAGCGAGCGCCTCGCGGTAGCGCTCCAGCTCGATCAGCGCCGCTCCCTTGAGCGCCAGGGCGAACGCCGAGTCGCCGAACTGGGCGCGCGCGCTCTCGGCGAGCCGAAGCGCATCCTCGCGCCGGCCCTGACCGCGCAGCAGCTCGAAGCACTCGGCCCAGCCGCCCTGCAAGTCGGGATGCTCGGCAAGCACCTCCCGGTACGCTCGCTCGGCATCGACCAGCCGTCCTTCGCGCACCAGGTAGCGGGCCCGCGCCATGACGCGCTCGCTCGGTGCGTCCGGAAACAACTCGAATGACGCGGTGTTCCGCATGGCGGGCGAATATACGGCTAGACGGCTAGACGTCCAGACGCCTAGACCTCTAGCCGTCTCCTCGGCGTCTGGACGTCTCGGCGTCTCGCCGTCTAGATTGTGCGCCTCATGGATACCGACCGTCTGCTCCGCGAGCTGAGCGATTTCCTGCGCATCCCGTCGATCTCCACCAGCGCATCGCACGCCGCCGATTGCCGCGCCGCCGCCGAGTGGGTCGCGGGCGAGCTGCGCCGGCTCGGCTGTCGCGAGGTGCAGTTCCTGGCGAGCGACACTCATCCGGTGGTGTGGGGAGTAGGACCCGAGGTGCCCGGCGCACCCACCCTGCTGGTGTATGGCCATTACGATGTGCAACCTCCCGACCCGCTCGACGAATGGACCACGCCCCCGTTCGAGCCGACGGTGCGCGGTGACAGGTTGTTCGCGCGCGGGGCGGCGGACGACAAGGGCCAGGTTTTCTGCCTGCTCAAGGCGATCGAGGCGAACGGCACCCCCAGCCGGCCTCCCGTCAATTTCCGCTTCCTCATCGAAGGAGAAGAGGAATACGGCAGCCGCGTGTTGTTCGAGCTGCTGCGGCGCGAGCCCGAGCGCACGCGGGCGGACGCGGTGCTCATCGCCGACATGGCCTATGTCGCGCCGCGCTGGCCCGCCGTGTACACGACGCTCCGAGGCCTGTGCTACGCGGAGATCACCGTGCGCACGGCCAAATCGGATCTCCACTCCGGCGAGTTCGGCGGCGCGGCGCCCAATGCCCACGAGGAGCTGGCCCGCCTGCTCGGCCGGCTCAAGACTCCCGACGGCAAGATCCACGTGCCCGGCTTGTACACGGCGGTGCGGCGTCCCTCCAAGCGGGAGCTCGCGACGTGGAAACGCCTGCCGTTCAAGGAAAGCGAGTTTCTCAAGCACCGCGTGCAGGCCAAGGCGCTGACGGGGCTCAAGGCGTATTCCGTGCTGGAGCGGCTGTGGGCCCTGCCCACGTTCGAGATCCACGGCATCACCGGCGGGTTCACGGGCGACGGCGCCAAGACGGTGATCCCGGCCGTGGCGACCGCCAAGGTGAGCTTGCGGCTCGTTCCGGACCAGAAGCTCAAGGTCGTGGAGCGGCAGCTCGCGGCGGCGGTGCAGCGCCTCGCGCCGAAGCACGTCCAGACGAGCGTCCGCTTCCTGCACGGTGCGGATCCCGCGACCGTCGCGATAACGCACCCAGCATTCCAGCTGCTCGACCGGGCCTTCCAAGAGGTGGTGGGGCGCGGCACCGTGCCGGCCCGCGCTGGCGGCTCGATCCCCGTGGTGCCGGCGCTCGGGAAGAGCGGTGCTCCCGTGATTCTGACGGGCATCGGCCTGCCGGACGACCGGCTGCATGCGCCGAACGAGAAACTGGACTTAAGACAGCTCTGGGACGGGATCAAGGTCTTTCGTAGGTTTTACGACCTGCTCGGAACCGGCGGCGTTGCGTAGCGGCGTCACGGAGAGACGCCTTTCTTGCTTAAGTTTCGCAGACGGTTGATCTCATGCTGGGTGATAGCGCGCCCACCGTAGCGTTCTTCCTTCCACGGATCACCCCGCATGTGATACCCGTTCTGCTCCCAGAAGCCCGGCACGTCGCCGTCGAGCAGCGTGAAGCCCCGGACCCACTTGGCGCTCTTCCATAAATAGAGGTGTGGCACCAGCAGGCGGGCGGGCCAGCCGTGCTCCGGCGTGAGCGGCTCCCCGTTCCATGCGAGGGCGATGAGGTTGTCGGGCCGATCGAGATCCGCGAGCGGCAGGTTGGTCGTGAATCCCTGCTCGGCGGAGACGAGGCAGTACTGCGCCGCCGGTTTCACGCCCGCGCGCTTCAGCACCAGCTGCACCGGCACGCCCTCGAAGGCGTTGTCCAGCCGGCTCCACCGGGTGACGCAGTGCATGTCGCACATCACCGTCTTCCGGGGCAGCGCGAGCAGCTCCTCGTACGTGAGCGAGAACGGCCGCTCCACGACTCCCGTCACGTCGAACGTCCAGGTGGCGGTGTCCACCTTCGGCACGTTGCCGTAGTGCAGCACGGGCCATTTGGTGGTCAGCACCTGGCCGGGCGGCAGGCGATCGGGCGGCGCCGACGATCGTTGGCGCATGGTATCGAGGAGCTTCGTCACGGGCGCGGCGTCAGGATGAGCACGTGCGCCGTCTCCTGCTCCACGCGCGCGCGTGAGAAGACCAGCGGGAAGTACCGCCCCTCGGCCCACCCTGCGAGCAGGTCGCCGTAATGAGGGCTCCCGGGCTGGCCGGACTGACCCGGCACGCTCGTCGCCACCGAGCGGTCCCAGTCGGCACAGTCGAGGATTTCCCGGTACGAGGCGCCGTAACGCTGCACGTAATCCCCACCCCCGCCCGTGGCATTGACCGTGTTGCCGTCGCCGCCACGGGGGACCCCGGGAAGGTCGAACGCGGCGGCGACGGGGTGGCGGAACACCGCGCGGTGCAGCGCGCCCCAAGACCAGCGGGACCGGTCGGCGCCGAGCTGAGTCGAGATCTCGGCGACGGCGTCGTCGAGCGCGGCGAGCGCCAGCGAGTCGCGCGCCGCCGCGGGGTCGCGGCCGAAGGCCCCGTCGGGCGCCGTGATCACGCGGACCAGCGTGGGGATCGGTAGCACGAACTCGGCCGCGCCGCCGGTGCGGGTGCGCGCCAGCCGCTTCCCGACCGCGCCGAGCCACGCCTCATACAGGAGCGGCGCGGTACGGTCCTTCGACATCACGTAGTCCCAGGCGCCGAGCGTGTCGATTTCCGGGCCCGCGGCCGTGCCGCGGCGCCGGGCGGCGGCGACCAGGACCGGAACGAGCTCCGACGCCGGTAGTGAGTACTCATCGAGCTGGAGGCGCTCGAAGTCCTCGACGGTGAGACGCGCCCCCGGCCCCAGCATCCGGGCGATGCGGTGCGCGCGATACGGTGGTGCCCAGTCGTAGTTGAGCGCCCGTGCGTACCCGGGCGGCAGGATGTTGTTGTTCGCGGTCACGATCATCCCCGACGCTGGATCGTACGACTGCGGCAGCTCGTCGGGCCGCAGGAACCCCTGCCACTCGTAGCGGCCATCGCCCGCCACCGGCAGTAGACCCGACCAGCTCCGGATCGGCATGAGGCCTGCGGCGATCCAGCCGATATGCCCGTCCACGTCCGCGTACACGAGATTCTCGGTCGGCAGGCGCCACCGAGCCGCTGCGCTCAGGAAGCTCCGCCAATCCGTCGCGCGATCGATCGACAGTTGGGCGAGATAGCCGGCCGTTCCAGGTTCGCTGCCCACGAATCGTACGACGAAAGCCCGGCCACGCGCGCTGTCTTCCGCGACGATCGGCCCGTGTTCGGTGAACTCGAGTCGCACCACGCGGGGCGGCTCGCCCTTCACGGGAATCGTGTCCACGATCACGCGGACCGGACGCCAAGCCCCACGCGTCCGGTAGCATCGCAGGCGGGGAGCGCCGCACGGGCCCACCTGCTCGACGTAGACGTCCTGTTGGTCCATGCCGACCACGGTGAAGCCGAAGCCTACCCGCTCGTTGTGGCCGGCGGCGACCCCGGGAAGCGCGGGCTCGCCGGCGCCGATCACGTTCCAACCCGGCCCGATGAGGTGCGTGAGGTAGCGCAACGAAGGCAGGCTGAGCGCGCGATGGGGATCGTTCGCGAGCAACGGCTTTCCGGTCGCCGTACGGGCCCCGCTTACGACCCAGTTGTTCGACCCTTCGATCCGGCGGTAGCGCACCTCCCCGTAGGCCTCGGCCACGGGACCGAGGTCGATGCCCTCGAGGTCGAGCCCGGGGGCCGGATCGAGCGTGCGGTCGGGATCCGTGGGCCACAACGCGGCCACGCGCTCAGTGCCCATGACGTGGACCAGACGCGCGCGCTCCGCTTCGTCCAGCGCGTTGCCGGTCATCGCGAGCGCCGCCATCCGCTGGAGCGGAACCTCCACCGTCCATGGCTCCGGGGCGATTGCGAGCAGCGTGAACTCGATCGGCGGGCGCGAACGTACCTGCGCGATGTAGGCATTCACGCCGGCCACGAACGCCTGCACGATCTCCCGCGTGTCGGGCGAGTAACTCACCCACTCGCGCGCCATGTCTCCGCGGTACTTGAGGAGTCGCGCGAACCGGTCGCGCTCCACGGCCGACGGGCCGATCACCTCGGCGAGACGCCCGTCGCCGCTGCGCCGCCACATCTCCATTTGCCACAGCCGGTCCTGCGCCGCGACGTACCCCTGGGCCAAGAAAAGATCGTGTCGGGTCTTCGCGTAGATGTGCGGGACGCCCCACCGATCGCGGCGCACCTCGACCGTGCTGTCCAGGCCGGCGACCTCGACGGTCCCGTCGAGTCGCGCGAGACGCGCGCGCGCCGAATCGCGCAGCGCCGCGCCAGTGGGGACCTGCGCCGGAAGCGTCGTCGCGAGAGTGAGCGTCACCGCAGCGAGCGCGGCGAGCCGGGCCATTGTCCTCAGGACACCGCGGCGGTCGGTCGCATCTCCGGGACGCCGGTCCGTGACGTCGTAACCTCGACGTCGAAAGCTCTTGCGAAGCCAAGCATGATCGCCGCAACGGCGGCGTTCCAGAGCTCCGTTTCCCCTTTCCCCTTTCCCCCCTCTCGCTCTACCGATGTCATCTCCACGCCCGGAATTCCACACGGCACGATCCGCTCGAACTGGGCGAGATCGGTCGTGACGTTCAACGCGAATCCGTGCCACGTGACCCACTGCTTCACGTGGACCCCGATGCTCGCGATCTTGCGCCCCCCCCCCGCCCCCGTCCATACGCCCGTGTAGCCGGTCTTGCGCTCGGCGGGGATGCCGAGCTCCGCGAGTGCGGCGATGAGCGCGTCCTCGAGCGTGCGGAGATACCAGTGAAGGTCCTGCCGGTAGGGGGGGCCGTGCAGGTCGAAGATCGGATAGCCGACCAGCTGCCCGGGTCCGTGGAACGTCACGTCCCCGCCACGCTCCACTTCGACGACGTCGACACCCTCCGGGCGGAGCACGTGCGCTCCCTGAGCCGCGCGGCCAAGCGTGACCACGGGAGGGTGCTCGAGCAGCAGCAGCAGGTCTTCCTCCAGGCGACCGTCGATCCGCGCCTGGGCGAGCGTGCGCTGCCAGTCGAGCGCTCGGTCGTAGGGGACGCGGCCGGCCTCGACCAGCTGCACGCGGCGCCGGCTCACTCCCGCTCCTTCAATGCGTCATCCCGGCTTCCCCGCACGGACCAGGCGCTCCCCGCGCCACCCAGCACGAAGCCGGCGAGGCCCCAGGCGGCGAGACCGGGGATGCCGAGCAGATGATCGATCGGCCAGGCGAGGAAGGCCACCAGCAACGCGCCGACGGCCGACAGCACGCCGATGACGCCCCGTTGCCACACGCTGTCCAACGAGCGGCCGCGATACCAGCCGAACGCGGCGCCGACGGCGAGGCCCGCGAGCGTGCCCGCCAGGACCGGATCGGCGGCGCTCTCTTGAGTGCCGGAGCCGCTCACGTGATGCTCCAGCGTGCGCACGATGACGAGCGCGGCCACGATGGTCCCTCCCCCGAACCCGGTGCCGCACGCCAGACCGCCGAGACCGATCGCGAGGGGGTCTTTCACATGTCCACCACCCGGCCCAGCGAATCGAGCGCCGCCTGGGCCACTGCCTCGGACATGGTGGGATGCGCGTGGATCGCCAGCTCGACCTCTTCCACCGTGTATTCGTTTTCGCGCGCCACCGCCAGCTCGTGGATGATCTCGGAGGCGTGCCCGCCGACGATGTGGGCGCCCAGGATCTCCCCATACTTCTTGTCGCGCAGGATCTTCACGAACCCCTCGGTCTCGCCGGTGCCGCGCGCCCGCCCGTTGGCCGAGAACGGAAACCGCCCGGCGACGTAATCGAATTTACGCTCCTTGCACTGGTCCTCCGTGAGCCCGATGCTGGCCACTTCGGGGTGGCAGTACGTCACGCTGGGCACGTTGTCGTAGCGGATGGCGTGGGGCTTCTTGCCCGCGATGAGCTCGGTGACGGTCACGCCCTCACGCATGCCCTTGTGGGCGAGCATCGGGGGCCCCGCCACGTCGCCGATGGCGTAGTAGCCGGGCGCGGTGGTCTGCAGGCCGGCATCGACCTTGATGAAGCCCCGCTCCGTCACCTGGACGCCGCACTCCGCCAGGCCGATGTTCTCGGTGTTCACCGCGCGACCCGCCGCCATGAGCACGGCCGCGACGTCGATCTTGCGCGTCGCGCCGTTCGCCTCGACCTCGAGGGTCACCTTGTCCTTGGCGGGCGTCCCCTTTTTCACCTTGGCACCGGCGATCACCTCGATGCCTCGCTTCTTGTAGCTCTTCGCCAGAGCGTCCGACGCTTCGGCGTCCTCGAGCGGCAGGATCCGCGGCAGCGCCTCGATCAGCGTCACGGGGGTACCGAACGCGCTGAAAATGTCGGCGAACTCCATGCCGACGGCTCCAGCGCCGATGATCGCCAGCGAGGCCGGCGCCTTCTCGAGGAAGAGGGCCTCGTCCGAGGAAATGACGGTCGTCTTGTTGATCTCCAACCCGATCTGCGGCAGGCCCTTTACGCGCGATCCCGTCGCGATGATCACGGCCTTCTTCGCTTCGTACACGTCGTTCCCGACCTTGACCTTGCGACCGGGTTGGAGCACCCCGGCACCCTTTACCACGGTCACTTTGTTCTTCTTCATCAGGAACTCGACGCCCTTCGAGTTCTGGTCGCTCACCTTGCGGGAGCGCTGCATCGCGACGCCGTAGTCGGTCTTGACCGCACCGGCCTCGACGCCGAACTCTTTCGCGTCCCGCAACAGCCGCGCGATGTAGGCGGAGTGGAGCAGGGCCTTCGTGGGGATGCACCCGATGTTGACGCACACCCCGCCCAGCTTCTCCTTCTCGATCACGGCGGTGCTCATGCCCAGCTGAGCCGAGCGGATGGCGGCGACGTAGCCGGCGGGGCCGCCCCCGAGGATGACGACGTCAAATTGACTGGCCAACGGTGCCCCCCTCCCAATTGCGGATTGCGGATTTCGGATTGCGGATTGGTAGCGCGGTCTTCGATTCCGCAATCCGCAATCCCCGATCCGCAATCACAACAGCATCGCCAGCGGGTTCTCGAGCATCTGCTTCAGGGTCTGCAGAAACGCGGCCCCGGTGGCTCCGTCGATCACCCGGTGGTCGCAGCTCATCGTCAGGCGCATGCGGCGCCGACCCGTGACCTGCCCATCCAGCACCACCGGCTTCTGCACGATCGAGCCGACGGCGATGATCCCCGCCTCGGGGGGATTGATGACGGCGGTGAACTGGTCGATGTCGAACATTCCCAGATTCGAGACGGAGAACGTCGCTCCCGTGTACTCGCTGGGCTGGAGCCGCCGGCTGCGAGCCTTGTCGGCGAGCTCCTTCGCCTCCCAGCCGATCTCGGCGAGCGACTTCACGTCCGCATTTCGGATCACCGGCGTGATGAGCCCATCCTCCACGGCCACGGCCATGCCGATGTGGACCTCGTTCCAGTAGCGGATGTGGTCTTCCTGGAACCAGGCGTTGCAGGCACGATGCTTGATCAGGGCCAGCCCGGTGGCCTTGATGACGATGTCGTTGAACGAGACCTTACCCCGGTCGCCGAGCTGCTTGTTCAGGGCCTCGCGCGCCTCGGCCGCCCGCTCCATGTCCACTTCGCTGGTGAGAAAGAAGTGGGGAATGGGACCGAGCGACGTCACGAGCCGCTTGGCGATGGTCTTACGGATTTGGGTCAGGGGAATGTCTTCGAACGGAACTCCGCTGACCGCGGGATGCGAGATGCGGGGAGACGCGGGATGCGGGATGCGGGATGCGGGATGCGTGTCCGCGACGGCGGCGACCGGTGTCGGAGCGCCCTGAGCCGTGCCCTCGAGGTCCCGTTTCACGACCCGGCCGCCGGGTCCGGAGCCCGTGACCAGCTTCAAGTCGACGCCCGCCTCGCGCGCCATGCGCTTGGCCAGGGGCGAGGCCTTCACGCGCGTTACGTCCGTCGGAGCGGGCACCACGCTTCCCGCATCCCGCATCCCGTATCCCGTATCCCGCATCCCGCTTCCCGAGGGGACCGGCGCGGGCGGGGGAGCGGAGGCTGCCGTTGCGCCCACCGTCTCGCCGGGGGCCGCGATGACGGCGACCACGCTCCCCACCGGCACCGTCTGCCCCTCCGCCACCGCCACCTGCCGCAGCACGCCGTCCGCTCGCGCCACCAGGTCCATCACCGCCTTGTCGGTCTCGATCTCGGCCAGGGTGTCACCCGCCTTCACCGTGTCGCCCTCCCGCTTATGCCACTTGGCCACGCGCCCTTCCTCCATGGTGGGAGAGAGCGCTTCCATATAGACGCTGGTGGCCACGGGGAGTCAGTCGAGGTAGAGCACGCGGCGCGCGGCGGCGACCACGCGCTCGGGGGATGGCTTCGCGAGGCGCTCGAGCTGCTTGTTGTAGGGCATGGGGACGTCGGCCTGGGTAACGCGCAGCACCGGGGCGTCGAGCCGGTCGAACGCTTCGCGCTGGATCACGTCGACCACGTGGGCTCCGATGCCGCACTGGGGCCACCCTTCTTCCACCACGACGGCGCGGTTGGTGCGCGACACGGACTCGACGATCGTCGCCTCGTCGAGCGGTCGCAGCGACCGCAGGTCGAGCACTTCGGCCGAGACGCCCTCGTGCTCGGCCAGCTGCTCGGCCGCCTTGAGGGCGACGGTGACCGTCTTCGAGTGACAGATGAGCGTGACGTCGTTCCCCGGCCGTTTCACCTCGGCCCGGCCGATCGGCACGATGTGCTCCCCCTCCGGCACCTCGCCCTTGATGTTGTACAGCATCTCTCCTTCGAGCACGATGACGGGGCTGTCATCCCGGATCGCGGACTTGAGGAGCCCTTTGGCATCCGCCGGTGTCGCGGGTGCGACGACCTTCAGGCCCGGGATATGCGACAGCCACGACTCCCAGGCCTGGGAGTGCTGGGCCGCGAGCTGCAGCGCGGCGCCGTTCGGTCCTCGGAAGACGATCGGGATCGGCACCTGGCCGCCCGACTCGTACAGGATCTTGGCGGCGGAGTTGACGATCTGGTCGAGCGCGAGCACGGCGAAGTTCCACGTCATGAACTCGATCACGGGGCGGAGGCCCGCCATAGCCGCGCCCACGCCGATGCCGGCGAAGCCCAGCTCGGCGATCGGCGTGTCCACGATGCGTTTGGGGCCGAATTCCTCGAGCAGACCGCGACTCACTTTGTATGCGCCCTGATAGACGCCGACTTCTTCCCCCATCAGGAAGACGTTCGGGTCGCGTTGCATCTCTTCGCGCAGCGCCTGGTTCAGGGCGTCGCGATAGGTGAGCGTGGCCATCAGTCGGCGAGCACGTGCGTGGTCAGCTCGGCGGGCTCGGGGTCGGGACTCTCCTCGGCGAAGCGGACCGCCTGGTCGGTCTGAGCCCGCGCCTCGGCGTCGAGCGCGTCGAGCGCCGCGTCGTCGAGCGCCCCTGCTTCCTTCAGCTTGTGCGCGAGCTGCGTGATCGGATCGCGCTTGCGCTGCTCCTCGACTTCTTCCTTGGTGCGATACACGCCGTGCAGCGGGTCCGACATCGAATGCCCCATGAAGCGGTAGGTGCGCACTTCGAGTAGGGTGGGGTGGCCTCCCTTGCGGGCCCGCTCCGCGGCGCGCTGTGTCGCCGCGTACACCGCGAGCGCGTCCATCCCGTCCACGACCTCCGCCGCCATGTCGTAGCTGCAGGCGTGCTCCACCACGTCCGTGACCGCCGCCACGCGCTCGAACGCGGTGCCCATGCCGTAGCGATTGTTCTCACAGCAGAAGATGACGGGGAGTTTGTAGACGGAGGCCATGTTGAGGGCTTCATGGAAGGCGCCGATGTTGACGGCCGCCTCGCCGAAGTAGCAGATGCAGACCTGGTCGCCGTCCTTGTAGCGGATCGCGAACCCGATCCCCGCGGCGAGTGGGATGTGCCCCCCGACGATCCCGTGCCCGCCCAGGAACCGCCGCCCGGCGTCGAACAGATGCATCGAGCCACCCTTGCCCTTGGAGCAGCCGGTCGCCTTGCCGAACAGCTCGGCCATCACGGCGGTGGCCGGCACGCCCCGCGCCAGGGCTTGACCATGCTCACGGTACGACGAGATCACGTAGTCGTCGTCCCGCAAGGCCGCGAGCGACCCGACCGCGACGGCCTCCTGCCCGATGTAGAGATGGCAGAACCCGCCGATCTTGCCGAGCGCGTACGCCTCGGCGGCCTTCTCCTCGAAGCGACGGATCAGGAGCATCTGGCGCAGCATGCGTCGCTCCAGCTCCGTCTGGGGGGGGGCGCTCACGTTCGCGGTCCGGGCGGTGGCGGTGGCCATTATGCGGTCGCCTGCTCCACCTGCTCCCACGCATGGTAGCTCGAGCGGACCAGCGGACCCGCCTCCACGTGGCGATACCCCATCTCGCGGCCGAGCCGGCGCAGTTCGGCGAACTCGTCGGGGGCGTAGTAACGGGCGATCGGCAGGTGGTCGCGCGACGGCCGCAGGTATTGGCCCAGGGTCAGGATGTCCACGCCCTGCGCGCGCAGGTCGCGCATCGCGGCCAGCAGCTCATCCCACTCCTCACCCAGGCCGCACATGATGCCGGACTTGGTGACCATGCCGGGATCGAGGCGCTTCGCCCGAGCCAGCAGCTCGAGCGCGCGGACGTAGCGGCCCCCGGGCCGCGCCAGGCGATACAGCCGGTCGATCGTTTCGAGATTGTGATTGAGAATGTCGGGTTGGGCCTGGACAACGATACGGAGCGCCGGCTCGCTTCCCTTGAAATCGGGGATCAGCACCTCGACCGAGGTGTCCGGCGCGCGCCGGCGGATCTCGGCGATCGCGGCGGCGAATATCTCGGCGCCGCCGTTCGGCAGATCGTCGCGGTCGACGGAGGTGATTACGACGTGGCGCAGTCCCATGCGCTCCACGGCGCCGGCAAGCCGCAGCGGCTCGTCCTCGTCCAGGCCGGCGGGCGTGCCGTGGGCGACCGCGCAGTACGCACAGTTGCGGGTGCACACGTCGCCCAGGATCATGAACGTGGCGGCGCGATGCTCCCAGCACTCCCCGATGTTGGGGCAGTGGGCCTCCTCGCACACGGTATGGAGCCCGTGGTCCCGCATGAGCTGTTTCAAGGCGAGGTAATTGCGCCCGCCCGGCGCCGGAACCTTGAGCCACGGCGGCTTGCGATCTGGCAGCTGCGGGGGATGAGCGGGGTGCTGGCGCTGCAGTTGGACGAGGGGAGGGCTGGCCATAACTAGCCACAAAATAGCGAGTTCGCGGGTGGTCTGGTAGCCGCGCCAACGAAATTTCAACCGCGCGGTTGATCCAGAGCCTACGGACTCGGGGTGCGTCGTCGTCGGAGAATCTTGTGCCCAAGCGCTTGCAGTGCCTCGGCGGTTGCCGCGCCCGCCACGGTCGCCGCAAAGTCGAGCGGTCCGAACC
>Ga0209057_1000656_pt1 | contig 30168 bp, 21 predicted proteins | sample GraSoiAngelo_146_FD_185903 | JGI IMG/M metagenome (GOLD analysis project Ga0209057, IMG submission 185903) | Grasslands soil microbial communities from the Angelo Coastal Reserve, California, USA - 14_1009_05_30cm (SPAdes) (version 2) | ecosystem: Environmental > Terrestrial > Soil > Grasslands ... | reverse complement strand
GTGCGTTAGCGGTGGATCCCGCCGGTGACGCCGTGGGGACGCACGCGCTGAGAGCGAGGAGAGCGATTGCGATCGCGACTCGCCCGAGGACGCGGGTCGCCAGCGCCGAAACCATGGCCATCTCCCGGTAATTGAGAATGGGTCTCAAACTATGGCAGATGAGACTGAGTGTCAAATACCGCCCGCGGGCCTTATCCTCGCTCACGTGAGCACCTCATCCATCGACTCGCGTCTCGCGGCGGGAGGCCGGCGACGCACCGCTCAGCGGGTCGTGGTGGCGGAGGCACTGGCGTCGGCGAAGCGGGCCCTTTCCGCCCAGGAGCTCTACGAGCGGATCCGGGAGACGCACCCGACGATCGGACGTGCCACCGTCTACCGGGCGCTCGAGCAGCAGGTCGAAGACCGGATGGCGAGCCGGTTCGAGCGCGAGGGGCACGTGTCGGCCTACATCGCCTGCGACGCCGAGCACCATCACCATCTCGTGTGCACGAACTGTCAGCGGGTTGACGACGTTGCCGAGGACGTCGTCGCGCCGATGCTTGCGGCTGTCGGCAGGCGTCACGACTTCGCGGTGGACCACGCTGCGCTCGACTTCTACGGCCTCTGCGCCAGATGTCGGAGCAGGCGGCGCTAGACGCGCTCGTTCACGGGTGCGAGCCACTCTCCAGGCGCTTGCGATCTTCGGTCTCGAGCTGGAAGGTCGAGTGCTCGATGTCGAAGTCGCCGCGAAGGCAGGTCGCTAGGTCGTCGAGGACGCTGCTGGGATCCGCGCCGCGCTGCATGACCACGTGGGCTGAGATCACGTTGACGCCGCTCGTGATCGTCCAGACGTGGAGATCGTGGATGTCGAGGACACCGCTGCATGCGAGCACGTGCTCGCGTAACGTGTCGACGTTCACGTCGCGTGGCGTGGCTTCGAGGAGCACGTCGATCGCCTCGCGGAGCAAGCTGACCGACCGCGGCACGATGAGCGCGACGATGAGGAATGCCGCGAACGTGTCGGCCAGCTGCCGGCCGGCGAGAATGTTCGCAAGCGCAGAGATGATCACGGCAACCGACGCCGCGACATCCGCAAGCACATCCAGATACGCGGCCCGCACCGCGAGCGCCGCATGCGGGTCGCGGAGCAGATAGATCGACACGCCGTTACTCACGAGGCCGACCGCGGCCACGGCAAGCACGACGCCGCTCTGCACCTGCGACGGCTCGCTGAACCGCCGCAAGCCTTCCACGAGCACCACGGCCGCGACGACGAGCAGGAGGACCGTGTTGAGCACGGTCGCCAGGATCTCGAGCCGGAGCAGCCCGAACGTGCGGCGGTCGGTGACCGGTCGGCTCCCCAGCCATAGCGCGACGAAGGCGATGCCGAGTGCGACCACATCGATGAGGACGTGGAACGCCTCGGCGAGGAGCGCCAGGCTGTTTGCAAAGATCGACGCCGTCGCTTCGACCGCGAAGACGACGATGGCGAGCGCCAGCGCAATCAGGAGGCGCGTCCGCTGTCCGGCCCGTTGACGCACGGAACGAACGGTACAATTCATGTGCGCGGTCCTCGCGGCTTGGAGGCTCCCCACTTGGCTCAGATCAGTCCCGACATGACCATCTCCAGCGTCGTCGAGCGTTGGCCCGACGCGGCGCGGATCTTCGCCCGTTACGGGCTCTCGTGCGCTTCGTGCTCGATCTCGAAGAGCGAGACGATCATGGCCGGCGCGACCGGGCACGGCGGCGGCCGCGTCAATGTCGGGGATCTCATGCGCGACCTGAACACCTACGCCGATAGCGGCAAGCTTCCGGACAACCTGCCGGCCGCGAACGCGACCGCCGGGTCGGCGGGCATGAAGATGCGCGGGATGGCCGAGCAGAAGGGCATCAAGCACGTCATCGCGGTCATGTCCGGCAAGGGCGGAGTGGGGAAGTCGCTCGTGGCCGGTCTGCTGGCCGTGGGGCTGAAGCGTCGCGGCTTTCGCGTCGGCGTGCTCGATGGCGACATCACGGGGCCATCGATCCCGCGGATGTTCGGCGTCCGGGAGAAGCCTGTGTCGTCCGACGGCAAGACGCTCAACCCGCCGAAATCGCGCGGGGGCATTCCGATCATGTCGATGAACCTGCTGCTGCCCGAGGAGGGCGAAGCGGTGATCTGGCGCGGTCCGATGGTGTCCGGCGCGATCCGCCAGTTCTTCAGCGACGTCAACTGGGGCGAGCTCGACTACCTCATCGTCGATCTTCCACCCGGGACGAGCGACGCGCCGCTCACCGTGATGCAGGCGCTGCCGGTCGATGGTGTGGTGCTCGTGACGACACCGCAGGCTCTGGCGGCGATGGTCGTGACCAAGGCGGTCAAGCTCGTGAAGCAGCTGGGCGGTGACATCCTCGGCATCGTCGAGAACATGGCCTACGTGCGCGTACCCGACGGCTCGACGATCGAGGTCTTCGGTCCGTCCCAGGGCCTCAAGCTCGTCATCGCCTCCAATGCACCACTCATCGCGAAGCTCCCGATCGATCCCGAGATCGCGAGGCTCGCGGACGCGGGTCTCATCGAGTCGTACGAATCGCCCGAATCCGAGGAGCTCATCGTGAACTTCCTCGAGCGCGCCCCGGAGAAGCACCCGCAGGTCCCAGTCGCATAAAGCGTGAACGCCGCGTAGATCGGCTCACGCTCGCCGAGGCGCGCCGCCTCGCGGTACGCGCGCAGCTCCTCGACCGGACAGTGCGTCCCAGTGCCCGCTCGATCCTACAAACGGTCGAGCACCTCGGCTACCTCCAGCTCGATCCGACGAACGTGGTCGCGCGCAACCACTTATTGATCCTCTGGTCGCGGTTGGGCCGATACGATCGCGCGGACCTCGATCGCCTGCTCTGGACCGACAAGGCACTGTACGAGACGATCTCGTTCATCCTGCCGACCTCGGATCGGCCGCTCCACGAAGTTCGGACGCGGACGATCCGGCGGGGCTTCGATCCGGCCTCGCGAACGGGTCGGATGCATAAGTGGATCAAGAAGAACGATCTTCTGCGACGCGACATCATCGCGCGGCTTCGGAAGCACGGATCGCTGCCTCTTACCGCCTTCGAGGACCGCGCGACCGACTCGTGGACGAGCTCCGGGTGGACCTCCGACCGCAACGTGTCTCAGATGCTCATGTTCCTCCTCCGGCTGGGCGAGGTCGCCGTCGGGGGGCGCGCGGGCGGGAAGAAGATGTGGACGCTCGCGAAGGGGTGGCTCCCGAGCGTCCGGCCCATGACCGCGAAAGCGGCCGCGCGTGCCGCTACGGAGCGCGCACTCGGGGCGCTCGGTGTCGCGACGTTCAGAGAGCTGCAGCTCGCCTACGCGGTCGGCTACCACGTGACGGCGGATGCCCTGGCCTCGTTGGAGCACGACGGCATCGCGCGGCGCGTCACGATCGAGGGGCTACGCGGACCTCACTTCGCCCACGTCAAGCTGCTGCGCAAGCGTGCCGCGGAGCCAGAGCGCACCACGCTGCTCTCTCCGTTCGACAGCTTGATCATCAACCGCCCGCGCACCGAGCTCCTGTTCGGGATGCGGTACCGGATGGAGATCTACGTGCCGAAGCATCTACGCGTTCGCGGCTTCTGGGCCATGCCCATCCTGCACGGCGAGCAGCTCATCGGCACCGTCGATCCCAAGGTCGACCGCGAGCGCGGCCGACTCGACGTGATCACGTTCCGGCTCGAACGCGACGCGCCGCGGGATCGATCGACCCGCCGGGCCATCGAGACCGCGGTCGAGGATCTCGCCGCGTTCGCGGGTGCGACCGAGGTGACCTGGCCAAAGGGGATCGCTTCGTCATACTCCCGGCGGTGATCGCCCGAGCCCGCGCGAATGCCGGCGCGCTGTGGCTCCTCGCCGCGACGACCGTCGCGAACGTGCTCGGATTCGGCTACCAGCTCGTAATGGCCCGGCTGCTCACCGCCGAGCAGTACGCGATCCTCATCGCGCTCTTCGGCGTGCTCATCCTCGAAGCCATCTCCAGCCAGGTGATCCAGTCGGCGACGGCGAAGCTCACAGCCCAATACCGCGCGCGAAGCGACGAGGCTGCCTTGCATCAGTTCGTGCGACGCTGGTCGATCCGCGTCGCCATCGCCATGGCGGCCCTCGCGCTCGCGATTGTGGCGCTCTCCGGACCGATCTCGCGGGCCCTTGTGCTCCCTTCGCTCGCGGTGATCTTCCTCGGCGTCGGTCTCTTCTTCGCCGGCATGATGACCTTCGCCCTCGGTCTGCTTCAGGGCCTGGCTCGTTTCGGCTGGATGGGAAGCGTGCTCATCGTGCAGGCCGCCGCCCGCCTCGTGATCGGCGTCGCGCTTGTCCTGATCGGTCTCGGCGTGAACGGAGCATTTGCCGGCGCGACGGCGGCCATCGCTGTGAGCGTGCTCGTCGCGTCGGTCCCGCTGGCCCCGCTCCTCCGCGCGGCGCGCCGATCAACGGCGGTCGTCGAGCTCGCGGCGTCGGAGACGAGGTTCTTCGCCCTCGCCGCGGTGGTCCTGCTCGCATATGCGGCGCTGACCAACATCGACGCGGTCCTCGCCCCCGCGGTCCTGAGCCCAGCCGACGCCGGCACCTATGCGGGCGCGGTGACGCTCGGCAAGATCGTGCTCTTCGCACCGATCGCTGTCGGATTCCTGCTTCTCGAGCGGACGGCTCGCGCGCACGCGCGCGGCGAGCCAACGGAGCGCGCTCTCTTCCTGTCGCTCGGCCTCGTTCTCGCCACCAGCGGTGTCGCGGCGCTCGCGTATGTCGCCGCGCCAGGTTTCTTCGTCGGCCTCATCGTCGGGAGCCAGTACCCCGCGACGGTTTCCGTCGCTCCGGTCTATGGCATCGCCGCCTTGTCGAATGCGCTCCTGAATCTCTGGATCAGCTACTTCGTCGGGCGCGGCGAGATGCGCGTGGGTGTCGTCCTCGCGCTCGCCGTCGTGGCGGAGGTGATCCTCCTGGTGAGCGCGGCGACCGACGCCCTGTCCGTCGCGCGGATCGTTCTTCTCGTCGCGCTTGCCACGCAGGCGGTCGCGATCGCGACCTTCTTAATCGAGCGGAGCGGTCAGACCAAGGTCGCGCTGACGCCGCGCTGACACGTCACGCCGCTACCCTCCGTGGTCGCATGCCCCCTTCCAGCACGCTCCTCCGCGCAGCTCTCGCGCTGACGGCGACGGGGATCGTCTCCGCCGCGAGCATCCGGCACGTGCAAGAGGAGAGCGGTACCGATGTCATGTTCGCGATTGCCTACGCGTTTTATCTCTCACTCATCCTGATCGCGACCCCGCGCCACCCGCCGCGATGGGCGCCCGTCCTCGGCTTCGCGTTCGCGGCGATCACGTATGCCGTCGCGATCATGACGCTCAACGGGAACGTGTTTGCCGTCGGCCTCTACCTGGTCGTGACCGTTCTTGGGTACATCGCCACGCCGACGACGTTTCGACCGTTGACCGTCGCTGCGTTCGCGCTCTGGACGCCGGCCATCCGGTTCTTCGGCCCCGATCCGCTCGCCGGCCAATTCCCGCCGCTTCTGGCCTTCGCGTCCGTCCTCTCGCTCATCAACCTCGTGGCCACGCTCCTCGATCGGACCGCGCGCGATCCGGACGAGCGGCTTCGCCGCATCGGCCTCGGGCTGCTCGCGGTCGCGACCGTGGCGACGGTCGTCGAGCGGCACCTGGCCGTGGAGTCGCTGGTCATCGCACCGGACGACGTGATGGCGCTCGTCGTCGTCAGCGTGCTCCCGCTTCTCGCCGTCGCGCGGCTACGGCCGTCGACGCGGGACGCGATCGCGACCGGTCTGGCGCTCGCGACCTTCGTGCTCGCGGCGATGGCGCTCATCCTGGGGAAGGGCTACCACGTGGACGCTGTCACGGTGCCGCACGTCGCGGCCCAGGAGCTTCTTGCGGGTCACGATCCCTACTCGACCTTCGATCTTCCGGCAGCGCTGGCCCAGTTCGGGATGAACCCCGATCTTGTGACGCACTACGAGGACGGAACCGTCGTGCGCTCGCTCAACTATCCCGCGCTGAACTTTCTTCTGGTCACGCCGTTCATCGCCCTCGGCGCGACCGACATCCGCTGGATCTACCTCGTGGAGATCATCGCGCTCGTCCTCATCCTGCTTCGGAAGGTGCACATCCCCTGGCGTCCCCTCGTGTCGGCAGGCGTGGTCGGCAACACCGTCATCGTGCGCCAGAACATCCTCGCGGGCGTGGACCCCACCTGGTGGGCGCTCCTGACACTCGCCTGGATCTTCGTCGAGTCGCGCTGGCTTTCGGCGATCGCGGTCGGGCTCGCGGTCGCGTCGCGCCAGCCCGCCTGGTTCGCCGCTCCTTTCTATGTGGTCGCCATCTGGAAGCGGAGCGGCCGGGCCGAAGCGCTCCGTCGCACGGCCATCGTCGCGGTCGCCGCGCTCGCCCCGAACCTTCCGTTCATCGTCGCCAACCCGGATGCATTCTTCGACGGCATCGCTCAACCGATGCTCGGCGCGTTCGCTCCGTACGGCGTCGGCTTCGTGCGACTTGGACTCGACGGTCCGTTCCCGCTTCTGCCGCGCGCCGCATACGGACTGCTCTCGGCGGTTTCGTTCCTCGGACTCATCGCCATCCTCTGGCGGTTCTGGCGCCGCGTGCCGATCGGCGCGGTCATCTTCCCGTTCGTTCCGCTCTATCTCGCGTGGCGCTCGCTACAGAACTACTTCGGCTCGGTACCTCTCCTCGCCATGGCGGGCGACGACGAACTCATCGTCGGGACCGCCGCCGAGCGAGTGGAGCCGAGCGCCGTGAGTGCCTTCGCAGCGTCCACGACGCCCGCGCCGGCCACATCCGGGGCCAGCCCGAGGTCGTCCGCGCTCTGAATGAGCGCGCGCCGCACGGCACGTGCGCGCGCGACGCGGGATTCGGGCCGGCTCATCGATCGCGAGGCCTCGAGCAGCAACGCACACACCCCCGCCACATGCGGCGTGGCCATCGACGTTCCGCTCATCCGCACGTAACGGGATGCGACGGTGCAACGATCAGCATCCAGCGCCTGCGCACGCGCGCTGGCCACGCCGACGCCGTAGTGACAGGCGGCGGTCGGGGTCGTGCCGCCACCGACCGCGACGATGTCGGGCTTGTGCGCGCGCAAACCGGAAACCGGGCCGCGCGAGCTGTAATCCGTGACTCGGCGACGTTTGTCGATTGCGCCGACGGTGATCGCGCCCGCCGCGCAGCCCGGCGATCCGATGGTGCCTGCCGCCGGGCCAGAGTTGCCGGCGGCGACGCAGACGAGGATGCCGCCCCCGGTCAACGCGTCGACCTCGCGCGATAGTGGATCGCGCGGATCACCCGGGCCGCCGAGCGAAAGGTTGATGACGTCGACCTTCTGGCGGCTCAGCCACGAAAGCGCAGCGAGCACGGTGTCCTCGGTTCCGCCGTGGAGCGAGAGCGCCTTCGCGATCACAAGCGACGCCCGCGGCGCGACGCCGCGATAGACCGGCCCCGCGCCGGCGACGATCCCCGCGACATGGGTTCCGTGGCCGACGTCGTCGACGGTCCCGGTCTCGGTGAAATCGCGATACGAGACGATGCGCTCGCTGAAGTCGGGATGGCGATCCGCACCGGTGTCGACGATCCCGACGCGGATGCCGCCACCCTCGACGCCGCTCCTCCACACCGGCTGGACCGCAAGTAGGGGCACGCTCTCGTTCAGGAGCGCGTAGACCGGCTTCGGCGGCCGCGCGACGAAGCCTGCCGCCTCGAGCTCACGCCGGAGCGTTGCCTGACGATCCTCCGGGACGTCGAGCACCACGATCCCGGCGCGACGGTGTGTCTGCCGGACGACCGCGTCGTTCCTGCGCAGGACAGCCTCCGGTATCCCGGACTCGAGCGACACCTCTTGAGCGCGAGCCGGATCCTCGAGAGGCAACACCGACAGGCTGACTGGCCGGGCAGGCTCGACGATCAGGCGTGTTCGCGTCCCGGCCGGAATCCCTGGATCGGTTGCCGCGAGCATGTCAATCGCATATTGACACGGCTGTCAAGACCGACAATGCCGGAGGTGCCCATAGATCGTCAGCTGCTCGAGCTCCTGGCCTGCCCCGATGAACACCATGCTCCATTGCGTGAGGTGGGGGACTTCCTGGTCTGCACGCAATGCCGCCGTCGCTTCCCGGTCAAGGACGGAATTCCAGTGATGCTCCTAGACGAGGCGCTGCCGCCCGCCGACTGAGCGCCTACGTATCGCAAAACTCGTAGCGCAGCGGGTCCTGTCCCGGGGTCGGGGTCGCGCGCTCGCCTACCGGTCCGCTTCCCACCACTTGGGACCGCGCGCCTGCGACGCGGCCGGTCAGCGGCTCGCGCGCAACCCGCTCCCCCGTGCCACCCGCTGCGCCTAACGGGTGCGGCTAGCGCAGACGCTCGCGCGGGACGACGATGCGCACCGTCGTTCCCTCCCCGGGTTTGCTTTGCACTTTGCACAGCCCTCCCAGAAAGGCCACTCGCTCTCGCATCCCAAGAAGTCCGAAGTGTCCTGGGCGCACGCCTGCTTCGCCCCACTGTTCTGTCTCGAAACCATGTCCGTCATCGCCTACGTCTATCTCGAGGGTCTCTTCATTTTTCAGCAGAGCCAACCGCACTTCGTGCGCCGCGGCGTGCTTCTTCACGTTGTTCAGGGCTTCAACGGCCACGCGATAGAGCGTCGACTCCGCCTCTCGCGAGAGGGGACCGGGATCGTCGAGCGCTTCCTCGAGCGTCCAGCCGGCCTCGTCGGCCATCTCGCGTGCCGCAGCCGACAGCGCGGCCACCAGACCAAGGTCGTCGAGGGTGGCTGGTCGGACAGTTCCGAGGATCTCGCGCGTCTCGCGGATCGCGCGGCGGAGCAGCTCGGTCGCCTTTCCGACCTGGACGTTCTCCACGCCGGCGCTCTGGAGCTGTGCGTGGGCGGACACGAGGATCGGAGCGAGTCCGTCGTGCAGATCGCGCGCAAGGCGGCGCCGATTTTCTTCCTCTTGTGAGAGAAGCTGTCCGGTGAAGTGCTGAAGGTCTCCGTACAGCTCCATGCGTTCGATGGCGAACGCCGCCTGGTCGCCGAGGATGCGGAGAAAGGCGATCGCATCGTTGCCGGGGTGGCTCTGGCGGTTGACATTGAGGACGCCCTGCGTTTTTGCGGCGACGAGCAGCGGTATGCAGATCGCAAAGGGAACATCCTTTGTGTAGGGCGTTCCAAGCTCTGTCGACGCCGCACCTTCGATGATCAGCGGCTCGCGTCGTTCGAGCGCCTGCCACGAGATGGACGGCCCGACCGCGACACGCGTTCCGACGAGACGCCCGGGACGCGACGCGCGGACGATGAGCGCATCGCCCGCGGCGTCGACGGTCATGAGGGATGCCGACTCATAGGTGACCGCCTCGTGAGCCGCCTCGAGTACGAGGTCAAACAGCTCGTCGGGACTCGCGGCGTTCCCGATGCGCACTGTCGCGCGCTCGAGCGAGCGGAGCAGCGTGGAGGGGGTCAGGTCGCTGTCGACGACTCGACGAGGCCGTTGCGCACCGCGTAGATCGCAGCCTGCGTGCGATCCGAGACGTTCAGCTTTTCGAGGATCGCCGCGACGTGACTCTTCACAGTCTCCGGCGATAGAACGAGCTTGTCCGCGATCTCGCGGTTGCTGAGGCCTTCGGCGACGAGTGCAAGGATCTCGCGTTCGCGCTTGGTGAGGCTGCGCGCCGCGGGCGAGGTCGTGGAGCCGGGCTTCATCTCGGAGAGCATTCCCTTGAGCATCTGCGATTCGATGAAGGCGCCGCCTGTCGCCACCTGGCGGATCGCGTCGATGAGGTCGTCCTTCGAAACGTCTTTAAGAAGGTATCCCGCAGCGCCGGCCCGCACGGCCTCGCGCAGGTATGCCGGGTTGTCGTGCATCGTCACCATGATGACCGCGGTCCGCGACCGCTCTTCCTTGATACGCCGCGTCGCCTCGAGTCCATCCATGTCGGGCATGCGCACGTCCATAAGCACGACATCGGGCAGCTCCTTGCGAGCCGTCTCGATCGCCTCGCGCCCGGTCTTGGCCTCGCCCACGACGGTGAGGTCTTCGGCCTTGGCGAGCATGGACGCGACACCCTGCCGCACGAGCTCGTGGTCGTCGACGAGAAGCACACGGATCGTCATCGCCGTGATTCTAGGGGTCGATCAGACGACGGCGGTCCAGATGAGATAGAGAAGCAGGCCCGCGAGCACAAGGAGGAGCACGCCGATCCCCCACAGAGCCAACGTGCCAGCCTCGGTCTGCACCGATCCTGTCAACAAGCGTTCTACAGCACGCACCAGGTCGTCCGACGGCGCGTCCTTTGCGACCCATCCCTGCGGCTTGTCGACAGACCGCTCCGCCGCGGCCGCCTCGGCCGCTCCGCCAGCGAGTATCAATGAGGAGACGCCAAGCTCGGCACGCCCATCCCGGCGAAGGACCAGAGCATCGACCAGAGCGAGGTCTGCCGGCCAACTTCGGGCGAGGCTCACAGCCTCAGTGAGCTTGGCGGCGCGGCGAACCTCGTAGCGCCGTTCGAGCCGCAGGATCGTCTCGATCCCCGCTCCGACGCTCGGATGTGAGACGACCAGGAGGACCCTCGGTCGGTTGATGGCCGGACGATACACCGTTGTTCGGTTCCGCTACATCGGGCATACGCCGTTCCTCCCCCTCCTGTCTGATGCCTTGTAACAGCCAAAAACCGACTCTTTCCTCGTGCCAAAGCGAATCCTCATCGCGGACGACCATCTCGCGGTACGCGAGGGCCTCCGCTCGCTCATCGATCCCGACCCTGACTTCAAAGTCGTGGGCGAGGCGTCGGACGGGAACGAGGCCGCCCGCAAGGCGCTTGAGCTCCGCCCGGACCTGATCGTCCTCGACAACTCGATGCCGGGCATGACCGGTCTCGAGGTCGCGCGGATGCTCCGCGACAACCTCCCGCAGACCAAGATCGTCTTCCTCACGCTCGACCCCGGCATCCGCGACCTTGCCCTCGCGACAGGCGCGGCTGCGCACGTCTCAAAGGACCAGCCCCCGCAGGAAATCATGCGGGTGGTCCGTGCCGCGGTCGGCATAACGACCCCGAAGGCTCAAGCCACCCAGCCATCGAGCGCGCAGGCCAAGCTCGCGGAGCTTCTCATCTCGGAGAAGCTCCTCACCTCGCGCCAGATCCAGGACCTCGACCGCTTGCGCACCGGGCGGCAAACCCTTTCGAACGCGATCCTGCGCTCGGGCCTCGTCGACGAGGAGTCGTTCGCGAACGCGGTCGCTCGTGTGAGCGGCCATCCGGTCACCTCGCTTCGCGTCGCGCCCGAGGCAGCGGTCATCCGTCAGCTGCCGCGTCGCTTCTGCGAGCTTCGCGCCGTTGCGCTCGTTGAGTTCGGACGCACGAGCGCGACCCTCGCCATGGCCGACCCGCTCGATGAAGCGGCGGAGCGCGAAGCCAAGGACATGCTCGGCGAGATTGGCCTCACGGTCGTCACCGCGACGCTCACCGAAGTTCGTGATGCGATCCACCGCGCGCATGCGCCTGCTCTCGTGCCGCTTGTCGCGGTACCGACGCTTCCGCAGAAGCGGACACGACGTCGGCTCGCGCTCGTCGCTGTGCTCGCTGCGGCGCTCCTGTTGATCGCGACCAGCACGGGGGTTCTCTTGAACCAGACCACCGTCGTCGCGGCGCGGGCGAATCTCACGATCTTCCAGGGCACGGTCGACGTCCGACACGGATCTGCGAATTTTGTCGCGGCCTCGACGAACGACCTCGTCGAGCAGGGCGACACGATTCGCACCGCCTCGGGCGGGCACGCCGCGCTCACCTTCTTCGACCGGTCACTCATAGTCCTCGAGCCCGACACGCAGGTCGTTCTCGAAACGCTCCGCACGGTTGCGGGCGGGCGCGACATTGACCTCGTCCTCCGTCAGGTGACTGGCAAGACGTGGCACGTCGTCGCGCACAGCATCGGCGATGGCGGGCGCTACGAGGTGCTCACCCCGACGTCGACGAACACCGTCCAGGGCACCGCGTTCCAGGTGCGCATCGACACGGTAGGTCGGACTGTCGTCAGCACCACCGACGGCACGGTGCGGACGTTCGGCACCGACACCGCGGTTCCGCCGGTCCTCGTCGCCGCAGGTATGCAGAGCACGGTCTCGCAGACCGGGCCGTCCGCAGCCTCGCCGATCACCGACCCGACGCTGACCTTCACGTTCGAGGACGCGACTCAGGCTTTCGTCGTGAACGCGGCCGGGCAAGCTGCCGGAACGAAGGAAGGAGCGACTCTTCGCTACATCCCCGGGTCCGAGATCGCGCAGGACAACGGCCGCGTCGTCGTGACGATCCCGGGTTCGGACGCGGGACGATTCAGCTCGATCGTTGCACCGAAGGGCGATGTCGCGCAGGTACGCATCGCGACCGTGCTGAATCAGGGCGGAAACGCAACCACCGTCACCGAGACAAGGCCGGTCGAAAACGGCGCTGCTAAGGGCGGCGTCACCGTCACCGGCACAACGATCGTGATGCTGAGCGACTCGGCAGCTAAGGCCGCGACTGCACCGATCGTCGCCAGCGCGCCGCCGTCTCCGACTCCTTTCAACCCGCTCACCCTCATCTCGCAGGGTCCGCAGGGCAATCTCGGACCTGCCGGTCCGGTTGGTCTGAATGGCGAGCCGGGCGCGCAGGGTCCTCCCGGCCCGGCGGGTCCGACCGGCGCGACCGGCGCTCCCGGCACAGCGGGAGCTCGCGGCGTTGCCGGATCTGCGGGCGCGGCCGGGGCTGCGGGCGCCGACGGCGTTGCCGGTGCGAACGGAGCTCCTGGCTCTCAGGGTGCGGCAGGCGCTGCGGGTCCCGCGGGCCTCGCTGGGGCGGCTGGTCCTGCGGGCGCGACCGGTCCAAGTGGTGCTGTTGGCGCGACCGGAGCGACCGGCCCGACCGGGGCGAATGGGTTGGACGGCGCCACAGGTGCGTCGGGTGCCAATGGACTCGACGGGGCAACCGGTGCGACCGGTGTTACCGGTGCGACCGGTAACAATGGTGTTGACGGGGCTACTGGCGCGACGGGTGCCACCGGACTCGATGGTGCCACCGGTGCTGTCGGTGCGACTGGCGCGATCGGCGCAGTCGGGCCGACCGGTCCACAAGGTCCGACGGGTGCGACGGGTGCGACGGGCGCGGCCGGTAACAATGGTGTTGACGGCGCGACCGGCGCGACTGGCGCGACCGGTGCAACGGGCGCGGTTGGCGCGACCGGTGCGCAGGGCCTGACGGGAGTTACCGGTGCAACGGGTGCCACCGGTAACAATGGTGTTGACGGGGCGACCGGAACAACCGGTGCGACCGGAGCGACTGGATCTGTCGGCGCGATTGGACCAACTGGTCCCCAAGGCCCAACCGGAGCAACTGGTGCGACTGGCCCCACCGGGGCAGCCGGCGCTAACGGAACAAACGGCGCGACGGGGGCGACCGGTGCAACTGGTGCAGCAGGCGCCAACGGAGCCAACGGGGCGACCGGTGCAACAGGCGCAACCGGCGCGGCCGGCGCAAACGGAACAAATGGTGCGACTGGTGCGATTGGTGCGACTGGCGCCACCGGGGCAGCCGGCGCCAACGGCGCAAACGGCGCGACGGGCGCGACCGGTGCAACCGGAGCTGCCGGTGCAGCCGGTGCCGTTGGACCAACAGGTCCTCAGGGTCCGACCGGCGCAACGGGCGCGACCGGTGCAGCAGGCGCGAACGGCACAAACGGCGCGACGGGCGCGACAGGTGCAACTGGCGCTGCTGGTGCCGTCGGCGCGGTAGGGCCGACGGGTCCGCAAGGTCCCACCGGCGCGACCGGAGCTCCGGGCGCAAACGGTAGCAACGGCGCCACCGGTGCTACGGGCGCAACCGGTGCGACCGGTGCAGCTGGCGCGAATGGGACGAACGGCGCTACCGGCGCCACCGGTGCGACAGGCGCCGCAGGCGCAAACGGATCTAACGGTGCGACCGGCGCAATCGGCGCCACCGGCGCAACTGGTGCGGCGGGCACGAACGGCGCCACAGGGGCTACTGGTGCGACGGGTGCTACCGGTGCCGCCGGCGCAAACGGATCGAATGGTGCGACCGGCGCCACGGGTGCAACTGGTGCCGCCGGAGCAGCTGGCGCTGTCGGTCCGACAGGTCCGCAGGGTCCGACCGGCGCGACGGGCGCGACTGGAGCGACCGGTGCTGCGGGTGCCAACGGATCTAACGGTGCCACCGGTGCGACGGGCGCCACCGGCGCGACCGGTGCCGCCGGTGCGAATGGCTCGAACGGCGCAACGGGCGCCACCGGTGCAACTGGTGCAGCAGGGGCGAATGGTTCGAACGGCGCGACCGGTGCGACGGGGGCAACCGGAGCTGCCGGTGCAGCCGGTGCCGTTGGACCAACAGGTCCTCAGGGTCCGACCGGCGCGACTGGCGCTACCGGCGCGACGGGTGCGCCTGGGGCGAACGGGACGAACGGCGCCACGGGTGCAACTGGTGCAACGGGTGCGACAGGCGCCGCAGGCACAAACGGATCGAACGGCGCGACCGGTGCCACTGGTGCGACCGGCGCGACTGGCACCGCGGGGGCGGCGGGTGCCGTTGGCCCAACTGGTCCTCAGGGTCCGACCGGTGCAACTGGGGCGACTGGCGCGACTGGTGCCGCAGGTGCAAACGGATCCAACGGTGCGACGGGTGCGACGGGCGCAACCGGTGCAACTGGCGCCGCTGGCGCGAACGGGACGAACGGCGCGACCGGTGCGACTGGCGCCGCCGGCGCAAACGGATCGAACGGTGCGACCGGCGCCACGGGCGCAACCGGTGCCGCCGGAGCAGCTGGTGCTGTCGGTCCGACCGGTCCGCAGGGTCCGACCGGCGCGACGGGCGCGACTGGAGCGACCGGTGCCGCGGGTGCGAACGGATCTAACGGCGCGACCGGTGCGACAGGCGCAACTGGTGCCGCCGGAGCCGCAGGCGCTGTCGGTCCGACAGGTCCTCAGGGTCCGACCGGTGCGACGGGCGCGACCGGTGCGACGGGTGTTGCAGGATCGAACGGCGCCGTCGGTGCGACGGGCGCGACCGGTGCGACGGGTGCGGCGGGCTCGAACGGCGCCGTCGGTGCGACGGGCGCGACCGGTGCGACGGGTGCTGCAGGATCGAACGGCGCCGTCGGCGCGACGGGCGCAACTGGCGCGACGGGTGCTGCAGGATCGAACGGCGCCGTCGGCGCTACGGGCGCAACTGGCGCGACGGGTGCTGCAGGATCGAACGGCGCCGTCGGCGCGACAGGGGCTACTGGCGCGACCGGTGCCGCGGGCGCCAATGGATCGAACGGCGCGACGGGCGCCACCGGCGCGACTGGTGCTGCTGGCGCCGCTGGTGCGGTCGGCCCAACAGGTCCTCAGGGTCCGACTGGAGCGACCGGCGCAACTGGTGCAACTGGTGCGGCTGGCGCAAACGGGTCAAACGGTGCGACTGGTGCAACGGGAGCCACCGGCGCAGCAGGTGCCGCCGGTGCGGCCGGAGCGGTCGGCCCCACCGGTCCTCAGGGTCCAACGGGTGCAACCGGGGCCACGGGCGCGGCCGGCGCAAACGGATCGAACGGTGCCACGGGCGCAACTGGCGCGACCGGCGCTGCAGGTGCCGCAGGCGCTGTTGGTCCAACAGGTCCTCAGGGTCCGACCGGTGCGACAGGCGCGACCGGTGCAACGGGTGCTGCCGGAGCGAACGGAGCGGTCGGCGCGACTGGTGCAACAGGTGCTACCGGTGCGACAGGCGCAGCGGGCTCAAACGGGGCGGTCGGCGCCACCGGCGCGACGGGTGCGACGGGTGCGACGGGTGCAGCAGGATCGAACGGAGCCGTCGGTGCGACGGGCGCGACTGGCGCGACAGGTGCGGCGGGCTCAAACGGCGCGGTCGGCGCGACCGGCGCAACTGGTGCGACCGGTGCAACTGGTGCAACTGGTGTGACGGGTGCGACGGGTGCTGGGCTGAGTGATGTTCAGCAGGACGGCGTCTCGAAGGGCACGCAGAACACGCTGAACTTCACGAATGGCTTTACTGTCACGAACACCGGCTCGAAGATCCAGATCGACGGATCCGGTTTCGTCCACACGACGGGCACCGAGTCAATTGCCGGCGACAAGACGCTGAGCGGTAACACGACGTTCACAGGCACGACGACCGTGAACAACGCGACCACGACCGGAACGGCCTCTTCGATCAGCACCGGCAACGGCCTCACGACCGGTCAGGCGCTCAACGTGAGCACCGGCAGCTCGACATTCACGAACGGGAACACCCAAGACAACACCAACGCGACGCGAGGCTTCTTCTACGGCGGCGCGTCGAACTCGTACGCAGGCGCAAACACGTTCTCGAGCACCGGCAACTTCACCGGAACCCTCGTCGCGCTCACCGCGGACCAGACCACCGCCGGAACGGTCCTCGGCATCAGCGCGCAGAACCTCACCACTGGCAAGGCCCTCGACGTCTCGCTCGGCACCCTCTACTCAGGACAGACCGATACGGTCGGCGGATACACGATCGGCGCGGTCAACGTGCGCGCGCAGTCCTTCACCGGGAACGTCTTCAACGTCTCGGCGTCCGGTGCCGCCTCCTCGACGGGCAACCTCGCAAACCTGTCAAGCACTCAGCTCGCAGGAAATGTGCTGAAGGTGACCGGCAACAGCCTCACGACCGGCACGGCGATCAACGTCTCAGCGACCGGGCTCGCGGCGGCCGGCAAGGCCGTCAGCGTCGTGGTCGGGACGGCTGGCACGCCGATCTTCGTGAACACCGCGAACCTGTACTCGGGCAACCTCGTCGACCTGCAGGTGAACTCAGTCTCCAAGTTCAGTGTCGACCAGACCGGTCAGCTCACGCTCGCGGGGAATCTCCTCGTTCGAGGCGGGACGATCACCGGGCCAACGAGCGGCACCTTCACGATCGACAACGGCAGCGCGCAGCCGATCGCCATCGGCACGACGACCGCGACCACCATCAACATCGGTCAGTCGGGCCAGGCGCAGAACCTGCTCGGCAATGCGACCGTATCTGGGACGCTCGGTGTTACCGGTAACTTCTCGGTGAACACGAACAAGTTCAACGTGACCGCGGCGAGCGGTAACACGACCGTCGCCGGCACCCTCGGCGTGACCAGCGACCTCACGGTGAACACGAACAAGTTCATCGTCACGGCACTGACCGGAAACACGACGGTGGGCGGCACCCTCTCGGTGCTCGGCGCGACCATCACGGGCCCAACGAGCGGCACGTTCGGCATCGACAGCGGCTTCGCGAACGGCGCGCTCAACATCGGTACCACCGCGAACACGGGCACGGTCACGATCGGCCGCAGCGGTCAGACGCAGGCGCTCGCCGGTAACGCCACGGTCGTAGGCACGATCGCAGCGGGCGGCAACATCAGCACCACTGCCGGCGGCATCACGATCACCGGCAACAGCACGATTGCCGGCACGCTCACGAGCCTCACCGGCCTCACCTCGTCGGGCACGATCACCTTCAGCGGTCTCGGTGCTGGGGTTGTCCTGAGCAGCGGCACGGGTGTCCTCAGCTCGTCGGCGGGCACGTCGGGGCAGGTGCTCACTTCGAACGGCGCGGGCGTCGCGCCCACATTCCAGGCCGCGGCGGGCACGGCGTCGAACGTGGTCGTGCTCACGACCGGCGCTACGAGCTACACCCCGAGCGCGGGCACGCTCGCGATCCTCATCGAGTGCGTGGGCGGCGGCGGTGGTGGCGGCGGTGCGCAGGGCAACGCCACGCCGAGCGCCTCGGCTGCCGGCGGCGGCGGCTCGGGCGCCTACTCCGTGGCGTACCTCGCGTCGCCCAGCGGCTCGTACACCGTGGCGATCGGTGCTGCGGGCGCAGGCGGCAACGGCACCAGCGGCGGCGCCGGCGGCACGACGACGTTCGGCACCTCGCCGAACTTCAAGTGCAATGCCAACGGTGGCTCAGGCGGGCTCAATATGGCTCTCGGCACGACAGTGACGTACCAGGCGGGCGGCGCGGGCGGGACCGTGACGGCCTGCACGCCGGCGTGCCTCATGCAGTCGACCGGTGGCCCGGGCGAGTACGCGGTGCGTGCCTCGGGGAGCATCTCAGTGGCCGGGAGCGGTGGCAACAGCCACCTTGGCGGCGGCGGTTATCTCGCCGGCACGGGCGCAGGAGGCGCGGGCACCTTCGGCGGCGGCGGCGGCGGCGCGAACTCGAACACCACGGCCAACAACGTCGGCGGCGCCGGCGGCGCCGGGGTGATCCGCATCACCGAGTACAAGTAAGCTGCCGCGTCTCGTAGGCTCCGCGCGTTGAAGGACGCCATCGTCATCCCAGTCAGTGCGCTCCGCCGCATCTTCGTGACGCTTCTCGTACTGATCGTCCTGATCCTGCTCGTGCTCGTTATCCGCACGCAGCTCTTCCGCGCGGGCGTGGCCTCGCTCTTCGCGCCCAGCGCCGCCGAGGTGATCGATCGGAACGCCTATCAGGCCGTCTTCCTCACGAACGGTGCGACGTATTTCGGAAAACTCCAGCCACAGGGCGACGACTGGTTTCTCCTCACCGACGTTTTTTACCTCTCCGCGTCCGATCAGACCAGTACCCAGCTCATCAAGCGGGGCAGCGAGGCGCAGGGTCCAAAAGAGCCGATGATCATCTCGAAGGAGCAGGTCCTCTTCATCGAGAACCTGCGCGACGATGGTGACATCGTCACGCTGATCAAGAAATTCAAGTCCGGCCAGGTCCCTTCGGCCAGCCCGCCGCCGGCGACTGCCGCGCCGACGACCTCACGACCTAGCGCGACCCCGAGCGCGAGTGCGTCCCGCTGAGCAGGCTTCGTTTCGCGTACCGCCGCTCAGTCCGTTGGCTCCTCGAACATCGCCGGCGCCTTCGCGACGTCGCGCTCGCGCTCGTTGTGTTCGCCGCCGCACTGTTCTTCACGCAGTGGTGGGACTTCACCGTCCCGGCGCTCGGCCGCGCGCAATACCAGGCGGTGTTCCTCACGAACGGTCAGACGTACTTCGGTCGCTACTACGACCGGTTCGGGGCGTACGCGAAGATCGAGGACGTCTACTACCTGCAGCAAGGACAGGCCACCGACTCGGGTGGCACGACGGACACACGAATCATCCGGCGTGGCCACGAGCTGCACGAGCCGAGCTCGCGGATGCTGATCCCGAAGTCGGCGATCCTCTTCGTCGAGGATTTGACTGACTCGTCGCCGATCGCGCAGTTCATGCAGCGAGACGCGCGATGAGCCTCTATGACCCCGAGCGCGATCGAGTACGGATCGCCGGCCGATGGCTCCGATGGGGACTCGCCTGGGTCGGCATCCCTCTCGTGCTCGGTGTTTTTGTATCCGCAAACGTCGACGTTCGGTCCCTCCCGCTCTTCGGGCCTGAGCGAATGTCCGCGGTCCTGTTCCTCGACGGTCAGGCCTACTTCGGCCATCTTGATGACTCGGGTGAGAACGGCACGCTCGTGCTGAGGGATGTCTACTATTTCAAGAACAGCGAGGGCGGGGTGACTGGCGTGCCGGTGGGCCTGGTTCGTCGCGGAACGGAAGCCCATGAGCCCGCCGACGGTATGCGCATCAACCGCGATCGCATCCTCGCGATCGAGCGCGTGGGTCCTATATCGGCCGTGGCGCAAGCGATCCAGGTGGAACGCGAGCTCATTCACGCTCCGCCGGGAAACGTGTCGCTCAACCGGACTGCGGTCGCGGGCGCTCCGGCATTGGCGGCCCAGCGGGTCGCCGCGGAGCACGACATCGCGCGGGCGTGGACCGCGGCGGTCGACCAGCTGCGCAAGCTCAACGATCTCGTTCTTCCAGTGACGAAAGCGGAGGCGGACCAGATCACCGCAAAGGCGATCGCGGACCTGCGAACCGTCCGCCAAAACGCGCTCGCTGCGCTTGCCGCGCAGGTCGGGATGTCCGCCGCGGAAGCGGATGCCTACGTCCGCGCGACCGATCCCCTCCTTGAGGGACAAAGCTTTTCCACTGACGCGGGGGTCCTCCTCGCCCCAGATGTCGACGCGATCGTCACACGGGCGACGCAGCTCTATACGCAGGTCGGTGATGCGGCCGCGAAGCAGCTCACACAGGCGAAGACCGTCTCGCCGACGCCGACACCCACACCTTCGCCAAAGCCCTGACGCCGAGCCAGGCCGGGCGACCTAGCTGGCGGCGTTTTCTGATGCCGCGCCAGTGAGATCGATGAGCCTCGGGGCCGCGTCGATGTCGCTTTGGAACGCGAGCGCGATGGCCTGCGCGCGGCTGTGCACGCCGAGCTTGAGAAGGATGTGCTCGATGTGCTTCTCGACTGTCTTCGGCGTGATCACCAGATCGCGCGCGATCTCCGCAGGATCGAGACCGCACGCGAGTAGCCGCAGGATCTCCAGCTCGCGCCGGGTGAGCCCGGCGACGACCGTCCGCGGGAGCGGGCGCGCGCGTCGCGCGAGGCGTTGTACGCGGGCGAGGAGCTCGTCCAGCACGAATGGCTTGATCATGTAGTCGTCGGCACCAAGCAACATGCCGGCAACCCGATCCATCGACTCCTTGCGCTCGCCTGAAATCAAGATGATCCCAATGCTGTCGCCGTAGTCATCGCGTAGCCGCCGGCAGAGCTGATATCCCGAGATGTCCGGGAGATGCACGTCGAGCAGCACGACATCGGAGCTTTCACGCTGGATGAGGTACAGCGTCTCGCGCGCATCGGACGCGCGTCGCGTCATGAAGCCGTGCTCGGCGAGTGTCGTCGCGATGAGCTCGCAGATAACGGGGTCGTCGTCAACGACGAGCACTCGACCACGCGGCCGCCTGAGCGCTGACATAACGAGAAGGGCCACGCTTGCAAGAACCGCACCCAGGCGTGCTTCACAAGAAATATTGAGCGCAAGGACCGTATTTGATCGCATCGCTTGCCTTCGGCGTGCCCCGTACGACGTGTTCCCCATGAGGTCGTGCGGTGAAAAGCCGGTCGACGCCGCTCACTGCCTCGTGCGCGCGTTCGTAGCGTCCACGCGGTCGGCCCGCTAGGCCGACGAATTCTCTGCAAGGAGGCAGATCGGACGCAATGCGAAACGCACTCACGCAGCGCATCACGCGATCGCGCCCGCGCGGATGGATCGCACCCGTCGTCGCCGTCATGGCTCTCGGCGTGGCGCTGCCCGCGAGCGTCGTCCTAGGTCGGGTCGAACCACTGTCCGCGCAGCCGGCCGCCGCGGCGATGAGCCCGGACACGGTTGCCATCGTCACTGGAGGCGGCACGGTGATCGTCACTGAGGGCACGATGAACGTCGTCGCGAGCTTCGGGCTGAACGCCCGGCGCCCTGACGGCTTCACCGGCGGCGGCATCGCATCAGGGCGGGTCAACTACGACGAGCACGCGAACGTGGCCAGCCGCCATGTGAACGCTCCGGTAGCGCTCATGCAGGCGGCTATGTCTGGGTCGCCGACGCCGAACGGCACCGGCGGCAGCGCGGCGATGTCGGCGGACTGCACGCCCCCGGCGGAATGCCCCTCGGGCTTCAACTCGGTGATCGTCTACGTCGAAGACAACGCCGACTCAGGTGCGACCTTCGATGTCTTCAAGATCTTCTTCTGCACATTTGGTCCGTTCCTCCCCGGGCCAACGTTCAACGGCAGCACCGCCCCGGCGAGCTGCATCGGGCCTGAGGGCAACACACTGCGCACCGGGAACATCCAGGTGCGGCAAACCATCACCGGCAGCAGCGCGAGCGTACCGACGGCCGCTCGTGCGCCGTTGCGTCTGCCATGAGGCCGAAAGGAGGAAATGACGTGATCAAACGAATCATCTCGACGATCCTCGCGGCGGCGGTCATTGCCAGCGTCGCTGTTGGATTCCCACGGGAGCGGGCAGCGGCCACCATCGGCGGCACGACGGTCGCGACCGCGGCGGGCGCTGGTGTCTTCCCGGCCGGGGCGAGCTTCAACGGCATCGAGCTCGCCGGCGGCACGTTCGGGGTTGGTACGAATAGCACCAGCACCGGAACCGCGAACGGAGACCTTGAGCTACAGCTCAACGGCAACAGCATCATCGGTTTAAGCCAGTGGATCACCGTCAGCGGCTGGATCACGCAGGCGACTCTCAACGCCGACGGCACGATCACCATGAATGGAACGGGCACCCTCGACATGGGCGATGGCACAGCGCCCACCGGGGGCCTGGCACTCGTAGCGAACCTAAGCGTGAGCGGCATCCAGGTCACCATCGGTGGGACAGCCCTGCCCATGCTGCCCAGATCGGACGGATACATCTCGATCGAGTGAGCCCTGACCCTGCCTAACGAGCGATGCCGTGGGCCAGCGCCCACGGCATCGTCGTTTCGCCAGCCTATTTCGTGGTGAAGGTGTAGTCCCCAGAGACTGCAAGCGTTCCGGCCGAGTTGCGGCTCAAGACCCGGTAGTGATAAGTCGTGAGTCGGGTCAGCCCGCTCAGCCTCACCGAATGGCTCGTCACGAGCGTCGAGTTGAGCGCGCTGCTGCTGCCGTATGCGGTCGTTGTCCCGTACTGGACCTGACTGTCCGTCGGCACGTCAGTCGTCCAGGTGACGGTCGCCGTGGTCGGATTCGGGGTCGTGTGCACATTGCTGATGACCGGCACGACGAGGTACTGGTACGTGCACGCGCAGGTCGTTGACTGCGTGTCAGGGTTGGTGACCACGATGCTCGCGACGCCCGCGGCATGCGGGCTGGTCGTTCCACTGATGGTCGTGCTTGTGACCGCCACGCCGGTCAAGGCGACGCCGCCTACGGTAGCGGTCGCGCCCATCTGGAAGTCGGAGCCACCGATGGTCACCGCAGCTCCGCCGGTGGTCGGTCCGCTCGTCGGCGAGATAGAGCTGACGGTGGGCGCGTTCGACGGGTCATAGCTGTAGGTGCACGTGCATGTCCCTGACTGCGTGTCAGGATTCGCTACGACGACGGTATTCGTCGCGTTCGGGGCGTGCGGTGCCGTAGTGCCGGTGATCGCGGTGGCCGTGACGGATTGGGTGCTGAGCGCTACCCCGCCGATGGTCGCGCTTGCGCCGGCTTGGAAGTCGGTGCCGGTGATGGTCACCGCCGTGCCGCCCGCCGACGGGCCGTTTACCGGCGAGATGCTTGTCACGGTGGGCGCCGGCGCGGGATCGTACGTGTAGGTGCATGCGCACGTCGCGGATTGCGAATCAGGGTTGATCACGACGACCGCGTTGCCGGTGCTCGGCGCGTGCGCACCAGTCGTCCCGATCAATGTGGTGCCCGCGGTCACGCCCACCCCGCTCAGCGCCACACCGCCGATCGTGGCCGTCGCGCCAGGCTGGAACGCGGTCCCGCTGATGGTGACCTGCGTGCCGCCTGATGACGGACCGTTCAGCGGGGTGATAGCTACGACCGTCGGCGGCGGCAGGCTCGAGCAGTTCGCGAACTTGAAGGTCCCGACGCGGGTGTGCCAGTTGAACGTGCCGCTTGCCGTGAGGTACTCGGTCGTGTACCAGAAGGTGCAGTCATCCACCGGATCGATCGCCATCGAGCTGTAGTCGCCCCAACGCTTGAGACCGGAGAGCTGCGATCCGGTGCCATTGATCAGGATCGTCTCGGCCATGAGGGTGCCGAGCGGGTCCGTTGGCGTCCGGCCGGTGTACACGATCGCCGGGTTCATCGTGGCGCTCGAGAGGCTGTAGCCGACCGCAATATCACCGACGCGGTCCATCGCCGCGCTGCCCATCCAGCGGTAGCGCGTGTCGGGCGCGTACGTGCTCTGTTGGTAGGCCGTCGGCGTTCCGCCGGGGCTGCGGATCTCGTACCAGCGGACACCGCCGCCGCCCGCGGTCGGGGCGACGCTGTGGTTCACGACGAGAGCTTCGTGGTCGCCGAAGTTGCGATAGGCGAGCCGGTACATGACCCGGTCGGCCAGCGAGTCGAGCTGCTGCGTCGTGCCGGCCTGCGGCACGCACGTGCCGCCGTTGCAGAGCTCGGTGTAGCCGGCGACCGGGATCGTGATCGGGCCGGTGAGGGTCGAGTTCGCGGAGTTCGCGAAGTCGACCTGGAACTTCCAGAGCGCGAGGCTCGACGAGTCATTGAGCGCAAGGAAGTAGTTCGGCGCTCCCGCGGGCGGCAACGTTTTTCCGTCGAGCGTCGAAGGGAGGAGTCCGCCGTACAGGAGGGAGAGGTGGAAGAGCTGAGCGGTGGCGGCCGCCCCGGCGAGCATCTTCGCGCGGTCGAATGCCCACGTCGTCGCCCCGGCGAAGCTATTCCCGCTGAAGTCGTTCGTAGACATGTAGTACGCATCCGGCCAGAGCCCGAGCTTTGGATAGTCAGGGAAGTAGCTTCGCGGGAACGAGTAGCGGTAGTAGGTACCGGTGGGATCGCCGGAGGTCGAGATCGCGATGCATTCGAGGTAGGGGACCGAGCTGCCGTTCGCGCCGGAGACCGCGAACTGGGTGATGAGCCATCGATCGGCGAGCTGGTCGTAGACCACGCTCGGGTCGCCGTCGTTGTCCGTCTCGCAGAGCCCGCCGAAGCCTGTGAAAAGAGTGTTGATCTTGGCGGGCCCGTATAGCAGCGACCCCGTTTTGCCGAAGACCGCGAACGCCACGTTGACCGTTTGCACGAAGTTGTTCGGTCCGACCGCGCCGTTCGTATCGGGCGGCGCGTACTGAACGGTGAAGCCGGCAAAGCCTTGTCCGATGCCCTCGAACGAGGAGGACGCCGCGGGTGCCGCGGTGCTCACCGTCGATTGCACCGCGGTATCCGGCGCGCCCATCGTGGCCCCAGGGAAGCCATGCAGCGGACGCTCCTTCTTCGGCTGCGCGGCGTCCTCGGTCTTCGGGGGAATCGTCGCGAGGCGCGGCGAGACGTCGTTCTTCGAGGACTGAATGACTGTGACCCCATCGGGATCCTTTGCGACCGCAGGATCGGGAACCGCGAGCGTGAGCGCGAGCGCGAGCGCAAAGACGGTCGTGGACTTGAGCATTCCCCTCTTCTCCCTCACCGACGACGCGTGTTGGCTGCGTGGGAGAGAACGGTATGGCGCGATGGCTGTCCTGTCATCAAGCGACGCCCCGATTGCCCGGCGACGCGACGGGCCGCCTCACCCCGGGACCGGCGGCGGGCGTCAGGCGAGGAAAGCCGAACCGACGGCCGGTTTCGCTCTCGTCGCAACTCTGACCAGCGCCGCCCGGGAAGCTCACGACGGGCCTCTCATCGCGCAGGTGCTCCGCGTGCTCCGGCGCGACCGCGGGGTTTGTCCGCGACGTTGGCGCTCGCATCTCCCCCGAAAGTCCGACGTTGGACGCACGAGCCCCCGGTTAACATCGCCGCGGAGTGAAGGGTCGACTGCTCGCGGGCGTTCTCCTTTGTGGTCTCGCGCTGTCCGCGTGCGGCGGCCCGGCGTCGGGCGGCGGGAATGAGACCGCCGCCGACGCGCTCAACCGCGGCCTCGCGGCGCACGCGGCCGGCAAGCTCGACGAAGCCGTCGCCGCGTACTTCACGACGCTTTCGAAAGACCCGAAGAACCAGTTCGCGTACTACAACCTCGGCGAGATCGCGCAGCGCCAGAGTCGCTTCGTCGCGGCCGAGTCCTATTACCGACTCGCGCTCGACCTCGACCCGAAGATGGAGAGCGCGCTCTTCAACCTCGCGATTGTGAGGACGAACGCGGGGGCGACGGCCGACGCTGTCGCTCTCTACAAGCAGGTGATCGCCGTCAACGCGAACAACGCGGCCGCGCACTTCAACCTCGGGCTGTTGTACCGCCAGCTCGGGCAGACCGCGGATGCGCAGACCGAGCTAGCGACCGCGCAGCGCCTCGACCCCAAGCTCGTAGCGCCGAGTCCCTCCGCGAGCCCGGCGCGACAGGTAACTCCGTCACCGACCAGGTGATCCGGTCCCGCCCGATCTAGCGCTCCCGCGTTTCCGGCGACTCGCGCTGATCGCGCTGGTCGCGATCCCGATGGCCTTCAACGCCATCGCTCTGCTCCCCGAAGTGACCGGCGCGGTCCCGAATGTGAACGACGACGCCGAACATGCGCTGTTCATCCAGCAGGCATCCGATGCGTGGGCGAGCGGACAGGACCCGCTCGACTTCTGGGTCCCGCAGGTGGAGCTCGGCTTTCCGCAGTTCCTCTACTACCAGAACCTTCCACATCTGGTCGTCGTCGTCCTCGGCAAGCTGACCTTCGGTCTCATCTCACTGCGGACCCTTTTCGATCTCGTCCGGTACGTGCTGCTCGTCGGTTTCCCGCTGACCGTGTTCTGGTCGATGCGGCGCCTGGGCTTCTCCGATGTTGCCGCGGCCATCGGTGCCGCGGCGGGATCCCTGCTAGGGGGGAACCACCGTTACGGCTTCGAGTACGACAGCTACGTTTGGCGCGGTCTCGGTGTCTACACGCAGATCTTCGGCATGCATCTCTCGTTTCTCGCGCTCGCGGCGCTGCATCGTGTGGCGACGCGAGGCACCGGCATCGTCGTCGCCGCGCTGGTCTGCGGCGCGCTCGCCCTGTCGCACCTGATCTACGCGTACATGACCGCGATCACGGCGGTCGTACTCCTGCTATTCGGTCTCACGCGCGCGAACATCGCCGGCCGAGTGCTGCGCTTCGGCGCGGTCGGCGCCCTCGCCGGCGTGATCAGCGCGTTCATGTGGGTCCCGTTCTTCGCGCAGGCCGGGTACCTGGATGTGAGCCCGTACCTCGATCGGACGAAATACGATTCCTTCGGCGCCCCGACGATCCTGGGCTGGCTCGCCTCAGGCGACCTCCTCGATCACGGACGACTTCCGGTGCTCACGGCGTTGCTCGGGGTGGGGATCGTCGCCGCGCTCGTGACGCGCGCGCGGCTTCTTCTCCTCACGCTCGTCCTCTTCGTCCTGTGGCTCGTCCTCTACTTCGGACGGCCGACCCTTGGCCCGCTCGCCGATCTGCTGCCGCTGCACGAGGGACTGCTCTTCCACCGCTTCATTGGAGGCGTCGATCTCTTCGCGATATTGCTCATCGGCGCAGGCGGGGCGTACCTGTGGGAACTTGCTCGTTTCGAGGTGTCACCACGGCGCCTCGCAGCCGTGGCGGCGGCGACCGCGATCGTGTTCGTGCCGGTTCTTGCCGAGCGCTGGTCCTACTACAGCGACAACGCGACGTGGATGCGCATCACCCAGGCCGCCATCGCCGCCGATACGGATCTGCGGAGCGTGATGAGCGCGCTCGCGGGACAGTCGGCGGGCCGCGTTTACGCGGGACTCCGCAGCAATTGGGGAGACACCCTCGACTTCGGGATTCCGTTCCGCTCGGTCCGCGTCTACAACGTGCTCACGTTCGATCGCGTCGATGCCGTCGCGCCGCCGTACCGTGGCGCGTCCCTGAACTCGGACCTGCTCTTCGATTTCAACGATCAAGACCCGGCCCAGTACCGTCTCTTCGACGTGGCGTACGTCATCGCGCCACCTTCGGCAACGCTCGCCTCGGGTCTCGTGCCAGTCCTTTCGACGCCGAAATACGTCCTCTACCGCGCGCCCGGCGGCGGGTATGCGGAGTACGCGGCGATCTCGCGGAGCGAGGCGCCCAAGAGTCAGCCGGAATGGTTCGAGAGCGCTCGAGCATGGCTTCGGGGCGGTTCGGCGACGAGCTGGGAGTTCGTGCGATACGCCTATCGCGACTCTCGCCCGATCGACGTCCCCGTTCCGATCGCCGAGTGCCCGCGCCCGGCCATCTCGTACCAGCGCGCCCAGCCGGGCCGGTACGACGTCCTCGCGACCTGCGCGACCGACTCGGCCATGGTGCTGAAAGTGACTTATCACCCGAACTGGCACGTGACCGTCGACGGCCATGAGGTTGCGACCTTCATGGTCTCGCCGAGCTACCTCGCGTTCGCTCTCCCGGCGGGGCAGCACTTCATCACGGCGGAGTACCGATCGGCGCCAGTCAAAGATTCGCTGTTCTTTCTCGGCGCCGCGGTGGCGCTCGGCGCCATTGGCTCCCGGATCCGTCTGCGGGTGCCGCGACCCCGCGGCTGGCGCACCACCATTCCATCCCTCCGCGAGCCGATCCTTCGCGCGCGCGACCTCGTCCTGATGAACGAGTCCGTCGCCGGGCCCGCGCTCGCCGTGGCAATCGCGGCGGTCGCGTTCCTCGTACTTGCGCCGTTCACGCCGCGCATCGCGTTCAACGATGGGCTTGGATTCGACGGTCGGGTCTACGCGTGGCTCACGCAGGCCCTGCGAGGTGACCACAGCGTCGCGGTCGTGCCACCGTGGTCCTTCCGCCTCGTCCCGAGCGCGATCGTCGCCCTATCCGGTCTTGAGGTGAAGCTCGGTTTCCTCCTCCTCGACCTCTTGGCGGCCCTCGGAAGCGCGTGGCTCCTTTACCGCCTGCTCCGGCACTACGCCGTCTCGCCGGCGCTCTCGCTCCTCGCCGTGGGCTGGTGGGCGGTGCTGCCACTCGGCCTGCGGTGGGCGCTCTACTACCCGGTCCTTCCGGACACGCTCGGCTTCTTCCTTCTTCTCGCGCTCATGGTGTGCGCGCTCGAGGGTCGGTTCGTTGTGTTCGGCGGCATCCTGGTCGTCGCGGCGCTCACGCGCGAGAATCTCATCGCGCTCGGCCCGTTCCTCTGGCTCCTCCACGTTCGGCGTGATCCCGTTGGCGTGACCCTTCGGAGCCTCGGCGTGGGCGCCCCCGCCGTCCTCGTCTACCTTGCGGTGCGTTTCTTCCCGGTCGTGCCGCCGCCACCGGATTTTGCGAACTGGGCGGAGCGCTACCAGATCGATGTCAACCTTCGCTTCGTCTTCGAGAACATCGACGCGCATGCGTGGCGCTATGTGCTCGCGGCGCCGCTCACCCTCGGGATGTTCTTCGCTCTGCCGTTCGCATGGCCGCGACGTCTCGCCGGGTTCCTCCGCCGGGAGCTCCACTGGGCGTACTACGTCGCCATGTCCTTCGTCGTCGCGCTGGTCGGCGGCCGCGACGACGATCGTTACCTCTACGTTCTCGTGCCCGCGCTCGCGGTCTTCGTTTTCCATATCGCGCCTTCGTCGCTATGGCGGTCCGCCTGGCGCGTCGTGGCGCTGACGGCGCTCCACCTCGCGGCCGTGCGCTTCTTATGGCCGGTCGGCACGAGCGAGGCCGAATATCTCCAGTACACCGTGTCGGCGATGAGCGTCGATCGCATGGTCGCGCTCGTCTACTTTTGCGGCGCCCTCGCGCTTGGGGGGATCGCGATCGCTCGGCTGGATCTCGGCGCGCTCAGTCCCGCACGCCGAGCCAAAGCAGAAGCGTCGGCTTGACGATGCTCCACCAATCGCGGACCCGTCGGATCTTCGAGTAGTTGCCGCCGCCCTTGGGGTAGGTCTTCGAGACCCCGACCTCGATGACGCGATACCCGAGCTTGATCGCTTTCCAGTGCACGTAGTACTCGAGCTCGTACCGGTCGAGCCACGACTGATCGATGCGGATCCGCGGATCGTCGAGCAACGACAGCCGGTACGCGCGGTACCCGTTTGTCACGTCGGTCCCGGCAAAGCCGGAAAGCAGGTGGAAGAGGATCGTGTATCCGCGGATCATGAGACCGCGACCGCGTGGCAGATAGACGCTTGAGCCGCCCTCGGCCAGGAACCGGGATCCCTGGACGTAGTCGTACCCGGCTCGGAGCTTATCGATGAGCCGCGAGGCCTCGGCCGGATCGTCTTTCCCGTTCGCCGCGAGCACGACGACGGCGCCGTGACCGCTCGCACGAGCCGCCTCGATACCCGTTCGGATGGCGGCGCCGACGCCCCGGCGCCGGTCCTGGGAGATCACCCGAGCGCCGGCCTCGCGCGCGAGGTCGGGCCCGCCATCGTCGGAACCGTCGTCAACAACGATCGTCTCCGAGATGATCGGCGGGACGCGACGGACGAGCCCGGCGATCGCGTGACGCTCGTTGAACAGCGGAAAGATCATCGCGACGGTCCCGATGTCGGCCACGACGGCACTCTACCCGGAGCGCGTGTTAGCGGATCGGATCCTTCTCGAGCAGACCGCGGTTGTGCACGTAGAGGGCAGCCTGCGTGCGGTCGGTGAGCTCGAGCTTGCTGAAGATGTTCGAGATATGCGTTTTTACGGTGCGCTCGCTGATCCCGAGCGTCGCCGCGATCTCCTTGTTGGCTCTGCCGCTCGCCACGAGCTTCAACACCTCGC
>Ga0209057_1000652_pt1 | contig 30228 bp, 35 predicted proteins | sample GraSoiAngelo_146_FD_185903 | JGI IMG/M metagenome (GOLD analysis project Ga0209057, IMG submission 185903) | Grasslands soil microbial communities from the Angelo Coastal Reserve, California, USA - 14_1009_05_30cm (SPAdes) (version 2) | ecosystem: Environmental > Terrestrial > Soil > Grasslands ... | reverse complement strand
GCGCACCCGATGCGCCGGCCCTTGAGGTCTTCGGCGCGCTTGATGCCGTTCGCCGGGTTGATGTAGACCGCCGAGTGGCGGAACGTGCGCGAGCGCTCCGGGACGACGGCCGAACATCCACGCGCACTTCGTCGGTCGCCAAAGGGAGGACGGCCTCGATACACTGCCGGCCCGCGCCGCCGAGGCAAACCGAAGCACTCTCATCGCCGACATCCCGTTCCCGGCCCCTGGAAACGTCGCAGGCAAGCGGTCCGCGAGCGAAAAACGAGCGTTCTGAGAGCGTGCAGGGTTCCTAACCCCGCGACCCGATTGAACGTCGTGCAGCGTCCGAAAACCCTCGTCGAGCCCCAACGATCAATGACTTCGCGAAGTTAGCGACCGCGCTAGGCGGAAGGCCAACGATCGTTGAACGTCTGCGCGATGGCTACGAAGACGATCATCCTACTCGGCGCGCGGTGCGCAGCCGAAACCCGCGGGACCCAAAAGTATATGCTCACATGGCCGGGCAGTGAGGACACCGTTACCGTCAATGACACATGCGACAAGCTAAGCGGCTCTAGTGGCCGTGTGACGATCACCGCTGAGAGGCAGGAGACAATCGATCCGATTTTTCAGAAGGGCGATTGTAGCGTCGATGAATCAACACGAGAAACGATATGTACGAGTACCTGGAGCTGGGAGTGGGAGCCTGCCCTAAACCATACGCCAGCGGAGTGTCCGCCGGGCAACGGTACGACAGTTTTTAGCCTGGCCAAAGGGAATAGCCGGAGAGTGGTGTTCAATGGGCAAACCAAAACGGGCACGTCGATCACTTGATAAGGACGGGACCTGGGAATATCTGGGACGCCCAGTCCCAGACCGCAAACAGCGAACGTATAGGACCTCATGGACGGACAAGATGGAGCTGGATCCTGGGTTTTCCAGATTGGACGGCACGAACGATTCTGGTTGTTCTGTTCAGGGTAAAAGGAAATAATTGGTAGACACACTCGTCGACAATCGAATGATTTCCTGGCTGCCTGCTGTACCGCATCGCCGATGGCCATATTGCTCGCATGTTCAAATACTCGCTGAGATCAGTCGCAGTAGAAATCGTCTCCGTAAAACTTAGTAGTTGAATGAGTGAAAGACTTAGTAGTTAGATGAGTGAACGTCTCCGCCCATTTTTATCCGGGGAGCAACCCGTTGCGCGACACCCTGCTGACCCGCGGCGACTACTACAGCTCTGGACGGGTGAAGACCGACTGCCGATCAGCCGCCGGCTGCAGGGCCGTAGTAACCGCCGGGCCGCAGGCTGACGGGGGATGTTGACGGAGCGGCTGATCGACCGTAGCCTGAACTTGATGCCCATCGCGCCTGACCCGATCTGCCCAGCCTGCGGCTCGCGGATCGTGTCGGGCAGCGTGGTCTTCTACAACGACGATCACCTCACGCACATCGACTGCCACAAGGGCATCCTGACCGATGCTGCCGACAAGATCGTCGCTGTCCTCGCGCGTCATCCCGCCGCCGACTTCTGCCATACCTGCCTCGCTGGCGAGTTGAACATCGCGCACGAGGCCGTGCAGAAGGGCATCGTCCGGCTGAGGACGAGCGCCGAAGTCACCATCCGCATCGGCGACTGTTCGCGGTGTCAGCGACCGCGCGTGACCGTGCGCGCCAGAATTTTCGGGCGTGGTCGCGCCGTTGCCGACGACTGACCCCCCTCGCCGCGCCCTCCTCGTTGCCGTCCTCGCCGGGCTACTCGTCAAAGAGTGGCAGATGGTCCGCGAGCTCGCCATGCTCCACGCCTGGCTCGACTCCGGGTCCGGCCTCGGCGCGATCGTCGTCGGGATGCGCCAGCATGGCTACGAGGTGTCGCTGACGCACGAGAAGAACGGCTGGGAGGCGACGTTCATCCACGACCGAATCCCATCTTGGGTAGGGATTTACCCATCCAGCATCGCAAGTGCGCGCGGACACGGTCCGTCGGTCAGGCACCCGCCTTGCAAGGCTTTGCTGGCTTTGTCCGGGCGCCACTCGGCAGTGCGACACCCTTGTTGCCGAGAGCGATGGGAGACGCCAATGAACTCAGTGCGAACGGGGACGTTCAAGTCGTCGCTGCTGGTCGCCATCGCATCGTGGGTGGTAAACGATCACGCATGGGCCCAGACTATGCCGAGCCCGGTCATGCCGCCGGCGACGGCGCAGCCGGCAGCCGAAGGCGGAGGCGCGGCGATCGCCGGGGTCGGGGCGGTCGTGGGCCTGCTCGTTGTCATCGGTGTCGTGGTGAAGCTGTTCGATCTCAAGCAGAAGCGGGAGTCGGAAGCGGTGCAGCTCCAGGCCCAGCTCTCCGACGCGCTCTTGCGCGAGCCATCGCTCGCCACCCTGCCGCTGACGCCGACAGTCCACGTCCCAATGTGGAAGGGCACGCCGGCGACTATCGAGATGATGGGACGAGTGCCGACTCCCGAGGCGAAGGACGCGGTTCTCCGCATTGTGCGTGACGAGGCTGCGCGTGTTCGCTCGGACGTCCAGATCGAAGAGCGTCTTTCCGTCGTTCCGACCACGGCACGCGTCGCGTAACGCCGGCCAACCCACCCTGCAGAGCCGTCCAGGAGGCCACGTGGCGGGCGTTGAAGACGCCGCCGGCTCTGGACTACTCGCTCAGCGATGAGACGCCACGGTAGGGGAGCGCTGATCGCTCATGCCGCTTCGACGACTCCGACGCTACATGAAGGGCACGGTGAGCGGGGGCATTGGCCCCCGCTCCCGTCCTACGCGCTACGGCGCCTGGACGGAATCGGGACCCGTCAGGAGCGGGTCGTCGTTGCGTCCTGGCGACACGAACACCGCGTCCGGCGCCGTCGCCTTCGTGATCCAGAGCGTCGCTCGCTTGCCACACGCGCGGCGCTGCCCAGTCATACTCCGGGCCGATCGCGCGTTCGATATCACTGCGCTGTACGCCGAGTGCGAGCGGCGCGGATGGCACTACGTCGTCAAGCTGCGCGTCATGGCCGATATCGCGGCCCGCATCTGGGCCCAGGCGACTGCGGGTCGCTGGCGGCGCATTCATGACGACGGCGACATGCCCATCGAAGTCAGCGAGGCCCGCGTGCATCGCAAATGCTGGGGCCAGGCCCGGCGGGTGGTGCTGCAGCGCCGCCGCGATCCCGAAAATCCGCAAGGGCATCACACCCGTACGTCCGAAGACGCCGTGTGATGGGAGGAAGCAGTATGAGACGCGTTTCGCAGAGCGGCATTGTCGGTCCTCGGGGGCTCTCGGCAAATGAGGACCCGGAACTCGCGCCGCAAAAGGTCTCCTCTGGGGAGAACCCAACAGGTCATCTGCTCCCGTTTTGCTCCCACACCGTCCCAAAACACCATGAAATGTGCGCTATGACCCTCCACCGCGATGGACATGCAACTGAAGGCCCCGTGAACGTTTTTCCGAAAGATCCGAGGGTTGCCGACGTGGCCGTCTCGCACTAATAACCCAAAGGTCGCTGGTTCAAATCCAGCCCCCCGCAACCAGTAAGCCGAACACCTCACCGGGTGTTCAGCAGGTCATCGGGGCTTGGCTGGATCTCCAGCCGAGCCCCTTTGGCAAACCCCACACTGCGTGATCGTCCAGCCCGCGCGGGATCTGGGCAGCGCCTTGACGGTATCAATCAGCGGGAGTGCGCACCACAATTGATTGAATCGCCGGGGTATAGTCAGCGCAATCGCTGAGGAGTTGAGCTATTCGGAGGTGGCGCGTGGAGGAGGCGTTTACGCCGGAAGACCGCGCAGCACTCTATCGAATCATCGAGAGCCGCCGAGACGTGCGTGCCTTTCGGTCGGATCCGGTTCCCAACGAGGTGTTGTTCCGCATTCTCACGGCTGCCCACCACGGCCCCTCGGTCGGATTCATGCAGCCCTGGAACTTCCTTGTCATCCGCGATCCCGGAACGAAAAGATTTGTTAAAGCGATGTGTGAGGCGGAGAACGGGCGCGCCGCCATGAACTACGCCGGGGATCGAGCGACGCTTTACCGTTCGCTGAAGCTCGAAGGGATCGAAGAGGCCCCGATCAACCTTTGTGTGACATGCGATCGCCTGCGGTCGGGACCTCACGTGCTCGGACGGAACACAATCGTGGACACTGACCTTTACAGCACATGTTGCGCGATCGAAAACCTTTGGCTGGCCGCCCGTGCGGAAGGCGTGGGTGTTGGCTGGGTCAGCATTCTCAACAACGACGATCTTCGGCAAATCCTTGGCATCCCCGCCGAGATCCTTCCGGTCGCGTACCTCTGCATCGGATACGCGAACGAGTTTTCACCGATTCCTGATCTGGAGCGACGGGGATGGGCCGACCGCCTGCCGCTTCAGGATCTCATTTTCGTGGAGCGCTGGGGGCAGAAGGTTTAATCGTGGGGCGGTTGACCTCACCAGGAGGTGTCTCAATGACTTACCCGATTCACGAAGGCGACCCTTGAAGCTCTGAATCTTACCCTCCCTAGATCGCACACTGGGCACCTCAGTTACGCGGCCACATGTCGCTTGCTACTGCCTGTTCGAGCGTCTGCTTGTCAAACGGCGGCGTGTCGAATCTGGAAAGTGGGAGGAGCTGGGCAAAAGTGGTGGGAGGTCTTACCCGGTCGAGGCCACGATTGGCCGAGATGGATCGTTTCAGATGGTCAGCGACCTCTCGGGCCCACCCGGACAGATCGTCGGGACGATCCGAATCAGCGGTGGGGAAGTTTTTTACGACGACACCGTTTCGAGCGGAACCATCTCTCTCCACGAGAGCGAGGCAAGGCGGGTTCTAAGATAAGAAGGCATGGCCAAGGATGGGAGGAGCACCGTGTTGCTGGAGATGCTCTTCCGCCGGCGTCGAGGATCCACGTCCTCCCTTGATCGACACGAAGGCTACCAGCAACGACGGCGGTGCTCGAGGGTCTCGACGAGCTGTTTGACGGAACGGACTGCTCGATGGAATCGCTGGACGACGACGTCGTCGAGCTTGTGCTGGGCGGCGTCAGCGAAGAGGCGCCAGGCGTTCCTTGGCGCGATCTGGGAACGAATCGCCTACGGCGGCGTTGGCACTTACGGAGGAGCCGAATCTTCTCCGGAGGCGACACGATGCTGAAGCGTGGGGCGGTGGTGTTGGGAGTGTTGGCCCTGCTGGGCGGGTGGGTGGTCGGGACAGGCTCTCTCATGGCCGCAGGAGCGCCCAAGGCCTATGTCGGTCTATTCAAGGACGATGCCGTGGCTGTCATCGACACCGCCCAGAACAAGGTGCTCAGTACCATCTCGGTCCCGAAGGGGCCGCACGGGCTCGTGATAACGCCGGACGGCCGCAAGGTCTACGTCAGCAGTGACGGCGCCGCCACGGTGAGCGTCATCGACACCGCCGCGGACCGAGTGGGGGTCAGCATCGACGTGGGGGCCAATCCCCACGGGCTCGCGCTCTCGGGCGACGGCAGCCGGGTGCTCGTCTCAGGCTGGGGTTCGAACCAGGTGCTGGTCATTGACACAACGACGGATCGCGTGATCGGCAAGGTGCCGGTTGCCCAACCCCACAACGGCACACTGAGCCGGGACGGGCGCACGGGGTGGGTGGCCTCCCAACAGCAGGGCGCCACGGCGCTCGTCCGACTCGACCTGGCCACATGGAAGGAAGTGGCTCGAGTACCGCTGGACAAGACGCCCCGCGGGCTCGAGTTCAGCCCGGACGGCCGACGGGTCTTCTTTACGCTGGCCGGTGTGAATGCGATTCAGGTGCTGGACACGGCCACCAACCAGATCGTCGCGCAGATCCCGGTGGGGGCGTCGCCGCATTACGCGCCTTTCACGCCCGACGGCCGCTGGGCGCTGGCCGTGGTCCAGGGCCCCGGCGAGTTGGGCATCCTGGACACTGCGAGCAATACGCTGGCCGGTACGGTCGCGGTGGGCAAGGCCCCGCACTGGAGCACGTCCAGCTCCGACGGTCGCATGGCTTACGTGACCAACGAAGGCTCCAACGACACGTCAGTGGTGGATCTGGCGAGCCGCATGGTGACGGCCACCATCAGCGTCGGCAATGCCCCGCGCAAGATCGCCGTGCAACCGGTGTCGGGCCCGACGGCCACGACCCCAGCGCCGGAGCGAGCCGCCGTCGCGCCTTCCGGAAAGACCAAGTCCATCACGCTCAGCGGCGTGAGCTACGCCGACCATGGGACCAAGGACGTGCGGAACATGGCGAAGCTGGAACTGGAGGCCGACGACTACTACTTCTCGCCGACCTTCCTGCGGGGCAAGCCCGGGCAGAAGCTCACACTGCTGGTGGAGAGCGAGGCGAGCACGCTGCACAACATCCGCATTGCCGCGCTCGGTATCGACAAGGACATCCCGCCGAAAGGTAAGGTGCAATTCGACGTCACCTTCCCGGCCTCGGGGGTGCTCGCCTTCTCCTGCAAGTTCCACGGGCCGCTCGGCATGAACGGCCAGTTGCTGGCCGGCGACACCGCGCCGGGTGGGGCGCGCTAGCCCGCGGCCTCGCTAGGAGTCAGATCGGCGTGGGCGGCGACGCTTCAGCGGAGGTCGACAGAGTACCGCTCGGGCGCTGTGTAGCATTCAGCATATCCAGCCCCCGCAACCATTCGATTCGAGGGGTTAGCGGACGTCGAAGCCGCTAACCCCTTTCGTTTACCCAGACTTCACCCAGGAATGGGTTCGGCGTGGCGACCAACCCCGCATCGGCCTGGCCCCCAGCCGGAGGCGCTCTCGCTGATGTCGGAGCGGAGGATACGAGGAGAATCGAACTTCCTCATTCAGCGGCCAGCCCGCTCGTACGAGCCGAGTTCCTCGCGTCCCGCGCGTCGCCGTAATTCCTGCAATTCTCATCGACCGCCTCGAAGCTCGCTCGTCGGGCTCGTACCTGGCAACCAGCGTTTTCACGCACGCCGCGAATCCGGAGTCGCAGCCGCTGCGTCACAAGTATGAGGTAGTTGAGATGAGCAAGTTAGTTCGGCTGACTGCATTGATCGGAGTCTTGGTCCTCGCCAGTGGCGCGCCCGCGTTCGCACGCGGCGGTGGTGGTGGCGGCGGGCACGGCGGCGGTGGTGGTGGGCATTTCGGCGGTGGCGGTGGTCTCGGAGGTGGGCACGCCGCCGGTGGGCCGCACGGCGGATTTTCCGGCCAACACGGATTCGCGGGGCATCACTTCGACGGACATCACGGCTTCGAAGGCCGTCACTTCGATCGGCATGGGCGTGCATTCATCGGGATCGGGCCCTATTGGGATCCGTACTGGGATCCGTATTGGGCGTACGGGCCGTACGGCGCCTACGCGTACGCGCCGTCGTCGCCGACCGTTGAGGCGCCCCCCGTATACATCGAAAAACCTCAGGCAGGATACTGCCCGAGCGGACAGGCGAACTATCCTGGCGTGCAGTCGTGTGCGCAGCCGTGGATGAGCGTCGCTCCGCACGCCGGATGATGGCGATGAAGCGCTGGCCGTTCGCGATCGTCGCCGGGTTGCTCCTCGCGGGCTGCGCGAGCGTGCCGAGTGGGCCGATAGTCATGGCGCTTCCGGGTTCCGCGAAGAGTGCCGACGACTTTCGCGCCGACGACGCGGCGTGCCGACAGACCGCCGCGGTCGACGCGAAGGCGCCGAAAAAGTGGCGCTATGACATGACGTATCTACAGTGCATGTACGCCAAAGGGAATCAGATCCCCGCTCCGAGCGGGATGTTCGCGCCGACGACCGCACCCGCTCCTACGACCGCTCCAGCGAACCAGCCCGCGAAGTAGGATCGAACAGACCCTGGGCACGCTCGCCTCGCGGCAGGCTTTACGGCGCTCTCGACATGCCGTGGGCTACGCTCGTCGGCCAGATCGCGGAGGCCTACGTCAAGTAAGCGCGATCGTCGCCGATCGGCGCGTGCCGATCGGCGAGCCTCTCCGGCGGCCTAGCTCTTGCCGGTGACGCTGATCTTCGCGCTCTCGTCGCTTGTATCGCTCCCGGGGGACGAGCCAGTTCCCCGCGGGGTTAAGCTGGTCTACGATGGCAGGCCGCTACAACCCCATCGGCGAATACGGCGTCATCGGCGACCTCTACAGCGCCGCCCTCGTGAGCATGGACGGCTCGATCGACTTCCTCTGTCTGCCCCACTTCGACTCGCCGTCTGTCTTCGCGGCCCTCGTCGACGTGGAGCGCGGCGGGCGATTCCAGATCGCGCCGCTCCTCGCGGGCGCCGCGCGCAAGCAGCTCTATCTGCCTGACACCAACGTGCTGCTGACGCGCTTCCTCGATGCCGACGGTGTGGCCGAGGTTTCCGATTTCATGCCGGTGGAAGACGCGGGGCAGGCGCACACCGTGGTGCGGCGGGCGAAGACGGTGCGGGGCGAGGTGCGCTTTCAGATGCGCTGCGATCCACGCTTCGACTCGAGGTGGGGCAGGACCTCCTCGGGCAGCGCGTGACGGCCGTCGAGCCCTCGGGCTCGAGCTCCCGGGCGCGAGCGGTCAGCCACCGCATGAAGGCGCCGGCCTCGTCCGTGTAGCCGAGGCGCATGAGCGCGTAGAGGGTGAACGAAGAATCGCGGATCCAGGTGTAGCGATAATCCCAGTTGCGCCCGCCTCCGAGGGCTACATGGGATCCCGGCCGGTCCGCGTCGGCAACGCTGCCTTCGACAACCTCCAGCTCGACATCTACGGCGAGCTGATGGACTCCGTGTACCTATACGACAAGTATGGCTCGCCCATGGGGTACGACGCCTGGACGAACCTCGTGCGGCTGATGGACTGGCTCTCCGCGAACTGGCACCGGCCTGACGAGGGCATCTGGGAGGTGCGCGGAGGCCGGCAGGAGTTCGTCTTCTCGCGAATGATGTGCTGGGTGGCCTTCGACCGGGCGATCCGCTTGGCGACCAAGCGCTCGTTTCCGGCTCCGCTCGCGAAGTGGTACGAGACGCGGGACCGGATCTTCCACGACGTGTTCACCCGGTTCTGGGACGCGGGGCGTGGGGCGTTCGTCCAGCATGTCGGCGCCACCACCGTCGACGCGGCGACGCTCCTCATGCCACTGGTCCGTTTCATATCCCCGACCGACCCGCGCTGGATCTCGACGCTGCGCGCGATCGAGCACGAGCTGGTGAGTGACTCCCTGGTCTACCGCTATCGCCTCGCCGGTGGATTCTCCGACGGGCTCACCGGCGAGGAGGGCACGTTCTCGATGTGCTCCTTCTGGTACGTCGAGTGCCTCTCCCGTATGGGCGACCTGCAGCAGGCGCGGTTCTTCTTCGAGAAGATGCTCGGCTACGCCAATCACCTGGGGCTGTACGGCGAGGAGCTCGGCCCCCAGGCGCAGCATCTCGGCAACTTCCCGCAGGCGTTTACCCACCTGGCGCTCATCAGCGCCGCCTTCGATCTAGACCGTCGACTGTCGGCCGCCGGCCACGCCGGGTGAGCGATAGCCCCGTACAATGAGGGCCATGGCGCCGGATGGCCTTTCGGACCTCCTGGCATGTGTCGCGGCCTTCGGGAGCTCGCTCGGGCAGAGCTTCGACCCGACGGGAGTTCTGGCGGAGTTCTCGGCCCGGACCCAGCCGGTGGTCCCCCACGACTACATGCTGATTGCGGTTCGGGAGGACGATGGGCACACGTACTCAGTCTTCGCCGAGTACGCCGTGCGTGGCAGCGTCGGCTGCGACAACAAACGGTACACCACGGCCTTCGAGCGCGGTGGCCGAGCGGCAATGGACAGCTTCGCGCTGGCGCCGGTCTTCGGTGGAGAAGCGGAGCGAGTGGTCGACATGGCGAGCGACGACCGGCTCGGGGAAGCGTCCGCGTGCCGCGCGACGCTGGACGAGCTGGGGCTACGGTCGAGATTGGCGGTACCACTATGCGCCGGTGGCCACGTCCGCGGTGCGCTCATCGTCATGAGCGCGACCGTAGGACTGTATACCGAGGCCCACGCGTTGGCCTGCCGGCAGGTTTCCGACCTTATCGGACCGTTCGTGCACACCGCTGTGGCCCTGCACCGCGAGCGCCGCCGCCGCGAACGCCTGGCGGCTGCTATAGCGCTGGCGCCGATCCTGGGAGCCAGCCTCAAGGTGGGCGACGTTCTCGAGCGACTGGGCGAGGCGATACGGCCCCTGATCGATTTCGACACGATGGGCCTCGCCCTCCGGGCCGCCGACGGGCCTGGATTCGAGCGCAGCGGGATCATCGGCGTTCGCCGCCCCGGGTACGCGACAACGCCGGCCGTCGAGGATTATTCGACCCTTGAGCGGGTGAGTCGCGGCGAAATCATTCTCGTCCGCGACGCTCGGCGTGAGCTGGACCCCGGGCGCGCGGGTGACCGGTACCTCATCGAGAGCGGCGATCGGTCAGTACTCGGCGTGCCGTTGCTGTTCGGTGAGGAGTCCGGCGGTGGGCTCTTCTTCGTCACGGCGCGTGAGCACTGGTACGACGAGAGCGACGTCGAGGTCGGCACCGCGATCGCCGCCGCGCTCGTGCTGGCGGTCCAGCATCAGCGGCTGGCCGAACACCAGCAACGGCTTGGCGCGGCGGAGGCGAAGGCGCAGAAGCTCCAGCGACAGGTGGCGTCGCTGCGAACCGCCCTCGATGACCGATTCGGATTCGACGCCATCATCGGCCGGGCACCGAAGTTCATGGCCGCGATCGATGACGCCCGCAAGGTGGCCGTCACCGGCACGACGGTGCTGCTCACCGGCGAGAGCGGGACCGGCAAGGAGGTCCTCGCTCGGGCGATCCATCACGCGAGCCCGCGAGCCGAGGGGCCATTCGTCGCGCTCAACTGCGCGGCACTGCCGGAAACCCTGATCGAGTCCGAGCTGTTCGGGTACGAGCGTGGAGCCTTCACCGGGGCCGACAAGCTCAAGCGCGGCCGCTTCGAGCTCGCGGCGAGCGGTACGCTGTTTCTCGATGAGGTCGGTGAGCTGGCCCCGGCCGCGCAAGCCAAGCTCCTGCGCGTGCTGCAGGAACGGCGGTATGAGCGCGTGGGCGGCGCCACGACGCTGGAGGCCGACGTTCGCCTCATCGCCGCCACCAATCGCGATCTCGAGCGGGCGGTGTCCGACGCGAAGTTCCGTGAAGATCTCTACTACCGGCTCGCGGTGTTCCGTATTCATCTGCCGCCTCTGCGCGAACGAGGCGACGATGTGCTGCTCCTCGCGGATCACTTCGTGCGTCAACTGGGCGGTGCCATGGGCAAGCTCGAGCCGGGTCTCAGCCGACAGGCGCGCGATCTGATTCTCGCGCACTCGTGGCCGGGCAACATCCGCGAGCTTCAGAATGCCATTGAGCGAGCGCTCATCCTCGCCGGCGGTGAGCTGATCTCCGCCGCACAGCTCGGCATCATCCCCCGTCCGACGCACGATGTCACGACTCCTCCTCGCCCGACCTCGGAGGTCGGGTCACGGACGGACGTTCGTCAGCTGGCCGAGCTCGAGAAGCAGATGATCGTCGAGGCGCTCCGGCGCGCGAATGGTAACAAGTCCCGGGCCGCCGCCGCGCTGGGACTAAGCCGCACGCAACTTCTCCGGCGTGTGCGCCGGTTCGGGCTCGACGGCTAGTCCGGAGCTGCCTCCAGCGCCCGTGTCTGCACCCGCGCATGGCGAGTCGCCACACCGCCTCCACGGCACTCTCGTGCCGCGGAGGCAGCTGGCGCGTGCGACGTCCAGCAGTTCCTGCTGACGCGTGGCGACGTGATCCCAGAGGTACGGATCGAGAAGCAAGTTGGCGTGCATCGCCGCTCGCCCCCGCGTCTGTCTCACTGCCGACTGCTCTGTTCCGATGCCGGGCTGGCGAGCGCGCTGGACTCCTTCTCGACGGAGATCTGAACCATGTAGCCGCTCAACCGACCAGGAGTCACGCCATACAGCACGTCACCGCGGCGCGTGAGCCAGAGCGACCGGCCCGACGAGCTTTGCAACGTGACGGCGCGACCGTTCGCAACGGCGACGCCCGTGTCGTTCGTCGCTACTCCTCCGTGTGTGATCAGCGTGTACGTGCCGTCGTCCTTGATCGCAAGGGTCACGGTGCCGGTCGCGCCACGGCCGCCGGCATCGGCACCGACCGGCCAAAACGATCCACTCCATGTACCGACGAGACTGGCTGGCAAACCGGGCGTACCCACATCCGGCTCCGCCGCTCGCGCAACAGCGTTGGTCGACTGGTGCGTGGCACACCCGCAGAGCATGATCAACGCGATGGTCGAAACGAAAACGATTCCGCGCTTGCCCATGGTGGCTTCTCCTCTTCTGGAAGCGCCTTCGAGTAGCGCTCCCTGCCGGAGGTACAAGGGCACGATGCGGACCAAAGCGCAGCGGCCGAAGAACGATCGATCTCGTGCGGTGTTGCGCGCGACGACCGGAGTGAGCGAAGCGCGAGTCGTCCGGAAGCGGTCACGGAGGCGGCCGTTTCCGGACGGCGTGTCCGGAAACGGCACGATTCTTCGCGAGGAGACCGAAGCGTTGCAGGCGTCGATACAGCGCGCCACGGCTCAGGCCGAGCGCCAACGCGGCCTCGGTCTTGTTCCCTCGCCCACGCCGCAGGGCGTCCAGCACGGTCTGCTTCTCGACCTCGGCGAGGGGCTGCGTCGTGGTGGCGGCGCCGGCAACGCTCGGTGTCCCGAGGGGAAGACCAGACGCAGGCGTGGGATGTCCGCCGATGCCGAGATGGGCGGGGGAGATGACGTGGCCGTCGGCGGCGATCAACGCGCGCTCGATGGCGTTCTGAAGCTCGCGGATGTTGCCCGGCCAGGTGTGAGCGAGTAAGAGCTGTCGAGCGTGCTCGCTGAAGCGTGCCTGACGCCGTCCCATCCGTTCGCCGAGTGTGCGGAGAAAGTGTTCGGCGAGGAGCAGAACGTCTTCCCCCCGTTCCCGCAACGCCGGAAGATGAATGCGGAACACCGCCAGTCTGTAGTACAGATCCGCGCGGAACGTGCCGGCCTCCACGAGATGCTCGAGGTCACGGTTCGTGGCGGTGATCAGCCGGACGTCGGCCCGAAGCGGCGTCGTGCCGCCGACGCGCTCGTACTGCCGCTCCTGCAGCACGCGCAAGAGCTTCGCCTGAACGGAAGGCGCGATGTCGCCGATCTCGTCGAGAAACAGCGTGCCGCCGGCGGCCAGCTCGAAGCGGCCGCGCTTGAGCCGATCCGCCCCCGTGAAGGCCCCGCGCTCGTGTCCGAAGAGCTCCGACTCCACGAGCGTCTCCGGCAGGGCCGCGCAGTTGACGGCCACGAACGGGCCTTCGGGGCGTCCGCTCGCATAGTGGATGGCATGAGCGACCAGTTCCTTCCCGGTCCCGCTCTCGCCGGTGAGGAGCACGGTCGTCTCCTCTCCGGCGACCAGCGCCGCCTGGCCCAATGCCTCGCAAAACGCCGGCGCCTGTCCCATGATGCCTTCGAAACGGTAGCGTTCGGTGAGCGCTCCACGGAGCCGTTCCACCCGGCGTTCGAGCCGGCGGCTGTGCTGTTCGGCGGCGGCGACCCGCTGCTGCTCTTCGGCCAGGCGCTGGTGCTGCAGCGCGACAACGACCTGACCGGCAATCCCCGCGGCCACCTCGGTATCTCCCTCGTCGAACCAGTTGGGTTGGCGCTTGGCGAGCCCGAGCATTCCACCAACCGCGTCGCCGAAGACGAGTGGCGCGGCAATCGCCGAGCCGATACCGCGCTCGAGCATCGTGCGATCGCCCGGAAACAGCGGGTCGAGCTCGGTCCGCGTGTCCCGGAGCAGCACCAGCTCTTGCGCGGCAATCCGCGATCCGAACGAGTAATCCTCGAGTCGGTGCTCGGGGATTCGGTCCTCTGTCACGTCGCCGACCAACAGTGTGGCTCGCTGCAGTGTTCCGCTCGTCCCGATCGGTCGCACGATCATGAAATCGAAATCGAGGACGCGTTGCACGACCGCACCGAGCTGCTCGAAGATGTTGCCGACGTCCAGGCTGGCGGCGAGGACGCGCGACACCTCGGGGAGCACGGTCATCCGACCGAGGCGAGCGCGTTCCTTCTGCCGAAGCAGGGCGTTCTCGACGACCGGGCCGAGCACCTCGGCGATCCGCCGTCCCATGGTGACGTGAGCCTCGGTGTACACATCGGGCGCGATCGCCGCTATGACGAGGCTGCCGATCACCCGATCGACACCTTCGAGTGGCAGCGTGAGGCAGGACGCCAGACCATCCCGCTTCACGTCCGGGACCGATGACGCGCGTCTCGGGGCCGCGGGAATGAGCAGTAAGCGGTCGTGCGGAATCATGTCGCGGAGATGCGAAGAGAGGCCTTCGATGAACCGACGTACGTCGTGGTCGCCCCGCATCGACCGAGCCAGAGCCACGGCCGAGGCGTGCAGCCTGATCAGGTCGAGGGCATCCGGTGGCATTGCCCGAACCTCCCCATCGACCCCGATGCATCGGGCACACCAAACGATGCGCGGGGTCCGTCTCGTCGTGCCGCATTCGTAACATCTCGATCTGACGTTCTCGTCTCGTCGCCTCGAGCACGACGAGCCCGTGCGCTTTCGATCTCGTCCGTGCGGAAACGCACAGTCTTCCGCGCGATACCGCACGGCGCCCGACCTGACGACGACCGAGCTTCGCGGGAAGTAAGCGACGCGACAGAATTTCCCGACCAGGGGTGCATCTGGCGCGCTCTTTGCCCCTCGCAGCCGGCTGTTGGACATGCGAGGTGGATCGGTGAGCCAAAACGCGGTTGAACGAACGCTCGGCAAGCTCGCAACGGACGAGGAGTTCCGCGCGCGATTCTTCGCAAATCCAGAAGCCGCGACGTGGGAAGCCGGCCTGTCGTTGTCACCCGTCGAGCTCGAGGCGCTGTCGGGACTGTCTCGGGCGGCGATCGCTCGTTTCAGTCAGAGTCTCGACGGCCGGATCCGCCGGCTGTGCGTCGGCGGGCCCTCTGGCCGCTGCGCGCAGACGCGACGCCAGCCGACCGACACGGACGAGGTGACGTCGTGAGCGATGCGATGACGCACTACACGCCATGGGCGGTGTTCGCGTCGGTGTTCGTCAATCAGGCCGGCCTGCCGGTGCCCGTCGTCCCCTCGCTCGTCATAGCGACGCGGTCGGGCCGAACGCTGACGGCCCTGGTGATCGCCTTGGCGCTCGCGGGCTGCGCCTCGGTGGGGCCGGACTACAAGCGACCCGCAGTCTCGGTACCACAAGAGTGGCGTACGACGGGCGAAGGCGTCGGCTCGATGGCCGATCTCGAGTGGTGGCAGCTGTTTCAGGACCCCGTTCTCCGCGACTTGATCGCGACCGCGCTGGAAGAGAACAGAGACCTGCGGCTGGCGGTCGCTCGGGTGGCCGAGGCGCGCGCACAGCTCGCCGTGACGCGGGCCGCCCAGTTCCCGCAAGTGGATGCGCAGGGCAGCTACACGAATCAGCGATTCTCTCAGAAGAGCTTTCCCTTCACTGCGCTCCGCTCGTTTCCAGGCGCCAGCGGCCTGGACGTGCAGCAGGACTTCTACCGCACGGGCCTCGAGTTGTCCTTCGAGCTCGATCTGTGGGGGCGGCTGCGGCGCGCTACGGAGGGGGCCCGGGCCGATCTGCTCGCGAGCGCGGAGAATACTCGCACCGTCCTCACCACGCTGATCAGCGACGTCGCCCAGAGCTACTTCGATCTTCTGGAGCTCGATCGCGAGGCCGACGTCGATCGGCAGACGCTCGCCTCGCGACAGGCTTCGCTCGAGCTGGTGCGGCGGCGATTCGACGACGGCCTGACGTCCGAGCTGGATGTGCGCCGCGCCGAGCAGGAACTGGCGGCCGCGGCGGCCGTCCCCGACGTCAAGCGGCGAATCGCGCAGACGGAGAATCGCCTCAGCATCCTGCTCGGACATAATCCCGGGCCGATCCAGCGTGGGACGGCGCTCGACGCGCCGCGGATGCCGCCGCAGGTGCCGGCCGGACTGCCGTCGACACTGCTGGAGCGACGCCCTGACGTCCGGGAGGCCGAGCAGAAGCTCATCTCCGCGAACGCGCACATCGGCGAGGCGAAGGCGGCGTTCTTCCCGCGGATCTCGCTTACCGGGATGTTCGGTTTGGAGAGCGCGTCCCTGTCGGAGCTCTTCACGGGCCCGGCCCATGTGTGGCAGGTCGGGCCGACCGTGACCTTTCCGGTCTTTCATGGCGGCCAGCTACGTGCAAACTTACGCGCCGCCGAGGCCCGGCAGCACCAGGCGCTGATCCAGTACCAGCAGACGATCCAGCAGGCGTTCCGCGAGGTCGACGACGCGCTGGTCTTCCGCGCGAAGGCGAGCGACATCCGCACGCAGCAGGAGGCGCGTGTGCAGGCCGCGCAGCGCGCGCTCGACATCGCCAACCTTCGCTACATCAGTGGGCTCGGCACCTACCTGGACGTCCTCGATGCGCAGCGTCAACTCTTTTCGGCCCAGGTCGATCTCGCGGGGACCACCCGAGACCACCTCACGGCGGTTGTGCAGGTCTACAAAGCGCTCGGTGGTGGCTGGGAGATGCAGTGATGAATCGAAGGCAGTCAGATGCAGAACTGTTGGAGCCGGTGGCCGTGAGCGCGAACGGGAACGTCTCACCCGACTCCGAGTCACCGGCTGCACCGGCTCCGCGACGCCGGTATCGACGCCGGATCGTCCTGGCGTTCGGCGTTGTCGCGGCCGTGGTGCTGCTCACCTTCGGCGTCCGCTACGTCCTGTACGCGAGAGCGCACGAGTCCACAGACGACGCGTTCATCGATGGTCATATCGTCGGGGTGAGCCCCAAGGTAGCGAGCTACGTCGCCCGCGTGTTCGTGGACGACAACACGCACGTGAAGGCTGGCGATCTGCTCGTGGAGCTGGACTCGCGAGATTTCGAGGCGCGCCTGGCGCAGGCCGCCGCGAACCTGACGGCGGCGGTGCAGCAGCACCAGGCGGCGCTCATGAACACCCGTGTCGTCGAGCGAACGGCCGGCGCCGGCGTCCAACAGGCCGAGGCCGCGGTGACGACCGCGGAGCGCCAAGTCGACGGCGCGCGCAGTCGCCTCGAGCAGGCGCGGGCGCAGGTCGTCTCGGCTGAGGCCGAGGCGACCCGCGCGGCAGCCGACGTGCAGCGCTACGAGAGTCTTGTGAAGTCCGGTTCTGTGTCGCGCCGGGAGCGGGACACCGCGGTGGCGACGAACGACAAGGCCGCGGCCGACCTCGACGCCGCGCGGAAGGCGCAGCAGGCGGCCGCCGATACCCTGCGCCAGCAAGAGGCGCAGCTCGCGCAGGAGCGCGCACGGCTCGAGAGCGCGCTGGCTGCTCCCGATCAGATCGCGCAGACCCGGGCCCAGGCCGATCAGCTCGCGGCCCAGATCGTCCAGTACGAGGCGGCCGTCCACCAGGCCGAGCTGGATCTTTCGTATACCAAGCTGTACGCGCCCGAGACGGGGCGCGTCACGCGCAAGAGCGTCGAGCCCGGCGCGTACGTCCAGGTCGGCCAGACGCTGTTCTCGATCGTGCCCGACCGCGTGTGGGTGGTGGCCAACTTCAAGGAGACCCAGCTCCGCCACATGCGACCGGGGCAACCCGCGACCGTCAGGGTCGACGCGTATCCCGATCGGCTCTTCCGGGGGCATGTCGACAGCATCCAGGCCGGCAGCGGCGCGCGCTTCAGCCTGTTGCCGCCCGAGAACGCGACGGGCAACTACGTGAAAGTCGTTCAGCGGGTGCCGGTCAAGATCGTCATCGACGAGGCGCCGGATCCCCAGCACGTCCTGGGCCCCGGCATGTCGGTGGTGCCCGAGGTGCGGGTGCGATGAAGGCCACCATGCCCGTCATCGCCATCCTCGGCGCCGGCCCCGGAATGGGGCTGGCAATCGCCAAGACTTTCGGCGGGCACGGTTACCGAGTTGCGCTCTTGTCGCGCGACCCCGCCAAGCAGAAGCCGCTCGTAACCGAGCTCTCCACCCGCGGCATCATCTCGGCCGCCTTCCACGCCGATGCGCGCGACCGCGGGTCGGTCGCGTCCGGCCTCGCGGCGGTGAAGCAGCGCTTCGGCTCGATCGACGTGCTCGAGTTCTCGCCGTGCGACCGCACGCTCCCGCTCCCGTCGGCGACGGAGCTGAGCCACGAAGACGTCGAGGTCTGGATCGACTTCTACGTCCACGGCGCCGTCGCCGCCGTGAACCAGGTGTTGCCGGACATGCTCGCGAGGCGCTCGGGGACGATCCTGTTCACGACCAGCGCCTCGTCGGTCCATCCCGTCCCCAGATTCGGCGCGGTCGGGGCCGCGATGGCCTGGCTCCGCAACTGGGCCTATGCGCTGCATGCTGCGGTCGCGCCGAAAGGCGTGCAGGTCGGCCATGTCGCCATCGGCGCCGTCTTCGGCCGTCAGCCGGGCGCCACCCCCGACGCGATTGCGCCGCTCTACTGGGAGCTCCACATGCACCGCCACGAGATCGAGAAGGTCTTCCTGCTGGACGTGGCCGATTGGCTCCAAGTGTCATGAGCAGCGCAGCCGCCGAGCCCTGGCGTCCGAGACACAACCCGTGGCTGATCGCCGTCGTGGTCTCGCTCGCCGCCTTCATGGAAGTGCTCGACACCAGCATTGCGAACGTGGCACTGCCTCACATCGCCGGCGACCTCGGGGCCAGCAACAACGAGAGTACGTGGGTGCTGACCACGTATCTCGTTTCCAACGCGATCGTGCTGCCCATCAGCGGCTGGCTGGTCGAGCTGTTCGGCCGCAAGCGCTTCTTCATGCTGTGCATTGCGCTGTTCACACTGGGCTCGGTCTTCTGCGCCATGTCGCCGAGCCTCGGCGTGCTGCTCGCCGCCCGGGTGCTGCAGGGCGCGTTCGGCGGTGGGCTCCAGCCGATGGTGCAGGCGATCCTGGCCGATAGCTTTCCGCTCGAGCGCCGCGGCCTGGCGTTCTCGGTGTACGGTGTCACCGCCGTGTGCGCACCGGCCCTCGGACCGACGCTGGGCGGGTGGATCACCGACAACTATTCGTGGCGCTGGATCTTCTGGATCAACCTGCCAGTCGGCTTGCTCGCGCTCGCGCTCGTGTTCCGGCTCGTGCAGGACCCGCCGTATCTGACCGAGCGCGGCAAGACTGGGATGCGGGTCGACTACATCGGATTCGCCCTACTCACGCTCGGGGTCGGCGCGCTGCAGATCATGCTGGACAAGGGGCAGGAGGACGACTGGTTCGGCTCGCGGTTCATCACGACGCTCGCGGTCGTGGCTGGCGTGTGCCTCACCGCGCTCGTGATCTACGAGTGGTTCCGTCGCGATCCCCTCATCGATGTCCGGCTGTTTACGAACCGCAACTTCGCGACGGCCAATCTGATGATGTTCCTGGTCGGCGCCAACAGTTTCGCGACCACCGTCCTGGTTCCCCAGTTCCTCCAGACCCTGATGGGGTACACCGCGCAGAAGGCCGGGATGGTGCTGTCGGTCGGCGCGCTCTTCCTGCTCGTCGAGATGCCGATCGTTGGCCGACTGGTCACCGTCTTCCAAACGCGCTACCTGGTCGCGTTCGGCTGGGTTCTGCTCGCCGGCACCATGTACCTGTCGACTCAGCAGCTTGATCTCGCGGTGAGCTTTCAGTCAGTCACCTGGCTGCGCGTTTTGCAGTTCGTCCCGATCCCCTTCATCTTCATCCCGACCACGACCGCCGTGTACATCGGCGTCCCCGCCGAGAAGAACAACACCGTGGCCGGGCTCGTCAACTTCATGCGCAACATCGGCAGCGGCGTGGGAACGTCGATCGTCACGACGCTGATCGCACGGCAGTCGCAATTCCACCAGGTCCACCTGGTCTCGCGCCTGGCGACCGACAATCCCTCGTTTCAAGCGCAGCTGAATGACATGGTGCATCGCCTCGCCGCGGCCGGCCTCGGCACCTGGGAGGCGCAGCGCCAGGCGTACGCGCGCTTCTACGAGATGGTGCAGCAGCAGGCGCAGGCGCTGGCCTACATCGACACGTTCTGGCTGCTCGCCATCGGCGCGGCGCTGATGTTCGTCCTCGCTTTCACGCTGCAGCGGAACGACCCGCGCGCGAGCGGCGCGGTGAGCGTGCATTGACGATGCGATCCCCCGTGCTTCGCCGGCTGCTCCCTGCGATCGCCGTGGCGCTCGTGCTCTCGATTGCGATTCCAGGCCATGTGCCGGCGGAGGGGGCGGGTGTTCGATTCCCGGGCCGCGTGTCCTGGATCGCCGGCGGGACCATGGTGGTGACCACGGACGATGGTGTCGCCGTCCGCGTCGATCTGACGGAAGTGCCACAGGACGAGTACCAGCGGCTGGCGCCCGGCGACCGCGTCTTGGTCATCGGTGTCCTCGACCGCAACCGCATCGTCGCGATCACGATCCGATCGCTCGAGCCGTGAGCTCGGCTTCATATCGTTCCAGGGTCAGAGGAGGTCGAACCATGTCGAGATTGGAAGGCAAAGTGGCTCTGGTAACCGGGGCGTCCAAGGGTATCGGGGCGGGAATCGCCAAGGGGTTGGCCGCGGCCGGGGCGTCGGTCGCGGTGAATTACGCTTCCGACAGGAGCAGCGCGGCAGCTGTGGTCGCGGCGATCACCGCCTCTGGCGGCCGGGCAATCCTGGTCCCTGGCGACGTCTCCAAGTCAGCCGACGTGGCACGGCTGTTCGTCGAGACCAAGGCGGCCTACGGCGCGTTGGACGTGCTCGTGAACAATGCCGCGGTCTACAGGTTCGGGTCAATAGCGACGATGACCGAGGAAGAATTCCATCGGGAGTTCAACACGAACGTCCTCGGTCCGCTTCTGATGATCCGTGAGGCCGTCAAGTACTTCGGGCCGCGGGGTGGCAGCATCATCAACATCGGCTCGATGGCGTCGCAAGTGAACCCGCCCAACCTGTCGGTCTACACGGCAACCAAGGGTGCTCTCGACGCGATCACACGCGTGCTCGCAAAGGAGTTGGGGGCGAGACAGATTCGAGTGAACTCAATCAATCCCGGCGCGACGGAAACCGAGGGCGCTCGCGCGGCCGGCGTGATTGGAGTCGGCAGTGACTACGAGAAGCAAATGATTGCCATGACGCCCCTCGGCCGCATCGGGCAACCCTCGGACATCGCACCTATCGCAGTGTTCCTGGCCTCCGACGAGTCTGGTTGGCTGACGGGGGAAATCATTTTGGCCTCCGGCGGCCAACGCTAGGTTTTTTCCGCACCGTCTACGCACTCATAGCGAGAGAAAAGGAGGACCATCATGCCGGTCAACAGCGATCTCACCGAGGCCCAGGTCAGAGAATTCTTCACCACCCTGAGCAACTGGGGCAAGTGGGGGCCGAATGACCAGCTCGGCGCGCTCAACTACATCACCCCGGCGAAGCGGGCACAGGCCGCGGCGCTCGTTCGCGAAGGCGTCTCTGTCTCCATGTCTTTGCCCCTGGCCACCCAACCAAGTCCGGATAACCCAACGCCGGTGACGCATCTCATGATCCAGACCGGTGCGCCGGGGGAAACGGAGATGGTGCCGCTGCCGTACAGCGCCGACTACTTTGCGATCTCCCCCCACGGCATCGCTAACACCCATCTCGATGCGCTCTGCCACGTATTCAATCAGGGCAAGATGTACAACGGCTATTCGGCCAGCGACGTGACCCCCCTGGGCGCGCGCAACGGTGCCATCGATGCGCTCAAGGACGGGATCGTCTCACGCGGGGTGCTGATCGATGTGCCCCACCTCAAAGGCCGCGAGTGGCTGGAGCCGGGCGAGGCGATCTCCCCGGCGGACTTGGAGGCCGCGGAACAGGCCGGCGGCTTTCGGGTGGAAGAAGGCGACGTGCTGTTTGTCCGTACGGGTCGGCACGCACTGGAGAAGGCGAAGGGACCGCGGGACTCGTTCAAAGAAGGCCTGGCCGGACTCGGTGCGGCCTGCCTGCCGTGGCTGCACGCCCGCAAAGTCGCGGCCTTGGGCTCGGACGGGGCGAGTGACGTCATGCCCAGCGGCTACGAGAAGATCCTGCCGATCCACGCGGTCACGATCGTCGCCATGGGTATCCATCTGCTCGACAACTGCGCCCTGGACGCGCTCGCCGAGGCCTGTGCCACGCGCTCGCGCTGGACGTTTCTGCTGGCCGTGGCTCCGCTCGTCCTCGTGCGCGGCACGGCATCGCCGGTGAACCCGCTGGCAATTTTTTAGGGAACCGTAGGGTTCATGTCATGCGGTTCATGCCGGCTGTCGGCCGCCGGCCACGCCGCGTAATGCGCGGCGTCGCGCCGCTCACTCGCCGATGTCGAACACTACCTTGCCCCCCCGCTGAACGTGGGCGACGGCTTCGCGGAAGGCGGTGAGCCGATAGGTCGCTGCGATAGGTACGCGAATCACGCCTGAAGCGACGAGCGGCGCCGTCTCGCGCAGTGCGTTCGGTATTTTCAACTCGACGTCAGGATGGTTGAGGAAGAAGCCCTTGACAACGACACGTTTCGCAATCAGGTCCAAGGGCGCGATAGTGACCGGCTCGCCGCTCATCAGCGCATAGACGAGGAGCGTCCCGGATTCGCTGAGAACGCCGGCTATGGTCGCGGTTGCTTTGCCTGCGACGCCGTCAATGCCGAGCGGCACCCGGGAGCCGCCGATCCTTGCCCGAATCTTGTCGAGTGCCCCAGGCTGATCAACGGCCACGAGGTCACCGCCGACGACTTGGAGCTCGGGAACGAGCTCCGGCCGCGAACGATGTTGATGGTCTTGAGGCCGCGCGTCCTGGCCATAGCGATGACTGACCGGCCGACGCCGGAGTTGGCGGCATTCTGCGCGACCCAGTCGCCGGGCCTGAGGTCGATGGACTCGTCCAGCAGCAGAGCCGCCGTCGGCGGATTGATGCCGAGCATCGCGAGCTGGCGCGGATCGGCGTCGGGCAGGGAGAACAGGCTTGCGGCGGGCGCCAGGAGTCGCTCGCGCCAGCTGAAACTGTAGAGCGGCACCAGCACGCGGTCGCCGACCTTCAGAGATGTTCGACGCCCCTGCCAACGGCCAGCACTCGCCCCACGCCTTCATTGCCGACGACGCTCGGCAGCGACGGTCGGACCGGATATGCACCTTGGATGAGGTACACGTCGTTCATGTTGATCGGTGCATGCTCGACACCGATCAGCACCTGGTCGGCGCCCGGTGCCGGAGGTTCAGGAAGGTCGGCAAGCTCGAGCGCCGCGAGGTTCGCCCGGCGCGCCCCGTCAGCTGGGTGCTTCGCTTTACGCCCGACCGCAGCTACACCCTGCGCTTCGACGGCGCGCGATGGTCGCGACAGCGCGGAGAGGCCCAGGCGGATCTCGTCATCCAGACGTCGCCCGAGGGATGGGTGCGCTTCCTGAGCGCGGACCGGGCCGGGCGCGAGCGCTGGCTGGACCGCTCGTGCGTCGCAGGGACGTCGAAGAGCGCCAAGGAATTTGCTTCCGCGTTCGACCGCCCTATCGACGAGTAACAGAATCGCGGATTTGAATTATGTAAGTTCGGGCCCGTGCTGGGAACGCCGAGGGGCGAATGCGCGGCCCTGAGTGAGGTAGGTCAGTAAGTAAGCAGAAACTCGAACGTCAGCGGTCGCTTCCACAATTCAAAGCGGGCCGGCGATATGAACCAGCGCTCACGACACCCGATGTTTTAAGGAACTTTCAGCTGCGTGTTTTAGTCGCGTCGAGGTTGCAGGGTGCTGCTGATCTGTAACTACATACGAGACTTGGCGAAAACGTGGTCGCGACTCAAACACGGGTTCGAATCCCGTTGGGGCCACCACCGAACTTGCAGAAATTAACCCTGCGATAAGTCCGGAGAGTGACGCCTCGCCCTTCAACTCGTAGATGAAGCGCGGCTTCCGGCCGGGTCCTTTCCGTGGCGGCAGGTCTGTGGTGGGATAACGGGCGTGAAGACGAAGCGGCCGACGAGCACAGCGCGCAGGAGGCCGCGGGCCTCGGCGACGCCTTGGTGCGCCATGGCACGCCACGTGTCGAGGTATTTCACCAACGTGGCCCTCACGTCTGATGTGTCACGGGACTCGACGCGTCGCTGCGTGGTGAGCGTCTTCAACTCCGAGCGGGTGGTGTCCCGGCGCTGCTCGCGTACCTTGACGGCCTGCAAGAGCGTCTCAAGCGGCCCTGCGTCCGCGACCGCCTCCGCATAGCGGTTCAACTCGACTTCAAGCCGCGCCAGCTCGTTCTTCAGAGTGTCCACGCGTGCCGCGATCGCGGTGGCGGGCTGCTCCAAATCGCGCAGGGCGAGGTCGAGGGCCTCGCGCACGACCTCCGGATCCAGAACGTCGCGGGAAACCGCCTGAAGGACGGTGTCATCGGCCAGGTGCATGTCCACCACGAGACTGTTCGCGCACACGGCTGAGCCTCGACTGTGGTTGTACCAGCAGCGGTAGGCTGGCTTGCGGCCATTCCAGGTCTGCACGATTGTGCCGCCGCACACGCCACACTCCACCATCCCGGTGAGCAGATACTTCGAGTCAAGGGCTCCAACCAGGCGAGGGGAGCCGCGCTTGAAGCCACGGGTCGATGATGCCCGCCTGCAGCATGTCCACGTAGTCCATCGTCGCCGCGTCGTACCCTCGGGTCGGCGCCGTGGACAGTTTTACCGTCTCGACGATCTGGCGGATCGGCGCCTCCAGCGCCCGCTTGACGATCATGGCGCCGACCTTCTCGTCGCCCTCGAGATTCTTCAGGCTGTCGATCGCGTCGACGCTCGCAGCAGCGCCACGCCACCACCCGGCACGATGCCTTCCTCGACCGCCGCCCGGGTTGCGTTGAGCGCGTCCTCGGCGCGCGCCTTCTTCTCCTTCATCGCCGTCTTGGTCGCGGCGCCGACCTTGATGACCGCCACCCCGCCGGCCAGCTTGGCCAGCCGCTCCTGCAGCTTCTCGCGGTCGTAGTCCGACGTCGTCTCCTCGATCTGGGCCCGGATCTGCTTGATGCGGCCCTCGACGGCGGAGGTCTTTCCTGCACCCTCGATGAGCGTGGTGTTGTTCTTGTCCACGACCACCTTCGTGGCGTGGCCGAGATCTTCCAGCTTGACGTTCTCGAGCTTGATCCCAAGATCCTCGGTGAGAGCCTTGCCCCCCGTCAGGGTAGCGATGTCCTCGAGCATGGCCTTGCGGCGATCACCAAAGCCCGGCGTCTTGTTCCTCAGCTCCTTGCCCAGGTGGCTTCCGAGCTGTCGACGCTCCGCGAGCGCCTTAGCCAGCAATTCCGGGAATGACCTCATGGCCGCCCTTCAGGAAGTGCGCGGCAAAGCTCAAAGAGCACGTACCAATCTCATTTCTTGACAAGAAGATCAAGCCCATCGGCGCATGCTCGCGCCACAGCATAACCAGCCTTTTCTTGCCCGGGCATCTTATCCCAGCCACCTTTTTCAATGACTTCAGCTCTCTGCCAGCTACTTACTTCCCCGAATTCTTTAAGTTTCTTCTCATGGTCCGGTTGCTTCATAAATAGGGCGACGCAGATCGCCGCCTGACTCGCCAAGACCGCCTCTCTGGTCATCGTTTGGGTAGTGCCGGAGGTTGTCCAGCCACCCCACGCAAAGCCGATGATCATTGCGATGACTGCCCCACAAATAAAGCCCCAAACTCCAAACTTAATCTTCGTTGTAGTCTCTGGCTTCATTGCGACAGGCCCTCCTCAACCGGGACTTTCGATCCGACACGTTGACGGCGGTGCTTCTGGAAACCCTGGGGCTTGTGTGACCGTGCTTCCAGGTTAGGTCACACCGACCGTGCTGGCGAGAGACACCTCCGCCGAGTCGCCTCCCGCTGCCCATTTCCCGCCGATCCCTGATACGGTCCTCCGTATCACGTCGGATGCCGCGCGAGTCGCTCGATGCGCCGAGGATCTTCCCAACCAAGCGCTACGTCAAGTGGCTCCCGGCCAGTTGGAGCCTGAAGTCCGGGCATGTCGCACGAGACGCCCGCCGGTCTTGACGAGCCGCTGCTGCAGGCTCGTCAGGGACCAGCTCTGGATGGTGACGGGCAGGGCGAGTCGGCGCAGAAGATTGCCCAAGTTCTCGGTAAGATCGCTTCGCACGGCGATTCTGCAGAGGTGCGAAACGCATATGGAGCAATTCCGCCTCGCATGGCGGCGTCCACCGAGCGGACCGTCCCGTCAGTCAAGTCGTTCACACTTCCTGAAACCAACTATCGCCAGGCGATGGCGCTCGCCGACGAGCTCGGCATGCGCCCGCTGCTTCCCCACTGCCACTTCGGCCTCGGCAAGCTCTACCGGCGCACGGGCAAGCGCGAGAGCACCTCACCACCGCGGCGCGAATGTACCGCGAGATGGACATGCGGTTTTACGGCGAATGAGATCGAGGCCCATTCATCTCACCTCCAACACAGGGCTGAAGATCTTGGTCTTGCCGGCGCGCCGTTCGATCAGAAGGCGTCGCGATGCAAGGGCGGCAAGCCTGTTATTCCACGCCGTGGGGCCTACGCTGCGGTCCTTCGCTGCAAGGCGGGGGGCATCGGCCGTCCCCAAGCGCCGCACGAGCTCGAGGGTCTGCTGTTGGATAGGATCGAGCGCTCCGATCACCTCGGGATCCTTCACAGATCCGTGACGATCGAGGCGGCAAATCCAGATGGCGTCGCCGTGGTCCTGAAGATATCCGGTCATCTCGTAGAGCACCTTGGGCGCGGGATTCGCGATCACGGGGTAGAGGTGCGGTACGGTGGTCCGGGCATGATTGCGGTACTCCAAGAGGCAATCGCGCAGAAAGCTGCTCGTGATGACGTCGACCTGATCGAGATCCAAGAAGCAGGGCCCCGGGTCGGGCCGCAGGACTCCCTGGCCGATGAGGATTCCAAGCACCCGATGCGCGTTCTCCGAGCCGGCGAGGACCTCCTGCCGCCCGGACAGTTGAAACAGGGGGAGGCGCGGAACTTTCACTGATCTCACGTGCATGCAGTGAGAATAGTGAGGCGCCACTGTCAAGCGGTCAGCGGGGTGACTGTTGGGTCTCGTCAAGATTGACCTCGGTCCCGCGGTCTGGATCGGTGGTCGATAGTACTGGCGTCATCACGCGGCGGCGGATGGCAGGACGCCCGCGAGCTTTTCCGCCGGCGTGCGCCCCTGCAGCGCGAGTGAGAAACGTTCGTAGTTGTACGTTCTCTCCCACCCCCGTAGGGCCGTGGCGGCCGCGTTGAAATCGTCGAACGTATGGCGGCCCCAGAACTCCTCCGAGGCGAGGTTCGACATCAAAACCGGGGCTGTCATGGGGCCGCCGGCGGGACGAGAGGTCAAGAGCTATCCGGTGCGGGTCGCCGGCACCGACGTCGAGATCGAGGTGTGAGGCCTGGACTCCCTTCCGATCCGGAGGGCGAGGATCCCTTTGCGTTTCGGCGGGTCGAGGATGGCACCCTGGTGCTCGTCGGGCTCGCGGAGTTTTAATTAACAGGTGCCATGCCTCACGCGTTGAACGGGCTGCGGGTAGTCAGCTTCGAGAGCCGCCGGTCGGCGGAGATGGCTGAACTGATCCGCAACTACCGCGGCGAGCACGATCCAGGCGCCGTCCATGCGCGAGGTCCCGCTGTGAATATGCTGGAGCTGGAGATTCTGAAAGTGAACAATGGGGCTCCGGCATATTCGACTAGGTAAAACCTCGGTGGACACCCAAAACCGGCCAGTTGTGGCGGCCCCTCGCGCTAGGGTCGCTGTACACGCTGTGGCTGGAGGAAACCGCTATGGTAGTGTACGCGTTCGACGTGGATGAGACACTGGAGGTTAGCAAGGGTCCTGTGAAGCTGTTCGATCTCGTCAAGCTGCGCGAGCACGGCCATATCGTCGGCCTCTGTGGGAATTGGGCGATGGTGACGCTGCACTATCCGGACTGGCACCACATCTGCTCGTTCGTGGGGCCATGCGGCATCCAGAAGCACGACTTCTTGCGCCAGCTGCGGCAGTACATTCCGGGGCATGACTACGTGATGGTCGGCAACATCCTCGGCATTTCCGGTGCGAGCGACGACCGTGGCGCTGCGGAGCGCGCAGGCTGGCGCTTCATCCAAGAAAGCGAGTTCGCCAAAGGAGTGCGATGAATGAGTGCGCCTGCGGATCCCCTCATCTTGAGCCAGCGGAGCCGGATTGTTCGCTTCGCGGTGGAGCATCGCATTCCGGCCATGTACGAGTTCAGGGAGTTCGTGAGTGACGGTGGTCTGCTCTCCTACGGACCCCACCTCATGAAGATGTTCCGCCGGTCCGCCACCTACGCGGACAGGATCCTGAACGGCGCGAAGCCTGGTGCCACCTATATTGTCGACTGGATCGAGATACGGCGCTCTCTCTGCATGGTTGAGCCTCCGGTTCGCTGAGTCCCTGGAAGGGGTGGTGAACTCCGACGGTACGCTCGACGCCGATCAGGCCTCCGGCGGATTCTTCGGCTCCGTCAGTTCGCAAAAAGGATGCGGTCACATCCGCAGGGCATCTTCACGAGGGTGTCGCCGTTCGGGGCGGAGTCTTTCGCCACGCCGAGAACATCGCCGATCTTCAGAGGGCCATGACCGTCATGCGTGCTACGCGCCGGACCGAGACTGTAGTGTGCTCACCATCTCTTTCGACGGTGATCTTTTCGATCGTAAGAGCTTTGACCCGTAGGACTTGCCCTTGTCTCACAAGCGTTCTTCTCCCGGGTGTGTGCTTGCACTCTATCGCCATAGACGTCCGAGCGGTCGTGACCCCCGGCGGGCCGCTGGCTCGCCGTGAGCCCCAACTTTACCAGTGGGATGGTTGAGTGCCGCGGGCCTGCGAGGGCGGCGTTAGCGCATCGACGCCCCCAGCCTCTGGGCCATGGTCTCGGTCCTCCTGGCCGAGCCACGACCACGTTTTCGCTGGTCGGCAGTATCCGGAGGGACGATCCAACCGTCAAGCCGCATGGGCACCGCGAGCTCGCCGCGTTCAGCGGGCATCTCGGTAGGTGGGAGAGTACCGGAGCTGAAAGCCCTGGAGACGTTGTGGTGCGCAGACGAGCTCGCGTTGGCGTCGCGGCCCGGCAGCCGGGCGGGGCGGCCGTTCATGATGCGGCTCCCGGCGTCGGCGCATCCGGATGGCGTGGTGAGGATGCGGTGTCGGTCGGCTGGCTTCGAGGTAGGTTCGCCTGGATGGAGAGACGGCGAAGCTCACCCAGCCGGTCCCTCAGGGACTGGGCCGTGAAGGGAGTGAGGGGTTGAGAACTGGGTTCGGTGGAGACAACAGGCTTGGGCATTCGGCCGCTCCCCAACAAGGCCTTCAGGGCAAACGACGCCCTGAAGAGGAATGGACTGCTTGGCCTTGTGGAGCGCGGGTGGGCCGCCCGAAGCGCCGTTTAGCGTGTCGACGATCACGTGCCGCAATTACGCGGCGGCACCGCGTGCCGGATTAACGCGACGGCAAGCGCGAATGCCAGGCGAGGCGTACCTGACCGCCGTATAGCGCGACGGCGTCGCGTGGTGCTCTGGCCGCCTCAGCCAGATGCTTCAAATATAGACCGTCAGGGGTCGGCCGTGCCCGATCCTGCGTACACGGGGTACCCCGAAACGCGGTGGGCGTGCGGGAGCTGGCCAAGTCGAGCTTCCGAACGACGGTGGGAAGGTCCGCCTGCTCGGGATTCCGGCGATACGGATCGGGGTGGGGCAAGGGGCGTTCAAACTCATTCTGCAGGCGATCTGGTTCCGAGAGAGGTCTATCGCCCAGAATAAGTACGAAATCGGCGCTCATTCCGCGCTTTTTTCGATAGGGCAATGGCGCGTATCATCGCGTCTTTATTGTCGTCAGGCCTCGGGATGGTGGGGTAGGCGGGCACGAAGTTTCTCGGGAGACGTCGGCAGGGCTCGTGAGGTGAAGCCAGGGGCCGTCTGTTGAAGAGTGGAGAGTCGGGCGCCCGGGATTTCAGCGCGTGGCGGCTCGAGTTCACCCTCGTGGTCATCGGGGCGTTCGCTGCCGCGCGGCTCACCGCGAGCCTCGGCGCGTGCCCGAGGCGTCCTTCGGAGTTCGCCGGTCCGCTGTTGCCTGGTCGCCTCGGCAAGGCTAGAACTCCCCGCCGGTACGCCATGGATGGGTCGCGATCAAGTACGGTGGAACGAGAGCTGAAGCCAGCGCCACCCTGCCATCCGGGTGATTCACATTCGGCGGCGGGAGCTTCGACGCAAGCAGCGTGCCCGCCGCGGCCTCACCCGTGGCGATCTCGAATTCGAACTTCCGATGATCATAGATCTCCTTACCGAACTGCCGCATCGAAATGAGCACGCACTCTGCAACACTTCCCCTTCGGTGCCGTCTGATGCCGCCACGCTCTCGAACCGCACTCCGACGGTTTCTG
>Ga0209057_1000651_pt1 | contig 30271 bp, 35 predicted proteins | sample GraSoiAngelo_146_FD_185903 | JGI IMG/M metagenome (GOLD analysis project Ga0209057, IMG submission 185903) | Grasslands soil microbial communities from the Angelo Coastal Reserve, California, USA - 14_1009_05_30cm (SPAdes) (version 2) | ecosystem: Environmental > Terrestrial > Soil > Grasslands ... | reverse complement strand
GCGAATCACGGAACGGAAGCCGCGGGCTGGAACACTGGACCACCTCCGTCCCATGCGGCCGTAGTCTGGCGGCCGCGACGGGTGCGTTCACCGACCAAGGTTCCGTCGCAACGGCTCGTCCGGTGAAGGACGAACAGAGGGTCTCGAAGACTTCTCCGCCTCCGGTCCCAAGGTCCAGGACGTCCTTCGCTCCCCGAAGCAACTCGGCGGCACGTCCAGTGTAACTCCAGGGCTCGGCCGGCTCGATGGGCCTCGGCGCGAACGGATCGAGTCGCCAACCGCTGAATCGGCGTGCCCGCTTGACGAACGGCCGGATCCTCTCTTTCGCGTCGGTCACGTCGCGCACGAACGGTCGAAATCGGATGCGTTGGGAGCTCGTGAACCTTCGGTGGCGGGGGCCATTGAGGAACGTTGAAATAGCGTCCGTTCCTCCTCGAAATCCCGTGACCGTTAACGTCGTCGTGTGCCTCAAGCAGATCCCAAATCCAGACCTTCAGTTCCAGATTGCTCCGGACGGGAAGGACATTCGGCGGGACGCGCTGAACTACAAGCTGAACGGGGCGGACGAGTACGCCCTCGAAGAAGCCGTCCGGATGAAGGAGAAAAACGGAGGGCGCGTCGTCGCTGTGACCCTGGGCCCGAAGCGGACCGAACAGATGCTGCGGGAGGCCCTCGCGAAGGGAGCGGACGAAGCGGTCCGAATCGCATGGGACGATCCGGCCGCCTTCGACGCGGGCAAGAACGCGCGACTTCTCGCGGCCGCCGTCCGGACGCTGCCTCACGATCTCGTCCTCACCGGCGTGCAGTCGGATGACTATGTGAATTCCGCGACGGGTGGCCTCTTGGCCGGATTCCTCGGCCTGGCCCATGCCAGCGTCGTCACGCGCGTCGCGGTCCAAGGGAGCCGCGTGGAGGTCGCGTGCGAACTCGAAGGCGGACTCCAGCGGGTGTACACGCTGCCGTTGCCGGCCCTCCTGACGATCCAGTTCGGGGCGAACACCCCGCGATACGCGCCGCTCCCGGCGATCATGAAGGCAGCCCGGCAGCCGATCAAGGAGATGGGCCCCGCGGCCCTCGGTCTTTCCGGCTGGGACGCCATCCCGCTGCCGTATGCCTTCGGCGTCCGCGGCCTCTCGCCTCCCGCGGCGAAGGGCCATGCCGAGATGATCGCGGGTTCCGTCGAAGAGCAGGCGAAACGGTTCGCCCAGTTGCTGCGGGAGAAAGGCTTCGTGCGGAGGTGAACCGATGGCCGGCGGAGTCCTGATCGTCGCGGAACATCTCGAGGGCCGGATCGCGCCCTCCACGCTGGAACTGATCGCCGCGGCCCGCCCGCTGGCGCGGTCCCTCGGGGACGAGCGCAACGCCCGGATCGCGGTGCTCGGCCACGGCGTCCGAGGGATCGCGACCCACCTCGCCGGCTACACGCTCGACGTCCTCCTCCTGGACCACCCCGCGCTCGCCGAATACACGGGGGACGGCTACGTCCAGGCCCTCCGCGGGACCGTTGAGTCGACGAAGCCGAGGGTCATCCTCGCGGCTCACACCTCTCAAGGATACGACTTCGCCCCGGCGCTCGCGGGGACGATGGACCTCCCGCTCCTGACGAACTGCCTCGCCATCGACCTCGAGGGCGATCGACTCGTCGCGACGCGACGACTCCTCAACGAGAAGGTCCAGGCGCAGGTGGAGATCCGTTCGGACCGACCGGTCGTCGTCACGATGCGCCCCGGCGCCGTCAAGGCCGTGGGCCCGGCTCGGGGGACGATGACCGTCACGGAGGTGCCCGTCACCCTCGACCCGGCGGCGATCCGGGAGACGTTCGTCCGGCTCGAGCGACCGGGGGTCCAGGACATCGACCTGTCGACCGCCGACATCATCGTCTCGGCGGGACGGGGGATCCAAAAGAAAGAGAACCTCGCCTTGGTCGAGGAATTCGCGAAGGCGATCGGCGGGGTCGTCGGCGCGTCCCGCCCTCTCACGGATATGGACTGGCTCCCGAAGACGCGGCAGGTCGGGCAGAGCGGGAAGACGGTCCGCCCCAAGCTGTACGTGGCCTGCGGCATCAGCGGAGCGATGCAACACGTCGCCGGCATGAAGGACGCGGGGCTGATCGTCGCGATCAACACGGACCCGACCGCGCCGATCTTCGAGGTCGCCCATTTCGGGTTCGTCGCGGACGCGCTCAAGTTGCTCCCGGCCACTTTGAAAGAACTCAAGGCGTGAGGGCGGACCCCCGGAGCTTTCATCTAACGAGGCCTCAATCCGGCATCGTGGAGCAGCCGACCGGTGGGCCGTCGGCCTCGGGGGAGCCGCCGCCTCCCGTCGCACCGCCGACACCGATGCCTCCCATGGGCTGGTATCCCGCGGCCGCGGGCCGCCCTCCCGACATCGGGCTCATCGTGGTCGCGATCGTCGTGATCCTCGGAGCCTTCCTGGCCATTGCGTTTTCCCTCGTGGGGTTCCCGAGCCCTTTCCTGTTTTCCGCCGCTCCGTTCCTCTGCATCCCGGTGATTTTCGTCATCATCGTCCTGATCATCGCCTTCGCCCAAGGGGCCAGCCGACGGTCGATCCCGCCGCCTCCGCCGATCCAACAGCCGATGGTCCCCGCAGGGCAACAGGGGCCGGTCGCCCTGAACTGCCCGAACTGCGGGGGACCGCCGGCGAACGTGGACCGCTTCGGGATCGCGACCTGTTCCTACTGCGGCACACGGTTCCTCGTGCGGTGAGCCATGGCCGAGTAGGGTGATCCGATGGCGCGTTCCGTCGAGGTGGAACTCCCGCGGCTCTCCTACTTCACGGGAGAAGTGATCGAGGGGACCGTCGTGGTTGAGGCGAGCAAAGAGACATCGACCCGTGGTTTGGAGGTCGATTTCACCGGCACCGAGGAGACCGTCATCACGCGGCAGCGAGGGAAACAATCCGTCACGTACCGCTCGAAGGCCATCGTCGTGCAGTGGCGACTGCCTCTCCGAGGCGAGGGGACGCTCCCGATGGGGACGTTCCGGTTCCCGTTCCGATTTCAGATCCCGCTGCACGGTCTCCCATCGTACGCGGGCCGCCACGCGAACGTGAAGTACATCCTGACGGCCCGGCTCGACGTGCCCCTCTGGCCCGACGCCACCTGGAGCACGGAGATCTTCGTGTTCTACGACCGGCCGAGCGTCCGGACGTACGCGCAGCCAGTCCGCTTCCGTTCTCCCGGCGAGGGTCCGCAGGTCTACGTGGAATTGGACGGAGACCGATTCTTCGCGCGCGAGCTCATCGGCTGTCGGATCACGCTCGGCCAGACCGGGAACGCCCGGATCCGTCGCGTGTACACCCGTTTGATCGGCGGCGAATGGGCGCGGGCCGACGGACAGGAGGACACGACGGAAACCTATCGGACCGAGGTCTCTGTGCCCATGGATCAGATCCGGGTCGGCGTGCCTTTCACATTCGAGATCCCGATCCCCGCCGACGTCGCGTCGAGCTACCGCGGGACATACTCATATTACAGCTACGTCCTCCATGTGGCCCTCGACATCGCTTGGGGCTTCGACATCGACGCACAAACGCCGATCGTGATCGTTCGGTGAGGCCGCCGAGGGAATGGAGCCGCTTCCCACGATGTTAACCTTATTCAAGGTTGACCAATAGCCGAACGCTTTTGCGGAGCGACGGCCTCTCGTCGGAGAGGCGAGGCGATGGCCCGACGAACCCTGCTGACGGAGGACGAGATTCAGGCCCGACTGGCCGAGATTCCCCAGTGGAAACGGGAAGGCAAGACGATCTCCCGCACGTGGAAGTTCCGCGACTTTCCGGAAGCCCTGGCCTTCATCAATAAGGTCGGCGCCCTCGCGGAATCGATGAACCATCATCCGGACATCGACAATTCCTGGGCGACGGTCCGGCTCGTGCTCACGACGCATGACAAGGGCGGCCTCACGAACCTCGATTTCGAGCTCGCGAAGAAGATCGATGCCCGCTAGGCGAGGCCGAGGAGCCGGTCGAGGGAGAAGGCGCCGGGCCCCAGCAGAGCGAGGACCAAGGCGAGGGCCGCGTACCCCAGGTCGAGCTCGTATCCGAGGATGAACTTCTTTTGCAACTTCACCTTCGAGAAGACGGTCGTCGCGAGCATCTCGAGGACGAAAAGGATCGCCACGATTTGGGTGAGGAGGCCCAGGATGAGCGCGATGCCGCCGAAGAACTCTAGGAGGGAGAAGAGCGCCGCGAAGGCTGCCCCGCCGGGCCACCCGGTCCCCTTCACCCAGCCGATCGTCTTCTGGATGTCCTTCACTTTGGGCCAACCGTGTGCGAGGAAGATGGCGCCGAGCGCGAGGCGGCCCACGAGTCCCGCGAGATCGTTCCAGACTGGGAGAGCCATTCCACTACCCGCTCCGAATACCGGCGTCCGCGGTAGAAGAATCTTTCAGACCGCCCGGTTACCTCGTGTGATTCAGAGGGACCGTTCGAGGAGCTCCGCGATGTCGTAGCGCCGGATGTCTTCGCGGTTCTTCGTTTTCGCGGCGTCGTCGAGCATGATCAAGCAATACGGACAGGCCGTCGCGACCGCGTTCGCGTTCGTCTCCTCGATGTGGCTGAGCCGCCGATGGTTGACCTTTTCGCCGATCCGCTCTTCCATCCACATGCGACCGCCTCCCGCGCCGCAGCAGAACCCGCGGTCGCGGCACTTTTCCATCTCGACCACGCGGACGCCCGGGATCCGATAGAGCACGTCCCGCGGCTCGTCGAAGATTCCGTTGTACCGCCCCAGGTAGCAGGCGTCGTGGTACGTGAGGAACTGCAGGACGTCCTTCGTCGGAGCGAGGCGGCCGGCGTCGATGAGCTCCCGCAAGAACTGGGAATGGTGGACGACGTCGTACTGCCCGCCGAAGTCGGGATATTCATTTTTCAGCGTGTTGAAGCAGTGGGGACACGTCGCGACGATCCGCGTCACCCGATACCGGTTGAGGGTCTCCACGTTGCCCCTGATCATCGTCTGGGCCAGGTATTCGTTGCCGAGGCGCCGCGGCGGATCGCCGGTGCACTTCTCCTCCGGCCCCAAGATGGCGAAGCGGACGCCAGCCTTTTGGAGGATCCGCGAGAACGCCTGCGCGACCTTCCGGTTGCGGTCGTCGAAGGAGGCCGCGCAGCCGACCCAGTAGAGGATCTCCACCGGCTCGCTCGACGCCGAGGCCGTGGACATGAGGGGCACCCCGAGGCCCTCCGCCCATTTCCCGCGCTGGTCCCATCCGATGCCCCACGGGTTGAAGTTCTGCTCGATCTTCCGCATCGCCTCCATCGTCTCGGCCGGCATCTCCCCCTGGTTCAGGACCAAGTGCCGCCGCATCTCGATGATCTTCGGCACATGCTCGTTCATGACGGGGCATTCGTAGACGCACGCGTAGCACGTCGTACAGGCCCAGATCCCGTCCTTGGAGTGGACGGTCTGGAACATGTCCGGTTGCCCGTCCGTCTTCCCTCCGAGGATCGCGGCCCCTTGCTCATCCAAGGTGTCCCGCATGTTCGTGATGATCCGCATCGGATTCAGCGGCTTGCCGGTCGCATTGGCGGGACAGGCGTCCGTGCACCGTCCGCATTCCGTGCACGCGTACCCGTCGAGGAGCTGGCGCCAGGAGAGCTGCTCGACGCGGTTCACGCCGAACGTCGTGGTCTTCTCCAGATCGACCTTCTTCAGGGCCCCCTTCGGCGTCAGGTCCATGAAGAACGTGTTCACGATCGCGAAGATGATGTGCATGTGCTTCGAGTGAGGCACGTACGCGAGGAACGTGAACAGCAGGACCACATGGGTCCACCAGAGGACGTGCCACCACGTGGGGTCCGCGGGCACGATCGCGAGGCGGACCAGGGTCGACGAGATCGGCTTCCACGCCGGGAGGGCGGCCGTGCCCAAGGCGACGTCCGTCGCGTTGTAGAAGAGGAGCGAGGTCACGATTCCAAGGATGAATAGGAGCACGATCGTCGCGTCGAGCATCCCCTCGTGCATGAGTTTCTTCGGCCGGATCACGTAACGTCGGTAGAGGGCCATCCCGACCCCAATCGCGCCGAGGAAGGCGACGACCTCCTCCGCGAAGTAGAGCGGGCCGTTGAGGGAGAAACCCGCGATCGTCGGCGTCGGGACCTGCCATCCCGCCGCATACGCTTGGGCGGTGATCTCGACGACGCTCGCCCCGAGGATCACGAAGGCCCAGAAGATGAAGGAATGCAGGACGCCCGCGTACCACTCGCGGTCGACCTTGCGCTGAAAAATCCCGTAGACGATGAAATTCTTGACGCGGGTGGGGATGTGATCCCACCGTCTCTCGCGGCCCTTAGCGAGGAAGAGGTATCGGATCCGAAGGTACAGCTTGCGGCCGAACACCGAGAGGCAGACGATGAGGAAAAGCGTCACCGCGTAGGTGTCGCCGGCGGTCAGGACCATACGTCGGGGCTCGGAAGGCGCCGTCCCTTCATCAACCCGCGGGTCGAGGCTTCTCGAAGGGGAGGACGATGCCTTCAGGGTCCTGCTCCCGGATGCGCTGGGTCATGCGAGCGATGTCCGATTCGGCGTAGATTTCGTCATACGCCTCGATCGGAAAAGTCCGGACCTTGGGATCCGGAGCGACGATGACGAGCACGATCTCCGGAGAGTGCTGTTCGAGGAACCGCGTGAGCCGATCGATCGAGGGTCGGGTCGCCGTCGGCACCGGCTCCACGAGAAAGAGGATGGGACCGCGATGCGCGACGATGGCGGGCGAAAACTTGGCGCGGCCCTTGGCCCCAGCGTGCACGCGGAAGTGGAGGGACCGATGCTCATGCGAGAGTCCTTGGCGCACCATCTCGCGGCACACCGCGGCCTCGAGGGCGCTCTTCGACTCGTGGCGTTCGCGGGCCGTCACGCTCCCGCACCGTGGATCGCATCGACGACGGCCTCGGCGAAAGCCGACGTGCCGACCTCCTTCGCGCCGGGCATCTGCCGTGCCAGATCATAGGTGACGATCTTCGCCGCGACGACCTTCCGCACCGCGTCGCGAAGCCGCGTGGCCGCTTCCTTCCAACCGAGGTATTCCAGCATCATGACGCCCGCGAGCATTTCCGCGGCCGGATTCACCTTGTTCAGGCCGGCGTACTTCGGAGCGCTCCCGTGGACCGGCTCGAAGACGGCGTGGGCGTCCCCGATGTTCCCGCCCGCCGCGACTCCGAGGCCGCCGATCTGCGCCGCGGCCGCGTCGCTCAAGTAGTCGCCGTTCAGATTCGTCGTCGCGAGGACCTCGTATTCTTCCGGACGCAGGAGGAGTTGCTGAAACATGTTGTCCGCGATGACGTCCTTGATGACCACCCGATCGGCCGGCGGCTTGCCGTCGTACTTGCGGAGGGCATCGTCCCACGAGATCGTCCGATCTCCGAATTCTTGCTGGGCGACCTCGTATCCCCAGGCGCGGAACGCCCCTTCCGTGTACTTCATGATGTTCCCCTTGTGGACGAGCGTCACCGATTTTCGTCGGTTCTCGATCGCGTATCGGATCGCCTTGCGCACGAGGCGCTTCGAGCCGGTCTCGCTGATTGGCTTGACGCCGATCCCGCTGTCGGCCCGGACTCGGGTCTGGAATTCCTTCTCGAGGATCTCGATCATGCGCATCGCCTCGGCGGACCCTTTCTCCCATTCGATCCCGGCGTACACGTCTTCCGTCCCCTCGCGGAAGATCACGACGTCGACGCGCTCCGGGTGCGTCACCGGACTCGGCATCCCCGGGATCCAATAGACCGGTCGCACGTTCGCGTAAAGGTCGAGGGCCTTCCGGAGGGCGACGTTGAGGGAGCGAAATCCGCCGCCCACGGGCGTCGTCATGGGCCCTTTGAGCGCGACGACGTATTCTCGGATCGCGGCGAGGGTCGCCTCCGGGAGCAACTCGCCGTATTGAAACATCGCCTTCTCTCCGGCCGGGACGGGATACCACGCGATCGTCCGGCGACCGTGGAAGGCCGTTTCCACCGCGGCGTCGATCGCTTGGAGCGCGACCTGGACGACCTCCGGGCCGATCCCGTCGCCCTCGATCAGCGGGACGATCGGATCATCCGGGATGCGCAGGCCATCGGCCGCGATGAGGATCTTGTGCCCCCGTTTCGGAGGCCGCAAGACGAGGCGCTCCGACGGCATCGGGTCGCCTCAAGCCCGCTCGTCGAGGGGGACGTAGGCGAGGTCCTTCGGGCCGACGTACCAGTCCAGGGGCCGGAGGAGTCGGTTGTCCTCCCAATACTCCAGGACGTGGGCCGTCCAGCCGGGGGCCCGGGAGAGCGCGAAGACCGGGGTGAAGAGGTCGGTCGAGATCCCGAGGCGATGGAACACGAGCCCGGAGTAGAAGTCGACGTTCGGGAAGATCCGCTTCGACGCGAGTTCGCCGACGACGGTCTCCTCGATCGCCGTGGCGATCCGGAAGTACGTGTCGTCGCCTTTCGACTCCGCGAGCTGGCGGGCGTACTCCTTCATGATGAGGGCCCGCGGGTCGTACGTCTTGTATACGCGGTGGCCGAAGCCGGGGACTTTCTCCTTGTTCCGGAGCTTGTTAACGATGAACTCTGGGGCGGCCTCCGGCCGACGGATCGTCTCCACGAGGCCGAGCGCGTCCTCGATCGCGCCGCCGTGGAGGGGCCCCTTGAGCGTCGCGATGGCGGCGACGATCGTACTGTGCAGGTCCGCCCGCGTCGAGGCGGCGACGGTCGCCCCGAACGTGGAGGCGTTCATGCCGTGGTCGGCGTACAGGACCATGGCGACGTCCATCATGCGGGCCCACGTCGGGTCCGGCCGCTTCCCCGTGACCATCCGGACGAAGTCCTCCGCGTGGCCCAGCGTCGGGTCCGGTCGGAGGACGCGTTGCCCTTTCCGGATCCGCTCGTAGGTGGCCACGATCGTCGCGAGTTGCGCGGTGATGCGGAGCGCCTTCCGCATGTTCGCGGCCTGGGTGGAATCATCCCGCTCCGGATCGAAGCCGCTCATGTACGACACGGCGGTCCGGAGGACGTCCATCGGCGGGGCGTGCTCGGGCATCGACCGAAGGAGTTTCAGGACGGACGGCGCAAGGGGTCGTGCGGCGGCGAGTTCCGCCCGCGCGCTTTCCAGCTCCGCGCGATTCGGAAGGCGGCCTTGGAGGAGGAGGAAGACGACCTCCTCGAAGGAGGAATGCCGCGCGAGGTCTCGGATGTCGTACCCGCGGTACAGGAGCCGTCCGCGCTCCCCGTCGATGAAACAGATCGACGTCTCCTTCACGTAGACGTCGTCGAGGCCTCGATGGATCTCCGGGGCGTCCAGGGCCGCCTTCACACGTCTCCTCCGGACCGATTGAACATCATCCACCGCCGGTCTATGGCGGATACTAAGGTGGAACGATTCTTAAATGTCATGGTCACGGCTCCCATCTCCGGAAGTCAGACGGGAATGCGGAGGATCGCGTCGGCCATCGCACCGAAGAGCAGCAAGGCCAGGTAGATGCCGGAGAATTTGTAGCCCGCCCACGCCGTTTCGTCGCTCGGCGACGCGAGGAACTTCGCGGTGAAGCCGAGGAGGATGGCACCCGAGAACAGCGCGACGCCGAGGTAGAGGGCGTCGAAGGCGGCCGTGAACACGAAGGCAATGCTCGCGACGGCGACGACCGCCGAGGAGAGGGCGATGGCCCATGCCGACGTCCGTTCGTCCGAGACCGCGGGGAGCATCGGCAGGCCCGCCCGCCGATAGTCCTCGCGGCTGCGGTAGGCGAGGGCCCAGAAGTGCCCGGGGGTCCAGAGGAACACGAGCAAGGCGATCAAGATGGCCGGGAGGCTGATCGCGTTCGTCGCGGCGGCGGAACCCGCGAGGGCCGGACAGGAACCGGCGAGGCCTCCGATGACGATGTTGCTCATATGCGCCCGCTTCAGGCCCACCGTGTAGACGCCGATGTAGATCGCAAAGCCGAGGCCGATCATGGCCGCGGTCAGCAAGTTGATCCCGACGGCCGCCACGACGAGCCCGACGGCGACGAGGCCGAGCCCGAATTCGAGGGCATGGGCCGGCGGCTCAATCCGACGTTCAGGGAGCGGGCGGGTCCGCGTCCGGTGCATCACCGAATCGAGGTCCCGGTCCAGGTAATGGTTCGTCGCACTCGCGCCCGCGGCCCCGAGGAATCCAGCGAACATCAGGAGGCCGAATCGGACCGGGTCGACGTGGGCCCCCGACGTGGCGATGTAGCCCGCCGCGGCCACGAGCAGCAGGAGCGAGTCGATGCGGAGCTTCATCAATTGGACGTAGTCCGAGATTGGCACGAGAACTCAGCGCGCGCTAAGAGAACGAGCGTTCTTAACCTTTGTTGACGAACCGCGTTCGTGCGTGACGGCTCGGTCTTCGCGCGCCCGCTTGCGGAGGTACCAGTCGCAGTCCCGCCGGACCGGACAGTCGGAGCACCGCGGGTTCCGAGCCTTGCAAAGGGTACGACCATGGGAGATGATCGCGAGATGCCACGCCTTCCGTTTTTCCGGAGGGGTCCACTGCTCGAGGGCGGCTCGGATTGATTCGTAGTCCTTGCGCCGAGTAAGACGCCACCGGCCGGCGATGCGGGCGATGTGCGTGTCGACGGGGAAGGTTGGATGCCCCCCGCTCATCGCGAGGACGACGTCCGCGGTTTTCGGGCCAACGCCGGGAAGGGACATCAGCTCCTCCCTGGCCCGGTCCGTCGGAAAGGCGAGGATCGTGTGGAGGCGGCCGGCCCACCGGTCGCGGACCGCGATCGCGATGGCGCGGATCCGCGGGGCCTTCTGGCGGGCGAGGCCCGCATGCCAAATCGCCCGGGCGATGTCCCCCTCCGAGACGGCCGCGAGGCGGTCGGCTGTGACATGGCCGACCCGGGCGCGCAATGCCTCGAACCCGCGCCGTTCGTTCGCGACGGTCGTACTTTGCGAGAGCACGGTCGAGATCAGGACCTCAAAGGGCGTCATCGTTCGCGCCCAATCTTGGATCGGATAACGAGCCTCGAGGACGCGCATCGTTCGAAGGAAGGCGCGTCGGTCCACGGGCTCCGAACGGCCGCGGACGGGAAAAAGGTGCTCAGCTTTCGACGAAGGACCGGACCATCGTGACGATGTTCTTCGGCCGCTCCCGCAGGCGGCGACTGAAGTACGGAAGCCAATTCGGCCCGTAGGGGATGTATTCCGAGACCCGATGGCCTTGGCCGACGAGCTCCCGCTTCAGCGGGTCCCGGACGCCCTGCAGCATCGCGAATTCGAACGACGTCGAATGTTCTCGGGAAAGTTCGAGAGCACGATCGATCATCCGGCCGTCGTGGCTGCCGACCGCGAAGTCTCGGGTCCTCTGGAAGAGGGTCTCGAGGTGAGCGAGGTAGGCGCGGTCGATTTCTTGCCGGCTCGGATATGCGATGTCCGCGGGCTCCTTGTAGGCTCCTTTGACCAATCGGATGCGCGCCCGGTCCGCAATGAGGCGGTCCAAGTCTCCCCCCGTGCGTCTGAGATTCGCCTGGAGGCAGACGCCGATGCGATCGTATCGTTCCAGGAGCCGCTCGCCGATCCAGAGGGTATCGTCCGTGGTGTGGGCATTCTCCATGTCCAGCCACAGGACGCGCCCGTCCGCCTTGGTCGCGTCCAGGACCGAGAGCATTTGCGACAGCGCGTAGGCCCGGTCGATGAGCACGCCGAATTGGGTCGGCTTGAGGCTGACCGTGCCGCGGATGCCCTGGGACCGCATCGCATCCAGGAGGCCCAGGTATTCCCGGGTCGTCGCCTCGACCGGGCCTTTCTCGCGGTAGTGCTCCCCCAGATGGTTGACGAGGGCGTCCATGCCGCGGGCGTTCGCGTCCCTCGCCACCCGGAGGGCGTCTTCCATTCTCTCTCCCGCGACCCACTGACCGGCGAATCGCAAGAGGAGAGCCATCGAGTCGCGCGAACCCCGCCGCCCGCTCAAATAGATTCCGAAAAGGCCGCGCCTTCGGTCAAATCGGCTTGTTGCAGGACATGCAGAACTTGACGAACTCCGGGTTCAAGCGCCCGCAGTTCTGGCATCGGACGCGGATCTCGGACGTCCGCACCGCCTCGCGGTCCCGGGCCGTGTTGCCCACGCTCCCCGTGACGGCACCGACGAGGAGGAAGATCCACCAGAGTCGCATGAGCCATCCTCCGACTCCCGCGAGGACCCCGCCAATCACGAAGAGGATGACCGCTCCCATCATCGTGCTGAAGATCCCCAGGACGCCACCGCCTCCGAGGGCCGCCCCGATCGTCCCCGTGATGAATCCGAACGCCGCGTAGATGATAATCACGATGCCGATAATCGTGAACAGCGCGCCGACGAGGAGGACCGTCACGGCCCCCCATCCGAACGGGAGCGAGGGCGGACTTCGTTGAACGCGACTCATCGAATAGGCGGCGGGTATCGCCATGCGATTCGAACCGGAATCTCTCGCTCGAGACCTTCACCGCCGTCCGTCCATCCCCGCATAAATCTTTCATCGGCGTTCCCACGCCTGGTACTCAGCGTTACGGCCTGATCGAGGATGGAATTCAAATTTGAACGCGTCGGGCAATCCCTTAAGTGGGACCGAGGCGCTTAGAATCGTCGATGGACTTCTCGCGAAAACTCGACCAAGCCCAGAATCTTTCCGATCTCTTCGAGCTCGTGAAGCGAGCGGTCGAGGCGGTCCTCGGACGGACCCGCGCGGGCCTGATGCTCGCCCTCGCCGATCTCGGCAATCACCCTCAAGGGTTCCTCGGGGCCTTCTATCCCGTCGCGAGCAACGTGATCGTGATGAACAAGGTGCCCCTCCTGAGGATCCAGGAGACGAACCCGAACCTCTACAAGCCCTACGCGTTCTACGTCCTCCTGCACGAATACCTCCATTCCCTCGGCTTCGTCGACGAGCGGGTTTGCCGCGAGCAATCCCACCGAATCCTGGAGACGTTGTTCGGCGTGGACGCCCTCGTCACCCAGATTTCGGGCGACACGACGCGGTTCTTCCCGAACCTCGTATTCCCCGATGCGGCCTGGCAGCCCTCGGAGTTGAGCCTCGAGTTCGTGCGCGGCTTCGACCGCGGGTCCGCGTCGTACATCGCGTGACGGACTTCATCCGCGAACTCGGGCCGAGAAACTTCTAATACGCCTCGCCGGTTCGCCGCGCGCGGAGGCGGGAGATGGCGATCACAGCCGGGAGGAAGGCCATCGCGGAGTTCGTCGGGGCCTTCACCTTGATTTTCATCGGCGCCGGCGCCATCCTTTCGCCGGGGGGAAGCGATCTCCTCCTCGTCGCCTTCGCTCACGGCCTTGCGATTGGGGTGATGGTCTCAGCGCTCGCGCGGATTTCGGGCGGTCACTTCAACCCCGCCGTGACCCTCGGCGCGCTCGTGGGACGGCAAATCACCCCGCGACTCGCGGCCGTCTACTGGGGGTCCCAGTTGCTCGGGGCCCTCGTCGCCGCGTTCGGCCTCAGCGTCATCTTCCCGGCCTCGGTCTGGCAAGCGTCCCATCTCGGCACGCCGGCTCTCGGCAGCCCGCCCGGCCTTTCGTGGACCGTGACCCCGGCCGTGGGGATCCTCGTCGAGGCGATCCTCACCTTCCTCCTCGTGTTCGTCGTGTACGGCACGGGGATCGATCCGAAAGGGAGCTTCAACGCCGTCGGCGGGTTCGCCATCGGACTCACGATCTCGATCGACATCATGATGGGCGGTCCCCTGACCGGCGCCGCGATGAACCCCGCGCGGTGGTTCGGGCCGGCGGTCGTGTCCCAATTCTTCGACAATTGGTACGTCTACTGGATCGGACCCTTCCTCGGTGCGATCGTCGCGGGCCTGTTGTACAGCGGGGCGTTCCTCGAGAAGACTCCGTGAAAAATGAGCACGGCATGGAGGCGCGTGCGCGCGTTGCGCGCCATCAAAAGCGCACTTCTGTTAATCTAAGGACAATGTTTAAATCGGGCTGGAGGGTCCACGCATTGCAATGATGCGCGGGGCCGCCCCATCGAAGGCCACGGTGCCTCAAAAACCCGTGATCCAAGAGGCGCCCGTGAAGTTCCGGTCGGGGAAACACACCGCGATCGTGAAGGAAGTTTTCGACATTACGACGAAGTATCCGGAGACGTACCTGATCCGCTTCACCTTCGAGCACGAGTCGGTCTTCGACTTCGAGCCGGGTCAGTTCATCTCGATCTTCGCGGAGAAAGAAGGCAAGCGCATCTCCCGGCCGTATTCGATCGCCTCATGGCCGGAGAATAAGGCGTTCCTCGAACTGTGCATCAAGGTCGTGGAGGGCGGGTTCATGTCGAACTTCCTCCACCATGTGCCCGTCGGCACGAAGCTGCCGACGATCGGGCCCCTCGGACGCTTCGTGATGCAGGAGCCGATCCCCTTCGACACCGTGTTCGTCGCCACCGGGACCGGGGTCGCCCCGTTCATCGCGATGATGGGCCACATCTGGGACCGGGGCCTCGACCGAGGCCGCGAGTTCCACATGGTCTTCGGCGTCCGGTACGTCCAAGACCTCATCTACCGCGACCTGATCGAGAAGTGGGAGCGGGAGCACCGGAACTTCCACTTCTACCCGACGATCTCCCGACCCGAGACCTCGGATTGGAAGGGCCGGGTCGGATACGTGCAGAAGATCTTGGAGAACGAGATCAAGGACCACGGGCGGAAACAGGTGTTCATCTGCGGGCTCCACGACATGGTCGAGGACGTCAACAACCTCTGCAAGCGCCTCGGCTTCGCGTACGTCCGGTTCGAGAAATGGGACTGAACCCGCTCACGGCTTGAGGCGCAACCACACTTTCCCGACGATCCGATCGAGGGGGACCGCCCCGAAGGCGCGACTGTCGCGGCTCACCGCCGCGTTGTCCCCTTCCAAGGGAATCTGCGTCGAAGCCTCGGTCTCGGACACGCGCTTCACGAGGAAACGGTCCGAGAGTTCGGGGTCTCGCACCACGACGAGGTCGCCGCGACGCGGCCGTCGGACCCGATAGGCCCACCGGTTCACCAGGACGTAGTCCCCCGGCTCCAGGGTCGGTCGCATGCTCTCGTCCTCGATCCGGAATCGGCGAAGGGGGAACATCGCCGGGGCCCGCGGGCCGCTCCTACCGGAACTTCGGGTAGACGGTCTGGCGTTCCGTCGGATACGGCGCCTTGACGGTCATCGTCTCGAGGCCTTTCGTCTTCCAGTAGATCGAGGCGATGTCGTTGGTCGCCTTGAGGAGATCCTCGGCGGCTTGCAGGTTGATCTCTTGTCGTGCCTTCGAGCCCGACTTGAGCGCCTTCCAGACGAGGTCGTGCAGGTCCGGGAACGTCTTCAGGTGATCCGGCTTGAAGTAGTCGCCCCACAGGATGCGGACCTCGGACTTCGCGATCTCCGCGTGCTGCTCCTTGACGAACACGTAGCGGGCGAGCTTCGCGTTGTACTCCTGCCTCTGTTCCGGCGTCGCGTTCGGGCCGGGCTTCTCGAGCTGGTTGATCAGGTCGATCATCCGGACGACGGTGTGGGCGGCCATCTGCGCGTGGTGCGGATCGTAGATGCCGCAGGGGATGTCGCAATGCGCGTAGGCAACCGGGGCCGGCGAAAATCGGTCGAGCGCGCGGGCCAGCGAATACAGAAGTGACATGGTCGCCTCGTAGCGGAATCCGTTATTTAAACGTCGCGTGAGGCCGCTCCGAGTCCGGTGCCGAATCGACTTATGCCTCGTCCGCGCTTTTCGCGCCGTGCCGAGGTACCGCGACCTGCGAGTCCTCCGCTCCGAGTACGCCGCGAAGCGCGAGCCGATCGAGGCCCGCCTCGCCGAGTTCCGGCGCGTCGGATCGCTCCCGGACGAACGACTGTTCGAGGAGATGTGCTTCTGCATCCTCGCGATTCAGTCGAAGGCGCGGACCGCCGATGCGGCGGTCCGGGCGCTCGCGGACGACGGGCTCCTCTGGCCCGGTCGCCATCGTGAAATGGCCACGTTCCTCCAACCGCGGACTCGGTTCCACAACCACAAGGCCGCCTACATCGTCCGAGCAAGGGACCGGTTCTTCCCGTCCGAGGGCCCCATCCTCGGCAAGTGCCTCGACGGGTTCGCGGACCCGAAGGGCGCGCGGGCCTGGCTCGTCCGCGAGGTCGACGGCCTCGGATGGAAAGAGGCAAGTCATTTCCTCCGAAACATCGGCCGAGGGGACGGCCTCGCGATCCTCGACCGCCACATCTTGAGGAACCTGATGCGGCATGGCGTGATCGGTCGTATGCCACCCTCGCTGACCCCGAACCGATACGTTCGGATCGAGTCGCGCATGGAGCGATTCTCGGATGCTGTCGGGATTCCGATGGCCGCGCTCGACTTGCTCCTTTGGAGTCGGGAAACCGGCGAGATTTTCAAGTGATGAAGGGGAGGCCGTTTCGGGCCCTCCGTTCTCGCTCATCTGTTAACCTTGTTTAAGGTTGATAGGCTCGTCCCGGACCCTGATGTCGGGTGGCCCGAATCTCTGATGTAGCCGGGAACGAATCGCGAGCTGATGGGCGAGCCCGCCCCGATCGACGTTCGCGCACCTTTGCTCGCCTGGTACGACGCGAATCGTCGTGATCTCCCGTGGAGACGGACCCGAGATCCATATCGAATCCTCGTCGCCGAAGTCCTCCTTCAGCGGACGCGGGTGGCGAGCGGCGTCCCGTACTACGAACGATTCCTCGCTCGGTTCCCGACCGTCCGCGACCTCGCCGCGGCGCCGCTAGACGATGTGCTCGCGGCATGGGAGGGCCTCGGCTTCTACCGGCGGGCGAAGCACTTGCATGCGGCGGCCCAAGCCATCGTGAATCGGCATGGAGGGACAGTGCCCCGTTCCTACGAGGTGCTCGCGGCGCTCCCGGGTATCGGGCCGTACACCGCAGGCGCCATCGCGAGCATCGCTTTCGGCCTCCCAGTCCCCGCCGTCGATGGGAATGTGACGCGGGTGATCAGCCGCCTTTTCCGGATTCGCTCGGACGTCACCCGACCGCCGGCCCGACGGCGCCTCGCGGAACTCGCCGCGGACCTCGTCTCGGTCGACCGAGCCGGCGCGTTCAACCAGGCGATGATGGAACTCGGCGCGACGATCTGCACGCCGGTTTCTCCCGCCTGCGAACGATGCCCGGTGGAAGGACTCTGCCTCGCGCGGGCCGCGGGGGAGGAACGGGAAATCCCACTTTCCGGCAGGCGGGCCGCCGTCCGAACGGTCCGAGTCGCCTTTGCGTTGATCGAGGCGAAGGGCCGGGTCCTGCTGGTCCGACGCAAGCCGGGCGAACTGCTCGGGGGCCTGTGGTCCCTCCCGGGCGGGGAGATTCCTCCGGAGCGACCGGAGCGCGAGATTGTCCGTGAGCTCGTGAAGGAACAGACCGGGGTCGCGGTCAACATTCGCACGCGCTGGGCCCCGATCGAGCGGACGTTCTCGCATCGCAAATGGTCCGGTTCGATCTATCGAGGAGCACCCCAGAAGCCGCCACGGAGCCATGGAGACATCCGCTGGATCCCGATCTCGGAGGCCCTCCGCCTCCCGCTCGTCCCCTTCCACCGCGACGCGATCCGGTCCTTGGGAGGACTCGAAGCGTTCGAAGGTCGATGAATTATCTATCCTATAGGATAGATATCGAGCGTTCCCAGCAACCTTAAGGAGATACGAGGGTTCGGCTCCCCACGCGCCGCTTCCTCGTCCTCGGGCACCGCGCTTCGACGGACCCCACCTTCCCCCTCGACGACTTGGCCGGGGGCGCAGGGCGCATGGACATCCTCCTGAGTGCCGCGAACGCGGCCCTCCTCCTAGCCCACGGCATCCGGAGGGACGCGGAGGTCGGGTTGCTCCTCCTCGGGCCTCCAGGGCCGCCCCGATTCGTCCGACTCGTCGGATTCCGGCTGCGATCGTACCAGCCGGACATCCGAGCGAATGCCGCCCTCATCCGTCGTGCCCTCGTCGAGCCTTCCCGGATCGAACGCGAATCGACCCCCGGCGTGTTCAGCTCCATCGTGACGTTCGGGGAAGCGCTCGATCGGCTCGGCCCGCCGTTCGTGTCCCTCCGCGAGGGCGGCAAGGATATCCGCACGGCGGACCTCCCGGCCGATGCGACCTTCGTGCTCTCCGACAACCAGGAATTCCCTCCTGAAGAAACGCGCCTCCTATCGGAACGCGGGGCGCTCGTCATCGGCCTCGGCCCCCTCTCCCTGCACACGGAGCACGCCATCGCCATCGTCCACAACGAGCTCGACCGGAGGGGCGCATGAACCTCATCGAGTATGTCCGGTCCCATCTCACCGAATTCGTCGGGATCCCTTCCACCCCTGAGTCGGACATGGGAAACATCCTAAGGGCCGCGACGGCCGCGATCGAGGAATTGGGCCTGCGGCCGACGGTCCATCGGGACTTGAACGCCGTCACCGCGTCGAGCGGGTCGGGCGGCGTCCTGCTCAACGGGCACCTCGACACCGTGCCGATCGCGTCCGGTTGGACGCGGGAACAGGGATCCTGGGACGGCGATTTCCTGTATGGACGAGGGACGGCCGACATGAAAGCCGGATGCGTGGCCGGGCTGGCCGCGGCTCGGTCGCTGTTGGACGCGGGCCTTCCGGTTTCCCTTCTGTTCACGACGGACGAGGAGACGACGATGGCGGGGGCCGTGAAAATCGCTCCCTCCGATCTCGTGAAGGACGCAGCGGCCGTCGTCGTCGGCGAGCCGTCGCGGCTTCGGATCATCACGAGCGAGAAAGGAGTCCTCTGGTACCGCGCGTCGATCTCCGGGAGAAGTGCCCATGGGAGCCTGCCGCATCTCGGGGACAACGCAATCTATCGTATGATGCGGTTCCTGAACCAGCTGGAACCGTACGGCCGTCCGAAGGACGCGCTCAAGGATATTACGGTCAGCTTGGGAACTATTCAAGGCGGGACGAAACCGAATCTGGTCGCCGACCTGTGCACCGCGGATCTCGATTGCCGTCATCCTCCCGGCACGACGAAGGACCAAGTGGAAGCCCTTCTGCGCAAGGCCGCTGCGACGGCAAGGGAACCCGTCGATCTCCGGCTTTTCCACGAGGTCCCGGCGGCCTCGGTGTCCGCGACCGCGGACCACGTCCGATTGCTGCGAGATCTCGCGCGGACGGAGATCGTCGGCGTCACCTACGGGACCGAGATGGCGTATTACGCCCCGCACAATCCCCGGTCGGTCGTCTTCGGACCCGGTGAGACGGAACGCATCCATGTCCCGGACGAGCGCGTTTCGCTTTCGGAAGTCGTCCGAGCCGCAGAGATCCTCCACGGATTCGGAGAGAAACTCGGCTCGGTCTCCCGAGGACAGCCCCCTCGGGGACCTCGAAAGTCCTAGCTCGTCTTTCGCAGGTCGCCCGAAGACCAGACCCTTCTCAGGCCCACACGGGATCTGAGGAAAGCTTCCACGCGGTCGCCGGATGGAGCTCCCAGTGCTCGTCGTCCCAGTAGACGTAGCCGCGGAAGTCCAGGGACAGGTTCCCATTCGATCGATAGTCCAAGATCTTGATTGTGTCGCACGACCGGACGGCCGGTCCGCACAGGCCTTTCGCCTGCCAGTCCTGATCGAATTCGATGTGGATCTGCCCGGTCGTCGTCCCCACCACCAGGATATCCCCCACATTGTCGCAGAAGACCTGGTTGTTCGGATAGGGGGCGCCGCCGTTGACGTACTTGAAGTGGTCCGAGCAATCGTAGAGGGCCAAGCTGTAATTGCGCAAGTAGACGCCGTGCACCTCGACGAGGGTGGGGACGGCTTCTCCGTTCGTGTTCCGGACAAAGCAGGGCGGGGAGAGCGCACGTTTGTGGGGAACCCCGCCGGTGGTCGGTCCCGTTCGATAGCGGCTCCCGTTGAGCGATTGCGCCGGATACGGCGGGCCCAGGATGTCCGTGAAATCCTCCATGACCGGAGTGCAGGGGCTCTCCTGGGGATTCATGATCGCAATCACGAAGCTGACAAGATCGGTCCAATAGAATCCGATGAGGACCAACGCGATGACGACGAGGACCGCCGCCAACGGACGCCAGCCACTCCGCGGGGGACTCGAAACGCCCAAGGCTTCCAGTCGCTCGTTCGTGTACGAAGTGTGTCGCGAGTTCGCCCGCGCCACGCGGCGGTCAACGCTCCTCGAGTCCGGTGGGTGGGCAGGCCGCATGAGGCGGGATTTGGAAAATCGACAAACCGCTAATAGCTTGCGGGTACGTCCGAAGGCCCGTCTCGGCAACGAGAGGACAAAGGTCTAATAGCGAGGGCAGGTAGCCGCCCGGAGAGAGGATGCCGAAGGCGCCGACCGGCCGAGACTTCTACGTCGCCACACCCGAGGAAATTCGAGACGGCCGGACCACGGACGTGTACTTCCTCCGCACGCTCGACATCCTGAAAAAGGCCGGGAAGGACCGGACTCGCGTCGTCGCGGAGGTGACCGCAGGGACCCTTCCGAACGGGTGGCCGTGGGGCATCTTGTGCGGCGTCGAGGAGGCGGTGCACCTCCTCACGGGAAGGCCCGTGAGCCTCTGGTCCCTCCCGGAGGGAAGCCTCTTTCCCGCGAGGACCGCGCGCGGCATCCCGGTGCCGGTCATGATCCTCGAAGGGGCCTATGGGGACTGGGCCGTCTACGAGACACCGGTCCTCGGCCTGATCTGCCAGGCGAGCGGCATCGCGACGAAAGCCTCGCGGCTCCGGAAGCTCGCCGCCGGCAAGCAGCTCCTCTCCTTCGGCGTGCGACGAATGCATCCGGGGATCGCGCCGTTGATCGAGCGGTCCGCCTACGTGGCCGGGGCCGACGCGATTACGACGCCCCTCGGCGCCGAGCTGTTCGGCGCGCCCGCGATGGGGACGATGCCCCACGCCCTCGTGATCGTCATGGGCGGGCCGCGCGAGGCCTTCGCGGCGGTCCACAAATTCCTCGAGGCGAAGGTCCCGCGGATCGCCCTCGTCGATACGTACTACGACGAGAAGACGGAGGCGCTGCTGGCCGTGGAAGCGATCCCCGACCTCACGGGGGTGCGACTCGACACGCCGGCCTCCCGCCGCGGTAACTTCCCCGCGATCGTGCGGGAGGTCCGCTGGGAACTGGACCTCCGCGGCCACAAGGACGTCCAGATTTTCGTGTCCGGTTCGGTCGACGAGAAGACGATCCCGGCGCTCGTCGAGGCGGGCGTCGACGGATTCGGCGTCGGCACGAGCCTGAGCAACGCGCCGACGATCGACTTCGCGATGGACATCGTGGAGGTCGAGGGCAAGCCGGCGGCCAAGCGGGGCAAGTTCGGCGGCCGCAAGGATCTGCAGCGCTGTCCGAAGGACGGGACCTACGAGGTCGGGGTGCGGACGTGTGCGGTGTGCGGCTCGAAGACGGTACCCGCCTACGTCCGGTATCTGGACAACGGTCGGCCCTCGACGCCCCTCCCGTCCCTCGCGGACATCCGGCGGCGGACCGCCGAAGAACTCTCCCGCGCGGCCCTCGAAATCTGACCGAGCCTTTTATCGAACCGCAGCGGTTTGTCGGCGCGACGATGGACCGTTCGAAAGCCTCCGTCCGCGCCACGTACGACCGGATCGCGGCGTCCTACGCCGCGGCGCGGGAGCGACCGTGGGACGAGGTGCTCGACTTCATCACGGACCTCCCCGCGGGCAGCCTCGTGCTCGACGTCGGATGCGGCCACGGCCGTCACGCGAGGCCGCTCGCCTTGACCGGCCAGAGCGTCGTGGGCATCGACGTCTCCCGGAAACTCCTCACGATCGGGAAGAAGGCGACGTCCTCGTCTCAGGATTTCCGCTCGATCGAGTGGGTCGGCGCCGACGCGACGGCCCTGCCCTTTCCCGATGCGACCTTCGACGCGGCCTTGTGCATCGCGGTCCTCCATCACCTGGCCTCCCGCGTGGACCGCCTCCTGGCCGTGACCGAGATGCGTCGCGTCCTCCGTCCGGGCGCCAAGGCGTTCCTCAGCGTGTGGTCCTTGGACGATCCCTACCTCGAACGCGTCCTCGGCGGACGACCGAAGAAGCCGGACGTCGAGATTCCATGGCGGCTCCCGGACGGGACGACCGTCCCGCGGCCGTATCATCTCTTCAAGGACGACGAACTGGAGCGATTAATTATCGAATCCGGACTTGAGGGGGAAAGCTTCTTCCGCGGGGCGGGGAACCGTTTCGTATTGGCGAGAGCGAATGGCTGATCTCCTCGCGACCCTCCAAGGCTACATGGCCACCATCCTTGGGAATCCTGTATACCTCTTGCTCGCGATCGGCGTCCTCTCGTTGCTCATGCTGATCGCCGTCCTGCACCGCATCCACAAGATCCACAACGAAGACATCTTCGTGCACCAGGCCTGGGGCGCGAACTGGAAGGGCCGCTAGACGCGAAACCCTCATATCCGCACGGTCGCATCGAGGCGGTCCGGTTGGGATTTCGCTGACGAACATCCCCGAGAGCATCCGTTACACGAAGGACCACGAATGGGCCAAGCTCGAGGGGAAGCGCGTCCGCGTCGGCATCACGGATCATGCGCAGACCGAACTGACGGACGTCGTCTACGTCGAGCTGCCGGCGGTCGGGAAGTCCGTCAAGCGGGGAGAGCCGATCGGGACCGTCGAATCGGTGAAGGCCGTCAGCGAGATCTTCGCGCCGGTCTCGGGCACCGTGGTCGAGGTGAACAAGACCCTCGTGGATCAACCGGAGTTCGTGAACAAGGAACCCTACGGCTCGGGATGGATGGTCGTCCTGGAGGCGTCCGATGCCAAGGAAGTCAGCTCCCTCATGGATGCCGCCGCCTACCGGCGCCACATCGGCGAGTGACCTTTCATCCGGCTCGAAGCTTCGGTCCGTCTCCGCCGGCACGCCGAGAAGAATTGATACGCTGTTGCACCATGGACCTCCGCGGGAGGAAGGTTCGTGGCGAGTCCGGGGAGCGGTCGGGGAGTGACGATTGTGAGGAGCCATCCGGACTTGTCGGATCCCTCCACGCGTCTGCTGATGCCGACGACCGAACAGGGCCCCTTCCCGCCCTTCGACCGATTCGCCGACACCGTGGCGAACGCTCGCGTCCAGCGGGGACTCCACGAGCATCTCGCCGAGGAGGTCGTGACCTACGTCCTCGACGGCCAGGTCCATCACGAGGACGGGGCGGGACAGCACACGGTCTTGCGCCCCGGCTCGGTCCTCCTGGTGACGGCCCACCAGGAGATCCGCCATGAACTCACGATGCAGCCGACGCAGGAAGGCCGAGCGGCGCGGTGGCTTTCGATCGTCCTCCGCCTGCCCTGGCACACCCAGGCACCGGTGACTTCCGTCCAGATCAAGGACGCAGGCGATGCGATCCCGATGACCACGACCGTCGTCGAGCGTCCAGTCGTCGGGAGCCGGGCACGAGCCGACTCCGCCCTCGGATTGGAGTGCACCGATTTCGAGTTCACGGGAGAAGCCGAGACCGCGATCCCACTCGGTCGAGGACATCGAGGCGTCGCGTACGTCCTCCAGGGGCGCGGACGGATCGAGAAGGAGCCGGTCGAGGCGGGGATGGGCGCGGTGTTCGAGAACATCGGGCGCCTCGCCGTCCACGGGGCTCCGGGATTCCGATTGTTCCTCGCCTCGGTCCCGCGGACGGACAGCGACGAGTCGTATCCCGAGGGCGAGCGTTTCCAGGGAGCCCGGTATCCGGGTGGGAAGAGCCGTTAGGATCGTCCGAGACTCGCTTCGATCGTTCGCGACCCGCAATGCGAGGCGGAGTCCGATCAGACTCCTCAGGCCGAGAATTCGAGACGCCCGCCTTGTTCTACACGCCACTTGCAGTAAGCGTACAGAGCGTCGTATAGGGGGAACTGGAGGCGGATGTTCTCGTGGTCGTCCTTCGCCACCTGTCGGAACCCAAGGGCCGCGGCCTCGAGGCCTGCGCCTTCGGGACGAGGATGCGGGACCTTGCCGGCATCGGCGGTCCTTACGATCTCGGCCAGGTCGAGTAGGGCGGGATCTTTCAGTCGGTATTTCTTGATGATCGCGTCAAAGCTGACCCGTTCCTCGCCATTCTCCCGATAGTGGGTCAGCTCCACGCCCGCCGCATCGTAGGGAATGGCGTCCTCGCGTTTCACGACCTCGTTCACCTGGTCCGTCGGGACGTAGAGGAACTCCGCGTTAGGGTCAACGAAATGCGTGATCAACCATGGACATGCGATCCGATCCCCTTTCGCCTTCTCCCGCGTCACCCATTTCATACAAGCCCTCCAATAGGAGAATCCCTAGGCAGGTAAAGTATCCTGCGTCCGAGGGAGCGCCTTGAAGGTGTCGGAGTCCCCGAGTCCCGGAGGGTGGATCAATCGCGACGGACGACTCATGCTCCTCGAGAAGGCGGTCCGTACCCTCCCGTACGGGTTTCTCGGAGTCATCTACGGCGTCTACATGGCTCAGCTGGGATTGTCCCCGTTCTTCATCGGAATCGTGTTGACGCTGACGGTCCTCAGCAGCGCGGTCTACACATTCGTCATCAGCTTCCTCGCGGACCGAATCGGTCGGAGAAAGACGCTAATCTTCTTCGCCCTCACCGACGCGGTCGCGGGAGGCCTGCTCCTTACCTCCACCGGCTGGTGGGCTCCGGCGCTCGCGGGCGTCGTCGGTAACATGACCGTCGGGGCGGGAGAGGTCGGCCCCTTTCTCTCCCTGGAGCAAGCCATGCTTCCCCAGACGTCGCGATCCGACCGAAGAACCCTGGCGTTCAGCGCCTACAACCTCATCGGATACGGCGCCTCGTCCGCCGGGGCACTCCTGACGGGCCTCCCGAGGTACATCGGATATCCGCCGCTGTTCCTGGGCTACCTGGTCTCCGGCCTTCTCGGAGCCTTCCTCTATTTCTCCCTGTCCGATAGGGTGGAGCCGGATCCGAGTCGCGCCGCGCGGAGCTCCGTGCTTTCGAGTTCCGGTCGCCGAACCGTGTTCAAATTGTCATCCCTGTTCGCGGTGGACTCGTTTGGCGGCGGGTTCATCGGACAGAGCATCCTCGCGTACTACTTCTATCTCCGATTCGGCCTCGATCTGGCAACGCTGGGGATCATCTTCTTCGCGGCGCAGGTGGTCACCGCCTTTTCCTTTCTGGTTTCGGAACGGATTGCACGGAGGATCGGGCTCCTTAGGACGATGGTCTTCACCCACATCCCTTCGAACCTATTGCTGATCGCCGTGGCACTGGCTCCGACCCCATTGCTCGCGGTTTCCTTCCTGTTGTGCCGCCAGTCTCTGTCTCAGATGGATGTGCCCGCGCGGCAATCGTACATCATGGCGATCGTAAGCGAAACCGACCGAACGGCGGCCGCCGGCTTCACGAACACGACCCGGACGATCGCATCGTCCGTTGGGCCGGCGCTTGCCGGTTACGCTCTGGCAAATTTCTGGATTGGGACACCCCTGGCCCTCGCGGGGTCTCTCAAGTTGGCATACGATTTTCTGATCTACAAAGTGTTTCGGAACGTACGGCCCCCGGAGGAAAACACATCGCACGGACGATGAATCTTGCTGCAGATTTCGGGTGCGCGAGTCTCACGACGGTGGCACGGTTAGGCTCATCAGGGAGAGGGTTCCTTCCGGGCTGCCCGCGTAGGCTAGTTTGGACGAGACTTCCAGGCTTCGGACCTGGGGACTGGGGTTCGAATCCCCACGCGGGCGCTTCCCTCTCGATGCGTCTGTTGCTTGTAAGGTCACACGAGGTCCCGGAGCGCCCGGCGAACGTTTCGGAGGCCCCTACGGAGTTCGTTGGCATTCCCGCCGAGGCCGAGCCGGAAGTGATCGCTCAATCCGAAGAATCGTCCTTCGGCGATGACGGTCTTATACTTTCGGACCAGGCGTTGCGTGAGTTTGGTCACGTTCACGTCGGAATGCGGGAACATGACGGTCCCCGACGTAGGGATCTCTCCATGCAGGGAAGGCATCCGATCGAGGGCGTCCTCCACAAGTTTTCGATTCCCATCCAGGATTCGTTTTGCCCGTCGGCGAAAGAAGTCCCATCGCCGGAGAGCCCAGGTCGCGAGTTCTTGGGAGACGGAGGAGCCGCAGATCGTCGTGTAGTCCTTCACGGCCTTGCACTGTTCGATGAGTTGCGGATGCGCGACGATCCAACCGACTCGGAGGCCGCCGAGGCCGCCCAGCTTGGTGACGGTCGAAAGGGCGATCATCCTCGGACCGAACTCGGCGACGCTGGGCGGGGTGCGACGGAAGGCCAGCTCCCGGAACGTTTCATCGACGAGGACGTAGCCGTTGCACTCCTCGGCGATGTCGGCCAATTCCCGCATCTCGCTCCGTCCGATCGCGGAGGACGTCGGGTTGTTTAGGTTCGCGAAGACGAGGAGCTTCGCCTTCCCGCCCGCCGCCGTTTGAATTCGATCGAGGTCGAGAGACCATCCGCTCTTGCAATCTCGGCCGACAGGAATCACGTCGCCGCCCATGCCCGCTGCGCAGTCGCGGAGCGGCGAGTAGATCGGCGAGTCGACCACGACACGATCCTTCGGCCGCACGAGCGCGGCATTCGCGAGAAAGTTCGCCTCCGTGGCCCCGCTCGTCACAAGGATTCGTTCGATCGGCACGCGGGTTCGTCGCGCGATCAGTCGGCGGAGTTCCGGAGGTCCTCGTTCATCCGTCCAATTGAGATCGAGATTTCCCGGCAGGGCCTTGTGGAACTCGCCGAGGGTGAAGCCTTGGACGTTGGAGTAGGAGATGTTCAGGGGGACGTCGTGGACCCCTTCGTAGAAGCGGAGATGATCGAACGGAGGGAACTCCATGGGGTGGCGATGGCCCGGGCCGAAATCAAGTTATGGCTCTTTTCATCTGCGAATGAAAATAAAAAAGAGGCGGACCGCGACTAGAGCGGCCCGCAGGTGTAGGGGTGGTGGGGGATCCCGAGGGCATCCGGCCGTTCGGCCCAGAGCTTGAAGCTGAAGCTCCCGCGGGATTGCGGGTGGATTTCCACGAGGAAGCCGTCCTGCGAGGGTCCGCCAAAGGCGACGAACCGCTCGGAGAAGACCGTCGTCAAGGTCCAATCCGCGAGGTTGGAACTCGCGGGGTTCGACGAAGCGACCATCCCGTAGTAGTTGAGCGCTTTCAGGAGGGACGAGCCCGAATTCCGGACGCCGAGCGAGGCGTTCAGTCCGGGTTCGACGAGGGACTCGTATCCTGCCGGATCGCGTTCTTGGACCTCATGGAGGACGGTCGCCCAATACTCCGCCGATCCGATCGAGCCCGACACGGTCGCGATGCTCGTCCCCGCCGCGAAGGAGATTCCCTTCGGGGCGAGGAGGGGCCCGTGCCAGCCGATGTAATAGATCAGCCGCGTCCCGGAGACGACTTCTTCCGCGCCGCAGCCGGCGTAGACCGTCACCTCGTCCGGGATCGTGTTGTTCGGGTTGCGGACCTCCATCCGGAGGATGGCGGGGACGGGGCGGTTCGCGCTGTTCGTCATCGCCGCGACGACGCGGATCAGGTCGCCCGGCGCGACGGAATCCGGGATCCCGTCCACCGTCAACGCGACCGCGAATCCGGTCACCTGCACGTCCTTCGTCACCGTGTTGCTCAAGGTGGGCGTCAGGATGCCCACCGCGCTCGCCGCGAGCAGGACTGCCACGAAGAAGGCCGCCCGCGGTCCCATTTTGATTCCGTCTCGCATCGATCACACCTCTCCCGCCCCACCGGGACGGGCCTTCTCGACAGGGCCTAATCGACGGGATAAGGAGGGCTCGTGCATGCATCGTGCACGTAGACGGATTAGAGCCGAAGCCGTCACCCTTTTCGCTGGCCGCGGGTGTCCCATACCGATGAAGCTCGCTGTCCTCGGTGCGAGGGGACTCCTTGGAGGCGCCGTCGCGCGCCGGGCGCGCCTCGCGGGCCACCAGGTTCGTGCGGTCGTCCGTCCGGGCCGGGACTCGCCCGCGTTCCCCATGGGGATCGAGGTCGTCGCCGGGGACCTAAGCTCCCAGGCATCTGTCCTCGAGGCGGTCCGCGGCATGGAGGTGGTCGTACACGCAGCGACGGTCCCGTATCCCGAGTGGCCGCGGTTCGTCCCGCTCTTCGCGGACAACGCACTCGCGGCCGCGGAAGCCGCGGGCGCGACTTTGGTGTTCCCCGGCAACGTGTACGTTTACGGCCGTCCTCGCTCCCGGTTCGTCGCGGAAGACCATCCCCAGGAGCCGCATACCGTGAAAGGACGGATCCGGTTGGCCGTGGAACGAAAGTTCCTCCAGGCCCACCAGGATGGACGCGTCGATCTCGTCCTCCCGAGGTACCCGGACGTCTACGGCCCCGGAGCGATCCACGCCGACTTTCGACCCGTGTTCGAGGGCGCGTTGGCCAACAAACCGTGCCGCTGGCCTCTGAATGCCGACGCGCTCCACGAGTTCATCCTCAACGACGACGCGGCCGAGGCGATGCTCAAGCTCATCGGCACCCCTGCGGCGCATGGCCGGGCGGTCCATGTCCCCGGGCCCCGTGCGATCGTCTCGCGGGACTTCATCCGACTCGTATACGCGGCCGCGGGTTCAGGCGAGCCAATCGTTCGGGTCTTCGGCCGCGGCATGTACCGGCTGGTCGGGTTGTTCAGCCCGTTGGCGAGGGCTGCATACGAGATGGCCTATTTGTTCGACGATCCGATCCTGCTGGATGGGACGCTCTATCGATCGCTGACGGGGGGCCCGCATCCGTCGACCCCGTACGAGGTCGGGGTACCGCGAACACTGGACTGGTTCCGAACGCATCGGGCAATAGCTTAATGCTCCCGAGTCTTCTTTACAAAAGGCGCGGAGATTTGTCGCTTGACGGAAGTGGTTCTCGCGGGCGCCTGCCGCACTCCGGTGGGCAAGTACGGCCGTGCGTTCCGCAACGTGGAGGCCGTTAGGCTCGGGAGCCTCGTCGTCGCGGAAGCGGTGAACCGGGCGGGCTTGGTCCCGGCCGACATCGAGGAGGTCCTCATGGGCAACGTGATCGCCGCGGGCCTCGGACAGAATCCCGCCCGTCAGGCCGCCCTCTTCGGCGGGCTCCCCGACCGAGTCGGCGCGGTGACGGTGAACAAGGTCTGTGGGTCCGGCATGCAGACCGTGATGTTCGCCTCCGACATGATCAAGGCCGGTTCCGGCGAGGTCCTCCTGGCGGGCGGCATGGAGTCGATGAGCCGCGCACCGTATCTGGTCAAAGAAGCCCGCTGGGGCATCGGCATCAACAACGTGCCCTTCGTCGACGCGATGGTCAACGACGGCCTGTGGGATGCGTACAACCAATACCACATGGGCATCACCGGCGAGATTGTCGCGGAGAAGTTCCGCGTCACGAGAGAGGAGATGGACCGCTTCGCGCTCGAGAGCCAGCGCCGAGCGGCGGCCGCGACGCAAGAAGGCCGGTTCAAGGAGCAGATCCTCCCGGTCGATGTGCCCGGGGCCGCGCGCGTCGAGGTCGATGAGGGGATCCGGACCGACACCTCCCTGGAGAAGCTCGCGAAGCTGCCGCCGGTGTTCCGCGAGGGGGGCCAGGTGACGGCGGGGAACGCCTCCCAACTCAGCGACGGAGCCGCCGCGATGGTCGTCATGTCGGAGAAGGCCGCGGAGCGACACGGCGTGACGCCCCTCGCCCGCGTGATCGACTACAACACGGTCGGCGTGAAACCCGAACTCGTCATGGAGGCGCCGATCGCGGGCGTGCGGAAGCTCCTGAAGAAGACGGGCCTATCGATCGACGATATCGATCTCTTCGAGCACAATGAGGCGTATGCCGCGGCGAGTGTCACGGTGATGCGGGAGCTCGGGATCCCGCATGACAAGTTCAACGTGAACGGCGGCGCGGTCGCGCTCGGTCACCCGATCGGATGCAGCGGGGCCCGTGTGTTGACGACGTTGATCTATGGCATGAAGGACCGCGGCGCGAAGCGGGGCCTCGCCACCCTCTGCCTCGGCGGCGGCAACGCCGTCTCGATGATCATCGAGCGGCCCTGAGCGTGCAAGATTGGCTACGCCTTCGAAGCGAATTGATACTCAAGAATGAGAAGCGGACCGAGCAAGCGGCCAGTTGTGGCGGAAGGTATTTGCCGCGGCCCCCCTCGTACGGCCCCGTGGCCGGTATGAAAAGAATCTCGGGCGGTGGTCGTGCGCTGCTCGTTGCGGGCGCCCTGATGATCTTCTACAGCCTGTTCTACACTCCCTGGTTCGTCGTGTCGGGGACCCGAACGGACCTCCCTCCGGGGACGTACAGCGGGATGGGGAGCACGGGGCTCATGAACACCCTCGTGGGCGGACCTTGGGCCTGGTTTGCGTTCGTCTGGCTCGTGATCTCGGCGATCATGGGTC
>Ga0209057_1000643_pt1 | contig 30555 bp, 31 predicted proteins | sample GraSoiAngelo_146_FD_185903 | JGI IMG/M metagenome (GOLD analysis project Ga0209057, IMG submission 185903) | Grasslands soil microbial communities from the Angelo Coastal Reserve, California, USA - 14_1009_05_30cm (SPAdes) (version 2) | ecosystem: Environmental > Terrestrial > Soil > Grasslands ... | reverse complement strand
TCCGTCTTGCTCACGCCAGCGCCAGCCGGCCTCGTTCCAGAGCGAGGGATCCCGGTAGGCGCCGCCGTCGACGAACGCGGCGAACTCGGCGTTGGTGACCGGCGCCTCTCCGATGGCGTATGCCGCCGTGGTCACGCGCCGCCGCGGATGTTCGTTCTGCTGGCCTTCGGGCGGATCGGTCCCCATCCAGAACTCACCCGCCGGCACGTGGCACATCCGCATCCGTCCCATGGAAACACAAAAGGCGCCCGGCCGGAGCCGGACGCCTCCCGTGTGTCGTCGGGGGCTGCAGCGACAACTACCATTCACCCGGGAAGGTGATCGCGCTGAAATCCGTGGGGAAGTCGTAGTCGGTGTTGTTGCCGGTGGCGCTGGGCACGGCACCGAGCAACGGATCGCAAGGATCGGTACCCACCTGCGACATCTGCGAGCTCAGCGTCGCGCCGGTACTGTCCTCGAGCTTCATCATCCAGAAGCCCTCTGCAGGCATGGCTGTCGTCTGGCCCTTGGCGCAGGTCACGCCCATCCAGGTATCGCCGGTCGGGAGCTGGCCGCCCCTCGCCATCGAGTCGCTGCGTCCGTGCACCTGGCCGTCGTCCGCCTTGTACCAGCGCGAGATGGTGGTGACGTCGGACTGCACGCCCGTCGGGTTCGGCAGGCAGAATAGCGTCACGGTGTCCTGGAAGCGGAACTTGCCGCCCACGCCGGGCTCGCGCTCCCACGAGTAGCTGCCGCTCCGCGGTCCGTGGGGATCTCCTTCCTCCGGCACGAAGTTGGTCAGGACGACGCTGGCGACCCTCTTCACGCCCTTCGCCGGGTCGCGCACGTTGTCGAACGTGTCGGTGATCTGCCCGCGGGCGCGCTCGGACGTCTTGACCGAGGCGAGGGCGGTGAAGTCGAACGTCACGACGCCCTTGTTCTCGACGGCCTCGGTCGTTCCTGCATCGCTTGCCTCGACGGAGGGGCCGGAATGCGTGATCGACCCCCACATCACCTTGACGAACGAGAGCGACCCGCTGGCGGGCACGCTCGCGACGTCGAGCTCGAAGTCATAGGTGACGGAGCCGTCGAGGTTCGCGGTGCGGGTCATGGTGAACTTCCGGTCCAGGCCGGCCCGGATGTTCTCCCAGGTCCTGGTTTCCCCGTCGCTGAGCGGATTGTTCTCGATCAGCTCCTCGACATGGTGCAGGTGCTTGTCGAAATGCCGGTTGAGCCTGCCGATGATCTCGTGTGTGCGAACGAACAGGTGCGGATGGCACTCCGGCCTCGCCGCTTGCTGTGCGCTCGAAGACGGATCGTCGGCGGCGGTGCCGCCGACCGGGTCGCCGTCGTATTCGGAAATGGCGATCTTGTCCGAGGTCGGCGCCGCGGCGCGGAAATCGTCGGTGGTGCCCGTCTTGCCGCAGGCGGCGAGCGCCGCGGCAGCAAGAAGGGAAGAAAAGACCGGGGTGACCTTCATCAGGGTTGCCTCCAGGCAGCGTCCGGCAGCACGACACCCAGGCGTGGAAGCGGGTTAAAGGTTCGCGATGCTCGAGGGCGTCATCTACGACCTGGACGGGACGTTGGTCGATTCGCGCGACGACCTCGCCGACAGTGTGAACGCGATGCTGGCGCGCTTGGGCCTTCCCGCGCGGAACCCGCCCGTGTCATCCACGGCTTCATCGGGGAGGTCTACGACGGCATCGCGGAATTGCTCCGGAGGCCTCCCCATGCCCGCGGCGTGCTGACGAACAAGCCGGGCGCCTTTGCGCGCGAGCTGCGATGCGCCGTTTCAATTGGGCGAACTGCTCGCGCGGCTCGCCTCTTGACTCTTTGCCAGCGCCGCGCGAGACCACGTTGCCCGCAGGCATCCAGAGCGAAGGAGCGACCGTGCCCGAGAAGACCGTCAGCATGAATGCAGGCAAGGAAGAGCTGCTGGACCTTCAGGTCATAGAGGGAACCGAGGGCGAGCGGGCAGTCGACATCTCCGACCTGCGCGGGAAGACGGGACTGGTGACGCTCGATCCGGCGTTCATGAACACCGCTTCGACGGAGAGCGCCATCACCTTCCTCGACGGCGAGCGGGGCATCCTGCGCTACCGCGGCGTTCCCATCGAGGAGCTGGGGGAGAGGAGCACCTTCACCGAGACGGCGTATCTGTTGATCTACGGCCACCTGCCTACGCGGGACGAGATGACCCGCTGGGAGCGGCTGCTCACCCGCCACTCGATGATCCATGAGGACATGCGCCGGTTCTTCGACGGATACCCGATGACCGCGCACCCGATGGCGATCCTCTCCGCGATGGTGTCGTCGCTCAGCTCGTTCTATCCCTACGCGCTGAACGCAAAGGCCGACGAATACCGCGATATCACCATCGCGCGCCTGATCGCCAAGCTGCCCACCATCGCGGCTTTCTCGTACAAGAAGAACATCGGGCATCCGTTCATGTACCCGCGCAACGACCTCGACTATTGCGCGAACTTCCTCCGGATGATGTTCGCGGTCCCGGCGGAGGAATACCGCCCCGACCCGGTCGCGGTGCGGGCGCTCAATCTATTGCTGATCCTCCACGCCGATCACGAGCAGAACTGCTCGACCAGCACCGTCCGCATGGTCGGCTCCGCCCAGACGAACCTCTTCGCCAGCATCTCCGCGGGCATCTGCGCGCTGTGGGGTCCTCTGCACGGCGGCGCGAACCAGGAAGTGATGGACATGCTGGAGGACATCCGGAAGAAGGGGCTGAGCGCGCAGGAGTTCATCGGCCAGGTCAAGGACAAGAAGAGCGGCATCCGGCTGATGGGATTCGGCCACCGCGTCTACAAGAACTTCGACCCCCGGGCGAAGATCATCAAGAAGGCGTGCGACGACGTCCTCGAGAAGCTGGGCGTCAAGGACCCGATGCTCGACCTCGCGAAGCAGCTGGAGGAGACCGCGCTGCGCGACCCGTACTTCGTCGAGCGCAAGCTGTACCCGAACGTCGACTTCTACTCGGGCATCATCTACAAGGCGCTGGGGATCCCCACCCAGATGTTCACCGTGATGTTCGCGCTGGGCCGGCTGCCGGGGTGGATCGCGCACTGGAAGGAGATGATCGAGGATCCTTCCACGAAGATCGGCCGTCCGCGGCAGATCTATACGGGTCCGCGGGAGACCCACTACGTCTCGCTGGAGAAGCGGGGTTAACGCGCGGGCTTCAGCAAAGACACCACGCCGGTGGTGATCGCCGGCACGTACGTGATCAGCAGCACTCCGACGGCCATGATCACCAGGAAGGGCAGCGCCTTCCGGTAGAGCAGCGGCAGCGGCTTCTGGAAACGCGACGCGCTGAGGAAGAGGTTCAGCCCCATCGGCGGAAAGAGGAATCCCAGCTCCAGGTTGGCGAGGAAGACCACTCCCAGGTGCACGGGCTCGACGCCGAACGCGGCCCCGAGCGGCGCGACCAGTGGCGCGAGCACGACGATGGCGGAGTAGATCTCGAGCACGCTCCCGAGCACCAGCAAGAGCACGTTGAGCGCGAGCAGGAACTCCCACTGCGAATGGATGTGCGCCTGCACCCAGGTGAGCAAGCGGGTAGGAATTTCCGCGTCGACCAGATAACTGGTCATGCCCAGGGCGACGCCGAGCAGGATGACGACGCTGCCTACCAGCGTGGAAGCGTGGACGAGCACGCGCGGGAGGTCGCGCGTCGGGTGCACATCCCGGTGAAGGACGATCTCGGCGACGATGGCGTAGGCCGCTCCCAGCGCTGCCGACTCGACGATGGTGGCGAAACCGCTCGCCACCGCGACGATGATCAAGAGCGGCAGGCCCAGGTCCCACTTCGCGACCCAGAGCGCGCGCAACGCCTCCCGCGCCTCGAAGCGCTGTCGCGGCGTCTTGTTCCGGATTCCCATCCACACCCCGTACGCGGCCACCAGGACGACCATCAGCAGGCCGGGAACCAGGCCGCCGATGTACAGATGATCGATGGCTACTCCGGCGACGACGCCGTAGAGAATCACCGGCAGGGACGGGGGGAAGAGGAGCCCGAGGCTCCCCGCGGCAGTGACGAGGCCGAGCGAAAAGCCTTCGGGATATTTCTCGCTGATCAGGGCGGGCAGGATGATCCCGCCGAGCGCGAGGATGGTGACGCCGCTCGCGCCGGTGAAAGTGGTGAAGAGGGCGCAGACGAACGCCGCCATCACCGCGAGGCCCCCGGGCATCCAGCCGAACCAGCCCTGTGCCGCGCGCACCAGCCGCCTGGACGCGCCCCCTTCGGCGAGCACGTACCCGGCCACGGTGAGCAGCGGGATGGCGGGGAGCGTCGGAGAGACCACGAGCCGGAAGGTCTCCGCCGGGACGGAAGCGACCGGCGTCGCCGCCAGGTAGAAGAGCAGCAGCGCGAAGCCCGCCATCACCACGAACACGGGAGCCCCGAGCAGGAACGAGGCGAACAGGAGAAGGCCCGCGGGCGCGCCGAAGCGCGCGGTGTGACCGTGCAGCAGCGTCGGCCCATCGGGCATGGTGAGAAAGCCGGCGCCCTTGACCGCGAGGGCGCGCGAGACGACGAACGGCAGCACCGCTGCGATGATGACGAAGCAGAAGATCCTCGACCGCCGGGTCGGTGCCTTCATCGCTCCGCGCACCGACATCACCGCGAAGCCGATCGGCATCACCACTTCGAACCACCATTCGGGAACGCCGCCGGCCAGCGTGTCGACCCGGCCCTTGTCGAGCAGCACCATGTCGAATGACGCGTAAGCGAGGACGGCGCAGATCAGTGTCGTGACGGCGCTGCCAAACGACCGCGCCAGCTCGCGCGGCCAACCCTCGCGGAGGAAGTCGACGGTGGAAAGCGCGAGATGGTGTCCGCTGGAAGTGGCGAGCATCGCGCCGAGGAAGCCGACCCAGAGCGTGAGGTGCTGGGTGTAGACGGCCGCACCGGGAACGCCGGAGCCGGTGAGCCGGCGGACTGCCGCCTCGAGAGTGGGAAGAAGCACCATCGTGAGCACGATGGCGACGAGCGCCCAGCGCTCGAACGAGGTGCCTGCTGGTCTTTCCCCGGGTGCTTCGGGCGCTCCGGCAACGTGGGCGGCTGCGGGCGGCGCGTCCAATCCGACTCCCTCTCGCTGCAAAGGTTGACTTCCAGGGCAGCGTCAATATCACTCTCGCCCATCTTGCGCGCGATCAAGTTCGCTCCGCTCCTCCTCCTGCTTGCCTGCTCTCCGAAGCGCTTCGCGCTGAACCACGTCGCCGACGCGATCGCGGATACCGGAGAGGGCAGCGCGTTCGCGCGCGAGGACGATCCGGAGCTGGTGCGGGACGCGGTGCCCTTCGCGCTCAAGACGATGGAGACCCTCTCCGACGAGCTCGACGATCACGTCGCCTTGCGGCTCGGCCTGGCGCGGGGCTTCACCCAGTACGCGTACGCTTTCCTGCAGCAGCCGGCGGAGCTCGGCGCGCCACGCGACCAGGCGCAAGCCGCCATGCTCCGCGCGCGCCGCATGTACCTGCGGGCGCGGGACTACGGAGCCGAGGGGCTGAAGCTCGCCCGCGGCGTCGGTCTTCAGGAGTTGCGCACGCCTGCGGGCCTCTCCAGGCTGCAGAAGGATGACGTCCCGCTGCTCTATTGGACGCTCGCGTCCTGGGCAGCGGCCATCGCCGCGAACAAGCGGGACCTCGAGCTGGTCGGCGACGTTCCGTTGATTGCTTCGCTGCTCGATCGTGCGCTGCAGCTCGACGAGGCTTACGATCACGGGGCCTTGCACGAGTTCGCCATCACCTTCGATCCGGCGCGGCCGGAAGGGACCACTCCGCAAAGGCAGAGGCAGCATTTCGACCGCGTGCGGGAGCTGTCCCGGGGAGAGAAAATCTCGCCGCTCGTCACCTATGCAGAGGCGGTGTCCGGCCCGGCGCAGAACAAGCGCGAGTACGAGGGCCTGCTCAAGGAGGCCGCTTCGTTCGACGTCGATCAGCCGAAGGCGCGCAACAACCGTCTCGTCAACGTGCTCGCCCAGCGCCGCGCCCGGTACCTGCTCGCGCACGAGGACGACGTCTTTCCCGACTGAGGACTCTTCGCATGAATCGACTCGCGCTCGCGCTCACCCTCGCCGCCACCGCCGCCTCCGCGCAGGCGCCCGTGCGCATCAAGCTCGGAACCCTGGCGCCGCAGGGATCGACCTGGCACCAGCTGCTGATGTCGATGGCGCAGGACGTCTCCAAGACGACGAACGGCAAGGTAGAGCTGAAGATCTACGCCGGCGGCACGCAGGGCAACGAAGGCGAGATGATCCGGAAGATGTCGATCGGGCAGCTCCACGCCGCGTCGATCACCGCCATCGGGCTGCACGAGATCACGCCCGAGCCGCAGGCGGAGGACGTGCCGTTCATGATCGACTCCTACGAGGAGTACGACTACGTCCATGAGAAGATCCGCGGCAAGCTGGAGGACGCGATCGCCCGGCGCAACTACCAGGTGCTGCATTGGGGCGAGGTCGGGTTCGTCTATCTCTTCTCCACCCAGCCGTACCGGACGCCGGTGGACTTCGGGAAAGGGAAGGTCTTCACCTGGAACGGCGATCCCGGCGCGGAGGCGGCCTGGAAGGCGGCAGGGTTCCATCCGGTCGTCCTCTCCTCCACCGACCTCGTCCCTTCGCTGACTTCCGGGATGATCAACGTCGTCGCCCAGTCGCCGCTCTACGCGTACACGACCAACCTGTACTCCCGCGCCCGCAATATGTTGAACATGCATTGGGGATTCCTCACCGGCGCCACGGTGGTGCGGAAAGACACCTGGGAGAAGATCCCCGAAGACCTGCGCCAGAAGGTGCTGGAGATCGCCGAGGACTACGGAAAGAAGACGCGCGACGACATCCGCAAGCAGAACGAGGACGCGATCGCGCAGATGAAGAAGCGGGGCCTCAACGTCGTGCAGCCCACGAGCCTCGAGGAGTGGCAGAAGGCGGCGGAGGAAGCGAACGAGGTCGTGCGGGGCAAGGTCGTACCGGCGGGGATCTACGACGAAGTGAAAAAGCTCCGCGACGAGTACCGCGCCCAGCACAGGCGATGAGAAAGGCCGTCACCACCGGGCAGCATGATCTTCGGTGACGCCGGGGAGGCCTTCGATGGCGACCCCGTCAATCTGGCCCGAGAAGGTCCCGAACGGCTGCAGATAGCGGCTGGCGATCAGCTTCAGATCGATCGTCTGCGCGCGGAACCCCTCGGGGTGGAAGGTGAGGTCGACGCGCCCCGCCCCGCCTTGAACGCGCCAGGGCGCGAGCGGCGCCTGCGATTCGAACGAGAATGTGATTGGCCCGACCGCACGCGGCTCGCCGTCGATCCACACTGCGTTCTCGCCGTCGCCCTGGAGAAAGCCGTCGCTGAAGTTGAAGGCGACGAGGCGGGGACCTGCGCGTCCGCACCCAAACGCCCATCGCCAGGCGGTCTCGCGCGCGAGCAGGCCATGCGTGTAGTCGAGGCCGGCGAATGCGCCGTGCACAGGGAAATGGACGTTTCCCGCGCGCACCTCGCCTTCCGCCGGAACCAGCACGGTCTTCTGCGTGAGATCGAAGCGTCCGGCAGCGCCGGCGGGAGCGATGGCCGTAATCGGCGGAGGCGCCCGGTCCGTCTCGAGGAGCAGGTCCACGTCCGCATGCGCCCAGGTCGCCTGGATGGACATGCGGCTTCCCGCCCGCTGCATCCGCGCGCGAATGCGAGGGCCGAGCAACCGCGCCGACATCCCGCTCGAAGGTTCTTCAGCCACCTGCGCGCAGATCGGCGGCAGCACCGGATTGTCGTCGACGAGCATTCGCCCCGAACCGCGGTCGAAGACGGCGCAGATGCCGGTCGACAGGTATCCGCAGTCGATGACCGCCAGCGCCAGCATCATCTCCGGCGTGGAGAGAAAGACGTACTGCCATCTCTTCTCGATCAGGCGGCGCTCGAGCAGGCCCGGGACGTGCTTCAGCGTTCCGAAGCGGGCATCCGCCACCGAACCGGCGTAAAGGCCGAACCGGGGCGTTCCATCTTCGGCGGCGAGGCGCTCCGGCGCTGTCGGCAGCGGCGACGCCAGCGTGTGCGCTTCGGACATGGTCGCAGTGTGCGGCCGCCGCGCAGGTCCGGCAAGCGGCCGTTGCGGGCGGATGCGCGCTGAGCCACATTGCGCGCCATGCGGATCCTCGTCTCCAACGACGACGGCGCAGAGGCGCAAGGGCTGCGGGTGCTCGCGGAGGCGCTGCTCGAGCTCGGCGAAGTAGTGGTCTGCGCGCCGGACCGCGAGCAGAGCGCCACCAGCCGCAGCATCTCGCTGCACCGTCCGCTGCGCATCGAGAAGCTCCCGCCCTGGGGTCCGGACGGGGAGATCGAGCGCTGGTCCGTCGACGGCACTCCGACCGACGCCGTCTACATCGGGCTCAACCACGTGGCCAAGGGCCGGGCGCCGGACCTGGTGGCCTCCGGGATCAATCGGGGGCCGAACCTCGCGAACGACGTGCACTACTCGGGCACGGTCGCGGCGGCGATGGAGGGATGCGTCGGCGGAGTACCCAGCTTCGCCATCAGCCTGATCAAGACCCGCGACTACGCGCACGCCGCGAAGTTCGCCGTTGCCCTCGCGCGCGAGATCGGTCGCCACGGCCTTCCCCCGGGGACGCTGCTCAACGTGAACGTCCCGCCGGGAGCGCCGCAAGGCGTGCAGATCACCAGCATCGGCCGCCGGTCCTACGCGGCCGCGGTCGTCGAGAAATTGGACCCTCGCGGGCGCGCGTACTACTGGATTGGCGGAGACGAGCAGGCGCACGAAAACGTCCCGGGCAGCGACTGCAACGCGGTGTTCGATCGGCGGCTCATCTCGGTGACGCCGCTGCACCTCGACCTGACCCGGAAGGAGCTCGTCGAGGAGCTGAAGGATTGGGAGCTGCCCGGGCTCGTGCGCGACTGACGCTCATCCTGTGCGTCTCCGCGTGCGCCTGCGCGCACCGCACGGCGCGGCCCGAGGAAAAGGTCATTCAGCAGGCCGGAGTCGTGCACCACGTGCGCGCCGGCGAGACGCTCTGGCGCATCGCCCGCACCTACGGGGTACCGCTGGAGATCATGCTGCGCGAGAACGCCCTCGAGAATGCCGCCCAGCTCGCCGCAGGGAGCTCGCTCTTCGTACCGGGAGCGGAGCGGGAGCTGCCGATTCCGCCCCCCGATCCGCCGCTGATGACTCGCGCTCCGGTCCGCCGCCGCTCGCCTTCGTCCATTCCTCGCGCGGGAGTGCAGCGGCTCGACCCCGCCGCGCTGGGCGAGCCCCTCGCCTGGCCTGCGCCGGGCGTCCTCATCTCCGGATTCGGGGAGCGGGAGCGCGATCACCACGACGGGATCGATCTTGCGTGTCCCGAGGGGACCCCGGTGCGCGCGGCCGAAGACGGGATCGTGCTCTTCTCGGGCGAGCAGCGCGGGTACGGGAACCTGGTCCTGCTCGCCCACGACCGCGACGTCGTGACGGTGTACGCGCACAACGCGAAGAACCTGGTTTCGCAGGGCGACAAGGTGTCGCGCGGAGAGCAGATCGCGCGGGTAGGAAAGACGGGCAACGCCACCGGACCGCACCTGCATTTCGAGGTCCGCGTCGGTACCCAGCCCCGGGATCCGCTGGGGTTTCTGCGCTGACGCTTTTCGTTGCCGCCGACGCGCCGCGTTGCTACACACCGCACGGGTTTCCGGCTTCGGCCGATCCCGCGGCCGTCGGTCCCAACCCCCCCATGGGACCGGCGGCCGGTTTTTTGCGAGGATGCGGCGAATGGGCTCCCTGGTACAGGTCCGCACGCTGATCCGCGACGTTCCCGACTTCCCGCAGCCTGGCATCCTCTTCAAGGACATCACGCCGATCCTCGGCGAGCCGAAGGCATTCCAATCCGTCCTCGACGACATGGAAGGGCGGCTGCGCGGTCGCGCGTTCGATCGCATCGTCGCCATCGAGTCGCGAGGATTCATCTTCGGCGCCGCCTTGGCGGATCGCCTCAAGATCGGCTTCGCCCCCGTCCGCAAGCTGGGGAAGCTTCCCTACAGGACGGACCGGATCGAATACGCGCTGGAGTACGGCAAGGGAGTCCTCGAGGCGCACGTCGACGCGGTGCGGCCGGGCGAGAAGGTGGCGATCGTCGACGACCTGCTCGCCACCGGCGGCACCGCCTGGGGCGCGGCGCAGCTGGTGCGAAAGCAGCAGGGCGAGGTGGGCGCCTTCCTCTTCGTCGTCGAGTTGACGTTCCTCAAGGGCCGCGAGCGCCTGGTGGGGGCGGGCGGCCCCGTCGAATCGCTGATCGCGTACTGAAGGCCCCTCGGGCGGAAGCGAGATGCGCTAGATTCCCCCGAGTTTCGGACACCGGGCGCCCATAGCTCAGGTGGATAGAGCGGCGGTTTCCTAAACCGCAGGCCACAGGTTCGAGTCCTGTTGGGCGCACCATTCAACGCGTGATAGCTGACGGGCGTGCTGGACGCCAAAGCCGTTCCCGCCGACGTCATGGCCTTGCTCCGCACGTTGCGCGCAGCGGGGAAGCAGGCGTGGCTCGCCGGCGGCGCCGTCCGCGATCTCTTGCTCGGCAAGGTTGCGCAGGACTTCGACGTCGCAACCGATGCGCTTCCCGAGCAGGTGGTGAAGCTCTTTCCGCGCGTGGTCCCCACCGGAATGCAGCACGGCACGGTGACGGTGGTCACCGGCGAGCACAACGTCGAGGTGACCACGTTTCGCGGTGAAGGCCCGTATCTCGATGGACGGCGGCCGAGCGCGGTGACGTTCCTCGGCGACATCGACGGCGATCTGGCGCGGCGCGATTTCACAGTGAACGCGATGGCCTGGGACCCCATCGACGGGGTGCTGCGCGATCCCTTCGCCGGCGCGGAAGACCTGCGGCGCTGCCGCTTGCGTGCCGTCGGCGATCCGGTGGCGCGCTTTCGCGAAGACGGGCTGAGGCCGCTCCGCGCCGTCCGGTTTGCCTCTACGCTGCGCCTCGCCCTCGACCCCGCGACCCGGCGCGCCATCCCGGCGACGCTGGAGATTTTCTCGAAGGTCGCGATGGAGCGGGTGCGCGAGGAGCTGATCAAGCTGCTGGTGCGGGGCGCGCCGCCGAGTCGCGGGCTCCGGCTGTTGCACAGCACGGGTCTACTCGCGCGCATCGTCCCCGAGTTGCTCGAGTCGGTGAGGTTCGCGCAGAACCGGTATCACCGCTGGGACGTCTGGCAGCACACGCTGCGGTGCGTGGATTTCGCTCCGGCGGACCTGGTGGTACGGCTGGCGGCGCTGCTCCACGACGTCGCGAAGCCGCGCTGCGCCGCGCCGAAGGAGGGCGCTCCGGGCGAGCACACGTTCTACGATCACGAGAAGGTCGGCGCGCAGCTCGCCGCCGCGATTCTGCAGCGGCTGAAATTTCCGCGCCGCGAGACGGAGCGCGTGGCGCTGCTGGTGGCCGAGCACAACTGGCACTTCCTCCCCGAGTGGAACGACGCCACCGTCCGCCGCGTGCTGGCCCGCATCGGGCCCGCCGAGATACCCGCTCTCTGGGCGCTGCGAAGGGCGGATCTGAAGGCCCGCGGGCGTCTCGTCGAGGAAGGGCTGGCGAATCAGGCGGAAGCGGAAGTCCGCTTCCAACGGGAGATCGATCGCGCTGCGGCGCTGAAGGTGTCGGATCTCGCCATCCGCGGCGAGGACGTGATGCGCGAGCTCCACATCGGGCCCGGACGCGAGGTCGGCGAAGTGCTCGCGCGGCTGCTCGAGCGAGTGATCGACGACCCGGATCTGAACACCCGTGAGGCGCTACTCCGACTTCTGCCGGAGGTCACCGCAAGTTATCCACAGTGAATTCACAGTGATGCTTTCCTTCGGTGACGCTCTGCGGCGCAACGACGTGGTGCGACGATGTGGGCGTGAATGCGTGGCCGTCCAAAAACGTCCGAAGTCCAGAGAGGTAGGAGGTGACGCCAGCGCCGGGCCCCACCTCCATGCGCCCTGTTCAGGCGATGGCAAGATTGCGGCCGCGGGAGGAACGACCCTGTGGACAGGATGTGGACGAGGGAGGGCGGACAGGGCCTCCATGCGCACAGCGGGCGAGCAGAAAGCGGCCGGCGCGCTCCTTTCCGGGCAGTCGACCGGATGCTAGACTCCGCGCCGCGCGACCTACGGGCCCCCACGCAACCCGGACGTTCATCAATGGCCGAACAGGCACCCCCGCCCCATCCGCGCATCCTCTACATCGAGGACAACCCGGAAAGTCGGGCACTCGTCCGCAACGTCCTGGAAGCGCGAGGATTCGACGTTCTCGAGGCTTCCGATGGCATCGCCGGGATCGACCTCGCCATCTCGGCGCACCCCGACCTGATCCTCTGTGACATCGAGATGCCGGGGATCGACGGCTACGAGACCGCGACGCGGCTGCGCTCGTACCGCGGCCTCGATGGCTGCCCCATCGTGGTGCTCACCTCCCACGGGGATCGCGGGCTGTCGCTGAGCATCGGCTGCGACGGCTACATCGAGAAGCCCATCGACGTGGAGAAGTTCCCCGGTCAGCTCCGGGAGTTCCTCAAGGGCAAGCGGGAGAAGGTGAAGACCGCCGAGGAGCGCCGCTATCTGCGCGAGTACTCGCAGTCGCTGGTCGAGCGCCTGGAGGCCACCGTTCGCGAGTTGACCGCGGCCAACTCGCGCCTGCGGGCGGCGGCCCGGAGCAAGACCGAGTTCATGCAGAACCTCTCCCACGAGCTGGCGACGCCTCTCACGCCGATCACCGGGTACCTCAAGATCCTCAAGTCGGAGAAGACGGGCGCGCTCACCGAGCCGCAGCGGAAGATCCTCGACTCGATGCAGACGGCTTCCGAGCGCCTCTCCAGGACGATCGACAACCTGGTCGACTTCGCGACCCTGGAAAGCGGGGGATACGCGATCCACCGCGACACCTTCGATCCCCGTGCAGCCGCGAAGTCGGTGCTCGACGAGGAGAAGCCAAAGGCAAAGGCGCGCCGGATCACGCTCGAGCTTTCCGTCGATTCCCTTCCGGAGACGGGCTGGGGCGACGAGCGCAAGCTCAAGCAGGCGCTGGGGAACGTGATCGACAACGCGATCAAGTTCAGCCCCCACGGCAGCCACGTGCTGGTGCGGGTCGCCTCCGACAGCCAGCAGCTCTCTTTCGAGGTGTACGACCAGGGCGAAGGCATGCTCGCCGACGAGGCGGAGAAGGTCTTCGACCCGTTCTTCCATGCCGATCGCGTCGGGGAGGAGCGCGCGCCCGGAGCTGGTCTCGGGCTGCCGGTGGCGAAGCAGATCATCGAGGCGCACGGGGGAAGGATCTCCGCCGAGAGCCCGCCGAAGAACCAACCGGATTCCAAGGCGCACTTCTCCGGCACCAAGCTCTCGTTCTGGATCCCGCTGCGCGCGTTCGCGCCCAAGGAGCCGCACCCGACTCCTTTTCACGAGAGTGCGCCCGAGGGCGGAACGTCTTAAAGTCTCGCCGCCGTGATCTCGATGATCGCCATGTCGGGCGGGGTCGACTCCTCCGTCGCAGCGGCGCTGGCTGCGGACCTGCGCGGCAGCGATGCCTGCGCCGGTGTCGCCATGCGGCTGTATTCGACGGCCGACGATGCGGCGCGCACCGGCCGGACCTGCTGCGCGCCCGACGATTTGTACGACGCCCGTCGCGCGGCCGCGAAGGTCGGAATCCGCTTCTACGTCTACGATGCGGAGGAGCGATTCCGCGCTCAGGTGATCGAGCCGTTCATCGACTCCTATGCGCGCGGCGAGACGCCCAATCCCTGCGTGCGCTGCAACGATCACGTGAAGTTCGACTGGCTCCTCGACCGGGCCCGCAGGCTGGGAGCCGGGGAGCTCGTCACCGGCCACTACGCGCGCGTCGAGCGGCGCGACGGCCGCTTCCGGCTGATGCGAGCGGCCGACGCGTCGAAGGACCAGAGCTACTTCCTCCACGGCCTGACGCAGGAGGAGCTGTCGATGGTGCAGTTCCCGCTCGGCGCGCTGACCAAGGTGCAAGTGCGCGGCATCGCGCGTCAGCGCGGACTTCCCAACGCCGACAAGGCGGAGAGCATGGAGGTCTGCTTCGTTGGCACCACGCCGCTGCGGGAGTTTCTCGAAAGGCACGGGGTCGAGCGGGCGCGCGGCGAGATCGTCGACATGGAGGGGAACGTGCTCGGAGCGCACGACGGCGTGCATCGGTTTACCGTCGGGCAGCGGCGGGGAATCGGCTCAGGCTTCAAGCTGCCGCTTTATGTCGCTGCCCTCGATGCTGGCCGCCAGCGGGTGGTGGTCGGGAGCCGCGAGGAGGCCCAGCGTCGCGATTTCCGTGCACTGGAGGCCTCGTGGGTCCAGGACCGGCCCCTGCCGGGGACGCGCTGCGAAGTCCAGATCCGGCACCGCGGCAAGCCTCTGCCGGCGGTCCTCGATCCCTCCGGCGCGCAAGTGGAGGTGAAGCTGCTCGAGCCGGCCCTCGGCGTCGCACCGGGGCAGAGCGCGGTCTTCTACCAGGGCGACGAAGTCCTGGGCGGCGCGACAATCGCCGGAAGCTGACTCTTCAGATCAACGCCAAGCAAGATCTTTCTTTTTCAGGCCAACGCGGGTGCGGTGTGGGCCGCGCTGCCGAACTGCAGCGCCTTCGCGGCGTAGCCCAGAGCGTCGACGAGCTGGACGCGCACGTTGCGCGCGAGCTTCCGCGGCTCCCGCAAGACGCGCAGGCAGTCCAACGTCGAGGGCCTCTGCTCCAGCTTCGCCAGCACCAGCGAGCAGAGCACTGCGTGCGCGCGGGGGTCCACGGGCCATTCGCCGCGTTCCCAGTAGCCGATGAAGTCTTCGGAGACGTCGAGGATGTGCGCCAGCCCTTTGGGCTCGAGCGAGAGCGCCTTGCGCAGGTACGCGAAAGCTTCCTTGTCCCGGAGGCCCGCCTTGGCCAGCTCGACGGCGACGCGGAGCTCGAAGAGCCTCAGGTCGTGACCGTCGATGACGACCTGGCCGCATGCCTCGCATTTTTCCGCCGGAAGCTGGGCAGTGAAGGTGTGGCCGCAAGCCTCGATGTTGTCGTCCAGCGTGATGGCGACGATCTTCTGCCGCTCGCAACGCCCGCATGTCTTCATGCCCCGCCTCCCGCGCTCGCCCGGCTGTCTGGGAAAAGTTTGGGAACGGCCGTGGAAGGGAGCAAGGGCGATTGGCACGGCCGCTTGCAACCGGTTTCGCCGAACGTCAAGGAGCCGCCCCCGCACGAAGGGCGGGCATGCGGCTATGTTCTAGACTGTACACGCTTCGCCGTCGATCCACGGATCCGGTCCGCGCTGCTCCCGGATCGCGGCGCGGTCGAGGAGGTGCTCCGGCATCACGTTGCCCATCGCTCCCAGGATGGAGGCTCGGACTCCGGGATGCTCGCTTTCCAGCTCCGCGAGCAGTCGCTTCACCCGCTTGCGCTGGAGGTTCTCCTGCGAGCCGCAGAGGTCGCAGGGGATGATCGGAAACCTCATCTCCGCGGCGAAGGCGGCGATCTCGCTCTCCGCCGCATAACACAGCGGCCGGATGACCACGTTGAGGCCGTCGTCGCTCCGCAGGCGTGGCGGCATCGACCGCATCTTGCCTGAAAACAACATCGACAGTAGCAGCGACTCGATCAGGTCGTCCCGGTGGTGGCCGAGGGCGATCTTCGTGCAGCCGAGCTTCCGGGCAGCGCCATAGAGGATGCCGCGGCGCAGCCTGGAGCAGACGGAGCATGCGGTCTTCCCCTGAGGGACGAGCCGCTTGACCACCGAATACGTGTCCTCCCGCAGCATCAGCACTTCGGCTCCGGTCGAGCGCAGGTACCGCTGGAGGTCGGCGGCGGGAAACCCGGGGTGCCCTTGGTCGAGGTTGCAGGCGACCAGCGAGAAGTCGATCGGCGCGCTGGCCTTCAGGATCTGGAGCAGGTGGAGGAGGGTGAAGGAATCCTTGCCGCCCGAGACACCCACGAGAATCCGATCGCCGGCCTCGATCAGGTTGAAGTCGGCGATGGCGCGACCCACGTCGCGGAGCAGACGCTTCTCCAGCATGGACATGGGGCGCGCTTACACCGGAATCGCCAGGCGCGGCAACGGAAAGCGCGGCGGCGGCGCACCCGTTAGACACCCGTCATGGCGCGGCGCGAGCTCGCGGTCGCGGAGAATGTTCCGGGCGACCTGTTCGTCGATGAGACCTGCATCGAGTGCGACACCTGCCGCGAGCTTGCGCCCGAGGTCTTCGGCAGCCTGGAGTCCGGACAGTCGTTCGTCCAGCATCAGCCCTCCGATGATTCCACCTGGCGCCGGGCCTTGCACGCGGTCGTGAGCTGCCCGACCGCCTCCATCGGCGCCGAGCGCAGCGCGAAGGAAGCGGCGCGGGACCTCCCGGTCCAACTCGAAGGATCGATCCATCGCTGCGGATACTCGAGCGAGTCGTCCTATGGCGCGCAGAGCTACTTCATCCGCCGCGAGGACGGGAACGTCCTCGTCGACTCGCCGCGATTCGCCGGGCCGCTCGTGAGACGCATCGAGGAGCTGGGCGGAGTCCGGCGCATGTTCCTGACCCACCGCGATGACGTGGCGGACCACGCCCGGTTCCGGGAGCGCTTCCGCTGCGAGCGGATCATCCATCGCGACGACGCCGTGATCGACGCGGAAGTCCTGCTCGACGGCGATCGGGATCTCGCGCCCGGCTTGCAGGTCATCCATCTGCCTGGACACACCCGCGGAAGCTGCGCGCTGCTGGTCGACGAGCGGTATCTGTTCACCGGCGACCATCTCTGGGCCTGGGAAGGTCGGCTGGAGATGGGACGCAGCGTCTCCTGGTACTCGTGGACGGAGCAGAAGAAGTCGTTGCGCAAGCTGCTCGATTATCAGTTCGAGTGGGTCCTGCCGGGCCACGGGCGGAGCCTCCATCTTCCGCCGGACCGCATGCACGAGGCCGTCGCCGACCTACACCGCCGCCTTCGCTGAGGACATTCCCGCTCGGATCAACGCGCGGGACATGCGCGGCGTATTGCAGGCCCAGCCGAGGCGGCCGTCCCGGCCGGCGACGATGATGCCGCCCTCGCCGTGGGCGCGCGCCCGCAGAAGACCGACGGCGTCGATGGCCGCCCGGCGCGGAGAGACCCCATCCCGGACGAATGCGCACGCCTCGCGGGCCATCGTGACCTTGAGAATCGCCTCTCCCAGGCCCGTCGAGCTGGCCGCCGCTTCGTGATCGTCGGCGTAGGTGCCGGCGCCGATGATCGGCGTGTCGCCGACGCGGCCAGGCCGCTTGTACATGGTGCCGCCAGTCGAGGTGCAGGCCGCGACGTGGCCCTTGGCGTCCACGGCGACGGCGCCGATGGTGCCGATCTTGCGGCGCACGCTGTCGGCGCCTTCCTTGAGCGCCAGCGCGTGCAACTCCTCCCAGCGGGCGCGCTGCCGGGCCGTGATCAGCGACGAATTCGCAATCGCGGGGATTCCGCACTCGCGTGCAAACGCCTCCGCCCCGGTGCCGCAGAGAAGAACATGGGGCGTGTCGTCGCAGACGCGGCGCGCGGCGAGGATGGGGTTCTTCACCGTCTTCACGCAGGCGACGGCACCCGCCCGCAGCGTCGTCCCGTCCATGCAGCTCGCGTCCAGCTCCACTTCGCCTTCGCTGGTGAGCGCGGCGCCGGTGCCGGCGTTGAAGAAGGGATCGTCCTCCAGGACCACCGCTGCCGCCTGGGCGGCGTCCAGGGCGGAGCCTCCCTGAAGAAGCACGCGCAATCCCGCCTCGGTGGCCCGGCGCGTGCCCTCGAAGTAGGGCGACGGATCCACGTCCGGCCGCGTTCCGGCCCCGCCGTGGACCACCACCGCCGGGCCGCCCTTGCGGTCCAGCAGGGTGTCGAACTCCGCCTGCGTCAGATCTCCCGCGTAGGACATGGGGGCGCCGACATAACACAAGCCCGGCGGCTTGACAGCGCGCACCCGGTTATGAATGTTCCGCCCACTTTCAGGAGATGGACATGGCCGCAGAGCGGAAGGTGCAGGAAGTCGTGATCGTCGGCGCCGCCAGGACTCCCATCGGCGCGTTCCAGGGATCGTTGTCGAGCCTGCCCGCTCCCCGGTTGGGGGCGGTCGCCATCAAGGCGGCGCTGGAGCGCGCGGGCGTGAAGCCCGAAGAGGTGAAGACGGTCTTCATGGGCCATGTGCTGCAGGGCGGCGTCGGTCAGGCCCCCGCGCGGCAGGCCTCGCTGTACGCCGGCATCCCGAAGACCGTGCCCTGTGTGACGGTGAACAAGGTCTGCGGGTCGGGCCTCGAGGCGGTCATCGAGGCAGCGCGCGTCATCGCGCTAGGCGAGGCCGACGTGCTGGTCGCGGGCGGCATGGAGAGCATGTCGAACGCGCCGTACTTCACGCACTCGATGCGCAACGGCGCGCGCATGGGGAACGTGGAGATGAAGGATCTCATGATCCACGACGGTCTCTGGGACCCGTACAACGACATGCACATGGGAATGTGCGGCGAGAAATGCGCTGCCGACTTCCAGTTCTCCCGCAGCGCCCAGGACGAGTACGCGCGCGAGACCACGCTGCGCGCGCAGAAGGCGCAGAAGGAAGGCGCCTTCAAGGCGGAGATCGCGGCGGTCGAGATCGTCGACAAGAAGGGCGGCAAGACCGTCGTCGACGAGGACGAAGGCCCGAAGCTCGCCAAGCCGGACAAGATCGCGTCGCTCAAGCCCGCGTTCAAGAAGGACGGCACCGTCACCGCGGCAAACGCCTCGTCGATCAACGACGGAGCGGCGGCGGTGGTGCTCATGTCGGCTGAACGGGCGAAGCGGGAAAACCGTACCGTCCTCGCCCGGCTCGGCGACTTCGGTCACGCGGCGCGCGACCCGGTGGAGTTCACCATCGCCCCGGCCGACGCCATCAACCAGGCCCTCGGCCGCGCCCGGCTGAAGGCGACGGACATCGATCTCTGGGAGATCAACGAAGCGTTCGCCGTTGTAGCGATGGCGAACAACAAGCTGCTCGGGATCACGCCGGACAGGGTGAACGTCCGCGGTGGCGCGGTGGTCCTCGGACACCCCATCGGGGCGTCGGGGTGCCGCCTGCTGGTCACGTTGCTCTACGCGATGAAGGATCTGAACAAGAAGCGTGGCATCGCCTCGCTCTGCATCGGCGGCGGCGAAGGCATCGCGCTCATCGTCGAGCGGGATTGAGCCATGAACAAGGTCGTCGCCAACGCGGACGAGGCCATCCGGGACATGCAGGATGGCGCGGTCATCATGTCGGGTGGGTTCGGCCTCTGCGGGAATCCGGAGAACCTGATCAAGGCCATCCACCGCAAGGCCGTGAAGAACCTCACCATCATCTCGAACAACTGCGGCACCACCGACAAAGGCCTGGGAGTCCTGCTGCAGAGCAAGCAGGTCAGGAAGATGATCGCGAGCTACGTCGGCGAGAACAAGGAGTTCGAGCGCCAGTTCCTCCAGAAGGAGCTGGAGGTGGAGCTGAATCCGCAGGGCACGCTCGCGGAGCGCATCCGCGCCGGCGGCGCCGGGCTGGGGGGCTTCTTCACCCCCACCGGTGCCGGCACGCAGATCGCGCAAGGCAAGGAGAGCCGCGTCATCGACGGCAAGGAGATGATCCTGGAGAAGCCGCTCAAGGCCGACTACGCCATCGTCCGCGCCTGGAAGGGCGACAAGTGGGGCAACCTCGTCTTCCGCAAGACGGCGCGCAACTTCAGCCCGATGATGGCGACGGCCGCGCGGATCACCATCGCCGAGGTCGAGAACCTGGTCGAGATCGGCGAGATCGACGGCGACGAGGTCCATGTCCCCTCGGTCTACGTGAAGCGGATCTTCAAAGGGACGAGCTACGAGAAGCCGGTCGAGAAGCGCACGGTGAGGAAGGCCTGACATGCCGCTGACACGCGAGCAGATCGCGGCGCGCGCCGCGCAGGAGCTTCGGGACGGGTTCTACGTGAACCTTGGCATCGGCATCCCGACGCTGGTGGCGAACTACGTGCCCAAGGGAATGGACGTGATCCTGCAGTCGGAGAACGGCATGCTCGGCATCGGGCCGTATCCGACCGAGGACGAGATCGACCCCGACCTGATCAACGCCGGCAAGGAGACGGTGACCGAGCTGAGGGGAACCTCCTACTTCTCCAGCGCCGATTCGTTCGCCATGATCCGCGGTGGCCACATCGACGTGGCCATCCTCGGCGCCATGGAGGTGAGCGAGCAGGGCGACATCGCCAACTGGACCATCCCGGGCAAGGTGCTGAAGGGGATGGGTGGCGCCATGGACCTGGTCACCGGCGCGAAACGCGTGATCGTGGCGATGGAGCAGGTGGCGAAGGACGGCTCGAAGAAGCTGCTCAAGGAATGCCGCCTGCCGCTCACCGGCAAGAAGTGCGTCAACACCGTGATGAGCGAGCTGGCCGTCATCGACATCACGCCGCAGGGTCTGCTGCTGCGCGAGATCGCTCCCGGCGTCACCCCTGACGACGTCCAGAAGGTCACCGAGCCGAAGCTTCGGGTCTCCCCGGAGCTGCGGACCATCAAGGTCTAGAACGACGATTCTTGGCGTGCTTGGCGGTTGATCTGCAGCCGGCCATGTTATCCTCAGATGGATGACCAATGCATCCAAGCCTGCGTCGCCGACCCGCCGCAACGCGCGGGTCCATCACGAAGTGATGGTCGGGGTCACTTCGGAAGCAGGCACCTTCAGCGGGTGGGGCACCAACCTGTCCGTCGGGGGCGTCTTCGTGAATTCGCAGCACGCGGCTCCCGCCGGTACACGCGTCCAGATCCTCCTGCAGCTTCCCGGCCACGGTGAGTGCAAGCTGGCCGGGCGCGTCGCCTGGGCCCAGCCGAGCGGTCCCGGTGTGGACGAACCGGGGATGGGCGTCGAGTTCCTCGAGGTCGACGAAAAGACGCTGACGCTGGTCGGCAAAATGGTGGAAAAGCTCTCCCAGGATCTCTCGCGCGCGCCGGCGTGAAAGTCACGCTGAAGGCCGAGTCGGTGGTGCATGGCGGCGAGACGCTGGCCCGACACGACGGCCGCGTCGTCTTCCTGCGTGGCGCCGCGCCCGGGGACCGCGTCGAGGCAGAGCTGACCGGAGAAGGTCGTTTCGAACGGACGCGCGCGCTGCGCGTCGTCGAGCGGAGCACCTCTCACGTCGATCCGCCTTGTCCCATCGTCGAGCGCTGCGGCGGATGCCCGCTGCAGCACGTGACGTATGAAGCGCAGCTCGCCGCCAAGGAGGAGCTGACGGCCGACGCACTGGAGCGCATTGGCGGGTTTCCGCGCGGGAGCTACGAGCTCGAAGCCATCGTTCCCAGCCCGACACAGTTTCGTTACCGTCGGCGGGCGCGGCTGCATCGCGCGGCCGGCGGCGCCTGGGGATTCGCGCAGGCCGGCGCCGCGACCGTCGAGCCGGTCGACGAATGCCTGTTGTTCGAGCCTTTGCTGGAAGAGCTGGCGCAGGTCGCGCGGAGAGCGGGCGAGTTGCCCGGTGTCGTCGATCTCGGTCTCCTGACCGGCGAGAAGAAGGGAGCCATCGACCTTCGCATCGAGGGGCCCGCCGCTCCGGGCTTGCGCAGGCGGGCTGAAGAGCTCCTCCAGCACCCGCTGGTGCGAGGTGTGACGCTGGCGGGGAGCGCGATCGGCGATCCGGTGATCGTCGATGCTCCGCTGCCGAACGGCGCCCGGCTGCGCGCTCGACCGGATGCGTTCGCGCAAGCGAATCGGTCCATGCTTCCAGCGCTGCAGCGCGAGGCGCTCCGGGCAGTCGGCGATGCCGAGCGCGTGCTGGAGCTGTTCTGCGGCAGCGGCACGCTGACGTTGCCGCTGCTCGGACGAGGGCAGCAGGTCACCGCGGTCGAGAATGCAGGCCCGTCGCTGGCGCTGCTGCGCCGGAGCGCGGACGAGGCGCGACTCGCCGTCAAACTCATCGCGGGCGACGCTCCCGCCGTCGTTCGTGCGTTCGCCGACCTTGTGGACGTCGTCCTGCTCGATCCTCCGCGCTCCGGGGCCGTGGACGCGGTGCGCGCCCTCGCCTCTCTCGCGCCGCCGCGGATCGCCTACGTCAGCTGCGACGCGCCGACGCTCGCTCGCGACGGAAAGTTGCTCGCCCAATCCGGATACCGCCTGGTAAGGGCGGTGCCGCTCGATCTCTTTCCCCAGACTGCGCACTTCGAGGTGGTCGCAACCTTCCAACGATGATCCTGCTTTCCCTGCTGGCCGCCGCCGCCTTCGACCTCGCTCCGACCCGCGTCACATCCGACCAGATGAACCGGTGCCGCGTCGAGGAAACGTTGCCGCTCGGCCGCGGCAGGGTGGAGAAGGGAAGCTGCGGGCCGTCGCTCGACGCCGAGACAGCGCGCAGACGGTGCAAGGACGCCGCACGCCACAATTCGTTGGCGGCGGGGGTGACCGAGGAGAATTGCCTCTACGAATATACCCGCGGCCACTTCCTCTTCCGGGGCGAGGTGAAGGAGTTGATCGTCGCCCGCCGTCAGGATGGAACACCGGTGGTCGTCTTCAAGGTGCCGGAGGGCGATCAGCTCATCGCTTTCCAGCACTTCGCCGACGCGGTGCTGATCGGCGTCGGACGGGGCAAGTCGTTCCACTATGCGGTCGCGACGACGCGCGGCGTGCTCAAGGCGCCGCCGCTGGGCGATCCGGAGGACATCCGAGACGTCAGCGTGATCGGTGGGCGGATCCGTGTCACCGGCAGGGCGCGAGCGATGCACATCGACCTCGTCCCCGGCACGTACCGGCTGCTGATCCGCAAGTGACTCAATGGAAGGGACTGTCCGGCTTCCACTTCGGCCGCGGCCCCGCGAGCAGCGAGATCCCCACCAGCAGCTCGACGCGCGCCATCTGGGCGGCCGCTTCCCAGTCGTAGGTCGGCAGCCATTCGTCCGACGGCTGGTGGTAGCGGTTGGCGCGGAAATCCTTGAAGGCGGCCTCGCCTCGCGGTCCGGAAAACCCCTGCCACAGGCAGGCGGACGGCACGCCGATGCGCGCGAAGTTGAGCTGGTCGCTGCGGGCGAAGAAGTTCTGCTCGGGCACCGGGTCGGCGACGATCGCGATTGCAAGCTCGGCGGCCGCCGCGCGGACGTGATCCTCGAGCGTCGACAGCTCCGCGCCCCGCAGCACGAGCTCGCCCACCGGATACGCGGGCAGGAGCTGATCGAGATTCAGGTTGGCAATCATCCGCTCGCGCGGGATCGTCGGGTGCCGCGCGAACCAGGCCGAACCGAGCAGTCCGCGCTCCTCGCCGGTGACGGCGAGGAAGAGCACCGAACGTTCCCGTCGGGGCAGCGCCGCGAAGCCGCGCGCGATCTCCAGCATTTCCGCGACGCCGGTCGCATTGTCGATGGCGCCGTTGCAGATCGGGTCCGCGGCGCCGGGTGCGCAGATCCCGTGGTGGTCCAGGTGCGCGGAGTAGACGACGGTGTCCGGCAAATCGCCGGGCAAAAGGCCGGCCACGTTGCCGGAGTCGAACGCCCGTGTCGTCTGCTTGAGGTGCAGTCTCGCGCGCGATCCCACGCGCTGCCGCAGCCGGTCGCTCTCCGCGAGATCGACGTACGCGACCGGCAAGGGCGGCAGGTCGTCGGTGACGTGCGCCTGCCCGTTGACGAAATTGCGCTGCAAGAGCGCCCAGGGCCGTCGCGCCTCCGCTTCCTGCGTGGTGAGCACGATTTCCGCGACGGCTCCCGCGGCGCGCAGCCGCTTCAGCTTGTCCTCGTTCGCCGAGGCGAGCGCGCGCTGCGTCGACGGCAGGCTGGCCGGCGCTCCGGCCAGGACCATGGCGATCTTGCCGCGGACGTCGCGGATCTCGGCGGGCTGTCCATAGCCTGCGAAGGCGAGGTCGCCCTCGATGGCGCGATCCGGCGCGCCACAGTCTCCGCCGACGAGCACGTCCTTCACCGGGGCGCCGTCCACGGTCAACGTGCCTTCGGCCCGCGATTCGCAGAGCTTGACCCGCTGGAGGTATCCGCTCTCTCCGGCTGGACGGAGCCCGAGCGCCTGCATCCGGGACGCGACGTACTGCTCGGCGATGGCGTGCCCGCGGGTTCCCGTTCCGCGCCCTTCCAGCAGATCGTCGGAGAGGAACCGCACTGCCGAGGAGATGGATTGCGCTTGCACCGCGTCGAGCGCCGGCCGGCCGCGGTCCAGCAATGCGCCGGCGACCAGAACGAGCGTCCACATGGAGGCCACGCTACCATGCTCGAGGTGGACGAGCGCCTGCAGGACTTCGCCGGACTGTTGCGCCAGAACGGCCTGCGGATCTCTCCCGCCGAGGTGGCGGATGCCGCGCAGGCGACGCTGCTCGTCGGCTTGGAGGACCGCGCCGCCTTCCGCGGCGCGCTTCGCGCGACACTGGTCAAGCGCGGCCAGGACGCGCCTGTGTTCGACCGGCTCTTCGAGCTCTTTTTCACCGGCGTCAAGGATCTGCTGGAAGGTCTTCAAGGGTCGCTCCTGGACGCGCTCGAGCGCGAGAACCTGGGCGAGGCGGAGCTCGAGGAAGTGGCGCGGATGCTGGCGCAGATGTCGCCGCTGGCGCAGGCGCTCGCAGCCGGCCGCACCGACCAGCTCGCGCGCATCCTGCGGCAGGCGACGGTGGCCATCGATTTCCGAGGCCTGCAGAGCCCGCTGCAGCGCGGATTCTACGCGCGGCGTCTGCTGCAGGCGGCCGGCGGGTCGCAGGCGGAGAAGGATCTGCAGCACCTTCTGCAGATGCTGCAGCAGCGGGGCCTCGATCCCGCCCTGGTGGAGCTCGCCACGCGCAGGGTCTCGCAGACGCTGAAGGCGCTCGAGGATTCCGTCCGGCGCGTGGCCGATCGCGAGCAGAAGGCGCGGGATCCCGAAGCGCGCGGCGAGAAGTCGCTGCTGCACCGCAACCTCTCGTCGTTGACCGCCGACGAGGTGCAGCGCATGCGCGCGGTGGTCCGGCGGCTGGCGGAGCGGCTCAAGGCGCGTCTGTCGCGCCGGCGCAAGGTGAGACGCCGCGGGCATCTGAGCGTGCGCCGGACGTTACGCAAGAACCTCTCCACCGGAGGCGAGCCGTACAAGCTCGTGTTTCGCGCGCGCCGGCCGGAGCGGCCGGAGATCGTCGTACTCTGCGACGTGAGCGACTCGGTCCGCAACGTCTCGCGGTTGATGCTGCAGTTCGTGTACACGCTGCAGGAGCTTTACGCGCGCGTACGCAGCTTCGTCTTCGTCAGCGACATCGGCGAGGTCACGGACCTGTTCAAGAAGACGGACGTGAGCACCGCCGTCGACCTGGCCACCGCCGGCCGGGTCATCAACCTTTCCGCCAACTCCAACTACGGCCACGCCCTGAAGCTCTTCCACGGCACCTGGCTCGGCTCGATCACGCGGCGCACGACGGTGATCGTGATCGGGGATGGCCGCACCAACTACAACCCGCCCAATGCGTGGGTGCTCGGCGACCTGCGCCGCAAATGCCGCCGCCTGATCTGGCTTTGCCCCGAGGAGCAGCACTCCTGGGGATTCGGCGACAGCGAGATGCCCCTCTACGCCCGCCACTGCCATCGGGTGGAGAGCGTGCGCTCCGTGGACGACCTCGGCCGCGTGGCAGCGGAGCTGATGCCCTAGGAGGCCATGATGCGCTGGCGGCGGCGGGCAAGTAGGCGCAGGCTGCCGTGCGGAGGCGCTGGACTCATGCTACGAATCCGCGGACTTTGATGGGCTATCGCGACCCCAACGACTGGCAGGAGCAGCTCCAGGCATCCCTGCGCCGCGCGCAGGAGGCCATCGCGCGCGGCACCACCCAGCAGGACCAGATGGTCCGCGAGTGGACGGAGAACCTCCGCAATGCCTATCCCGACTGGGGCCGGGAGCGCTGGCAGCGAAGGCTCGAGCGCAAGCTGCGCCGCCGGGCGGAGCGCGAGGCGAAGGTCGCGAACGCCAGCCTGTTCGAGGGGTATCTGTGGCTGCTCGGGGCCATCGTTCTCTTCATCATTGCCCTCTCGTCGCTGCCGTTCCTGTGGTGGCTGATCTTCCCGGCGGCGGGATTGGGATCGCGCGGCACGCGCGTGATCGCGCGGCACAGCCGGATGACGCAGCCGATCCTCACCGAGCCGCACCCGGCGCGCGCCAGCAGCGCCACGGGCGCGACGGCGGAGCAGCAACGGGCGCAGCGGTTCGGGTCGCTGAGCGGAATCGGCAAGGTCTTCGACGGCGACCCGATCCAGCAACCCGCCCCCGTCCGCGGCGCCGCCGTGCAGCAGGATCCGCGCGACGTCCGGGTGGACGCGATCTGCGACCGGATCCTCGGCGAGCTGCGGACATCTCCCGACGCAGTCAAGGACATGTTCGTCAAGCCGGACGAGACCATCGCCGCGCTGCGCGCCACCTGCCGCAACCTGACCCGGCGGGAGCGCGACCTGCGCCGCTTCCTCTCTCCGCAGGACGACGAGCGCCTGATGCGCGAGCGGGAGGCGCTGCAGAAGCGCATCAGCGGCGAGTTGGACGACGTGACCAAGATGCGGCTGGCGGCCGCCCTGGCGGCGCTGGATGCGCAGCGGGACCAGCGGCTGGAGCTGACCCGGGCGGCGGCCCGCTTCGATGCGGAGCACACGCGCATCTCCTACACGCTGGAGAGCCTCTACACGCAGGTGGTCCGGATGCGCTCGGCGGACAGCTCCAGCGTCGACGTTGCCGGGGCCGGCTTGCGCCGCAGCCTCGACATGCTCTCGCACGAGGTGAACGCGCTGGCGGATGCGCTCGAGCGGGTGAACAGCGGCGAGGCCGAGCGCATGCGCAAGGTCTCTTCCGGGCCGGCCGGCGAGAACGGCGCGGTGCCGCCGGGGGCGCCAGGCAAGAGGGAAAAAGCGTGATCCGGCCGTTCGGGGGGAAGACGCCGCAGCTCGGCGACGGCGTCTTCGTCGCGCCGAGCGCCAGCGTCATCGGCGACGTCGCCATCGGCGCGCGCAGCACCATCTGGTACGGCGCCGTGCTTCGGGGCGACGTGGAGAGCATCCGGATCGGCAGCGAGACCAGCATCCAGGACAACACCGTCATCCACGTCGATTCCAGCGGCTTCTCCACCGTCGTCGGCGACCGCGTGACCGTGGGGCACAGCGTCGTCTTGCACGGCTGCCGCATCGGGGACGACGCGTTGATCGGCATCGGCAGCATCGTCCTCAACGGCGCCGAGGTCGGCGATGGGGCGATGGTCGGCGCGGGCAGCCTGGTCACGCCCGGGACGAAGATTCCCGCCGGCATGCTCGCGGTCGGGTCCCCCGCCCGGGTGAAGCGGGCGCTCACCGACGAGGAAAAGCGCCACGTGCAGGAGGGGGTCGAGCGCTACGTCCGGCTGGGACGGGAGCATCGCTGATGGCGCAGGTGCCCGCCCGCGTGGACAAGCCGGTGGCGCTGCGCGGCTCGCAGCTCTTGCGCGACTTCACCGACGTCGGCGTGAAGATCCTCGCGGAAATCGTCGAGCAGCGCAGCGTGGGGAAGGGCACCTACGCATTCAAGGCGGGCGAGAGCTCGGAAAAGCTCGCCTTCGTAGCCAAGGGCACGCTCCAGCTCCTGCCGGGTGACGGGGGCGGTGCGCTCGGCGAGGTAGTCTCCGGCGATACCGTCGGCGGCATGGCGCTGCTGGTCGTCGGAGAGCACGTCGTTTCCGCGCTGGCCGCGACCGACGTCGAGTTGCTCGAGCTCAATCGCGATGCCTTCGACGAGATGAAGCGCACCCACCCGCGAACAGCGCTCAACCTGACGCTCGCCCTGGCACACGACCTCGCCGAGCGGCTGCGCGAGGCGAAGGTGCCCCTGCGCGAGTTCCTCGTCTGGCAGATCGGCAAACGGCAGACCTAGTTTTGGGGGCGCGAGCGGCGGTGGCGCTCGAGCGATGAAGAAGAATGCCCGGGATCCACCGTGTGTTAGGCTGCGACGAACGTCGCAACTCCGGGGTGTGGCCTGAAAGACTGGCTCTTTCACTTCCTCACGAACTTCCACGGGCCTGCCGCGTACATCGGCGTTCTCTTCGTTCTCATTACTTGTGGCCTGGGAGTGCCGCTGCCGGAGGACGTGCCGCTCATCGCCGGCGGGTGGCTGATCGGGCGCAACGGGTCGCTGCCGCTGATGATGATCACGGGACTGGCCGGGATCCTGATCGGCGACAGCATCATCTTCCACGCGGGACAGACCTACGGGGAGCGGCTTCTGGATACGCGGCTCGGCCGCCATATCCCCGGTGAGCGAGTCCAGCGCGCCATCGCCCTCTTCGACAAGCACGGGGCGAAGTTCATCGTGGCCGCGCGCTTCGTTCCCGGGTTGCGCGCGGTGACCTATTTCGTGGCCGGGTCCACCGGCGTGCCGTACTGGAAGTTCATCACCTTCGACGGCATCGCCGCCTGCGTGTCCGCTCCGGCCTGGGTGTACCTGGGTTGGTACGCGCGCAAACACGGCCGCAAGATGCTGGACAAGGTGATGGCCTGGTCGGCGCAGGCGCAGCTGGTCGCGTTTGCCGTGATCATCGGCCTGACGGTGATCTACCTGGCGTACCTCACGCTGCGCCGGCGGTGGCGGCGCAAGCGCGGGCTGCCGGTGAGCACGCCCCCGATTCCGCTGCAGAGGGTCGAAGGCGGCCTGGAGCGGCCGGCCCAGCTCCGGCGTCGTTGAGGCCGGAGACTGGCATTGCCGCAGAGTGTCGTCGCCGTTACACTCGGCGGCTTACCGGAGAGAGGATGATCGATCCCAACGTGCCGCTGGCCCTCACGTTCGACGACGTTCTCCTGCTGCCTGCCGAGAGCGACATCCTTCCGCGGCAGGTCGATGTAAGTGCTCAACTCACCCGCAACGTCCGGCTCCGAATCCCGCTCGTCAGCTCGGCGATGGACACCGTCACCGAGGCGCGGACGGCCATCGCCATGGCGCAGGAGGGCGGCCTCGGGTTCATCCACAAGAACCTGACCATCCAGCAGCAGGCGCTGGAGGTGACCAAGGTCAAGAAGTACGAGAGCGGGATGGTGGTGGACCCGGTCACCATCGAGCCCGACGCGCCCGTCCACAAGGCCGTCGCGCTCATGCGGCAGCATGAAATCAGCGGCATCCCGGTGACGAAGAACGGCCGCCTGGTCGGCATCCTCACCAACCGCGATCTCCGCTTCGAGAAGAACCTCGACCAGAAGGTCGAGGCGATGATGACCCGCGAGCTGGTCACCTGCCGGGAAGGGATCACGCAGGACGAAGCGAAGGAGCTGCTCCACCGCAACCGCATCGAGAAGCTCCTGGTGGTCGACGACAAGTACCAGCTCAGGGGCCTCATCACCATCAAGGACATCGAAAAGACGCGGGCCCATCCCAACGCGGCGAAGGACGAAAAGGGCAGCCTGCTGGTGGGCGCGGCCGTCGGCGTGGGACCCGACCGCGACGAGCGGGTGCACGCGCTGCTGCAGGCAGGCGCCGACATCATCGCGGTGGATACCGCGCACGGGCATTCGCGCGCCGTGCTCGACGCCGTGCGGGACCTGAAGCGGAATTTCAAGGGTATCGAGATCGTCGCCGGCAACGTGGCGACGGGCGACGCGGCGTCGGCGCTGTGCGAGGCCGGAGCGGACGCGGTGAAGGTCGGCATCGGTCCGGGCTCCATCTGCACCACCCGGGTGGTCGCCGGCGTCGGCGTTCCGCAGATCACCGCCATCGACAGCTGCGTGCGCGCCGCCTCCCGTCACGGCGTTCCCTGCATCTCCGACGGCGGGATCAAGTACTCGGGCGACATCGTGAAAGCGCTCGCGGCGGGCGCGCACACCGTGATGATCGGGTCGCTGTTCGCCGGGACCGAGGAGGCTCCGGGCGAAGTGATCCTCTTCCAGGGCCGGTCCTACAAGTCGTATCGCGGGATGGGATCGATGGGCGCCATGAAGAAGGGCTCCCGCGACCGCTATTTCCAGGACGAGACCGAGGACATGAAGCTGGTCCCCGAGGGCATCGAGGGGCGCGTCCCGTACAAGGGCCCTCTCGCGATGAACGTCTTCCAGCTGGTGGGCGGGCTCCGCAGCGGCATGGGGTACACCGGCTGCCACAGCATCGAGGAGCTGCGGACCAAGGCGAAGTTCGTGCGGATCACCGCGGCGGGCCTGCGCGAGAGCCACGTCCACGACGTGCAGGTGACGCAGGAAGCCCCGAACTACCGGATCGAGAACTGAAGCCGCGCGCGCTGGCGCTGATCATCCTCGGCGCTCCCGTCCTCCTCTTTCTCTTGAGCGGAATCCGGGCGGTGCAGCTTGCCCGCGAGGGCGAGGTGCCGGAGGCCTGGCGCGACTTGAACTGCGACGGGAAGGTGTCCTGGGCGGAGTGGCTGCGCGGCGGGATCGATTTCCGGCTGCGGCCGTCGCAGCTCGTCCCGGGGTGCCAGGATGTCTATGCGGTAAAGACGGGCAAGGCGCTGGTCGTGCGGTGCGAAGCGGCGCCGCAGTGCCGGCTCGCCCGCGGTCTTCCCAAGTGACACTCCCTCACCCGAAGGGAACGCACCGCTCGCGAAGAAAGACCGCAGTCTCGGGCTTTCCAATCTCGCCCCGCGCGACCTTCAGGACCATTTCCAACAGCTCCTCGGAGGGCGACTCGAGCCAGACGTCGTTGAGA
>Ga0209057_1000642_pt1 | contig 30603 bp, 28 predicted proteins | sample GraSoiAngelo_146_FD_185903 | JGI IMG/M metagenome (GOLD analysis project Ga0209057, IMG submission 185903) | Grasslands soil microbial communities from the Angelo Coastal Reserve, California, USA - 14_1009_05_30cm (SPAdes) (version 2) | ecosystem: Environmental > Terrestrial > Soil > Grasslands ... | reverse complement strand
TCCCTCGGTCGTTAGTCTCGCTTACATGTCGCATGGTGATCTGGTGCAAAGCAGGACTTTCCTGGATCGTTCCGAAAAACTTAGCGACCGGCCGCGTGGATTCCAATCGCGGATGGAATTGATGTACGCTCTTTGCCGACAAGATCGCGATGCGACCCGGCGTGCTCTAAAGTTGACACAACAGGTGACCTGGGCGCCGGAGCCACCAAAGCCGGGACTGATAGACGCGTTGGACCAGGCGTTAGCCGGTTTCCAAAATTCCTCGGCCGCGCCCTTGGATCTTGGCAAGACATTGAAAGAATTCGGGCCGTCCGGCCGCATGCCATTGTCGGCCGTGGCGGTTTTTGTTGGTCAAAAGCAGGTGGCCCTTGACGCGATCTTCGTCGAAGAGGAAACGCCCGGTAATGATATCGCGGCCCTGATTTGGACCCCGGCGTATCAGTCACTGCGAAGCGAGCCGCGGTTTCTCGAATTCCTCAAGACCATTAGAATGCCGGAGTATTGGCGTGCGGTTGGCTGGAGCGAATTCTGCCATGCAAAGGGCGATAACGATTTCGGGTGCGTCGGGAAATGAATCCGGGAAACTTCTTCGCCGAGCTAAAGCGGCGCAACGTTTACAAGGTCGCGATCGCCTATGCGATTGTTGGATGGTTGGTCATACAAGTTACTGCAACCATCGTCCCGGCGTTGCATCTTCCTGAGAGCCTAACGACTGCGGTCGTCGTGCTGATTTTAGTCGGCTTTCCGGTTGCGCTTGTTATCTCATGGGCGTTTGAAGCGACACCGCAAGGTCTAAAATGCACGGAGAACGTTCCGCCTGAGGTGGCGGCGGCACTACCAACCTGGAGTCGGCGGAAGTTTGCCGTGTTCATTGTCGGCGTTGCAGTGATCGCGGCCGGGCTACTCGCCTTCCAATTGTTTCGCACGGCAAGATCGACAATCACTTCCAGCGCGGAAAATAAATCCATCGCGGTGCTGCCGTTCGTGAACATGAGCGCGGATAAAAACGACGAGTACTTGAGTGACGGGATGACCGAGGAATTGATCAATGTGCTGGCTAGGGTGCCGGGATTGCGTGTGCCGGGGCGAACGTCTTGCTTCGCGTTCAAGGGCAAAAACGAAGAAGGAATTTTCCACCAAATCGGCGAGCAATTACATGTGGGGACAGTGCTAGAAGGCAGCGTACGCAAAGCGGGCGACAAGCTGCGAGTTACCGCCCAGCTCGTGAAGGTAGCCGACGGCTACCATCTGTGGTCCGAAGATTACGATGGCGATGTAAAAGACATTTTTACTTTCCAAAGCAACGTTGCCAAGCGCGTGGTCGACGCACTGCAAATGCAGTTAGGTACCAACGAGACGCGCGCTTTGACGAAGAAACCAACGGAGAACCCGGAAGCTTACAGGCTCTATTTGCTAGGGCGGAACGAGTTTGGCAAATACAGCGAAGCCGGCTGGACCAGCTCGATCCGCTACTACGAGCAGGCGCTGAAGCTCGATCCTAACTATGCTTTGGCCTATTGCGGCCTCGCCGACACCTACGCCTATATGGGAGGAGTCGTGATGCCGAGCAAAGAAGCGGTAGCTAAAGAGAAGGAGTTCGCGCAAAAAGCGCTGGAGCTCGATCCGGAACTGCCGGAAGCGCACCTTTCCCTTGCTTGCGCTCTTGGCGGTGCTTTCGATTGGCGGAATGCCCCGATTGAATTCGATCGTGCCATCGAACTAAATCCTAATCTGGCATGGGCGTATGAAATATATGCATGGTTTCTGGGCGGCGTTGGTCGGTTAGACGAGGCGATCGCGAAAGACAAAAAAGCGATCGAACTCGATCCGCTGAATTCATTCTTTCAATCTGCCTTGGCCTACTACCTGTATCACGCGCGCCGATATGATGATGCGATGGTCCAAGTCAGAAAGACGCTGGAACTGGATCCGACTTCAACGCTTGCCCATAATTTGTTAGGCCGCTGCCTTCTTGGGAAAGGCGACACGGCCGGCGCAATCGCGGAATTTCAACAAGGTAAAATCAATATTACCGGCGCATGGTATCAAGGACTACTCGGCTACGCGTATGCCATCTCTGGAGATCGAGCGAAAGCCGAGCAGATGTTGCGCGAACTCGAAGCGCAGGCAAAACGGCAATACGTCAATTCGTCAGCGTTCGCGGCGATTTACCTCGGACTCGGCGAAAAAGAGAAAGCTTTGGATTGGCTAGACGTAGCTTATGAGAACCAGGAAAGCGCCTGTTGGTTGCTAAAGGTCGATCCGATTTACGATAGTTTACGTAAGGAGCCGCGCTTTCAGGCGCTGGTCAAGAAAGTTTTTGGGTCGAATCTATGAAGATCGACAATTTCTTCGCCGAGCTGAAGCGGCGGAAGGTGTTCAAGGTCGGCGCGGCTTATCTGATCGTGGCGTGGCTCGCCGTGCAGGCGGCGTCGATCGGCTTTCCCGCGTTCGATGCGCCGCCGTGGGCGCTGCGCATTTTTATTCTGATCGCCCTGCTCGGTTTTCCGATCGCGGTAGTGATGGCGTGGGTGTTTGATATTACACGCGAAGGCGTGAAGCTCGATTCCCAAGCTTCGGGCAGCAAGGGTCTCTTCGCAGCCGCCGCGTTGCTCATCGTGCTGGCATTGGGCTGGTATTTCTACGGCCAGCCATCGTTTCGAAAAGGCGATGTGACCACGCCGGCGGTCGCTGATCGTAATTCGATCGCCGTTCTGCCGTTCACCAATATCAGCGGCAAGGCGGATGAGGATTATTTTTCGGATGGCATGACCGAGGAGCTTTTGAATGTGCTGGCGAAGGTGCCGCAACTCAAAGTCGTGGCGCGCACTTCCGTGTTTCAGTTCAAAGCAAAAGGCGGCGACATCCGCGAGATCGGCCGCAAGCTCGGCGTCACGAATATCGTTGAGGGCAGCGTACGCCGCGACGGCCCGGACGTGCGGATCACGGCGCAACTAGTGCGTGTCGCGGATGGCTTTCACATTTGGTCCGAAACCTACGATCGCAAACTGGAGCGAGTGTTCGCGCTCCAGGACGAAATCGCGCAACGCATCGGCGCTGCGCTCAAGCTTTCGTTAGGCATCTCCGCGCCAATCGGGGCGCGCGCACCGATCGATCCCGAAGCCTACGAGGAGTATCTCAAGGGCCGCGCGCTGCTTCGTCAACGCCATGACCTGCCCGCCGCGATCGCGCATTTCAAGAAAGCAGTGGCGAAGGCGCCGGAGTTTGCGGCGGGCTGGTCGTCGCTTTCGCTCACCTATGAGGTGAGCTTTTGGTACACCGAGCATATGACGGCGGCTTTTCAGGTCGAGTTGCTGGCCGGGGAGGCGGCAGCGGCGGAGCGCGCCGCCGCGCTCGAGCCCGACGCAGCCGCCACTGAACACGCGCTCGGCAACGTTGCCCGCGCACAGTTCAAGTACGCTCTCGCCGAACGGCATTATCTGCGCTCGATGCAAATCGACCCCAGCTACCCGGATGTGCGCGAGGATTACTCGGAGCTGCTCTACGAAGTCGGTCGCGTGGAGGATTCGGCGCGCGCGGCGCGCCAGTTGGTGACGCTCGATCCCTACTTCAGCGTCGGCTGGGCCCGCGTAGTCAATGCTGCGACCGCGCTCGACCGGCGTTCCGAGGTCGAGGAGGCAGTGCAACAGCTGCGCGGCATCGCCCCGGTCCTCTTCATGGGCAAGTTCGGGTTGCTCGACTACGCGCTCGCCCACGGACGCGCCGATGAGGCGAGGGCCGCGCTCGCGGAGATCGAGACACGCTGGCCAAAGGACGCCGAGTTCGCGCGGCAGCTATTGCCGTGGGCGTTGGGGGAGCCGGGGATCGACGCGCGCAATCTACCTGCGGTGATCGCGGCCGCGCCAGAGGGCGAAGCCACCTATTACCTCATCGCGCGACAAGACATCGACGGCTACAACGCGGACATCCAGACTCGCGGCGCGATACTCCAGGCCTACTACTTCGCCAATCTCTACAGCAGCAGACCGGCGGGTCATGCGATGCTGCGCGATCCGCGCGTCAAGGCAATGCTGGTGCGCTACGGCTTTCCGGCGTATTGGCGCGAGAAAGGCTGGCCAGCTGGATGCCAGCCGCTCGGCGAGACGGATTTCGAATGCGGCACCGATGCAGCATCGGTGCATTGAGATGTCACTCTTCGCCGAATTCAGGCGCCGCGATGTTTTCCAGCTTGTTGGAGATTCCAAACTGGGTCCTTAGACTGCTAATTGTCGTCGTTATGATTGGATTCCAGATACCAGAAAACATGGCTGGATATCGCCTAACAAATCAGGCCTTATGATGAGAGGATTTCTTGCCCCCCATTGGACGCCAAAGTGATTAAAGCTTGTCGATGAGCGCCGATAACGAACAGCGCAGGTTGGCCGCGATCATGTTCACCGACATGGTGGGCTATAGCGCGATGGCCCAGCGCGACGATCAACTCGCCCTCGCGTTGCTCGAAGAACATCGCCAGCTGCTGCGGGAAATTTTTCCCCGCTTTCACGGCACCGAGATCAAAACCATCGGTGACGCGTTCCTCGTCGAATTCGGTAGTGCGCTGGAAGCGGCGCAATGCGCCATCGAAATCCAGCGCACCCTGGCCAAGCGCAACCACGACGTTACGTCCGATCGGCGGATTGAAGTCAAGATTGGCATCCACATCGGGGATGTGGTCCATCGCGGCGGCGATGTCTATGGCGACGGCGTAAACATCGCTTCGCGCATCGAACAACTGGCCGGCGCGGGAGGAATTTGCGTTTCCATGGACGTGGAGCGGCAGATTCGCAACGCGCTTGAAGCAAGATTTGAAAAATTTGGCTCGGCGGAGTTGAAGAACATCAAACTGCCGATGGAATTATTCCGGATCGTGTTGCCGTGGGAGACGGGAACAAAAGCCGAAGTTGGCGCAAGCCGGAACTTTTCGAAAAAGTCGTCACTTCTCGTAACCGCCGCAGCCGTCGTGCTTGTTAGTTTGCTTTTTGCATGGTGGTTCATGCACCGCTCGAGTCAGAACAGCCAGCCGGCAGCGACCGTGCGGGCCAATGCGTTGCCGGCATCTCCGCCAACTGCACCTGATCAGAAGTCGGTCGCCGTGCTGGCGTTCGTTAACCTCAGCGATGACAAGGGCAGCGAGTATTTTTCCGACGGCATCAGTGAGGAATTACTGACCGTGCTGCAAAAAATTCCTGGGCTGCACGTGGCGGCACGGACATCGGCATTTTCTTTCAAAGGCAAGAATGCGACGGCCCAGGAGATCGGGGAGAAACTTGGCGTGGCGCATCTGGTCGAGGGAAGCGTGCGCAAGTCCGGCAACAGCGTGCGGATCGCAGCCCGGCTCACCCGCGCCAACACGGGCGAGGAGCTCTGGTCGGAAAACTTTACTCGTGATTTGAAGGACGTATTTGCCGTGCAAACCGAGCTCGCTCAGACCATCGTGGCACAGTTGCGCGGTCAGCTCACGGATGGCGCCGCAGATCCGGCGGCGAAGGCGGCGATTCAAGCGCAGGTGCAGGCGGCGGAAAAAGGCGGGACGAAAAATGTGGAGGCCCACCAATATTATCTGCAGGGCCGGTTTTATACCAATCGCCACTCGGAGAAGAGCGCGGGCGAAGCCCTGGCCGCTTATCAACGCGCGGTGGAGCTGGACCCCGCCTTCGCGCTCGCGTGGGCGGGTCTCGCCCAGACGCACGTGTGGTACTGTGAGTTTTCGAGCGAATCGGGACGGAAGGGTTTCGACGCTCATCTGGCCAGCGCGCGGGAGGCGGCGGCGCGAGCCCTCGCCCTTGAGCCTAACCTGCCGGAAGCGTTGCTCGCCCGCTCGGAGATCGAGCTCAATTTCGATTTTGACTGGAAAGGGGCGGCCGAAACATTGAGAAAGGCGCTGGCCCTGGCTCCCGCAGATCCGGCGCTCCGGATCGCCGCGGGCAACCTTGAGGTAGCTCGCGGGGACATGACTCGGGCCATCGAACTCTATCGCCAGGCCGTCGCGTTGGACCCCGTTAACCCGCGAGCCCGGTCGTTTTTGGCGTTCAACCTGGCGGTGGCGGGGCAATTCGCTGAAGCGCAGGCGGAATTTCCGCGGGTCGTCGAGCTGAACCCGGCGGCGCCCTGGGCCCATGCCGGTCTCGGCCTCTCCTTTCTTATCGAGGGCAAGTTTGAAGAGGCGGCGGTCGCTGCGCACGACGATGCGGGCGAGTGGGCCCAGCTTCTCATCGTGGCATGCGCCCGCTGGGGCGAGAAACGAATCCCGGAATCAGATGCCGCGCTTGCTCAGTTAACCGAGAGCTTCGCCGACGTGGCGGCTTACCAGATCGCCGAGGTCCACGCGTATCGCGGGGACAAAGATCGGGCCTTCGAGTGGCTCGAACGCGCGCGCCGACAGCGCGACGGGGGCCTTGCCGGCATGCGGAGGGATCCGCTTCTCGCGAACCTCCACAGCGACCCGCGCTGGAACACATTCTTGCGGACGATGGGTCTGGCCGACGACCAATTGAAATGAGCGCTCGTGAGGGTAACGCCAACGCATGAGTTTCTTCGCCGAGCTCAAGCGGCGTAGCGTCTACAAGGTCGCGGTTGTCTATGCGAAGCCTGAACCCTCTTCCAACTTCGGCGTTCGGCGTTGGACGTTGGCCTCCGGCTTCGTAGAGCCTACGGCTCGGAGAGATGTTCGGCGTTCGGTGTTTGCCTTACTAAAAGCTACTACCTCAGTTTCCGTACATAATCGTACTGCATTCAGAGATGCCTCTGAATTCCCGAAACTCGCCACGGCGAGTCCGTCCTTTGGCGAACAGGGTAAAATCGAAGCTAGAATCTGACAGCTCGTTTTCCGTTGTAACGATTCAACGGTTTAACGAATCAACGGAGCGGAGCGCAGCGCAGCCCTACTCCTTATCGTAAACGGCCTTGGATTTGAACTTCTTCCCGTCCGCGTCCGTACCATTAACCGTGACGGTCCGCGTTTTACCATCCGCCGAGACCGTGCTCTCGCCATTGGTGAACACTTTTCCGCCTTTCATCGTCGTAATCCCGTAGGTGTGGTCGTTCACAACTTTGTAGGCCGCCGCGTCCCAAGCAAGGTTCCCCTTCACCTTATAGGTTTTGCCGTCAGCCTTGCCCATCCAGACGCCGTGCCTCGGTTTCCCATCCTTATCTACACCGTCCACCGTTACCTCCATTTTGTCCTTCATCTCGGTGTAAACGACCGTGTTGTTCTTCCCCATTCCGGGTGCCAGCTTCGACTTCGCTTCATTGAGCTTCCACGTACCCATATGCGGATCAGCCGCAAAGCAGGCGCCTGCCGCCATAAACGACAGGGCCAAAGCCATTACTGCAATTCGAGTTTTGATCATGCTGCGATTCCGCCGGAAATGCCCGTGGGCGTCAATACCAATTCGCGCGCCAGCGGCGTGCGCCCGTTAAATAGTTAAAAAGGTTAAATTGTTAAAATCGGTCCCTGCTAATACTCATGCTCGGCCAGAAGACTCTGAAACCTGAACCCTCTTCTGCCTTCGACGTTCAACGTTCGGTGTTTGCTTTGATTCCGAATCCTCCGCCGCTTCCGACGTTCTGTGTTGGCCCCTGGCTTAGAGCTACAGTTCTGAGAGATGTTCCATGGGACGTCTGGTCAACATTCTATCCTCTTAGCGGCTTTGCGCCTTCGCGTGAAAAACTCTTTTTGGCAGTGCCTAACAGCGGTCTCACGCTAAGACGCCAAGCCGCTAAGGTTTGGGACGCAAATGGTTGTCTTACTTGAATACTTATTCGCACGGGACGAACCCGCCCCGCTTCCCCATCCGAGAAATCCGTGTAATCCGCGGTCAAAAACAAAAAACATTGACGCGAGATTCAATTCCCGGCTCGATGATCCCATGAAAATAAAAACGCTGGTACTCACTCTTATACTTGGCCTTGTCGCAGCGGCCATCTGCCTGGCTGGCGACACAAAAGCTGAACAAGCTCTTCGTGACGCTGATGCCGCCTGGTCGAAAGCTGCGGAAAGCAAAGACCTCGACAAAACTCTCTCCTACTATTCCGCCGACGCCACGGTCCTCCCTCCGAACGCATCGGCGGCAACCACAAAGGAAGCAATTAAGACTATATGGCAGGATATGCTCGCCAGCCCCGGCCTCGTCATAAGTTGGAAAGCGACCAAAGTAGAAGTGGCGAAATCGGGCGACCTTGGCTTCGTCAGTGGCACCTATGAACTGACCATGAACGACGCCAGCGGTAAGCCGGTAACCGACAAGGGCAAATACGTCGAGGTTTGGGAAAAGAAGGCCGATGGAAAGTGGAAATGCGGAACCGACACCTGGAACTCTGACCTACCAGCGGCTGGCAGTTCGCCTGCACCCGGAGCCGAGGAGAGAAAGTAACCTCTGGTACTTTAGACCACGGAGCACAGACCACCGACGACGGCTATTATCAATTGGAGGGCGGAGCTCTTGCGACGCCGTCCCAGGGCTCGTAGAACTCGCCCTCCATTGCAACGCGCTGGACATTGAGACTAGGAATGCAACTGAATGATCGTCGCGTGAGCAAGGCTAACACTTCAATCCATAATTACACTAGGCGGAAAAATTTAATATAATCCTCGTTAGGCAAAGACTCTGTTTTCCAACCTATCACCTCTCACTTCCGTTGTCTGTTCTCTGTTCTCTGTTCTCTGACCTCTCTTTCTCTCATGCACCACTACACACTCTGGCACGCCTTGATCGGAGGAATTATGATCGGTCTCGCCAGTCTGGCCGCGACCGTGCTGAGCGGAAAAATTCCAGGCATTTCCGGTGTGTTCGGGCGCCTTCTCGTGCCGGCAACATCGGGCAAAACATGGCGCGCGGTATTTCTCTTCGGCTTGATTGGCGGCGCCGCGCTGAGTTTTGCGCTCTGGCAAAGCGCCGCACTTTTTCGACCAATGCGCCCGCTCGTTGTCATGGCGATTGCCGGTTTGCTCGTCGGATTTGGCACCCGTCTCGGCGGAGGCTGCACCAGCGGTCATGGAGTTTGCGGGGTCGGGATGGGCGCGAAGGATTCGATCGCGGCGACGCTCATCTTCATGGTGGCAGCGATGGTCACCGTCTACATCTATAATGGAGTGCTCTTATGAAGGCCGGGAAATTGGTTCTCTTTCTCGTGGCCGGCGGCCTTTTCGGGACGGGGCTAGCCGTCTCAGAAATGACTGACCCGGCACGGGTGATTGGATTTCTTGATATCTTCGGGGCTTGGGATCCGGCGCTGCTTTTTGTCATGGCCGGTGCTGTTGGCGTCTATGGAATGGGAATGCTGATATTGCGACGTTTCGACGGTGTAAAACTGCCTTCAGCTGCGGCGTCGCCGATTGACCGTCAGCTTGTAATCGGGGCCACGATTTTCGGCATCGGCTGGGGTCTGGGCGGGTTTTGTCCTGGACCTGCGCTCGCCAACCTGGGCGCTCTCCGAATCGAAGCACTGCTCTTCGTCCCCACGATGGCGATCGGCATGTTCCTGGCTCAAAGATTTTTCGGGGCCGACCGATAGTTATTCAGAGGTCAGAGGTCACAGATCAGAAAGCTAGGAGCAACCAGCTAGGCTAGGAGCTAATGAGCAGGGAGCTCAGATTACAGATTACAGATTACGACCTCGAGGCTGCCTAAGACGATTAAAATCTAGTAAAACGCGTAATGGCACTCAAGCGTGGTTAATAGGGCGATTCTACAAGCGCTCGTTTTCCGAGGCTAAGTCGGGAAGATTTGAATCCGGTCGTTTGACGTGTCTGTCTCTTTGCGCCTTTGCGCCTTAGCACCTTAGCGTGAAACTGTTTCCGAGTCCAGGATCTCGCGCAAAGAGACCCTTCTCCCAAAGTACGTGTTTAGCCCCAAAGGCGCGCTGTCAAAACAGATTTGAATTCGGTCGTTTGACATGTCTGTCTCTTTGCGTCTTCGCGCCTTCGCGTGAAGCTGTTTCTGAGCCCAAGATCTCGCGCAAAGACGCTAAGTCGCGAAGATTTGAGAATGAAACGCTAGTAAAACGCCTGGCGCAAATCAGCTCTTTCCATTCTTGAGGTGAGGCTCCAGGAATTTGCGTATTGCCGGCGCTGCCATGGCGCCGACCTGTCGTGTTACTTCCAGGCCGTCTTTAAATAATGCCATTGTCGGAATCGCGTTGATGCGAAAACGGCGTGCCAGATTTTGCGCGTCCTCGGTGTTGACTTTTGCAACTAGCCATTTCCCCGCGCCTTCGCGCGCGACCTTGTTGAGTTCCGGCGCGACCATCTTGCACGGACCGCACCATGGCGCCCAAAAATCCACCAACACGGGAAGAGCAGATCGTGTGGTTAAGGCATCGAAAGCGAGGTCGCTTGCCACATCGATCGGCTCGCCCGGCGTGGTTAATTCAGTGCCGCATTTTCCGCAGCGTCCGGTTCCGCCCAGTTTGTCGTATTTGAGACGATTACGCTGGCCACAATTCGGGCAGGTCACCAATACGCCGTGATCATCGAGTTGTGTCGAGTTCATCTAAAGTTTTATCATCGCAACCTACGTCCGTTAGTTGCCGCTTGCTACGGGAAAAGATTCGGCAGAGATGGGCGGTGCAGAGGTCAGAGGCCGGCGTTCGGCCTTCGGTATTCAGCGTTAGAACAACAACGACCTCCGAAAGGGACGTTGCGTGTCGAGTAGTGGGAGAAAGCGGACGAGCAGCTTTCCCCTGTTGCCTCGTTAGAAACTCGGATATCATATCAAAGGGAATTTCATGCCGCAAGAGCCCGTCTCAGATCTGAAATTCGAGATCGGGCACGTTCTCTTTATTGACATCGTTGGCTACTCCAAACTGCTCATCCACGAGCAAAGCGAGCAGTTGCAGGAGTTGAAGAACATCGTGCGCGGGACGGACCAATTCCGGCGCGCGCAAGCAGAAGGCAAGCTGCTGAGTTTGCCTACCGGCGATGGTGGGGCGCTTGTTTTCCGAAACAGCCCCGAAGAGCCAGTCGCATGTGCCCTAGAGATCAGTAAAGCGTTAAAAAATCATCCTGATCTTCGGGTGCGAATGGGAATCCATAGTGGTCCGGTTAATGAAATCGCCGATTTAAACGAACAAGCCAATGTCGCGGGTGCCGGTATCAACATTGCCCAGCGAGTGATGGATTGCGCGGACGCGGGACACATTCTCCTCTCGAGACATGTAGCCGAGGATCTCGAACATTATTCCCGCTGGCGTCCCCTGCTGCATGAGTTGGGCGAATGCGAAGTAAAGCACGGCGCAAAAATTTCGATTATTAATCTCTACACGGAAGAACTGGGTAATCCTGAGCCTCCGCAAAAGTTCAAAGGGGCAAACCAAACAGAGACACGGCCCGATCGGCGTGCAACGCCGATCACGCGCACTGCGGTCAGTGTCGGATACAAACGGGCGATGGCTGTAGCTTTGGGCGCGATCGCCGTATTGGGCGCTCTGTGGTATCTAGTGCTGCGACCAGGATCGGCAATTAGAGAAACGGCCAAACCGATAACAAACGTCAACTTCACACAGCTGACGGATTTGCCTGGTCCAGAATACTTCCCCAGTCTTTCACCAGATGGCAAATCGCTGATTTATGTCAGTCGCGCCTCCGGTAATTGGGACATCTACCTGCAACGCGTGGGTGGAAGAAATCCCACGAATCTGACGAAAGGTTCTACGGCTGATGATACCCAACCGGCTTTTTCCCCCGATGGGGAGCGAATCGTTTTTCGCTCCGAGCGAGAAGGCGGAGGCATTTATTTGATGGGAGCTACCGGCGAGTCTGCCAGACGATTGTCGGATTTCGGCTACAACCCAGTCTGGTCGCCTGACGGAGAAAGAGTTTTGGTGGCTACCGAAAGCGTCATACAGCCTTCAACGCGGCCAACCAAGAGCCAGCTCTGGACTATTAAGGTCTCAGACGGCGATCGACGCCTGGTCACTGAAGGTGATGCGCTGCAACCCAGCTGGTCCCCGCACGGAGACCGGATTGCTTATTGGGGCCGGCCACAGGGCGGCCAAGGCGACATTTGGACAATTTCAGCTGACGGACGCAATGCGGTTCGAGTGACAAGCGAACCTTCCATGGATTGGAATCCGGTCTGGTCGCCCGATGGGAGGTATCTCTACTTTTGCAGCGACCGGACCGGGAATATGAATATCTGGCGAGTCCCGATTGCGGAAAAGACCGGAAAACTTTTAGGTACGCCTGAAGCGGTTACGAGTGGCGCAGGAGCTTCCACTGAACACATCAGCCTTGCGCAAGACGGGCGACGGATCGCCTATGTCGCACACGAGGAGATTAAGAATCTCAGGAAAGTTACGTTTGATCCATCCACGGAAAAGATTGCCGGTGAGCCAGTTCCGATTACGCGAGGTTCCTTGCAATGCTTTTTTCCCGATCCATCGCCTGACGGCGATTGGCTGGCATATTACTCGTTAGGAAAGCAGGAGGATATTTTCATAATCCATGCAGATGGGACAGACATGCGGCAGTTGACCGACGATGTCTTTAAAGACCGGGAGCCTCGTTGGTCGCCGGACGGCAAGCGGATTGCTTTCACATCAGACCGCAGCGGAGGTTCCGAGATTTGGGCCATCAATCGCGATGGCAGCGGCCTTCAACAACTCACGCAAATGGCGGGTGCGCATCACCCGGTCTGGTCTCCGGATGGAACTCAAATGGTCTACTCCATTCACACACCCAAAAACGCCGCTTATATCTTTCCAGTCGGGCAAGCCTGGACCGAACAAAGCCCGGTGGCCCTAGCGACGCTCAGCGATACCAGCCAAACTTTTGAGACTTGGTCGTGGTCTCCTGACGGGAAACGACTGGCCGGGCTACGCCATTTCGCAGACGGCTCCCACGCAGGCATCGGCGTTTATGATCTGGAATCCAAGAAGTACGACTGGCTTACGAATTTCGGAGAATGGCCCCTATGGTTCGAAGACGGTCGCCGAATACTTTTTGCTGACCACGGAAAGATTTTCGTAGTAGACAGCGAGTCCAGAAAATATCACGAGGTCTTCCCTGTTGCTGACGGGGACATAGGCAGCCCGGGACTCTCACGTGATAATCGACTCATCTACTTCACCTTCGTAGCCGCGGAAGCCGACATTTGGCTGCTTGAGTGGCAATAAGGGGATGAAGCGAAGCCTACCGGCGACCCCGGACTACCTTCTGTAAATTGGTAATCACGTGGTCGCCAGGGTTAACGGGAAAAGATTCGGCCGCAAACATCGAACGCCGAACACTGAACATCGAATTCCAAACCGAGCCTTCTGCATTCGGCGTTGGGTGTTCGGCGTTCGATGTTCGATCTTTGCTGCTCAAGAAATCTCGATCATGATCATGAGCACGAGCACGAGCATGAGCACGATAAGGAGCAGCTATGACCCTCGCGTGAGGCGCGTATGAGAGCTGTTCGACTGGTGCAACTCGGGAAGCCGCTGGAAGATGTCGAGGTTCCACTTCCAGAGATCGGTCCGTCCGAGGTCCTGGTCCGAGTCGCAGCCTGCGGGATTTGCCACTCCGATGCGCACTATCGCGCTGGCATTTCACCAATAGATCCTTTGCCAGTGACTCTCGGGCACGAAGTAGCCGGGCGTGTGGAAACTGTGGGGCGAGAGGTCCACCACATTTCACTGAAATCCCGCGTGTACGTGCACTATCTGGTCAGCTGCGGCTGCTGCGATTTTTGCCGTCGCGGTCACGAACAATTCTGCAGCAAAGGGCAAATGATTGGAAAGAATCGCGACGGAAGCTATGCCGAGTTCATCAAGGTCCCTGGCCGAAATGTTTTTGTCCTTCCTGACGAGATTCCATTCGAGCTGGGAGCAATCATGATGTGCTCTTCGGCCACTGCGCTTCATGCTTTGAACAAGGCGCGCCTCAAATCCGATGAGTCAGTCGCTATTTTCGGCTTTGGCGGATTGGGATTTTCAGCTCTTCAGCTGGCCAGTGCCTTCGGCTGTCGTGAGGTATACGTCGTCGATATCAATCGGGCCAAACTTGCCTCAGTCGCGGCGTTTGGCGGCATTGCGATTGATGCCACCGCGGGAGATCCCGTCGAGCAAATTCGCGAGGCAACTGACGGAAAAGGAGTGGATGTTTCGATCGAATTGGTTGGTTCTGCCATAACCATGGGGCAAGCTGTTCGATGCCTGGGCGTTTTTGGCCGCGCTGCGCTGGTCGGTTTAACTGCGGAAACAATGTCGGTTCTTCCATATCCTGAGGTCATCAAGAAGGAAGTCGAGATTATCGGAGTTTCCGATCACCTCGTGACCGAGCTGCCATTGTTGATTCAATTCGCGTGCAACGGGAAACTCGTGTTTCCAAAGGGCACGCTGCGCTCAGTCGATCTTGACGCTGGGCAGATTAACGCGGCCTTGGATGAGGTTGAGAAATCCAGCGATCACATCAGAACAGTGATTGTTCCAAGGCCAACAACCTGATTTACAGGAGAAGCAGAGGGATTCACGATTCAAATGTGAACTTCACGCCCCGATTTTTTCGTTTCGGAGCCGTTTGCGCCCTCCTTACCGCGCTAACGACCCTTGTCGTGCACGTGATGCCGAACCTCTGGAGCGATGCCATGTCGTTTGAACAACAAGTCGAGCTACGGCTGAATTCTTTATACTTCATAAACCGCTGGGTAGTACTCCTTCACTGCGCGCTCGTCGTCGTGTCGATGTTCGCCCTCGGATTACCGACGATGCGGCGGGCACCCGTGGCGGTAATTTTCGGCTTCCTTGCGTTCGCTTGCTTTGGTTTCACCGAGATGCTCCGCACCGCGATCTCAATTTTCGCTATCAACAGAAACTGGCGCGCCGCTTATGCCAGTGCCGTTGATTCGGCAACACGCGAGCGCTTCCGCGGATTCATCGAGTCTTATAGCGGCATAAACGACGCGCTTTTCTTCATTTTTTATACCGCATTCACCCTCGGGCTAATCTGCTACGGAATCGCGTTCCTGCGCACGAATGCCAGCATGTCGCAACTTGGAATCCTATTTGTGGTGTGGGCTCTGCTTAACCTGCCGGGCTGGATCGACGCCGTCATTGGCACTGAATTGCTGGGCCGCTATTTCGAATGGGTGGGGCCAGTATTTCAACCGATCGCGCGAGCATGGATCGGGGTCTGGCTGTGGAGGAATGCCGGGTGGGCGGCTGCTTCCATGGCGCAAGCGCCACGGTTGACGCAGCGATAATTCGCGAAACCATCGTTCACCGCTTTGCCGGCCACCACATGTTGGGGGTGGCTCTGTCAGCCGCAGAACGACTAAGTCGCCCGAGGATCTCCGAGACCAGCAGGGCGCTGACGAAGTTTTTTTCGCCGCGCCCAGTCTGCTCTGATTTAGTAATTACTACTTGAGCTCTCTACGTTGATCTTGTCCACCACGGTGCGATTTCCCTCCTGCACCAGGTGCAGCTGGACCTTGCTATTTTTCTTGACGTCAGCGTCCGCCATCACTTTGCCATCGGGCCCGAGCACTTGGATCATCCTCTGACTAATAACGAAGCGGACCGGCTTTCCCGTACCAGGGTCGAGCGTGATCGCCGATCCGGGGGTATAATCGGTCACGGTCCCCGAACTGTTGGCGGCTGAACTGGTAGTCGTCGTCGAGGTTGTCGCCGGGCTTGAAGTCGCCGGTGACGAGGTGGTGCTGGTTTGCGCTTGAGCGTAGGCGACGATCAGGATCGTGCTGCAAATGAGAGCCAATAATTGTTTCATAATATTTCCTTTCACTTTGGTTTCGTTTTGCCTGCCGTCTCCAGTAATCGCCCGATTTGCCGATGGTTCATACCACGTAACAGGCAAGAAAAATGGACCGACAGGTACTTACCTATCGGCCCTCAAGCGAGGCTTAGCTTGGTAACTAAAGATACCAAAACGAATTGGTGCGAATCGTTTTCTGAACAGCCGTGCTGCTGAGATTTTCTAAGTCTTAGGCCGTCGTTTCAAGGCCCGATTTTCGACGTAGAATTTGCGGCGCTAACATTTGCAACAAAAGCATTTATCTCCTTACGTGAATTATGACTAAACACGGGCACACGCTCACCGCTCCGAGCGACTCCATTGCTGGCGAAGAAAACCCGAATCTCGTCCCCGAGGTTCATTCCATCAAAGGCAGCGTCGCTGAAGCACTTGTCATCAAGAATGGAAATTTGTTTTTCCTGAGTGAACCCGATGGCACCGTTCCGTTGGCTCCGGGACACGGATTCGGCCTCTACTACCACGATTGCCGTTTTCTTAACGGCTACGAGCTCAAGATGAGCGGCAGAAAGCCGGAAGTGCTGGTCCGCAATGCCGATGCTGGATATATGGCCACGCTCGGACTGTCTAATCCAGACTTGAATGCCGATGGAAAGTCGCTCCTGAAGCACTCGGTCGAGGTCCGTTGGGAGCGGGTCGCTTCGGCTGAAGATTTGGCGCTCGTCGACACCCTCCTGCTGCAAAACCTGACAAGCGATTCGATCAGCTTTTCTCTTGAATTTCAATTCCAAGCCGCCTTCGAGGACATCTTTGCCATCCGCGGCCTTTTCCAAGGTAAACACGGAACGCGGCATCCGCCGGTTTGGGAAAACGGCGCGTTATCCTTCCGTTATGATGGCGCGGATGAGATCGAGCGAGAAATCGCGATCGATTTTTCTCCGCTCCCCGACGGAATGCTCCGGAATATTGCCACCTATCAGGTCGAACTTGCGCCGAGAGGCTCTCAGAAAGTGCGTGTTTCCCTGAACGTTTCCACTTCCGAGCCGCGGAAGCGAGCTGCGCGCCGTCCGACTGGAATCAAATTGGAAGAGAGCCGGGAGCGAATTGGTGGCCGGCCGGAGCAAGAAACAAAGGTTCAAACCAACAGTCTTCTCTTGAGTCGTGTCATGGACCGTTCTTTGAGCGATCTGAGAATGTTGCGCTGTACTTTGGATGGCGGCGCCAGCTATTTCGCTGCCGGAGTGCCATGGTTCGTCGCTTTGTTCGGCCGCGACAGCATCATGACTGCATTACAGACGCTGGCTTACGACCCAGGCATTGCCGAGCACACGATCCGTTTGCTGGCCAAATATCAGGGCAAAGAACTGAACCCGTGGCGAGAGGAAGAGCCCGGCAAGATTCTGCACGAATTGCGCGTAGGCGAGATGGCGCATCTGGGCGAGATACCTCACACACCTTATTACGGGACGGTTGACGCCACACCGCTGTGGCTGGTGCTCGTGGGAAGACACGCCACTTGGAGCGGTGAGACACGGTTGTTTGATGAACTGCGCCCGCAGATCGAAGCTGCTCTTAATTGGATTGAACAATACGGGAACACAAACGGCGATGGCTATGTAAAGTATGCCTGTAAAATCGAGAAGGGACTTGCGAATCAGGGCTGGAAGGATTCAGGCGACGGAATCGTAAATGCCGACGGCTCATTGGCCCAGCCCCCAATCGCACTCGTCGAAGTGCAAGGCTACGTCTACCAGGCGAAAATCGAGATGGCGGCGCTTTTTCGTCGCGTAGGCGAGGAGCAGCGGGCATCCACTCTGGAGGAGCAAGCCGAACGCTTGCGCGAGCATTTCGATCGCGATTTCTGGGTCGAGGACGGCTACTACGCGCTCGCACTACAACAACATAATCGTCAGGCCGCGGTCCTCTCCTCCAACGCCGGGCATGCGCTCTGGTCTGGAATCGCTCAGCCGGAACGCGCCGGCAAGATCGCCGAATGCTTGCTCTCTGACGAAATGTTCAATGGCTGGGGAGTGCGCACTCTGACCAGTGCTGCTCTTCGCTATAATCCGCTTGGATATCATCTAGGAACGGTCTGGCCGCATGATAATTCTCTCATTGCAGCCGGTTTTAAGCGCTACGGCCTTGATCACGAGGCGCTCAGGATCATGAGCGGTCTCATCGAAGCTGCCGTTCACTTTCAATCCTATCGCTTACCGGAACTCTTTGGCGGTTTCGCCCAACAAGATTACGGCATTCCTGTCTCCTACCCCGTAGCATGCCAGCCGCAGGCTTGGTCCGCTGGCGCGTTTCCTTATCTCCTTACTACCGTGCTCGGACTGGAAGGAGATGGATTTGAATCAAAATTACGAGTCGTGCGACCAATGTTGCCCGAGAACGTCAATCAAGTAGAAGTCCACGGCCTGCGCGTGGGCCAGGGCTCAGTTGATCTATTATTTACACGCTCAGGAGACCAGGTCGCTGCGAAAGTTCAGCAGTTGAAGGGAAAAATGGAGGTCATCGTGCAGTCATGAAAATCGCTCAGGTAGCTCCGCTCTCGGAAAGCGTACCGCCACACCGTTACGGCGGAACGGAGCGCGTTGTCTCTTATTTGACGGAACAACTCGTGCGGCAGGGAGAACAGGTTACACTTTTTGCCAGCGGCGACTCCAAGACAGCCGCGCGTCTGGTTCCAGTCTGTCCACGATCGCTGCGATTGGGCAAGGCCGTGGACTCGCTTGCCCATCATATCGTCATGCTGGAAGAGGTCTTTCAGCGGCTCGACCAATTCGACATTGTTCATTTCCATATCGACTATCTTCACTTCCCGCTCTCGCGTCGCGCTTCGTTTCCGCAAGTGACCACCTTGCACGGCCGGCTCGACCTGCCCGATCTGCCGCCGGTTTACAACCAGTTTACCGATATGCCCGTTGTCTCCATTTCGCATTCGCAGCGGCGTCCACTGCCGCAAGCTCATTGGGTGGGCACGGTTTACCATGGGCTACCCGCCAATTCTTTCGACTTCCAGGAAAAGCCGGAGGACTATCTGCTTTTTCTCGGGCGGATTTCGCCGGAAAAACGAGTGGACCGGGCGATTGAGATCGCCAGGCGAACCGGCCGCAAGCTCAAGATCGCGGCTAAGATCGACCGCGTCGATCGCTATTACTTTAACAAACACATCAAGCATCTGTTGAACGAACCTTTCATCGAGTTCATCGGTGAAGTTGGTCATGCGGAAAAAAACAAACTGCTTGGCGGCGCCTCCGCTTTGCTCTTTCCGATCGATTGGCCGGAGCCGTTCGGGTTAGTAATGATTGAAGCGCTTGCCTGCGGTACGCCGGTAATCGGTTTTCCGCGCGGTTCGGTCCCCGAAATTATTGCTGAAGGAGAGACAGGTTTTATCGTCGAGGATATCGATCGCGCGGTGGAAGCGGTGGCGAAGATTGAGCAAATCAGTCGTGCGCGCTGCCGCCGCGAATTCGAGGTGAGGTTCACCGATCGTCATATGGCCCAGGATTACGTCCGGATTTATCAGCAATTGCTCAGCCGGTCATCGGCTCAAGCCGCAGCCTAGAGTAGCTTCCTGCGATTGCCCCCAAGCCCGATCGCATTGAACGGCGCTTGGCTACTGCCCACGGTGGTCTCGTAGCGTTAACCCGTGTGGCCATGGCTTACGCCTAGCTGGGCTGAAAACAATCAGGCGATCGAACGATTAGTCTATTTTGCCAAGACGCCAGGCGGTTCCGATTACGGCCAGCTCAAGTTCAACCCTGCCTGGGCCGGGCTGCGCGGCGATGCGCGGTTTGTGAAAATTGTCGATGGGCTTCAGCCGAATTCGGCCCGCCGCCAATCAGCCGATTCGCTTCTAGATTGTGCGAACGCTGGATCGTTCATTTGAGTACGTGTGCACCAAGCCTAACGAGATAAAGCTCGCTCGCCGCAGATTCGTTGCGCTCAGTTGCATGAAAATAGCTGATCGAACGTTATGCCTCCCGTTAGATATTGGGAGATTATCGCTGATAAGCTCAGCGCCGCAGGCTGGTCGTGGGGCTATTGCAGCGCCGTCACACCTGCCGGTTGGCGCTGGATCGTGGACGCACATCGTGCCGGCCGCCGTTACATCATCCACTCCGACGAACTGCTCGACGCCTTCTTAGAGTTAGAAGCGAACCTGCTCTGAGGCGCTCTACAAGCGACCGATCAAATATAGAATCAACACAATGATAAGGACCGTTCCGAGGACGCCGTGCGAGCGATAGCCATATCCATACCCGCCCGTCGGGAACGCTCCCACTAACAAAAGAATGACCACAATAAGAATGATTAGGCCCATGTGACGATTTCTACCTTTACCTGCGCACTCGGGCAAGCCCAATCCTCGCTCCGTTTTCCCCGTTAGCCAATATTGTGCGGGGAAGCTGCCCCCTCACGGGAACCGCCTTCCAGTATCTCCCTTGTGCTGAGCCTACTGCGCTGTAACTACGTCCACCGGGCCAGCGGAAAGCGAACTTAAATTACAATAACGACAGTAAAAAGAAGGAAATATGAAAAGGATTATACTATGCATCGCACTAGGATTGGCGGCGCCGTTGGCGTGGGCGCAAGTGTCGCAAACTACGACCACCACCACCACCACTGAGAGCAACGGAACCATTACCGAGTACACGCCTGGCAGCAGCATTGTGCTCAAAGAAACAGCCGGTCCGCGGCATTACCGTTTTGGGAAAAGGGTCGTTTACGTGACCAAAAGCGGCAGAGAACTTGACGAGGACACTGTGCGCACCCGCGTGCGAGTTGGTGTGCCTGTACATGTGCACTACGTCGGTGAGGGCGACGACATGATGGTCGACCGACTGGTGCTGGACGAAGATTAAAGGGGTAATTTCGTCCACTTAAACGCGCCTCTCCGTTTTCGTGGGAGGCGGAATGGGAGGCGCGTTTTCTATTTCGTTCGGTTGCACGGAAATAGCTAACCGAACGGTATGCCCGCCGTTAGATATTGGGAGATTATCGCTGACAAGCTCAGCGCCGCAGGCTGGTCGTGGGGTTATTGCAGCGCTGTCACTGCAAACGGGTGGCGCTGGATTGTCGACGCACACCGTGCCGGTCGCCGTTACATCATCCACTCCGACGAGTTGCTCAGCGCTTTTCTGGAATTGGAAGCGACGCTGCTGTAACTGTGCGCGCCGCTCGCAACGCATTACCTGACGCTGCTCGTTGACCGATTGCGATTCGTTACGCAGAATCGACTAGATGGCAAACCGCCTCTATTCGGCGATAATCTTGGCTGGCTGCGGAACACGAAAGAATTCAAGATGCCAGCGTCGATCTCGTTTATCTCGACCCGCCCTTTAATTCGAATGCCGATTATAAGGTTCTCTTTCGCGAAAGCAGCGGCAATGGGGCGAGTTAGCCAATGACTCTCAAAGAGAAACGAGCGAGAAACGCTGAGCATATGCGTCGCTGGCAGGCTCGAAACCCGGAGAGAGCAAAGGCGATTGCGGACGCTTGCAAGCAACGGAACCGACTGCAGATCGCTGCGTGGATGAACATCTATCGGCAAAAAAGCAAGGCGAAGCTGTACGAACAAAAGAAAGCTTACGTCGCCGCTCCGGATGGCTACTGGTTCGAATGAGCTAGCTCCGCCGCCTACACTGGAGCCAACCCGCTGGCCGGTGTGATAAGTTGCTTTGATTTTATGAAACAGCTCCCGGTGTTTGCCACGCTCGCCGCCGCCGGCGGTGGCGCAGCTCCGTCTCGTTAGACCTCAGTCCTCCTTGTATCTGGATGATCAATAACCGATAATAAAACCACCATGAACAATCCGATAGCGAAAGCGATCCTGAGCACGTCACTCATGCTTGGGTCTATCGATGGACTGCAAGCGGGCTCATCTGCTGCAACGAGCGGCGTTGTCACCGTCGACGCGAAACCGGAACCGATCGCAATCAATCCAAAGAACACTGCCGTTATCGTGGTGGATATGGAGAACGATTTCGTCTCCAAAGGAGGCATGTTCAATCGCGCCGGCGCCGACATTTCAGGCGCGCAGAAGGCGATCGCACCCACCGCCAAAGTGCTGGCGGCGGCTCGCGCGACGGGCATGAAAATCATTTATCTCAGAATGGCGTATCAGCCGGACTTGTCGGACCTCGGCGCGCCGGACTCGGTGAACCGGACGCGCCATCTGAAATTCGGGGTCGGCCAGACAATTCGCGCACCGGACGGGAGAGAGAGTCGCATTCTGATCCGGGATAACTGGGGGACTGATATTGTAAACGAGCTCAAGCCGCAATCGGGCGATATCACTATCTACAAGACGCGATTCAGCGGCTTCTATCAGACGGACCTCGACGCCACGCTCAAGAAACTCGGCCTAAAATACCTTATCATGGCTGGTGTCACCACGAGCATCTGCGTGGACTCCACGGTCCGCGATGCCATGTTCAGAGATTATCTTTGCGTCCTGCTGAAGGATTGTATGAGCGAACCGATTGGGTCCGACCTACCGAGGACTAACCATGAAGCCTCCCTTCTGACGGCTGAAGTTTTGCTCGGATGGGTTTCGGATTCCGACCGATTTCTGAAGGCCATGCAAGTTCAGCCGATCAGCTCATCAAGCCGTAGCCTGGAACATTAATAACTGTAGCGGCGGTCTACGACCGCCGATCTCCCCGCTCCCTGTCCGCCACTGGACGGACTCGCCGTGGCGAGCTCCCTGCTCCTTGCTCACTGCTGTCCTCCGACTCTTCGATTGGACGCCTGCTCGCGAAAGCTTTCGGAGTTGGATGTTCGACGTTTCACCTTCACTTACGCTACGGCGCGACAAGTGAGCCTCTGCCGATGGACGGCCCCGAAGACTTTCGGGGTTGGGCGTTTGCTGCCAGAGGAATCTCGATCACGAGAATGAGCACGAGCCGCCGGACGGTTGCCATGACGGCAACAGTAATCTCCGATCTCTGCCCTCTGATGTCTGACTTCTGTTCTTTGTCTTCTACTTCGCTTCTTTCGGCGCTCCACCCTCGACTAGTTTTTGGAAGCGCGGATCATTCCGGAGCGGATCGAACATCGGATCGACCCGGAGCAGCGGAGGAGTAAGTGGCCCAGACTGGTCCGCTATTGCCCGGTATCGACAGGAGTTTCTGTAAAGCGGCGATGGCGCGGTCGGGCTCCCCCATGCGCGCTGCCCCAAGCCCTCCTATAATGTCGACTTTTTAGTGAGGGTAAATAAACCCTGTCATTGCTTCGGTATTAGGCGGCATCGTAAGTGACCCGTTCCCGTTAAGGTTCGCATAAGCACCGGTGCCACTTACAATCTCCCATCTTCCCTTGGGTGGGGAAGTGGCAAATTGGCATTGCTGATCAATAATGATCGTTCCATTTGATGCTGTCAACGTAACCACGCAATGAGCTCTCACACCATTAAAGGGATTAAGGTCAACGTGCATGAAAGAAGCCCCTGAAATTGTAAGGGCCCCGCTTGTGGTAAAGGTTCCCGATACATTGGGAAATGTCGAGAAATCAAATACAGCAGTGATGGTAACCGGCACCGGTGTTGGCGGGGAAGCCCACGTGGAGGGCACCGAGCCCATCGTGAAGAAGGCAATCATACCCAGCGCGATTGCCGCAGAAAACAATTTATTGTGTCGCATAATTAGTATCCTCTCTTTTTTAATGGTGAATTGATGAATCGGGATCCATAGGATTCCTTTCGTCAACCGAAGGGGGAAGTCATTTCAGCGACTGACCCGCTGTAACCCCACGCCAGAACGGCTTGGCCGATTCGGATTGGCCCCGATCTTTGCGAAGTCAGCTTACGAATGTCAAGAAAATTTGGCGTCCAATGCCTGACAAACCTTTAAGTGGTTTTAGTCAAAATCGGTTGGGACACGTCCGCTCTCAATAACAGTCGTTTTTGAAACATCTGTTTTCAATCCCGAATGATTGGATGGTGACGGCGCGCGCAGATTTAAATAATTGTTTTCATGAACACATTTTCTAAGCCGATTCATGAAAACTCACCACCAGTCAAACCGGGTCCAGAAATCGGAACGACGATTTTTTGAATACAGGCGCGAACCAAAACGCGCAGAAGCAACGACGTCTCCGCAATCTAATTCTCGTTAGGCGTCATGCGGCTTGGATTGTCCACCGTGGATTCAGGCGGTCGGGAAACTGGGTCTACTTCAGCTCAGCGAGAAAGTTTCAGTCGTTTACTTGGAGTTTTGCGAAGGAGGTTGCTCGACTAGTTTTTGGAAGCGCGGATCATTCCGAAGCGGATCGAACATTGGATCGAGCCGGAGCAGCGCCGGAGTGAGCGGCATAATTGTACTCAATGAGCCGGCGTACGGTATCGAAAGTAGTTTCTGTAAAGCGGCGATGGCGCGGTCGGGCTCTCCCATCTGCGCCGCCACCCGGGCGAGGATCTCGAGCGACCAAGGACCAGTCAAGCGGTCTTTCTCGATCGGATTCGCGGCCATGGCCCGTTCCGACAGAGCCAACGCGGCGGCTTTGTCACCGAGACCCATATTGACGAGCGCGAGATCTCCAATGAGGTAATAATTTTCCGGCTGTTCTTTGAGGAAAGGTTCCAGTTCGCTGCGCGCTTGTCGCCAACTTCTCTGGGCGGCGGCATGGTCGCCGGCGACTTCCTGCGCCCAGCCTAAAAAAAAGCGCAGCTCGCCATTACTATAACCCAACGCTGGATCGGGCTTGGCGAGTATTTCCTTTAGCCGAGGGATGACCGGTGCAGGGCGGCGCTCCAGGATCGCTTGGTACACTTGTGTTCCCAAGGCGTCGAGGTTGTCGGCATTCGGATGCAGCGGAGCGAGTAGTGCAGCAGCACGCGGCAGATCACCCTCGGCTTGTGCGATTGCCGCCTTATACGCGAGCGTATCCACGTCGTCGGGCGTGATGTTGAGGACCTGATCAAACTTTCGCAGTGCTTCGGGTAAACGACGATGGTGGAAATAGGTAACCGCGTGCTGGGTGAGTAGGTGAAGGTTGCGCGGGTCGAGCCGCTCGGCTTCGTTGAAGTACGACTCGCTCCGGTCCCACTGGCCTCGCCTCCGCTCCAAATAGGCCAGCGATTCAAGAATCCGGCTGCTATTGGGCAGGAGCTGGCGTGCTTGCTCAAAGTAACGCACCGCGGTGTCGTAATCCTTCAGGCAGGCGTAGTGGTAATATCCCTTGGCATGCAGTGCCTCGCCGAGATTGGGTTGAAGAGTCAGCGCGGTTTCGGCTGCCTGCCGCGCCTCTTCCCGGAGGGCGACCGTTGGTTGAAGAGCCTGGTTGCGATAGCTGGCCGCATCAACGTATGACAGCAGCGCCCAACCAAGCGCGAACTTCGGGTCCAAGCGCACCGCTTCTCTAAGATATTTCTGCGCGCCGAGGGCGTTGGTGGTTGTGTCGGCAGTTTTCAGTGTATAAGCCAGCCCGCGCAGGTAGGCATCGTAAGCTTCAGGATTGTCCGTCGGTTTGGCGGCGATCTCTTGCTCTTCCTGGCCCGTGAGTTTCGCGCGTAATTGGTCGGCGATGGCTTTGGCCACATCACTCTCCACCGAAAAGATGTCGGTCAGTTTACGATCAAAGGTATCAGCCCAAAGGTGGGAATCATTGGCCGCTTTGATCAGCTGCACGTTTACCCGCACGGCATCACCGCTCTTCTGCACGCTGCCTTCCACGATGTGGGCAACTCCGAGCTGCTTTGCTATCTCGGGCAGATTTTCAGGCGCGCTTTTGTAATGCTGCGTGGACGTGCGCGAGATGACCTTCAGATCGGCAATCTTGGATAAGCGCGTCAGAATCTCGTCCTGGATGCCGTCGGCAAAGTAGGCGTTCGCTTTGTCTTCGCTACGGTTTTCAAACGGCAACACCGCAATGCTTTTTTCCGGCACTGACAATGTCGATCCCACGCGATTACGGGAAAACATTGCGACGCCAGCGACGATAGCCGCGAGGGTGAGCAACCCTGCCGTGATGGCCGCCCAGCGCATTCGCGTTCTGTGCTTCTTCAGAGCTTGGAACTTTTTCGGCGGTTGCGGATTGCCCACTTGATCCGCGTAAAGGTTCACGATGGTGACGCGCATCCCATGCTTCACTTCGCAGGCGCCAAGATCGTGCAGGAGCGGCCGCCACTTTTCGTATTCTTCGAGATCCTCGGCGACATGCTTGGAAAGCAGAATGTGCCCGGCATCCCCGCAATCCATCACCCGCTGCGCTATGTTGAGACCGGCACCGGCGAGATTGGCGTGACGGTTTACATCTATCACGCCGCTGACCGGACCGCTGTGCACCCCCATCCGAAGTTCCAGACGTGGATGCTCTTTAAGGGCGCGACTAATCTCCACTGCGCATTGCGCCGGCGCTTCCAGACTCGTGTAAAAGACGAGCGCCATTCCGTCGCCAGTTGGAATTTTAATTAAGCGATCCAAGGCTTCGGCCTTTTGAAGCTGCTCTGAAGTGCGAACCACCGCATTTAGCTCATCCACCGCGGCGTGTTGCTCGTTTATCGAAAGCTTAGAGTAGCCGACGATGTCGATGAACAAGACATGCGCGATCTCAAGCTGGATCTCCTTTTTAACTTCAGCGGGCATCTGGCGATTTCACGAATAGTGCCTAAATCGTCGTCTCACATCAAGCCAGGAGAACTTCGGCCATTTCGGGGCTGAGGACGAGGACGAGCACGAGCATGAGCATGAGCACGGGTACGAGGCGGCCCGGACGGTTGCTTTGATCTATGAACTCCGACTTCTGGCTTCTGGCCTCTGACCTCTGTTCTCTGCCCTCTGATCTCCGACCTCCCTGGCACGCCGGAGTCCCGCCTATGCTGGATGAAGGCGGCTGTCCGTCCGCTCGGCGCAATCTCTCATCTCACTTGCCATTATGGTCATATCATGACTATAATATGGTCATGGAACTAGTGGGCGTAGCGCAACTCAAAAGCAAACTGAGTCATTATCTGGCGGCGGTGAAAAGAGGAAAAGAAATTACCGTGACCTCGCACCGGCACTCCATCGCCCGAATTGTTCCCCTGGATAATACCGGCGCGGATTTGAAGATCATTCCAGCGCGCAGGCCGGTCTCGTCCTTGAGGAAGCTAAAGGCCGTTAAATTGAAAGTCGACCTGGTCGCTGACCTTCTGGCTGACCGACGGCGGCGATGAATGTTTACCTCGACTCTTCCGTCGTCTTGGGCCGGTTGCAGTGGAAACGCGCACCCACAATCCCGTGGGCTCGTTGGGAACATGCCTACAGCAGCTTATTACTTCGGGCCGAAGTCCTGCGCACGATCGATCGCAGCCGATTGCGACAGGCCTTAACCGATCAGAACGTAGCGGAGCTAATCAGTCGGGCGCACGCTGTTTTCGATACCATTGACTTAGTCACGATGAGCCAGCCGATCCTCGATCGAGCATCCCAGTCGTTTCCCACTGCCCTTGGCACACTGGACGCCTTGCATCTGGCAACCGCGTTACGGTTACGAGAGATCGGCGGAATCGAAATGACATTCCTTACCCACGATGCCGAGTTGGCCGTGGCTGCGCGCAGCATGAACTTTCCGGTGCAAGGCCCGTAAATATTGCGAGAAACTAGGCTCTGTCCTCTGTTCTCTTCCCTATGTCCTTTGCCCGCTGTTTTCTTCAGTTGGATGCCTGCTCGCGAAAGCTTTCGGAGTTCGGCGTTCGGCGTTGGGTGTTTGCTTGAAGATTCCTCTCTCCTCTGACTTCTGTCCTCTGACCTCCGGTATCTGATACTTTGCGACGGATGTCGCTGGAACGATTTCACGAAGCTCAAGCCGGGCGTGGCGCCGGCTATGACACCGCCCTCGCTGAAATTCGCGCTGGCGGCAAACGCAGCCACTGGATCTGGTACGTATTTCCCCAAATCGAAGGCCTCGGTCGTTCATCGACCGCGCTTGCTTACGCCATGAAGGATCTCGGCGAGGCTTGCGCTTACTTGCGTGATCCAATTCTGCGTGCGCGCTATGAAGAAATCGTCGCTGCGGTTAGCGAACAACTTGTCCGCGGGATCCGCCTGGAAGATCTCATGGGCGGCCGGACCGACGCCCTGAAACTGGTTTCCAGTCTCACTCTTTTCCGCGCCGCGGCCGAACAACTCAAGCAAGAAGATCCGACTTTCGCCTTAGTGGCGCAGCGTTTGGCGGCCTTGCTCGGGCAAACCGGCGAGCAAGATTATCCTGCGTGCGATTTCACGCTCGCTCGGATCGATAGCCTCAGGCGTGACAAACACTAGTGCTGCAATGTTCCTAACAGTCTCCTGCTTTTTGCGGTCCTCGTGATAAGTTAACTCATTACGCTATGCGAAATTATCTGGCAGCCATTCTTTTTTTGTGCGTTTTCGTTTCGGCCCAGGCTCAGCATGATCAGGGCGGGTCACCGCCGGCTTCTAAGGCCAACGACACATTCAATTTGATCAAAGCACTGGCCGGCGACTGGCAGGGCTCTTACGAATGGATTGGGAAAAACCGGAAGGGCCCGATGAATGCCAGATATTATCTTACTGGCAACGGCACTGCCGTCGTTGAAGACCTGATCACCGATGGCAACCCGAACATGACCACGGTCTATCATCTCGACGGCGCCGATCTGCGCGCGACCCACTATTGTGCCGCGGGCAACCAACCCCGGCTTAAAGCGACATCGACGGACGACGTTAACAAGGTGGTAAAGTTTCACATGGTCGACATCACCAACATGCCAACTCCGGAAGCGGGCCATGTCAGAGATCTCGAGCTGCGATTAACCAGTCCTAGCCAGATCACCATTCTTTTTACCTTTGTTGGGTCGGGCAAAGAGAGCGTCGAACGTATCGAACTGGCGCGAAAAGCGTAGCAGACTCGATAGAGGCCATCCCTCGATTTCGTTTCATAGACGCTTGCGCAATGCTGAGCTGTGCCTGCCATGCCATCTCGTCACGTCGGAGCCTAGGGCAAAGACAGAAGCGTTTCGCGTAGGCGGGTCCTCCTTAAGCGAATTTAACCTTCTCGTGGTGATCAGGCTGATTCTACGCCGCCACAAATTTCACTTACCGATTTCTCGATGTAGCGATTCACGCCAGAGAAACTCACATGTTAAATATTAGGGGCGTGTTGCCCAAATGGGCTTCTTGTCATGTCGAGCGCAGTCTCCCGCGACTGCGGGATTACTGCTAGTAATTGTTAAAATGAGAGATTCCTCGACTTCGCTCGGAATGACAGAGGGAGTTAACCGCGCCTGAATTGGTCCGTACCATTTGGGCAACACGCCCTTAATACGCCACCCCACACCACACACCTGTGCACGGTCATCCCCGCTTCGAGCCTCTTGCGAACAAGATAATTCCGGGAAGCCCCCCAGGATTGGGCGATCGAGATGAGTCAAGGTAGAACGGGCGCTTCGTCACGCGTTGCTAACTAGTATCGAGCAAGGGAAACCAATGTCGGACAAGGTTGCATTCATTTAGTATTGCGGGCGGTTTTTACCCTGCTGATATTTTGCCCATGAATATTTTTGGGCTTATGCGCTTTGCCATTTTCTTTTTTGCGACAATCGCGGGCGCTTCCGGCGACGTTTTCACACCCGTGATCGCCTCCACGCTTTCGCCAGAAACCCACGCGGTTCGCGGAACCGACAACGTTTACCATATCATTTATGAGCTTCAGCTCACAAACACGAGACCGCTTCCAGCTACCGTTCGCAGCATCGATGTGCTGGAGGCCCCGAATGCTTCGAAGCTCATAACTAGCTTCTCCGGATCGGACATTGTCAAGCGCATGCGGACTCTGGCGCCGGCGCCGGCCACCGACGCCAAAATCGGGCCTAACGAAGTGCGCCTCTTCTACATCGAGTTAGCTTTTAAGGAGGCTGCCGATATTCCCCATGCTCTCGAACACCGTCTCCATCTTCTCGCTGCCGCCAGTCCGGGCCCAGGTGAGCCGAAGCCACTCGATTATGTTGTCGCCCATCTAAAAATCGCGGAAGACAAACCGGTTGTCATCGGAGCGCCGCTGGCTGGCGCGGGATGGGTAGCCGGCAACGGTTGCTGTAACCCGGAAATCATCCACCGCGGCTCGGTGCTAAGCGTTAACGGCGCCCTCTACGATGCGCAACGTTTCGCCATCGACTGGATGCGGTTGGATGAACAAGGCCGACTCGTCCACGGTGATCTCTCCGACGTGCATAGCTACACCTGCTACGGCGCGGAGGTGCTGGCGGTGGCGGACGGTAAAGTAGTAGGCATGCTCAACGATCTCGATGATCAAAAGCCCGGGAAATTACCTGACCCGGATACCATGACTATCGATACCGTCGATGGCAATCACGTTGTTCTCGATATCGGCGGCGGATACTTCGCCTTCTATGCGCATCTACAAAAGAATTCCGTCACGGTGCGTGTTGGCGATCAAGTCAAGAAAGGCGCAGTCTTAGGAAAATTGGGAAATTCGGGGAACAGCTCCGGGCCGCATCTCCACTTTCACATCATGACGGGCCCGTCTGTTCTCGGCTCGAACGGCGTTCCCTATGTGATCGACACTTTCAATCTTGCCGGACAAATAGATATCGCGGCATTCGAGGCCGCGCCCGATCTCACAGGGAACTGGGGAAAAGGACCGCTGAGCAAACCCGAGCGTCACGAAGGCGAGTTCCCGCTCAACCTCAACATCATCGATTTTCCTCCGGCTCAGAATTCCAGGTAATTTGCGCGGCTTTGCATCGTGCAAAAAGACCTGGTATTGCGTGCCGTTCGTCGGAGCGGCGACGTTTGAACTCCCTCGCTTGTTGTGGACCAACTGAGCTAAGACCCCATCTTAACGGCGTTTACTATGCTCGGATTACGATGGCGGCAAAGAAATCCGCTGCCGCTAACGCTGAGCCGATAACACTCGGCGATAGACTGCTTCGTAACGCGGTACTGCCT
>Ga0209057_1000640_pt1 | contig 30621 bp, 28 predicted proteins | sample GraSoiAngelo_146_FD_185903 | JGI IMG/M metagenome (GOLD analysis project Ga0209057, IMG submission 185903) | Grasslands soil microbial communities from the Angelo Coastal Reserve, California, USA - 14_1009_05_30cm (SPAdes) (version 2) | ecosystem: Environmental > Terrestrial > Soil > Grasslands ... | reverse complement strand
CGTGGTCGAGTCTCCGCCGGGCCGATCCACGAACGAGAGCCCACGGTCGGTCCGGAACAGGAAGATCTGGCGGATGTTCCCGCCGGGCTCGCCGCCGTCCTGGTCGTTGACGGGGTTGATCTGCCGATAGTTATACGTCGGTCCGCCGGCGTTGCTGATGGCGGTGATGAGGGTGCTGATCGTGATGGCGGGATCGACGACGCCGTTGTCGGTCGCGCCGTTGTTGTCCTGCACCTCCTCGACGGCGATGAGGTCAGGCGACTTCATGTTGTTCACGATCAGCGACGCGAGGTTGTTGAACTTCGGGGCGCCGTCGCCCGGGTCGAGGTTCTGCACATTGAACGTCGCGACTGTCAGCTCGTTGACGGTCGGCAGGACCGTGATTTCTTTCGTGAGCGTGCCGGGGACGCGGATCGGCGATTGGGTGAGCTCGACCATGAAGAGGCCGAAGTTGTAGTCGATGACGCCGGTGACCGATCCGGCGAAGTGGTCTCCGACGTTAAGGCCCTGAGGCATCGGGACGATCCCGTCGTCGACGATGATGCGCTCGGGGTTGCCGTCGGCGTAGCTGTAGAGGATCCCGCCGTGGGCGGTGCGCGGGCCGGCCCACGTGCCGTCGTCGGGAAGCACTGGGATCTCGTTGAAGGAGTTCGTGGGGCCGACGATCACGGGAGCGTTGATCTGCACGAGCATGCCCTCGAGAGACTCGTAGAAGTCGAGTCCGTCGTTCGCAGGATCGAATACCCCGCTCGTCTCGACATTGCCGGTGCTGGTCGCGTCATCTTCAATGATCGATGTCGGCGGCATCCGCCCACCGATTCCGATCACCGTGGCGGCGGGCAGCGGTTTCCCATGCGAGAGCACCGTCACTTTCGGAGAGACGAGCTCAGTCGTAGTCAGGTTGGCCGTCGTGGCGCCACCCGGCCGGAACTCGCTCACTGTCGCCCGGACGCGCACGGCGTCGCCGATAGTGACGGATGTGGGTGCGCTGCCGGTGAACACGAAAATCCCTTCCGATGTGGCTGGGTCGGTGTCGGGATTGGGGTCCTGAAGGTTGAAACCGTTCGACCGTTTGGCGGTCACGATCCCCGGAACGTTGCCGAAGGTCTGGCCAACGAGGGGCGAGATGTGAGCCGCACCCTGAATGTCGTGGATGAATGTTGGCGGCGGTGGTGTCGCCTCCGTCGTGAAACTGAACGCGGAGTTGGCAAGCATGTTGTTCGGCGGATCCACCGTGTCCTGATCGGTGACCTCCGAAGCCAGCACCGTGACGGTGCAGCTCTCGGAGAACCCGAAGTCCACGGCTGGGTCGAGGCTGAATGTCGTTGGCCCGCCGCTTTGCGTGGCCGTGTGCGAGCCACTCGTTGCGCAGCTGATCGTGTACCAGGCGGTCGAGACATCCACGGGCTCGCTGAAAGTGATTGCGATGTTGGTGTTGAAGGAGACGTCGGTCGCATTGTTTAGAGGCGATGTCGCCGTGACCGCCGGCGCATTGTCGCCCGTGCAGAAGTGCAACGGCGATGCGGTGTTGCGGGGGCTCGGGGCGACCACCGCGAAATCCGACGCGTTGCTGTCCGAGTCAGTGCAACCAATCTCTGCGCGCAGGACGGCGGTGGTGTTGCTTGGTGCGGCCGTCGCGGCGCCGTCCTCGAAGCAGTTCGCCGTGGTTCCGTACCCGACAAGATCGACAACTGCGGCCCCGCTCGGGCATGACCCACTGAGTGGTGTGGCTACGTTCGCCAGGATGACTTTCCCGGCGGTCGCGCCCATCGCGATACTTCCGGTCGCATCTGGCGTCGGGAGATTCACACTTCCGCCTGCACCGGGAGCCTCCTGAACTAGGTAGTACTGACCAGGTTGGATCGTCCCGGATAGCGGCGTGGGCGACCACGTACTCCCCGTTGCCGATCCGTACTGGACCGACCAGCCCGTCAGATTGAGGGTCGTCGCCCCTCGATTGAATAACTCGATGAAGTCGTTCTTGAATGTCGCGCCGGCGTTCCCGCCTCCGCCGTAGACCTGGCTGATCACTACGGTCGTCGAAACTGCAGCCGCGGGTTGTCCGAGCGGCATGAAGGTCATGACCATTGAGACAAGGACAACGACGGCGAGCAAACGGTTACGGAACATCCCCACCCTCACCCATGCGACTTCGGCTGCGCGGCTGCGCCTGAGGCAGAGTACCGGAAGTGACGAGCATCTGGCTCGACGAAGTTGCGCCCGATAACCGCCGCGCGCTCGAAGAGAACATGACCGCTGACGTCGCGATCGTCGGTGCGGGCATCGCGGGAATCGCGACCGCGTATCACCTGGCGCGCGCCGGCGCGAAGCCGGTCGTGCTCGAGGCTCGAACGGTCGCCGACGCGGCGAGCGGGCGAAACGCCGGGTTTCTTCTCGCCGGCGTCGCCGAGAATTTTGTCGCGGCGACACGTCGCTACGGCGAGGCTCGCGCTCTGCGCATTTGGCGCTTTACGCGACACAACCAAGATCTCGTCCGCGAGATCGTCGCCCGGGAAGGCATCGCGTGCGACCTCGCCTGGAACGGCTCGGCGCAGATCGCCGGGGATGACGAGGAGTGGACCGAGGTGCGCGAGAGCGCTGATCGTCTCAGGAAGGAATCGGTGCGCGTCCTCCTCGTGCCGGAGGAGCGCGCCGCCATCTATGAGGACGACGGCGAGTTCCATCCGGTGCGCTACGTGCGGGCCCTTGCCGGAGCGGCGGTAGCGGCCGGCGCCCGCATCTACGACAGGACACGCGCGATCGCCGTGACGACGAGCGAAGTCCGCACCGAGCGCGCTCGCGTCCGGGCTAGCGTCGTCGTCGTCTGCGTCAACGCGTACTCGCAGCACCTCGTGCCGCTGCGCGTGCGCCCAGTGCGCGGCCAGATGCTCGCAACCGCGCCGGTCGGACGCCGCGTTTTCGAGCGGCCTGCCTATGCGAACCGGGGCTACCGGTATTGGCGCCAGCGCGCCGACGGTCGTCTTCTCGCCGGCGGATGGCGGGACACCGCGGCCGACGAAGAAGTCGGTGAAGAGGAGCGGACGACCCCGCGGATCCAGGATCAGCTCGAGCGCTTCCTCCGTGAGCGCTGTCCCGAGACGAACGTCACGCACCGCTGGGCGGGCATCATGGGCTTTTCGCACGACGCGTTGCCGTACGTCGGCCGGCTCGACAGCGGAGTGTTCGTGAACGCCGGGTTCACCGGGCACGGCATGGCCTTCGCGACTGCGACCGGCGAGCTCATCGCGGACCTCGTGCGCGACAAAAAGCGAAGTGAGACCGATCTGTTCGCGCCGGAGCGTGCGTGAGCGGCCAAGCAGCCGAGCCTTTGATCGGATCGCTCGCGTTGAGATTCGTAAATGCACGCGTCACTCGTCCCGACCGCGAACGATCTGGCGAGTCTCGTTGCCTACGTTCTTGGCAACCCGTATCTCTTCATCAGCTCGAGCACGGTGATGACGACCGGGCTCGTCCTCGGGGCGGTCGCGGTTTCGATGGTTCCGCGGACCGCTCCTGTCATGCGTACGGTGGCGCCGCCGCTCGCGATGCTGCTTCTCTACTTCGGCGTCGGCAGTCTCGTGCTCGCAACCGAAATACTTGTTCGCTTCCACGACACGATCCCCGACGCGACGGAGACGCAATTCGCCTCAGGGGTTGGTCACCTGCTCGAGGCGGCCGCCGGCATCGCTGTCCTCACGCCTCACCTGCGGTTTCGCTCGCGCCGGACCTGGATCGTTGGCAATGCGGTAGCGGTCGCCTACTGGTCAGCTCAGGTCCTCGTGCTCACGCCGCCGTGGTTCGCGTTCCAAGGTCAGCTCGACGTCATCCGCACGGCCGCACTAGGCACGCTCGCGGCCGGCGCGCTGATCAGTGCGGTTTTGTGGCGTGCCGCTCCACCGCGGCGATAAGCGCGTCGATCTCGAAGGGCTTGGCCAGGTAGCCGTCGGCCCCGATCTCGGCGGCCCAGCGGCTCGCATTTTCGGCAGCCGTCATCACCACGATCGGCGATCGCTTCCCCGACGCGCGGAAGCGGCGCGCGAAGCCCCATCCGTCGAGCACGGGCATGCGCATGTCGAGTAGGACGAGCGCCTCGCCGTTCGCCTTCGCGAGCGCCTCTTGGCCGTTCTCAGCCGCAACGACCTCGTGGCCCTCGGCGGCGAGAATGTCGGAAATGACGGCGACGATCGATGGATCGTCGTCCACCACGAGGATGCGGCTCAGGCCGTGTCTCCGAGGGGGAGCACGACGTGGAACGTACTGCCCGTGCCGACTCGACTATCCACCGAGATGCGGCCCCCATGTTGCTCCACGATGCCCTTACAAATAAAGAGGCCGAGGCCCATGCCCGCGAACCGGCGGTCGTCGACGTTCGTGCCGCGGTGAAACCGCTCGAAAATCTGCGCGAGGTCGGCCGACGGGATTCCGATTCCCTCGTCGGTCACGTCGATGCGCGCCAAGCCGTCCCGCTTCATGATTGCGATCCGGACCTCGCTCGCCTCCGGGCTGTATTTCACTGCGTTCTCGACGAGGTTTTCGAGGGCCTGCTCTATCCGGCGCGGGTCGTAGCTCCCGACGACCGGCGCGTCGGCCGACAGCGTGATCCGACGGCCCTGGTAGGTCTCGCGGCCGGTGATGTCGCGCGCGAGCTCGACGAGGTCGACCGGCTCGCGCTCCCCCACAAGCTTGCCCTGCTCGAGGCGCGCCGAATCGAGCAGCTCGACGACCAGTGCCGAGAGCCGTCTGGCCTCGAGCACGATCCGCCGGATCCCGGCGATATCGGGCGGCGCCGAGGGCTCGGTGACGGCACGCCGCTCGAGGAACTGGGCCTGCGCAACGAGAGTCGTGAGCGGCGTCTTCAGGTCGTGAGCGGCCGCCGAGATGAAGTCCTCCTTGAGACGCGCCGCCTGCTCGTGGGCCCGGACGCGCGCGGCCTCGTCGATCAGGCTGCGGCTTTCGAGAATGACGGCCGCCTGATCCGCGAGTAGCCGCACGAGATCGAGGTCATCCTCGCTGAAGACAGGCTGGTGATCGGTGTACGCCTCCAGCGCTCCAAGTCGCTCCGTCGCCGCCGAGATCGGGGCGATCAGCAGGGATCGCACACCGTGCGCCCGGTACGCCGGCGCCAGCCCTGGGTTGGCGCGCGCCGCATCTGCGTAGTAGGCGGCGCCCTGCGTTTCGAAAGCTCGCCAGACCAGGTACTCGCTCGGACCGATCTCGTTCGGCAACACGCCGTGTGGGTCCTGAAAGCGCAGCTTGTTGGTCTCCCGGTCGTAGAGCCCGATCGTCGCGCGCGCGCCGAGCGTCGACCCCGCTCCGTCCTGGAGCGCGCCCACGATCGAGGGCGTGTCCGGGAGGCGCGGCAGACTCGCGGCGCGGCGGAGAAACGCCCGCAGCTCCGGCTCCTGCCAGGCCCGCCGAAGGATCGGCGGTGGCGCGAATCCGACGAAGTACGCGATCGCCGATCCAAGCGCGAGTATCTGGACGAGTCCATCGAGCGCGCCCGCCGCCGCCGGCACCACGGGAGAGAGACCCGCGACGAGGATCGTGAGCCCGAGGAGAAGGGTGGCGGCCGCCACCGCCTCGAGCCGCCGGCGAGTCACGCCCGAGGACCGTCGAGCGGCGCGGATGAACTTCACGGCGCAGTACGTGGCGAGCGCGGCGAAATAGACGACGATCACGAGAACGATCGATGTGGGCGGTTGTCCCACCGTCGCGAGAAACGCGATCGCCGAAAAGAGCAACCCGGCTTCGGCGAGACGATTCGCGATGAAAGGGACTGTTGAGAAATCGTCCACCAGGCGGAGCAATAGGTACGGCATCGCGATCACGAGGATGGTCACGACGTCGTTGACGAGCTCGACCTGCTCTAAACCGAGAGTCGTCACGACACGTGACTCGACGATGAAAGCCGCGATCGCGCCAAAAAAGAGTGCGATGTCGATACTCGTCCTCGTCCGGCGTCGAACTGCGCTCCAGGCGACCAGCAGGAAGACGAGCACGAAGATCAATTCGGTGAGAACAGAGACGAGCTCTATAGCGCTCACAGGGACGCGATTCTAGGTAGCCCCCCTGCCGTGGAGGAAGTACGACGAGCGCTAGCTCGCCTGCTTAGGCGCGTATGCCGCGCAGAGCATTCCGAAGTAGGTCGGCGCCTCGTAGGAGAGCAGCTCGCCATCCCAGTTGCCCTCGCCGAGCGCGCCCTCGAGCATGAGCATCTGCCAGTAGCTGTCGGCCTTCGCTTCGCGCGCGAACGTGGAGCCGAGGCTTGAGAAGAGCAGGCCGTCGCCTTGGATCAGGCCGACGACAGCCTCGTCGAATTCCTTTGATTTCGCCGTGAACCCGTAGGGCCCCTTCGCGTCATGCCCGTGCCCGTGATCGCAGCTCGCGACGAGCGCGATCCGCTTTCGCGACGCGGCGGCGGCCTCTCCGATCGCCCGCCCCGCTCGGACGTGCGCGTCGTCGTTCAGATCGCGGGCGGGCGCGACGACAGCAACTGGGATCTGTGGTTCCGTCCGGCCTCCCATGAAGTGCGCGGGGATCAACACCGCCCAATCCATGGGAAAGACGGCGGTCGCCGGATCGTTCGCGCCGTAGCTCACCGCCACAACGGGTATGCCGGCATCACGGATCGCGTCCCGAACGGAGAGTGCGATCTCGCGGTCGATCGGGATTCGCATCGAGATCGGGCTACCCCATTGCACCAGATCGCCCGAAACCGCGGACGCGTCGACGACCGCCATTGCACTTTCGACGTGGATATTGTGCGGAGTAAGCACGATGGAGACATCCGGCTGCGCGGCGACGAACCGCCGGCCGAGCTCCTGCATCCCCGCGGTGGTCGCGTTCGCGAGGGTTGGCCGATCTTTTGGCTTGGCTTCCGGGATTGCGATCGATCCGTGCGGTGCGATACACGCAAACACCAGCGGCATTCGCGGGAGTATGCGCGCCTAAACTTGAACCACCCCTCGGGCCGCTAGCTCAACGGTAGAGCAGGGGACTTTTAATCCCTTGGTTCCGGGTTCGAATCCCGGGCGGCTCACTGCGGCTCGGCTCAGTCGGGCACCGCTCGCAGGTCGAAGAGATGAGTCTCCTCGCCTTGCATCGCGACGAACGACCAACGAACGGTCACGAGAATTCGGTAGGTCCGCGCCGCTACGATCGAACGCGGCTGGTAGGCACCGCTCGGGCCTCGCACCGTGAACTCCTCCGTCGGTCCGCCGGAAGGCGACGGCGCCTCGAGGTCGTAGATCCCATCGGGACTGTCTCGCTCGCGATCGACACGGTCAGGCCCGACCGACCACCACACGAGGCAACCAAGATCGAGACGAGGATCGCGGCGAGTGGGAGGCGCGTTCGCACGAGCTAGTTCAGGACCGCGCGCTCCACCTGTTCGACGAGCTCATCTACCACGAACGGCTTTCCGCAGACGTACGCGGCGCCCAGGAGACTCGCGATCTCCCTGCGATCGGCACGGCCGCTCACGATCACAATCGGAACGTCGTTGGCGTCCGGCCGGCGCTCGCGCCAGCGCGCCACGAACTGGGTCCCATCGTAGTCCGGCAGCCCGATGTCGAGAACGACAGCGGCAGGTTTTCGCGCGAGGGCCGTTCGCAGCGCTTGACTGGCGTCTACTGCCGCGACGACGTCGAGACCCGCGCCACGTAAAGACTCGGTAATCAACCTGCGGATGTCGTTGTCGTCCTCGATGACCAGGACCCGCCGGTTCAGCTTCCGCTGCATGAAGAAATTATGGTGTCACCAGATCGAACAACGCGCCAGCAGCAAGCTCGTAACCGAGCGCTATATCTTCCGGAGGAACTCCGCCAACGGAACATCCAAGCGCTTAGCGAAGTGGGCAAGAGCCGAGAGGGACGGCGCCACTCGCCCGGTCTCCATCTTCCACACGTATTGGCGCTGAAAGTAGACCACGCCCTTTGGGCTCGAGCCGAGCTCGGCCATCGTGAGCCCCTTCTTCTCACGGAGCTCGCGGATCCGTTTTCCCACTTTGCGGAGGAGGCGCGGCTCGCCGGGGACGTCCGGGTTCACCCGCGCCGGCATACGAACTCCACGATCTCACCGAGCGCTTCGTCGCCATAAGGCGCGCTGAACATGGCGCGCGAATGTTCGCGCCCTCCGAAGATCACGAGCTTCTTCGGCGCGCCGGCGGCGGCGAAGCAGCTCAACACGTTCGGCATCACGCGGAGAGGATCGCGGTCCGCGAATACGAACAGCTTTCGGCCGCTGATCTTCTTCGAGAGCTCCTCGGGCACCGCGGCGACGGGAGCGGAGATCGCGACGACGCACTCGACATCGCCCTCGAAGCTCGATGCGAGCACCGCGCTCCCGCCCATCGACGAGCCGACGAGGGCGATCTCTTTGACCCCGCGCCCGCGTAAGGCGCCTTTGGCGGCGCGCAGGTCGGCGACCGGTGTCCACGGTTTGTCCGGGCGATAGCGATTGGTCTTTCCGGTCGACCCGGCATACCCGCGGAGGTTGACGGCAAGCGCGGGCACACCGCGCGCCGCGAAGAGGGGCGCGACACCGCGCCACCCCGACGCATCCCAGTTCTGGCCGTGCACGAGGATCGCGACGCGCGTCGCGGGAAGCCTTCCGTAGAGGTCGGCCTGGATCGTTTCCCCATCGCTCGAAACGGTCAGCCGTTCTTGCGGCGGAACGCTCGTCGCCGTCGCCATCACGGCACCGGATCGAGGAGTGGCTTGCCCTCGATGAACGCGCGTATGTTCTCGGCCGCTCGGACCGCCATGCGAGTGCGGGTCCGTTCGGACGCGGATGCGATGTGCGGAAGAAGCACGGCATTTTCGAGCCCGAGCAGAGCAGGCTCGACCGCCGGCTCACGCTCGTACACATCCAAGCCGGCGCCGGCGATGACGCCTTCCTTCAGCGCCTGCGCGAGCGCTTTCTCATCCACGACCGGCCCGCGGGAGGTGTTGATGAGGATCGCCGTGCGCTTCATCTTGCGCAGCCGGTCGGCGTCCATGAGGTGGCGCGTCTCGGCGAGGAGCGGCACGTGCAGCGAGACGAAATCGCTGCGCGCGAGCAGGTCGTCGAGGCTGTCGACGTATGCGGCACCAAGCTCCTGCTCCGCGCCCGGGTTACGGCGTGCGTCGTGATAGAGGACACGCATCGCGAAGCCGCGAGCGCGGCGCGCCACCGCGAGGCCGATCCGGCCCATGCCGACGATGCCGAGCGTCGCGCCGTGGACGTCCTGTCCGGTGAACATGAACGGCGTCCAGCCTCGGAAGCGCCCGGCCCGTAGAAAGCGCTCGGCCTCGCCGAGCCGGCGCGCGGTGGCGAGGAGTAGGGCAAACGCGCCGTCGGCGGTGGTCTCGTCGAGTATCCCCGGAGCGAATGTCACTCGTATGCCCCGCTCCTTGGCTGCGGTCACGTCGATGTTGTCGTAGCCCGTCCCCATCGTCGCGATCATCCGAAGCTTCGTCGCGCCGCGAATGGCGTCGCCATTCACGGGATTCGCCGGGAGGGTGTAGACGACGTCGGCGTCCGCGATCATCCGCGCGACCTCGTCGGCTGACGGGATCGGGGGTTCGTCCGGGCCGACGGAAACGTCGCCGCTCGCGCGCAGGATCGCGAGCGCGTCGTCGGCGATCGGCCGCGTCACCACGATCTTCACGAGCGCGAGCGAGTCTATGCCGCCACAATTTCGGCGTGCCCAAACGGGTCGCGGTCGACGAGGTGGCCGCGCATAACGAGCGCATGTGGGAGCGGCTCGCAAAGGCGGGGATCCCGTACACGCGGCCGCAGGGCACGCCGCCCCGCACGAAGGACGGCAAGCGACGCTTTCTCGATCGCATCACGAACGGCACGCTCGAGGGCATCGACCTCGATGGAAAACGCGTGCTCTCCCTCGCCGGCGGTGGAGGCTGGGACGCCATCCTCTTCGCGGAGCTCGGCGCCGCGACGACGCTCGTGGATATCTCGAGGCGGCAGCTTGCGACGGTGCGGCGGCTCGCCCGGAGCCGCGGTACCGAGCTCGACTACCTACGGACCGACATGCGCGACCTGAGCGCCCTGGGGAGCGGCGAGTTCGATGTGGTCTTTCACCAGCATTCGCTCGTGTTCGTGCCGGACCCCGCACGGGTGATCGTCGAGGTGACCCGCGTGCTCGCTGCGGGCGGCGTGTACGTGTTCTCGACGATGCATCCGGTGACCTTCCTCTTCTACGAGACCTGGACCGGCACCGGATGGCGACCGAAGAAGACCTACTTCAGCGATCGGCCGGTGCCGGTCTTTGACCCGACGTGGGACTTCGGCCGCGTGAAGGTCCGCGCGCCAACGTACGAGTACGCACACCGCACGTCGGATCTGGTCAACATCTGCGTGCGCGCAGGCCTCAGCGTCGATGGACTCTGGGAGTGGTCACCGCACTACGAGGGCGGCCCGGCCGGATCCGACGACGCGCTGGAGCAAAAGCTCCCCGCCTTCATTCAGATCCGCGCGAAGAAGACGTCTTCCTTTTCGGGCCCCGGAGCGAACGGCTCGCGTCCGCGTATTGATCCGCCAGCGCCGCCACCCTTCGCGCGGCCACCGGGATATTCACGGCCCAGCCCACGCCGAACACCCGCTCGCTGAAGATCTCATCGGAGTCCGGATTCCAGTAGGCATCGCGGAGACGCTCGAACGTCGGCAGGCGAAAGTCGTAGGGCACGACACCCGCGACCTTGCCATGCCAGGTTCGCTCCGCGTCGGGCTTCTTGAGCTCCTGATAGAGCGCGCCGAAGAACGCGAGCCAGACAGCAGTTCGCAGAAGGCGGTAAAGGTCTTTCATCTTGAAACGACCGCTGGAGCAGGAGTGGTGCCGGGATGCACCGCCGGGACTCCTTTCGCGCAGAGCGGACACTCGGTCGCCGAATACGAGGGGATGTCGAGCCGCCAGAGAGCCTCGACCGGTACGTCGAGGCGCGCCGCTCCGCCGGATCGGTCGACGAGGACCGCCGCGCCCGCCACTGTCCCGCCCGCCGCACGCACCGCGTCGATCGTCTCCTGAAGAGAACCGCCGGTCGTCATGATGTCGTCGACCACGAGCACGCGCTCGCCAGGGGCGAGCGCGAACCCCCGCCGAAACTCACGACCCGATGCCCCTTCGCGCCGCTCGGCATAGATCGCGCGCGCGCCGAGCTGTCGGGCGACCTCGTGCGCAAGGATGATCCCGCCGGTCGTGGGCCCGGCGACGGTCTCCACCCCAAGCGCTCCAGCCCGCATCGCGATCGCCGAGCAGAGCCGCTCCGTCTCGGACGGATGCTGGAGGACCTGGAACTTCTCCAAATAGAGAGAGGCGTGGCGCCCCGAGGCGAGGATGAAGTGTCCCTCGCGAAGTGCCCCTGACTCGCGAAAGACACGGTCCACATCGGCCGGTGCGATCGTCATCGCGGACTATTCTGCGCGGGATGAAGATCCATGACGTCTCGCTGGTGCTGCGACCAGACATGGTCACCTGGCCTGGTGAGCCGGCCCCGAAGATCGAGCCGCTGAAGCGCATCGCGAACGGCGACTCGAATAATGTCTCGCTGATCGCATTCGGCGATCACACCGGGACACATGTCGATCCGCCGCTTCACTTCATCGAAGGCGGGAACACCGTCGACAAGCTCCCACTCGACGCGCTCGTCGGACCATGCCGCCTGGTCGAGTTCAAAGGACAGGGTCACATCTCAGGTGACTGGCTCGATGGGGCGAAGATCCCGAACGGAACAGAGCGGCTCCTGTTTAAGACACGGAACAGCGCACGCTGGGCGGATCCCAGCGCACCGTTCACGCGCGACTTCACCACCCTGAACGCGAGCGCGGCGAAGTGGTGCATCGATCACGGCGTGAAGGTCGTCGGAATCGACTACCTCTCCATAGAACCGCAGGGGCCGGAGAAAGCGGGATATCCAGTACACAACACGCTGCTTCGCGCTGGCGTCGTCATCATCGAGACGCTCGATCTTCGGGCTGTCGAACCGGGGACCTACGAGCTGATCTGTGCTCCCCTAAAGATCCTTAACGGCGACGGAGCGCCGGCACGAGTGTTCCTGATCGAGCGCTGACGCCGCCCCAGCCGACCCGACCGAAACCCTCTTTACGCGGCGGCGGACCCCCCGGCCTCCGGCCGGTGCCCCACCGCGCGGGGGCCCTCGGTCGGGTCGGCGGCGCATTTCAGCGCAGCCTCAGCACGTACCATCCTTAGATATGGCGATCACTCAGAGGCCGCTCGCAGTTCGGCGCGATCTCATTCGGGTTTTTGGAGAGGATCGGCTCGTGGCCGTGATCCGGACGGGCAACCCGCAGATCGCGCGTCAAGCAGCTCACGCAATGAGCGAGGCAGGCGTGCGTCTTGTGGAGATCACGCTGACGGTCCCTGACGCGTTCGAGATTATTGAAGAGCTCGCGCTAGACGAAACATTCGCGAGTCGTGGCTCAATCGTTGGTGCTGGCACGGTCCTGTCTGGAGCTCAGGCCGAGCAGGCGCTCTCGGCAGGTGCGCGCTTCTTGGTCAGCGCGGTGCTCGTGCCGGAGATGATCGACGCAGCGCGGTCCCGGGATGCCATGAGCATGCCGGGGACGATGACTCCCACCGAAATGATCAAGGCAGCGGAGCTCGGCGCCGACTTCATCAAGGTGTTCCCGGTCTCCGCGATCGGCGGCCCGGATTTCATCGCGAACGTGCGGCGCGCGCTCATCCACCTCCCGCTCGTGGCCACGGGCAACATCGATCTCGACGAGATCCCGGACTACCTCCGCGCCGGGGTCGTCGGATTCGGCGTCGGGGGCCCGCTCATTCGCACGGACCTTCTGGAGCGCGGCGACCTCGGCGGGGTCATTGCGAACGCGGAGCGCTACCTCAACGCGACCAGGCGCCCCGCGACGAACTAGCCATGCCGCGCGATCTCCCGCTCGGCAACGGCGACTTCCTCGTCACGTTTGATTCGCGCTACCAGCTGCGTGACATCTATTACCCGAACGTCGGACAGGAGAACCATACGGTCGGCGAACCGTCGCGGTTCGGCCTCTGGGTGGATGGACAGTTCGCGTGGACCGGGGACGATGGGTGGGACCGGCACATCACGTACGAGCATGAGACCCTCGTCGGCGATACGACGCTCGTGAGCACGAAGCTCGGCCTCAGCCTGCGCTTCCGTGACGCGGTCGACTTCGACCGGAACATCTACTTGAAGGAGATCACCGTCGAGGACGCGCTCGGGCGAGAGCGCGAGGTCCGGTTCTTCCAGCACTTCGACGCGCACCTCTACGGCAACGACACCGGTGACTCCGCCTACTACGACCCGCGCAGCCAGGCCGTCGTGCACTACAAAGGGCGTCGGTACTTTCTGATCTCAGGATCGAGCGGCGGCAGCGCGTACGGCCTCTCGTCGTTCGCGATCGGCCAGAAGGACGCGCCGGGCAAAGAGGGCACCTGGCGCGACGCCGAGGATGGAGAGCTTTCGCGGAACGCGGTCGCGCAAGGGTCGATCGATAGCGTGGGTATGGTCGCCGTTACCGTCCCGGCAAGGGGTACCGCGACGGCGGTGTTCTGGATCGCGGCGGGGCAGGCCTACGAGGACGTCCGCGAGCTCGACAAGCTCGTGCGCGAGCGCACGCCCGCGTCGTTCCTCGCGCGCACGAAGGATTACTGGCGGCTCTGGGCCAACAAGGACGAGGCGATCGCGGAGCATCTGCCCGACGACATCAACGGCCTGTACAAGCGATCGACGCTCGTCATCCGCACGCAGGTCGACAACCGGGGCGCCATCATCGCCGCGAACGACTCGGACGTCCTCCGCTTCAACCGGGACACGTACTCCTACCTGTGGCCGCGCGACGGCGCGCTCGTCGCGGATGCCCTCGATCTGGCGGGGTACGGTGAGGTGACGCGTCGCTTCTTCTTCCTCTGCGGCGAGCTCATCACCAGGGAGGGCTACCTGCTCCACAAATACAACCCAGATGGCTCGCTCGGCTCCTCGTGGCACGCCTGGTCGACGCCGGACGGCAGGCTCGAGCTGCCGATCCAGGAGGACGAGACCGGTCTTCCGATCTGGGCGCTCTGGCAGCACTACGACCGCGACCGCGACATCGAGTTCATCCGGCCGCTTTACCGCAAGCTCGTGCGGACCGGCGCCGATTTCATGGCGACCTACCGCGAGCCCCGCACCAAGCTGCCGGCCCCGTCGTTCGACCTATGGGAGGAGCGCCGTGGCATTCACGCCTTCACCACCGCGGCCGTCTGGGCGGGCCTCACCGCAGCGCGGAACTTCGCGGTTGCGTTCGGTCAGCACGAGCTCGCGAAGCGTTATGCCGTCGCCGCGCAGGAAATACGCGACGCCGCACTCGTGCATCTCTGGGATGCCGACCGTGGCCGCTTCGTGCGCACGATCAGCGTGCTGCCAGATGGCACGATCGTGAAGGACGCGACGATCGACATCTCGCTCGCCGGGATCTTCCTTTTCGGCCTCCTTCCGGCGAGCGACGAGCGGATCCGCTCGACGATGCGCGCAGTCGAGGACCGGCTGTCGATCAAGACGCCTGTGGGTGGGATCGCGCGGTACGAGAACGACTATTACTTCCAGGTCTCGTCGGACATCGCGAGCGTTCCGGGGAATCCGTGGTTCGTCGCGACCCTCTGGCTCGCGGAGCATCTGATCGCGGTCGCCGAGACACCGGGGGATCTGGACCGGCCGCGCGCGTACCTCGATTGGTGCGCACGCCGCGCCCTGCCCTCGGGCGTCCTCTCGGAACAGGTCCACCCGTACACCGGCGAGCCGCTCTCGGTCTCGCCGCTCACTTGGTCGCACGCGGCGTTCGTGAGCGCGGTGCAGCACTACGCGCGGCGATCTCGCCTGATCAAGGACCGACTTCGTGATCAGGTGAAGACCGCAGGCGAGGTGATCGTGTGAGCCGCAGAGTCCTTCGTGCGGCAACGATCCTCCTCAGCGTGCTGCTGCTCGCGGTCTGCACAGCCCCGCCGGTGCCTCCGCCGGCGAGCCTCGGCGTCGGGCTCCAGGCCTCGTTCATCCTCGCCAACCCCGCCGGTCTGCTCGCCCTCGATAGCACCGGACACGCGATCGGCCGGATCATCGACCTCCCGGCACAGAGCGCCTCGGCGACCCCGGTGCTGCACCCGTCCGGCAAAGCGGTCGTGTTCGCGCTCACGCAGCAGCCGGATAAGAGGACTGGATTCGGCTCGGATCTCTACACCGTCAACCTCGACGGCACGGGCTTCAAACCGCTCGTGCAGCACGAGAGCGACAACGTCTTCTATGCGTCGCCGCGCTTCGATAGCACCGGCAACGTCCTGTACTTCCACCGTCGCGCGGCGATCATCCAGGCGGGCTCGTTTGTCGGGAACGAGGACTCGCTCGAGCGTCTCGACCTCAGGACCGGGGAACGCAAGCGCCTCATCGTCAACGGCGCTGATCCGACGATCTCGCCGGCCGGCGATCGCATTGTTTATGTACATCTCACGCAGGGTCAGCCCGACAGCATCTGGACAGCGAACATCGACGGCACGAGCGCTCGGCCCTTCTTCAAGACGAGTGACACCTGGTGGTACCTCCAGACACCACGCTTCGCCGCGAAGGGTTGCGAGATCGTCTTCTCAGCGGCCGGACACGCGATCGCCGCCGCGCCACCGTCTGTGCCAAGCCGGGCATCTGGCCAGGCACACCTCAGCATCCCGTCGTACCTCTACATCGCGCCGTGCGATGGCATGAGCGTCAGGGAGCTCGTGCAGACGCTGGACGACGTGGTTCCCGCTTGGTCGCCGGACGGATCGCAGATCGCGTACGTCGGGGCTGGTGGATTTTTCATCGTCACGGTGGCGACCGGCGCCGTGAAGACGCTCGCGCAAGGTCAGGACTTCTTCTTCGGCGATCTGCTGTGGCTCAAGTAAGTCGGTGCGCGCGGCGTGCGGACTATTCCTCGGGCCGTGCGAATCTGTAGCCGACACCACGTACGGTCTGGATCAGCGTCGGCTCCTCGGGCGATGGCTCGATCTTGTCCCGAAGTCGTCCGACATAGACCTTCAGGTACTGCGTCTCGTACCGATACTCGGGTCCCCATACGCGCGTAAGCAGCGTGTCGTGCGTGAGCGCCTCGCCCGGATGCGTCGCGAGCTCCGCGAGAAGGTTGAACTCGGTGGGAGTGAAATGGATGTCCTTTCCAGCCCGACGCACGCGTCTCGCGGTCAGATCGATCGCCAGGTCGTGCGTGTCGATGGACCCCGATCGCGGCGCGCGGGGCGCTGACCGCCGCAACACGCTCTCGATCCGCGCGACGAGCTCGCGCGGGGAGAACGGCTTTGTGAGGTAGTCGTCCGCACCAAGGCGGAGGCCTTTGATCTTGTCCTCCTCGAGACCGCGGGCCGTGAGCACGATGATCGGCAAGTCGGTCTTTCCGCGGACCTGCTCGAGTACCGCGAACCCATCGCGTTTCGGGAGAGCGAGATCCAGTACGACCAGGTCCGGCCGCTCCGAATAGATCATCGCGATCGCCTCGTCGCCATCCGCTGCCTCGACCGCGGTGAGGTCCTGCCGCGCGTACGAGAGCGAGCTCCGGACGAGCGCGCGCACGTCAGGCTCATCGTCGACGATGAGTACCTTCAAGACGCCAGTGGCAAGAGCGTCACGAATGCCGAGCCTCCACCGGGATTCTCCTCGTATTCGAGGGTTCCGCCATGGAGCGTTACAAGGGAGCGGGCGATGGCGAGCCCCAGGCCCGAACCTGGGGTGCCGTCCGCGTTCTGACCGCGGAAGAACTTGTCGAAGATGCGCTGACGGTCCTCGGTCGCGATGCCGGGGCCGTGGTCACGCACTTCGATGCGAAGCGCGTCACCCTTTCGGTGCGCCGCAACGAGAATCGGCGTGCCGTGCGGCGCGTACCGGATCGCGTTGACGATGAGATTCGCGAGCGCCTGCTGCATCTTGCTGCGGTCCGCCACGACGCGGGGCGGATCGGGGTCGACGTCGAGCGAGATCCATTGCCGCTTCTGCTTGGCGAGGACGGCGTGGTCGGCGACCACGTCGCGGACGAGCGCGATGGCATCGATCTCCTCCTTGTCCAGTGCGATCTGTCCCTCTTCGAGGCGCGCCATCTCCAAGAGCTGCGCGGTGAAGTCCTCGAGGCGCCGGATGTTTCGCTCGGCGCTCTCGGCGAGCTCGCGCTGGGCCGAGGTGAGCGTTCCGGGCCGTTCTCCGAGAAGAAGCTCGACCGCACCGCGCACGACCGTGAGCGGGCTGCGGAAGTCGTGTGACATCGCGGCGAGGAACTCGCTCTTGATCCGGTCGGCCTGGCGAAGCGCCGCGGCCTCCACGGCCTGGCGCACGAACTTCTCTCGCTGGGCTCGCAGGTGCTCGAGCTCGCGCAGGAGGCCCGACATCAGGTAGGCCGCGAGGAGGAAGACGCTCACGTGGAACGCAAGGCGCCATGGCTCCGCCACAAGGCCGAAGGTCTCGGAGCGATATGCCGCGATCGCGACATAGGCGAGCGAGATCGCGGCGGCCGCGGTGAAGGCGCCCGCCGTTCCGAAACGAAAACCGCCGGCGATGATGATGAGGCTGCCGATCACCCATGTCGTCCAACTGGGGTCCGACGAAAAGACGAGCATCGCCGAGGAGACGATGCCGATATCGAGAACGAACATGATGCGCGTGAGCCGCTCGAAGCTCCCCGGCTTCGATTGCATCATCCCGTAGACGACCGCGGCGTACCCAAGAACGAAGACGCCAAGACCGACCAGATATGCGGTGCCGATGTTCGGGAAAAATGGGCCAAGGAAGAAGATCAGAGCCGCGCCACCGACGCGCGCCCAGTTGAACGTTCGCTCGAGCCGCTCCGCCACGGGCGCTAAGTTAGCGCGCGCGTCGCCGGCTGAGCCGGTCCTGGTGACGCCTGCGGACGACCGACACGAGCGCTCCGCCGCTCCTCGTCGATCATTTCGATGAAGGAATCGACCGCCCCTTCACGCCACTGCTTCCCGCGCTGCCGTACGAGCTCCGCCCGCACCGCCTCCCAGGCGAGACCCTTTCGATACGGCCGGTCGGTCGTCATGGCGTCGTACGTATCGGCCACCGAAATAACGGAGACCTCGACCGGGAGCTCGTCGCCTCGCAGGCCTCGCGGGTAGCCGGCGCCGTCGTGGCGCTCGTGGTGCGAAAGTACAAGCTCCGCACCCTCCCAGAACTCGGGGAGGCGCCGGAGGAGACGGTGACCGATCTCGGTATGCCGTCGCATCTCCTTTTGTTCCTCCTCGGTCAGGGGACCCGGTTTCAGGAGCACCATGTCATTCGTCCCGATCTTCCCGATGTCGTGCACGCGCGCCGCGTCGCGAATCAGCTCGACCTGCGCGTACTCCAGCCGCATCCGCCTCGCGAGTCGCTCCGCGAGCCCCGCAACACGCTGCGAGTGACCGTGGGTGTAGGGATCGCGGAGGTCGATGAGATCGGCCAGCTCCAGGATCGCGCTCTTGGTCTGTTCTCGCACGTTCGCGCTGTCGCGAACCGTGAGCAGGACTATCGCCATGGGCACACCGAAAAGGACGAGCGTCCACGGTTGCGCCTGCGCCGCGATCGCGGCGAGCGCGCCGAGTACGAGCAGCGCCACCTCGTACGGCATCAGCCGGCGGTGAAGGGTCCACCAACCGCCGATGGGATTGCGCCGGACCTGGAGCGCGACGACGAGGTCGACGAGAGCGCTGTGCACGAGATACTTCGCGATTGCCGCGATCCCGATCGCCCACGGCTCGCGCGCGACCTGCGCGCCGGAGCCGGCGACGAGGAGGAACGCCGTCGCGGCGGCCCCAGTCGAGAGCGCCGACGTCGCCGCGTTGAACCCGCGGTTGTACCAGCTCTGACGCACGCCGCGGAAGTGGAGCGCGATCAGCGTGGTCGCGCCTGCTGCCACCATCGCGTAGAACGGCCCGAGGAGCAGAGCCGCCGCGAAGGTCGCGGTGTCGTCAACGGTGATCTTCATCTTCACGGACAGATGCACCGGCCAGAGCTGCGCGACCGCCGCCATCACCATGAGCAGCGCGAGGAGAACCGTGTCCGTCGGCCGGAGATTGCCTCGGAACGCGGCGCTCGCGGGGAGGGCCGCGAGCGCCGTTCCGAGGACCGCGAGGATGTAGACGCGAAGAGGCCAGCGAAGACGCGACACGAGGCTATAGCCCGATGAGCGTGTACTTCACCTGGGTCGTGACGTTGGACTTGCCGTAGACCGTGGAGCTCAGCCCGAGGTATGTGCCCGTGACCTTCGTCTTCGTGTCGAACGACGCTGACGCCTTGTAGGACACCTTCACGATCACCGGGACGCCAAGGGACAGAAGCCCGCCCGAGGAGAGGACCCTGCTGATCTTTGCCGTCATCGGTACATTCGTCGGAAGGGAGACGACCGCGGCGATTGCGTTCGTCGGCACCTGAAGTTCAATCGCTATCGGATCTTTCAGCGTGCTGGTGTAGCTGGCGGGGAACGCGGTAGTGACGTCGAGAATCGCCCCATTCACCACGAACAGCGGATCCGACTCGCACCACTGGACGCCGGCGTCGGCGCCAACGCCCATGACAAGCGTCGAGAGCGTGAACGCGAGAGAGAACGCGAGCTTGCCGAACAGAGACCTAGGAAGCCGCCCCATCTATCCACCCCATGCCCATTTGATCGCGCGAATCAGTACGAAGTGAGTACGCCGCAAGGATGAGTCGACGACGCGCGCTGTTCGTGTCGCTGGGGTCGCAGGACACGTCAATAGATGGTCCGTCAACGAGCGGTAAACGATCGCTACGCACTGGGAGGCAATGGATATCCGGCGAGGGCGGGCTCCCCACGAAGACGAGCGTAGCCAGGCTTGATACGCGCGTAGATGATCGCGACACGCTCGTCGTATCCGACGAACGCGCTCTTCATCGCGTTGATCGAGAGCCGCTCGATATCCGCGAGAGTCAGAGCAGCGATACGCGACAAGCGCTGGAATTCGTCGGAGAGCGTGACATTCGACATGAGCCGGTTGTCGGTGTTCACAGTGACGCGAAAGCGCTGCGCGATGAAGTGCCGGATGGGATGCTCCGCCAGCGTCGGTACAGCGCCGGTATCCACGTTCGACGAGGGACAGAGCTCAAGCGGGATTCGCTTGTCGCGGACGTACTCGGCGAGCGGGCCAAGCTTGACAACCTTGCCTTCGCTGATCGCCATGTCTTCGACGAGGCGCACGCCGTGACCGATCCGATGCGCGCCGCAGTACTGCAGCGCCTGCCAGATTGAAGGAGGCCCGAACGCTTCGCCTGCGTGGATGGTGATCGAAAAGTTCTCGCGGCGGCAGAGCTGGAACGCCTCGATATGGGCCTTCGGAGGATGTCCGGCTTCCTCGCCGGCGATGTCGAATCCGACGACCCCTCGCTCGCGGTTCGCCACGGCGAGCTCGGCCATTTCGAGTGAGTCGGTCCGGTCGCGCATCGCGCAGATGAGCTGGCGCAGCGTGATGTTGTGATCCACCTCCGCGCGCTCGAAGCCGCGCGCCACGCTTTGCACGATCTGCTCGAGGTTGAGCCCGCGCTGAGTATGGAATACCGGCGCGTAGCGGACCTCCGCGTACACGATCCCGTCGCGCGCGAGATCCTCGCCGCATTCGTACGCGACGCGCTCGAGCGCCTCCTCTGTCTGCATGACCGCGATCGTGTGCGCGAATCCGCGGAGATAGAGCGAGAGCGAGCCCGACGCGGCGCTCGCGTGAAACCACCGAGCCAGCTCCTGCGGGTCCGTGGTAGGCAGCCCCTCGTACCTCTGATCGCGAGCGAGCTCGATGACCGACGCGGGGCGCAGCCCACCGTCGAGATGGTCGTGCAGGAGCACCTTCGGCGCGGCCCGGAGCGTCTCGAGGGGAATCACGGTCGGGCGGAACGATACGCCTCGCTGTGCGTTCGGCGAGCATGCGGCATGAAGAAACCTCTTCTGATTCCGCGACCGCGCGCGTAGCTTATCCGCGCAGTTCGCATGGGAGGCAGCAGATGCGACGGGTCCTTGCATCCGCAATCGTCATCGGCTTGTTGATCATCGGAGCGACGACCGCGCTCGCAGGTTCCGCGAAGGAGCGGCTCGACAACGATCTGATCAGCTTCACCGAAAGCACCGCGGGCGGCACGAATGGACCGGGCGGCGGAGGCATCTCCGGCGTGGCCTGCACTTCATCGGCGACCACGCAGCCAACCTCGTTCGCAGGCAACGCGCTGCTCGACTGCGACAGCGTCGGGCCGCACAACGAAACGACCATCGCTGTGAATCCGACAAACGCCGCCAACATCGTGGCGGCCTCGCACACCTACCTGTACAACCTCGACAAACAGAGCGCGATCGCGTTACTCCGGATCTTCACCGAAGCGTACGTCTCGAAGGATGGCGGCCAGAGTTGGACAAACGTCCACCCACCGCACGGAAGCTACCGATTCCTGACCGATCCGGCCCTCGCGTTCGACGGGGACGGCCATCTCTACTGGTCGAACGTCGCGTCGCATGACAGCGTCGCGGGAGCATTCAGCGACGTCAGCGTGATCGTCGAGCGATCGGACGATGGCGGGATCACCTGGAATGATCCCGTCACTGTTGCGAAGGGAAATGGCACGATCAGCAACGGCGGCTCGAACGTGTTGTTCAACGACAAGGATTGGATCGCCGTCGACCGCGGAACAAGCAGGTATCGCGGGAGCGTCTACGTCACCTGGGCACGACAGCAATACCGAAAGGACGTCCAGACCGAGTCGCCGATCTTCTTCGTACGCTCGCGCGACGGCGGCGCAACATGGACCTCTGGCGCCGAGATAAGTGGCTCGAGCCGGCTGTGTTCAGGTCAGGGCGTGGCGGGGCCCACGACGCGCTGTGATCAGAACGACGCCGGGTTCTCGTCGCCGATCGTCGCTCCTGACGGGACGATCTACGTCGCGTTCCTCAACCACCAGGCGCAGGGCACAAGTCTGCGGGACCAGGTGCTGCTGGTGCGATCGCGCGACGGCGGCGATACCTGGAGCGATCCGCAGCCGATCCTCGGCCTCATCCACGACGGGGCCGGCGACTACCCGACCAACTGGCGTGGGGACGCGACCCTGACGGGATGCCAGTTCCGCATCTTCGCCGCGGGGAACCTCGCCATGTCGACCGCGACCGCGAACGCCGGCCAGCTCTACTACGTGTACGCGGAGAACCTCGACCCCGCAGCGACCGCACGCACGAACATCATGGTGACGACGTCGGTTGACGGTGGCGCGACGTGGTCGACGCCAGCGCTCGTGAAGAGCAGCAGGTCCGACCAGATCTTTCCCTGGGCCGCGGTCGGTGCCGACGGAAAGGTGCGCATCGGGTACGTGGACCGCGCCCGGACCGCACCCGCAGGTCAGTCTTGCGCCTACGGCTACACGCTCGCGACGGCGAACGACCCTGGAGCGAGCAGCTTCGCCACCAAGCGCGTCGACACCGGTACAAGCGTCGCCTCGGACGCTCGTTGGTTCACAAACTTTCCCGTGACCGGAAACTTCAACACCCGTTTCATCGGCGACTACACGAACATCGCGATCGGGCCGGACGGATCGGTATGGACCAGCTGGACTGACATGCGGGACACGGTGGACGTTTTCGGCCGGGCCGGACATACCGAGCATGCGGCAGCGGCGAGGGGTTAGCGCCTAGCTCGACCATCGCGCAACCAGCGCGCCGATCGACACGGCAAGCATCGCGAGCCACAGGAGCCGAAGGCCCGCCTCCGGCGCCGCGATGAGAGCCTGTCGATCGAGCCGCTCGGTCGTCCCATCGCGGTAGCGGACCTCCCCGATCACGTCAGCTGCTTTTCGGCGGACGCGGCGGACTGGCGTCGAAAGCCGGCGCTGCGCCAGAGAGAGGAGGGAGACGCCGACCGCCGCGACGACCGTCGCGACCGGTGGCGCGCCGTTGGCTGCAGCGCTGGCGACGACCGGGAATCCGCCCCACGCGATCGCAAACCCGATGTCGGAGTGCACGATCGGAATCTCAAGCCCGTACGAGATCACCAAGGCCGCGCCAATGAGGACGAGCACAAGGAACCAGATCCCGAGCAGTGATGCGGCGACGATCCCAAGTGCGACCGCCCCGGTGAGCGCAAGGGAACCCATCACGAGGAGGACGCTCGACGGGAGGCGCGTGCCGAGCGGGCGTCCCTGCAGTTCGTCGAACGAATGTGAAGCCACACCGACCGCCAGAAAAAATGCAAAAAGAGACCCGGCGACAATTCGGGGGTCCGGCATCGAAGCCAACGCGGCGCCGAGCAGGACATACGAGAGATGCCAAAGCGTGTAAGGCGGATGCAGCAGAGTCCAGTAATCGCGCCAGCCTCCAGGTGCGAGTGCGTAGAAGGCCGCCGGCACCACCGAGGGCCCCCACGCGATGGGGTGCCGGCCGAGGCGTCCGAGGCCGGGGGGACCCCGTCGCGAAAAGAGGGTTTCGGTGGTGCCGGCGGCCCTAACGCCGGTGATGACCACACCGGCACCGAAGCTCATGCGATCGACGTGGACATCGACCAATCCCGCCTCGCGCCAGTAGCGCTCAACGACCTCCTGCGAGTGCGCGGCGTTGAAGCGCTCGATGCTTCCTCGAAGGAAGGCGCCGACGCTCGCCCACTGCTGCGAGATCGCGCGGCCAATGAGGGGCAGTCCGATCGCGGTGTACGCGCGCCACAAGGTTCGAAGGATCGGATTGGACGGCACTCCGAAATCAAGTGCAACGATTCGCCCTCCTGGCCTCACGACTCGGGCGAGCTCGCGCAGAGTCGCGGCGGGATCGTCGACGTAGCGCAGGAGGTACGTGAAGGTCAGGTGGTCGAAGGATTCATCTGGGAAAGGCAGCGACTCGGCGCGAGCGCGGACGAGCGGGATGTGTCCATCGCGCGCGGCGGCGGCTCCAAGCATGTCAGCACTTCGGTCGAGGCCGACAACCTGGCAGCGATACCTCTCGGCGATCGCGCGCGCGACCAGACCGGTCCCAGTCGCCACATCGAGTACCGCATCGTCCGATCCAGCGTCGAGCAACGAGACGAGCCGCTCTCGCCAACGCGCGTCCTGCCCAAACGAAAGGAGTGCTCCGGCGCGCTCGTACGTAGCTCCGATCCCGCTGAAGATGCGGTGCGCGTCGTCCGCTCGAGAGGCTGGCATCGCCCCCTCAGGCACGCACCGCGCGGCGCGGATCGTCGCCGGGTGCGATGCGCCAGCCCGACCGATAGGGGGCCCCGAACACGATGTCGTCTGGACTCACCGGTACGCGGTTGAGCTCCCTGCCGGTCGCCGCGCGAATCGCCGCGACGATCGCGGGCGTGCTCGAAATGGTCGGAGGCTCACCCACGCCTTTGGCGCCGTACGGAGCGTCCGGGTGCGGATGCTCGATGAGCACCGCTACGACCGGCGGCATGTCGAGCGTGGTCGGAAGCAGGTAGTCGGTGAACGAAGCGTTCCGCACGTGGCCGTCGCGGAGCTGCACCTCCTCCATCACCGCAAGCCCGAGCCCCTGCGCGATGCCACCTTCGATCTGGCCGACGACGGCGACCGGATTGATCGCTTTGCCGACGTCTTGGGCCGTCGCGACCTGAACGACTTTCACGAGGCCCGTCTCCACGTCGACGTCGACGACCGCTCGGTGCGCCGCAAAGAGGAATGCGACGTGGCCCTGGTTCTGGGTGTTGGGGTCGCGCGGCTCAGTATCGCGATGTCGGTGCGTGACGGTTCGGTCGATCGGCTCGTCCAGAAGCGCAGTGAGATCGTCGGGTGAACGTCCGGCTTTGCGCGCCCGCGCGAGCAGCTCGGCCTTCACCTCGCGGCAAGCGGCGAGGACGGCGCCGCCGGTCATCCAAGTCTGACGCGACGCCGACGATGATCCCGCGGAGCCGATCGTCGTGTCGGGGCGATCGACCTCCACGCGCTCGACCCCAAGCTCGGTGCGCGCGATCTGGGCGCAGACGGTTACGATCCCCTGCCCGACTTCGGCGGCGGCCGTGTGGACGTGCACGATCGGCCCGCGGGTGTCGCGCGAGAGGCGCACGCGCGCCGTGGAGAAGTCGTCGAAGCCGTGCGAGTAGCAGACGTTCTTGAGTCCCGCCGCGAACCCGACGCCACGTCGCACGCCCTCGCCGCGTGTGAGGTTGCCTAGCCCTCCAGGAAGTGAGATCGGATCGCTCGGGATGTCGCCGTCGGGCATCGCGATGTCGGCGCACCGACGGACGATATCGGCGACGGGGGCGCTGCCCTCCACGGGCTGACTGGTGATGATGCGATCGCCGTTGCGCAACGCGTTCCTCTCGCGCAGGACGACCGGATCGATGCCGAGCGCCACGGCGAGCTTGTCCATCTGCGCCTCGTAGGCGAAGCACGACTGCACGGCCCCGAAACCGCGCATCGCCCCGGTCGGTGGGTTGTTGGTGTATGCGCCCACCGCATGGATCCGCGCGTTTGGCACCCGGTAGGGTCCGGCACCGAAACACGCCGCGTTCGCGACGACCGCTGGGCTCGACGATGCGTACGCTCCGCCGTCGAGGACGACCGTCGCCCGGACGAACACAAGGTCGCCGTTCTTTTTCGCGCCGTGCATATACCAGAGCTTGGCCGGATGACGGTGGACGTGTCCGTAGAACGACTCTTCGCGCCCATACGTCATTCGCACCGGGCGTCGGGTCGCGAGCGCGAGCAGGCACGTGTGGATCTGGAGCGTCACGTCCTCACGCGCGCCGAACGCGCCGCCGACGCCGGCGAGCACGAGATGCACCTTCGATTCAGGCAGCCCGAGGCACGGCGCGATCTGGCGCAGGTCCTCATGCAGCCACTGCGTAGCGATATGCAGCTCGACGCCGCCGTCTTGTCGCGGAATGGCAAGTCCAGCCTCTGGTCCGAGAGCGGCCTGATCCTGCATGCCGAGCTCGTACTCGCCGGCGACGACGACTTCGGCGGTCGCGTCGGGATCGCCGTGCTCGACGAGAACGTCCTCGATCACGTTGCCCTTCTGGTGAAGGCTCGCGGCATCAGGCTGCAGGGAGGCGACCGGGTCGGTGATCGGAGCGAGCAGCTCGTATCGCACCGCGATCGCGCGCGTTGCGAGCCGCGCCTCCTCCGCCGTCTCGGCGGCGACGATCGCGACCGGCTCTCCGACGTAGCGCACGCGGCCCGTCGCGAGCACCGGCTGGTCGAGCTTCATCAGACCGAACAGGTCGCGGGTTGGAAGCTCCGCGGACGTGATGACGGATTTCACTCCGCTCATCTTCTTGGCTGCCGCCACGTCGATCGAAAGGATCCTCGCGTGGGGATGCGGGCTGCGGAGTGTGGCCCCAAACAGCATGCCCTCGCGACGCAGGTCGCTGCCGTACTGGAATTCGCCCTTTACTTTCGGGACGCCATCGGGGCGCTCGACGGACTCGCCGACGCCTCCGCGGACTTTCGTGCGCGGCAGGGCTGTGCTCATCGCCGGTACATCGCGGCCGAGGCGCGCTCGACGGCCTCGAGTATTTTCCCGTAGCCGGTGCATCGGCAGATGTTGCCTGAGAGCGCTTCGCGCACCTCCTTATCGCTGGGCTCGGGGTTCCGTTTGAGGAGCGCGTAGGTCGCGACCACGAGCCCCGGCGTGCAGAAGCCGCATTGCACCGCACCGGCGTCGACGAAGGCGCGCTGCACCGGATGAAGCGTCTCGCCGTCGGAGAACGATTCGACGGTCTCCACGCTCCGTCCGGCGGCCGCCGCGCCGAGGACAAGGCACGCGCAGACGAGGTCTCCGTCCATGAGGACCGAGCACGATCCGCATTCGCCCTGCTCGCAGGCGTTCTTGCTCCCCGGCAGGCCGAGGCTCTCCCGAAGAACGGTCAGCAGACTCTCATGGTCAGCGGCTTCCGCCTCGCGCTCCTCGCCGTTTACCGTGAGCTTGATCCTCACGGGATCGCCGCGACCCGCGCCAGGGCGCGCGTCCCCATAACCGCGAGCACGTGCCTCCGATAGGCGACGGTGCCGCGGACATCATCGATTGGTTTCGCGGCCGCCGCCGCAAGCTCGCCGAACTTTTTCGCCGCGGCGTCGCTTGGGCGATGCGGCTTCTCCCAGCCGGCCTCGTCGAGAAGACCGGTCGCGAAGCGCTCGGCTTCGCTCGCGCGGATGATCGTCGGTCCGCACGAACCAAGGCCGACGCCGACGCGACGGCGCGCGCGGTCGATCACGAGCGCGAGCCCGGAGATCGAGATGGCCATCGCGTTTCGTGTTGCCGCGAACATATACGTTTGCGCCACCCCGGCGTCGTCCCATTCGGCCGCGACGATGACCTCATCGGGACGACGAACGGACTTCTTCGGGCCGGTCATGAAATCGGCGAAGGCCACGCGGCGCTCGCCCCTTTTTGATTTGAGGACGACGGTCGCCTCGAGGGCCGCCAACACCGGCAACGTGTCGCCGGCCGGTGAGCATGTTCCGAGATTTCCGCCGATGGTCGCCACGTTGCGGATCTGCGGCGAGCCAATCGTGCGCGCCGCCTCGACGAGCGCCGGCGAGCCAACGTCGTTCTCGAGCATCCGCGTGTACGTGATGAGCGCGCCCATGCGCACGTGGCCGTTCCGCGAGAGATCTTTCAGCTCCTCGACGCGATCGATCGGGATGATGTGGCTCGGCCGCTGCCGTCCGAAGTTGATCTCCACCAGGAGGTCGGTCCCGCCGGCGAGGATCGTCGCGTCGGCGCGTCCGGAAAGATCCTCGAGGGCATCGTCGAGGTTTCGGGCGATGTGAACGCTCACGCCGGGATTATCACTTCCGGGTTGGTAACGCGGTCACTAGCATTGCCCCGGGAGGGGAGACCAGCCTTGGGCGGATCAGCCGACCTCGAACAGCAGCTCGCGGAGTCGCGTGCCCGCGAGACCGCGCTCGCGGAAGTCCTCGGCCTGATGCGGCGTGCTCCAGGCGAGCTTTCCGTCGTACTCGATGCCGTCCTCGATCGCGCCGCCAGCCTGTGCGGCGCCGAGCGTGCCTCGATCCACGTCCTCGACGGCGACGTGTATCGCACGGCGGCGTTCTGGGGACCGCGCAACGCCGAATACGAGCGTGTGGCCTACGAAACGACGCGCACGCCAGGGCGTGAGACGCTCATCGGACGTACGGCGCTGGAGCGGACGGTCGTCCACATTCCCGACGTCCTCGCCGACCGCGAATACACGGCGAGGGACCTCCAAGTCCTCGGCGGCTATCGAACGATGCTCGGCGTACCCCTCTTTCGTGGCGATACGGTCGCCGGCGTGTTCGTGCTGACTCGGAACGAGGTACGCCCATTCGCCGATCGGGAGATCGCGCTCGTGCGCGCATTCGCGGATCAGGCCGTCGTCGCCGTCGAGAACGCTCGCCTGCTCAAGGGCACAACAGACGCCCTCGACCGCCAGACGGCGATCTCCGAAGTCTTGAGGGACATGAGCCGGTCGGTGTTCGATTTGGAGCGAGTCCTCGAGAGCGTGGCGATGAACGCGGTCCGGCTGTGCGCCGCGGACAACGGATCGATCGCGCAGCTGAAAGCCGACGGCTGGCGGCTGGTCGCGAACGTCGGCGATATCGATCCAGACAGCATGGAGCGGAACTGGGGCAGTCGGCCGATCGACGCCGACCGGCGCAGCCTGACGGGCCGTGTCCTGATGGATCGGAAAACGGCCGCGATCGTGGATGCGCGTGCGGACCCCGAGTACGACGCGGGCGCCGGTACCTTCAACGTCCGATCGATCATCGGAGTCCCTCTGAAACGCGAGAACGATATCGTCGGCGTTCTCATCCTGAGACGAGCTGAACCAAACGCATTCACGCCCGAGCAGATCAGTCTCCTCGAAACCTTCGCCGACCAGGCCTCGATCGCGATAGAGAACGTGCGCTTGTTCAACGAGACCAAAGAGGCCCTGGAGCGGCAAACCGCAACGAGCGAAATCCTGCGGGTGATCGCCGCCTCGCCAACCGAGGTTCAACCGGTCCTTGACGCGATCGCCGAGAGCGCGGCTCGGGTATGTGGTGCGAGCGACGCGCACGTCTATCGAGTCGAAGGAGATGTCCTCCGGCAGTGGGCTCACTTCGGGCCGATCCCTGGACTCAACGAAGGCGAGACGCTCCCGCTGAGCCGTGGATCGCTTATCGGTCGCTGCATCCTCGATCGCCGGGCGATTCACCTGCGGAACGCCGCCGAGCTCGATCCGGCTGAGTACCCGATCAGCGTCCAGTTGCAGCGACGATGGGGATACCGCACCACCCTCTCGGTGCCGCTCATTCGAAACGGCGTCGGGATCGGTGGCATCGCGATCCGTCGCATGGACGTCCAGCCCTTCACCGCGAAGGAGATCGAACTCCTCGAGACGTTCGCTGACCAAGCGGCGATCGCGATCGCGAACGTCGAGCTCTTTGAGACTGTCCGACGTCAGCGTCAGGAGCTTTCGCGTTTCCTCTCGCCTCAGGTCGCGGAGCTCGTCACCAGCGAGGACGGCGCAAAGCTGCTCGAGGGCCATCGCCGCCCGATCACTGTGGTGTTCTGCGACCTCCGGAACTTCACGCCCTTCGCCGAATCCGCCGAGCCGGAGGAGGTTCTCGGAATCCTGCGCGAATACCACCGGGCAATGGGCGAGCTCATCGTCGAGCATCAGGGGACGCTCGAACACTTCGCGGGCGACGGGATGATGGTCTTCTTCAACGATCCGCTGCCTGTCGAACGTCACGAGCTGCAGGCGTTGCGCATGACGCTCGCGATGCGGGAGCGCTTCACTGAAATGGCGCGGGGATGGCGGAAGCGCGGCTACGAGCTCGGATTCGGTGTTGGCATCGCGACGGGGTACGCGACGCTCGGCCGGATCGGCTTCGAGGGACGTTACGACTACGGCGCGATCGGAAACGTCGTGATCCTGGCGCAGCGTCTCTCGGCCGAGGCGCAGGCGGGCCAGATTCTGCTCAGCCAGCGTGTCCACGCGGCCGTGGAGCCCGATGCCGAGACGACCGCGGTCGGCGAGCTCGCCCTCAAGGGCTTTAGTCGGCCGGTGCCCGCATTCGCCGCCGAATCCCTGAAATCTCCGGCGCCCGTGCGCCCGTGAGCACGGTCTCTTTCAGCACAATTGCCCAGCCGAATCCGCGGGCGCTCCTCTTGATCGAGATTCCCGAGTCGGTCGTGGCGAAGCTCAGCGCAGTAAAGCGCGTGCCTGTTCGGGTAACGCTGAACGGCGTGGAATACCGCTCGACGATCGCCATCTACGGAGGCCGGTACTACCTGCCCGCCCGGAAGGAGATCTGCAAAGCCGCGAAGCTCGTTCCCGGCGGTCGCGCGCGGGTTTCGCTCGAGGTCGACACTGCTCCGCGGACCGTGGTGGTCCCCGCCGATCTGGCGAATGCGCTGTCGACCGCGAAACTGCGCGCCGGCTTCGACGCTTTCTCGTTCTCGCACCGCAAGGAATTCGTAGATTGGGTGACGTCGGCGAAGCGCGCGGAGACTCGTGCCGTACGCATACCGAAGGTCGTGGCGCAGGTTCGCGTGAAGACGAGGGCCGCCTCGACCAAGTAGCCGTCGAGCGAGGGCCTCATCTCCTGAGTTCTCAGGGCCCGTGTGGCAAAGTCGGTCGGCCCACATCGGGGCGCACGGGAA